>Ga0208701_100045_pt1 | contig 59978 bp, 60 predicted proteins | sample DeeseametaMP1482_FD_184188 | JGI IMG/M metagenome (GOLD analysis project Ga0208701, IMG submission 184188) | Marine microbial communities from the Deep Pacific Ocean - MP1482 (SPAdes) | ecosystem: Environmental > Aquatic > Marine > Oceanic | place: South of Fiji, South Pacific Ocean | collected... | reverse complement strand
CCCCCCCCTTGCCGTTTGAGAGGCGTCGTGCCGATAAGCGAGGAGCTCTTCGTCGCCGGTCTTGGCCAGCACGGTCAAGGTGACTTCCTTACCGCTTGCCGGGTCGAGCCTGCACTCGTTCTCCCAACCGCCCATCAGAGCCCGGCACTCTTGCTCCGCGTCCTTAAAGCGAAAGAGCGAGAGCGACTCCTCCACGATCTCGTCCAGACCGATGGGTGCTTCCCCCATCTCGTCATTCCATCCACGGGAAACGGTCATAGCCGTGACAACCATGGCCACCGCGCGGTCCAGCTTCTTGGTCTTGCCTATCAACCTGGCCCCTTTCCAGGGCGACTGATTCTCCGGCATCCGGCAGTCGATCTCGAAGTCTTTCGCCCCGTGGGAGGTCACGATCACCCACCAGGGAGTGGTGTAGTCGTCCTGACTAAGCAAAATCAATCGGTCGATCTGAGTGAGCCCGTACACGACTCTCTCGTCAGGATACTCCTTGAGAGTCCGGATGAGAGCGAGAGTCCCTTCCCCTTTGACGTATTTTCGGTCGAGGCTGGAGAAATGCTCTTCCAGGGTCTCGTCTGGTTGGCAGCTGCATTCGCGTAAAATCACGGGTCGTTTTTCTCGATTGGTCGGAGGTTTCCCGTGAGACGACTCCACCTCGCTCGCCTCGGTCCGAGCTGAGCGGGAGCAGGCGCGCGGCCGCCGAGCAGAAGAAGCGCGACGCGGGTCCTCCTCGGTAACGTGTCCACTGATACTCATCATAGACGACGTCAAACTCGAAAATCTCGACCTACCATTAAATCTTTCGCGACGGGTTTTCAGGCTCAGAATTACGGACGCCTAGACTTTTTATCAAGCTGGGTGCCGGAGACTGGTATGACGGCGTTCCCGGCTCCTCGCCAGGGGGAGGCGACGAGTTTCCGGCCGCCTATCATGAGTCTCGTGGAGGGGATGTCTCTGAGAGCTTACGGTAGGCGCCCCGGAGGTCCATCACACCGTGCCCCTCGCCCTCTCGCTCACCCTTAATCGGTCGCGCGGTGGAGGTGAGGGCGTCTATCTTCTCCTCATAACTCGCGGAAGGGAAGCCCTGAGTCAGGAGTGCGAACGCCCCGGCCACCATGGGAGTCGAGTTCGAACTGCCCGAGGTGAGATCGACGGAGCCGTGACCGTCTTTGGTGAAGACGGAGCCGCCTGGTGCTAAGAGCGTGGGACCAGGGAGCTTCTCACCGCCTCGACTGCTGTAACGCTCAACTCTGTCGTCCCACACACCGGTAAGCCATCCGGGAGTACTGGCTCCCACGCTGACGACGTTCTGAAGATCGGCCGGAAACATGACGGAGTCGGGCTCCGGCCCGCGGTTGCCGGCAGCCACTACCACCGCCACTCCTTGTTCTTTGAGAAAGTTGACCTGCTGCTGAACTTTCTCACGCTGCTCGGGCGACGGGCTCTTGTAGTTGACGGAGGCCGAAACGGCCTTGATGTTCTGCTCCTTGTGGTTCTGAACGACCCAGTCCAACGCTTCCACGAAAAGCTCGGGTTGTAAAACCTGTTTGTCGTCGATCGCGGAGATACCGATCAGTTCCGCGCCGGGTGCAACCCCACGGAGGCCACGACTCTCCCCAGTGATGATGGCCGACATCGCGTTGCCGTGAGTGGAAATCGGCTTGTTGCGAGTAGCCGTTTCCTGTCCGGGAATGTATTTCGCCTTTTCCAAGCCGGGTTTGAAGGTCTTATCGCGGGTCTGGTAGACACCCAGCACGTCCTCTTGTCCGGGTCCAAACTGGGTAAACGCCTGATCGATCACGGCCACCCGCGTGCCCCGCCCGTCGATACCCTGACGGTGTAGTTCATCCGCACCGGTGAGGCCGGCGGGAGAACTTCCCAATCCCATTCCCAGAAGAGAAGCAAAGGGAGCGGCCAGGGTGAGGGCGACTCGACGAGTCCAGTAGAACGCTTCGGTGGCGAGGGTGCGCCCGAAGCTCTGATTCGGGGCCTGGGGACGGTAAGAAACGTCGATGCTATCGACCACCGGCTCCGCGGCCGGGGAGGAGGTAGAACCTACCCGGGGTCTGGGGACAGAGATAGGTTGAGCTATTGAGCGTAAGTGTACCGAATTCATGAGTCTCCATCAGCTTACTTTGAGAAGGTGAAAAAAGGCTTAAAGCTCGGGAGAAACCAATAAACATTGATGCGTATACCCGTGATAACAGGCTGGATCGACCGCCGAATTCTGGTAAACTACCGAGTGGACCCCGAGGTCATGGCAAAGTACCTTCCGGAACCGTTTGAACCCCAATTGGTCGATGGCTACGGAGTGGCCGGTGGGTCGATAGAATTGGACCACGCGCTTTTGATGAAGGACATCGAGCACGAATGGCACGACGCCGGGTCTATGAATTGATTCTCGATTTCACCCACGATCGAGATCGAAATAGAACCCTGTGGGTCACCACCGAGGGCTTCATCAGAGCCGTGGAACCCGGCGGTAAGGCCTACCTCGAGGTCGATCTGGAAAGACCCATCCGGCAAGCTCATTGGTACAAAAACGACCTGCTGCTCCGAACCGACGATTCGGTGGAACTCTGGACCGCCGGATCGGGCCACCGAGTCCTCGCCGAAGGGCTCGGGCCCTGCCCCGCCAACGAGGGTCTTTGCCTCCATCCACACCGGGGCTATTTGTATCCCGCCAACCGCCGCCGAATCGACTACCAACACGGCGATCACAGCATGATCTTCTCCATGGATTATGAGGTCTCGAGGTTAAAGATCTGTGATCGGGGCGAGTATTTAGGGCTGCAGACGGAGGCCGGGGTAGCCACCTTTCGGGTGGAAGACAATGAATCTCTAGGGTTGATGTCCGATATCCTCGGCGATTGGCTGCTCTGGGATGCACTCCTCATCTGCCAGGTGGACAACCCCCAGGGCACCGGGCTTATGGTCGTCGACCTTCGGGAGAGTCGCTTGATCCAGGGCGGTCCGTCGGGCTACGAAGCCTTTGAGAAGTTCGAACTGAGTGAATCGAAAGAGTGGCTGCTCGGATACTCGCCCACCCAAAACTTAGTCGTCGGCTGGTTTATGAATGAAGGGTATCTCCCCAATCCACGCTGGCAGATGAAGGTCGACGGCCTGATAGACGGAGTAACCATCAAACAGGATCAGGTACTCGTGTTTCAAGGAGACGGCAAGAGTCTGGTCCTGGACAATCTTGGCAGCGTTGTGAAAAACCTGCCTTTGCGCTTTCGTGGTGGGCGACCCAAAATGCTGGACGGCGCCACTCTGGGTTCTATCGACGGTGACACCCTTTATCGATACAGTATTTCCAATGGCGAGAGCGTCGCCTACAGCTGACTCTATTGGTAGGTGTGAGACAGTTTCAGAATGATAGGCAGCAAAAACGGAAAGATGAGCCCCCAAACCACGAAAACTCCTGTATAGACCTTGGCAGCCGGAGACATCTTCTCGGCGGACCAGTCTCTTTGGGTGGAGGTGGGTTTCTTATAGGTGCCACAGGTCATACATTGACGGCCGCCGGAATGAGCGGATCCGCAATCGGAACACTTGTATGAAGAGTTGTTTCGCATGGACCCATTTTACCGCAAACGACGGGATCAAAAAACCGCAACTCAGAAACCTGAGCTGCGGCCCTCTTGTCAGTTCGGGGGGATGGACTATCCGGCGAAAGCGCCGACCAGTCCGCGGCAGGCGGCGGCGGAGCAGCTACAAGCAGCTAAACTGTTTACCTTTTGCTAACCTCGTCATCGACGGCAGCCGTTAGGATAGGCACCGAGGTACCCAATCATGATTTCCCCCAGAAACCATGTCCAACCTCGCTCATCCATCGCCGGCACTCACAGCCGCATCGACTTTTCTAAGATTGACACCCCCGAGGAGGCCATGCTGAGCCCCGGTGGCGATCTTTGGGTCGGACTCCTTCTCGGGCCGCTGAACGGCCACGTCACGGTGACCACCAGCGACAGCCAGGTCCTGACTTACGAGACGAAAGTCGAAAACGGCAAGATGAATTACACCGGGACTCTCAACGGTGAGTCTTTTCGACTCGAGGGCAAAAGCGCCGCCCCTCAAGGCATCCGAGTCCAGGGAGAGACACCGGGAGGAGCTATCGACAGCCTGCGTCGCGGGGGCGGAATGGGGTTCGGCTTGGACGGCAGCGCCGGGGAGGTCGAGTTCTCCCAAATCCTGGCCTTAGACCGAAGCGGAGGCGCTCACGGATATCTTGCCTTTATGGGTGGAACCATAGGGGAGCAAGAGCTTGAGGCCCGGGTGTTCAAAGGGGAAGACGGGGCCGTCGAAGTCCGAGGCTACCTCGGCGACACTCCGCTGTATCAGGATGTTCGTAAAGGCGAAGAAGACCGATGGATCATCCGTGGAAACATCGGTCCTCAAAAGTACACTCAGGTCATCGAGCGCAGCTGAACTCCCGTCAGGGAGATCGAAACTACTCGACTTTGATAATCTTCAGTTCGACGACCACCGTGCGGCCGGCCAGCGGGTGGTTGAAGTCGATCTTGGACGTCTCCTCACCCACTTCCACAACTCTGGCTTGAACGGCCTTTCCGTCTTGTCCGCTCAAGGAGAGAGGTTGTCCCACTTTTCGAAGCTCGGCGGGAATCTTCTCGGTCTCGATCTCTTTGATAGCTTCCGGATTCGGCTCTCCGAACGCTTGGGCGGGAGCCAGGGTCAACGTTTTTGTGTCGCCCGCCTCCAGGCCCACCATCTGCGATTGAACTGCCGGCATCATCGCCTTACTGCCCATTTGGAAAGTTACCGGCTCCTTGCCCTCGGTGGTGGCCACCACCGTGCCGTCCTGAAGCTTCAGCGTAAACTCGGTCGTCACTTTGCTATCTTCGGCGATGGCGTCGGCGAGCCCTAAGTTCGAGAGCAGCAGTATCAGGGCGAATACGATCGCTCCATTGGATTTCATTAATTTCATAAAAACTTTCCTAACCGGGGATTCCCTACTTTATTGTCTCTTACCGAACCAACCCGGAGATTCCCTTTTCGTTGCGAAGATGGGAAAAGAGTTAGCACACAGCACTAGACATATTGCACGTGGAAGGTATAGGCGTCGAGGGCTTCTTGGAGCTTTGACTCGTCTCCGCTGACTTTGACCCTGGCCACATTGCCCAGTGTTTGGTCAGGCACCACGTCCAGCGACTCCAACACCACTTTGCAGTCGAACGCCACCTTACGGATCACATCGGCGATCTCTTTTCGTGCTAGCTCCGGCTTGAAGATCTTGCCCACCGGGGTGACAGGCAGGGCCTCCAATATCTCCACTCGATCTGGCCGGGCCGACTTTTCGGAGACATTGTCTCTGGCATACTGAAGCAACTCTTCTTGGCTAGCTTTCTGCTCGGGCTTGAGTTGCACGTAGACGGCCGCGACCTCTCCCAATCTCGGGTCCGGACGACCCACGGCCGCAGCTAGCGCGACCGCCGGGTGCTCAATCATGACTTCTTCGATCAGCTTAGGATCGATATTGTGGCCACCTCGAATGATCAGCTCTTTCTTGCGGCCGGTGAGCCAGAAATAGCCATCGGCGTCCTGACGGCCCAGGTCGCCTGTGTTCAGCCACTTCTCGCCATCGATCTCAAGCCATACCTTCTTGTTGTGGTGCTCGTTCAAATAGCCATTGAAAACGTTCGGACCGGAAATAGCAACCGTACCTATCTCGTCGGTCTCCGCGTCTCGGTCGTACTTCTCCTGATCGTCGAGGATGACGATCTTCATCTTTTGGTACGGCAATCGAAATCCGATAGACCCGGTGCGGCGCTCACCACCGGGTGGGTTGACGCTGGAGACACAGGCCCCTTCCGTCAGTCCGTAGCCTTCCAAAATTCGAAGGCCGATCTCTCGCTCAAATCGCTGAAACAGTCCCACGGGCATGGGCGCTGCTCCACACAGAGCGAACTCGAAACTGCTGAGATCGAACTCTTGTGATGATCGCTCGACCAGAGCCGCGTAGACGGTCGGAACCCCCGAGAAGGCTATCAGACGGAAGTGCTGGGCCATAGCCCAGAAATTGTCCAGGACTCCGGGCCCGCGATAACCCTGGGGAGTCCCCAGGACGACATGGCCTCCTTGAGACCAGGGAGCAAGCCCCGTCACGATTTGACCGTTCACGTGAAACAGGGGAAGTCCGCAAAATATCGTCTTGCGAGGCCGAAACGCTCCCGCCACCACCTGGCAGACCGACCAGGCGTTGTACACTTCGTTTCCGTGCTTTCTGACCGCGATTTTCGGTAGGCCGGTCGTACCGCCCGTGCAGAAGTACGATGACACGTCCTCCGAGCCGGGCAGCGGGAAGTCGAGTTGCTCGTCGCCCGCCTTCGCCATCTCCTTTTGCCAACTCAGCACCGGCAAGTAGAGACCGTGACCCCGCAGCGACTGGACCGCATCGTGGGCTTTCAGAGCAGCCTTTTTTAGACCGCTCAGATAGGGTGTCACGCTGACTTTCAAAACCCCCTCTAGCGAGCCGACTTTATGGGCCGCCCAGGTCGCTTTGTCCCAAAGATCGCTGCCCGGCGTGGGCCCCAGAGTCACCAGCCATTTGGCATCGGCCGCACTCATCAACTCGGCCAGGGCTTCCTTCTCCAGCAGCGGGTTCAGGGCTAATACCCGTCCTGCCGCTTCTCCGCCCCAGATCGTGTAGAACGTCTCAGGCATGTTCGGGAGGAGATAGGCCAATACGTCGTCGCGCCCGATCCCGAGGCGACGAAAGCAGTTGGCCGCGCGAGTGATGTGCCTGATGAACTCTCTGTGGTTGCAACTCCACGCCTTTTGATAGTCCTTGGCGTCCAGGAAAAAGCTGAGAGCGGGGGCATCCGGGTCTAGAGTCGAGCCCTTCCTGATCATTTCGAAAGTTGACGCCGGAAGGCCCCGTTCCGCGAGAGGAGTGGACTCTAGACCTTCAATTTCAGCCAGGGTGGAGAGGTAGGATGGTTCGGACATAAGCGGCCTCTTCGAATAGTTTCCCAGGTTTACGGAGCCGAGTTGGGTGGTCCCTTCCACTCGCTCGCAATATTGTGCAATACAAGAGAGTGTTGAAAACAGTAGCGTAGAGCGCAATACCGAGGTCGTCGGCGCTCTCCATTTGCCGGCGAACAGAAAGAGGCAAATATGATTGATCTGAAGGGGAAACGCGCTCTAGTAACAGGTGGGTCTCGGGGCATCGGGGCAGCGATCGCGTTAGCTTTGGCCGAGAATGGTGCTGACATCGCGCTGACGTATCGGAGCGCTGCCGAAGAGGCTGAAAAAGTGACTCGAGCTATTGAGAACACGGGTCGTCGCGCGGTCGCCATCCAAGCTGATAGTGCTGACCCGGAAGCTATCGCTCGTTCCGTGAGTGAAGCTGTTTCAAAACTTGGCGGGCTTGAAATTCTCGTAAACAATGCGGCTGTCGGACATAACGGATTGATCGCCGACCTCGATATGGACGAATATCAGACCTTGATGGATGTCAACGTGCGAGCACCGGTACTGTTCGCGAAGGCAGTTATCCCGCATCTCCCTAATGGGGGGCGCATCATCTCAATCGGCTCAGGCCTAGGGGAGCGAGTGCCGTTCCCCGGCGTAACCGCTTATGCGATGTCAAAGTCGGCGCTGAACTCCTTCACTCGTGGACTTTCGCGCGAGCTAGGGCCGAGCGGTATCACCGTGAACCTCGTGCAACCTGGGTCGGTCGACACTGATGCGAATCCGGCGGACGGCGCGAATTCGGATTTCCAGCGAAGTCTAACATCTTTGGGGCGTTTCGGTGAGCCTCGCGAGATCGCGAATGTCGTGGTCTTTCTAGCCAGCCCCGCTGCGAGCGTGGTCACAGGCGCGATCCTGACAGCTGACGCGGGCGCGATCGCCTGAATAAATGCGCCACTTTTGGGGAACGCGACCGCTCTTATTGCTCCTCTGGCTTTCGGTGTTTCTTAGCTCTTCGGCCGAAGAGCTCAAGCTGTTGCCTTCCGAAGAGGACTGGACCGGAAGCACTCGCCGGCTCAAAGATATGCCTCTAGACAAAAATGGTGACTGGAGACTGTCGCTGGGCGGCTCGGCGAGACTTCAATACGAATCTTTGTCCAATGTGTTTGAGCCCTTTGAGAGCGACGGATATCTTCTCTATCGTTTTACTCTACACGGAGATCTTCGGCACCGCCAAAGTCGACTCTTTGTGGACCTCCAGAGTGCCACCGCGTCTTGGTTGAACGAGCCCTCTTTCCTGGACAGCGATGATCTGTTCTTTCACCAACTCTTCGTCGAACAGAAAATCGACAACGTGGCCTTGCGGATAGGTCGACAGGAATTGAATTATGGCATAGGGCGTCTGGTTTCTGTGCGTGAAGGCCCCAACATTAGGCGCTCGTTCGACGCTATCAAAGTACAGCTAGCAGCCTCTGACGATTGGGATATCGACTTTCTTTGGGGAAGACCCGTTCAGCAGTCTTTTGAACTGTTTGACAATGCTCCCCTGACAGAAGACCGGACGCTCGCAGGTATCTACTCCCACGGTCCTGGTCAAGAGTACTATTTCTTGGGCTACTCCGACCCATCGGCCAAATTTCAGGACGTGGTGGGCCGCGAGGACCGCTACACTCTCGGAGCTCACTGGTTTGGAGAAGAGAAAAGCTTTGACTATGATTTCGAGCTTTTCTACCAGTTTGGCAACTTCGATGGTCAGAGAATCCACGCTTGGTCGGCGGCCTCGGTGATCGGATACACTTTTGAGGAATTTCCCGGCCAACCCAGGGTCGGTCTAAGCGCCAACATCGTAAGCGGTGACCATTCGCCGTTCGACAACGAGCTGAATACCTTCAACGCGCTCTTCCCTAGGGGGTCCTATTTCGGGGAGATCGCGCTTCTCGGACCTGCAAATTTAATGGACCTGCATCCCGGTGTATCTTTCGAACTCACGCCCACCTTGACTTTGGAAAGCAGAGTTGACTTTTTCTGGCGCCAGTCTCTCTCTGATGGAATCTATACTCCCAGTGGGACCGAGATACTCTCCGCCGGATCAAGCCGAGCTCGTTACATCGGGGCGCAACCTGACATCATGCTGATCTACGAGCCCAGCGAGCACTGGAGGGTAAGCCTCGACCATTCGGTCTTCTTTCCCGGTGCCTTTGTGAAAGCGATGGGGGAAACAGAGACCATCCAATTCACCCAAGCCAGTCTTAAGTATAGGTTTTGATGTTGCTCCATCATTTCCGAGCGCTATCTGAAGCTTCCGCAATATATTTCAATACAACGATGATTCATCGCGATACCCTATCCTTACATCGTAGGCGTATCGCCTCTAGAACTTTTAGATGTATTCCAGATCAGAAGCCTATCGAGAGGACCAGTATAAACTCTTGCGACAACGCCGGCTGGCCAAGCAGCACTACAACAAACCAATGAAACCATTTCCCGAGCACGCTAGACAAGTTCCGGTAGGTTGACCTCGATGCCGATACACGTCACAACTAGACGACAAGTTAAGGCCGGTCAGGAACGAAATTTTGAAGAAGCTATCACCTCTTTCTTCCAGGAGTCCTTCCGGGAGCAAGGGGTGATAGGCACCTATTTACTCAAGCCGTTAGCAAATGATGCTCCTGGTGAATACGGAATATTAAGAAGTTTCCAGGATGAGCAAACTCGAGATAGATTCTATAGTTCGGAGATCTTCAAAGCCTGGGAACAAGAGGTAAAGAAGTTTGTGGAAGGCGAGCCGGTTCGGGAAGAGCTTCACGGTCTAGAGTTATGGTTCCGCGACGGTCAACCATCCAAATGGAAGATGGCATGGCTTACCTGGATAGGTGTATGGCCGGTCTCAACTTTGATTGGTGGACTAGCCTCCTCTTGGTTGCCTCCCGAAACCAACCCTTGGGCTGCCGGAGCCCTGGTTTCCGCCTTGATAGTTCTTGCCTTGACCTGGCCGGTCATGCCCCTTCTGACCTATTTGTGTCGCAAATGGCTGCGCAACCACTAGAAAAATAGAAACTGGCGCCCTGACCGGGCTCGCTGACAACCCAAATACGCCCTCCGTGAGCTTCCACGATGGCTTTGCAGATGGCCAGACCCAACCCGTTCCCCCCACCGCTTCGGGCTCTGTTTGTATCGGCTCGAAAGAAACGTTCAAAGACCCTTTCCAGGTCACCGGCAGCGATGCCCTTTCCGTTGTCGCGGACCTCGACCACGCCGTCGGCCCTCACCGAGACGTGCACCGACGGGCGTTCTTCGTCCTCCGTCGCTCGCCTTGCGTTCTCCAGTAGATTGAGCAAGACCTGACGGACCAGCGAGACATCTCCGTTGACTCGGGGGCCCTGAGGCGGAACTTCGGCCGTGGCTGTCTCACCCACCACTTCTTCGACCAACTCTCCCAGGTCGAAGTCCGAGCGTTCCAGGACCAGGCCGGACTCCAGGCGCTGAAGGGTCAACAAGCTTTCCACCAGCCCTTCCAGACGAGAGACCTCTTTGGTGAGATTCTTAAGAAACTTTGGACCCAGCTTGGGGTCCGTTGAGGCTCCGGCAGTCAGCGCCTCGGCCACAGCTCGGATTGAAGTCAGGGGAGTCTTGAGTTCGTGAGAGGCGTCGGCCACGAACTGTTTGAGAAGCCTCTCTTTTGTTTCCAGACGTTCAGCCATCCCCTTCACACTCCGAGAAAGTCGCTTGATTTCAGGTGCTCCTTGCTCTTCCAGCTCCGGAGTATCGCGGTCTCTGCTCACACTTTCGGCAAACTCCACCAGGCGATCCAGTGGTTCGGAGATCCAACGCGAAATCGCATATCCAAAACAAAGGACGAGAACGGCTCCACCCATAGCCGACAAGAGGCTTCTGAATTTCAACTCGTGAGCCATCATTTCCAGATCTAGAAGTGAGCGTTCGATATGCACGAAACGGCCGTCGGTGGACGGTACCGTGACAAATAGAGTCAGAATCGTTTCCGGCTCGCCGGGGATGGGGTTCTCCGGCCGAACTCGTCGAGTGCTGAATTCTAGCAGATCTACCCTCTTTAAACTGACCGTCGGTGTATCTCGCGGAGGGTCCGCTACCGGCGCGCCTTGAGCAATACGCACCACCGGTGCACCGCTCCAGGAGTCGTATTGCAGGCTCCCCTCCTCCGAGTAGACTCGAACCCTGGAGTTTGTGGCAAGGCCGGTTCGCTGAATCGCTTCCCGAACTCGCTCGGGCTGACTATCAGGAAGAAGAGTCGCGAGCAACTCTGCCTGTACGAGGACGCTCTGACGAACTAAAGCCTGCTCTCGCTCAAGACTCGTGAGGTAAGCGTATCGTGTGAACAACCCCAGAGAAAGAAGAGTGATCGCGAGAAAGAGAATGACAATTTGGCGTCCTATGCTCATCCGGCCTCGAACAGATACCCTACTCCGCGGATGGTAGAAATAGGGTCCGCCGGCTTGAGCTTCTCTCTCAATCTCTGGACAGCCACGTTCACCACCGAAGGGTCACCCCCGCACGGATACCCCCAGACCTTTTCCAGCAACTCTCTTCGGGAAAGCGTCTGGTTGACATGGGTCATAAGGTAGCTCAGCAACTCGAACTCTCCAGGAGTGAGGCTGATAACTTCTCCTCCGCTTCGCACCTCTCGCCGCTCCTGGTCGAGTGTCACTCCCCCCGCCGAGAGGACGGAAGAGGCTTCCTCGCCTACTAGTCGCTCGAATCGTCTTAGATGGGCTCGGATGCGAGCTATCAGCTCCGATGTTCCAAACGGTTTGGTGATGTAGTCGTCGGCACCCACTTCCAAGCCTATAACCTTGTCCAGCTCCTCTCCTCGAGCTGTCAACATCAAGATCGGCTTGTGATAGCGTCGCGCTCGGAGTTCTCGGCAGACCTCTCGACCATCCATTTCCGGTAGCATCACATCGAGTAGGATCAAGTCGGGGGAGTGAACTTCAACCTGCTTGAGCGCGGAAACTCCGTCGCCCGCTGTCACCACCCGGAGACCCTCTTGCTCGAGCCGATAGGTCAGCGTTTCCACCAGAGTCGGTTCATCTTCTACAAGCAGTACGGTTCGCACGGACAACCTTTCTGTCGAGAGGTTCACCGCGCCTTTTCAGCTTCAAGGAGAGAGATGACATCGACAAGCCCTTGAAACTCCTTACGGTCCGGCTCCTCTTGCCACAACGGGTTCTCCCGAAGCGATCCGCAGACCCGTTCGATATCGGCCTTCGGATGATGCTTTAAGAACATACCGAATTCCGCAACTGAGGAGGCGAAACGGAGACTGTCGCTCTTCTCCCACGGTCGCCAAGCCAGACGCGCCTCGTTTTGCTTGCTATCGGGCTCTCCCGGCGGTTTGTAGCGAACTCGGACTTGTCCGATCGACTGCAACGGTAGCAGAGGTCCAGCCAACTCGACTTCATAGAGAGCAGTCACTTGATGACCCGCCCCCATTTCGCCGGCGTCCTTTCGATCGTTCGAGAAGTCTTCGTTGTCCAGTTGCCGATTTTCGTAACCCACCTGGCGAAAACTCTCGACCATGTCCGGATCGAATTCCACCTGAACCTTCACATCGTCAGCCACCGGGACAAAGCTCGATCCCGCCTGCTCCATCAGGACTCTGCGGGCTTCGGCCAGGCTGTCGAGATAGGCGTAGATTCCATTGCCCATGTCGGCCAGTTGCTCCATCAAGTGGTCATTGATGTTGCCGCTGCCGAGACCCAGAACAGTAAGATAGATACCGCTGTCTCTCTGGCCTCTTATCAGACTGAGTAGGTCCTCGGTGTTGCTCAAGCCGACGTTGAAATCGCCATCGGTGGCCAGAATGACCCGGTTTATCGACTCTTTGTCGAAATTCTCTCTGGCCAGATCGTAGGCTGTCAGGATGCCGCGCGCCCCGTTTGTCCCTCCTCCGCCAGAGAGCTTCATGAGCGCGTTCTCTATCTCGATTTTCTTGTCCCCCGGGGTGGGAGGCAAGACGACACCCGCCGAACCTGCGTAGGTCACCAAACTGAGACGGTCCTCTTTTCTCAAGGAGCCCACGAACTCTCGCAGAGCCGCTCGTAGCAAGGGCAGCTTATCGGCAGACTCCATCGATCCGGACACGTCCACCAGCAAGACCAGGTTCAGCGGAGGAATCTTGCCGGGACTCACCTTCTTAGCCTGGAGCCCGATGTGCACCAGATTCTTCCCCTCGTCCCAGGGGCAGCTACCGATGTTCGTCTCGATAGCCAACGGCCTACCCTCCGTGGGTTCGGCGTAGTTGTAACGGAAATAGTTGATCATCTCCTCAATGCGCACGGCGTTGGGAGGGACGGCTTTCCCGACTCCTATCAAGCGGCGAATATTCGCATAGGACGCGGTGTCCACATCGATGGAGAAGGTGGTAACATTCTGCTTCTTTGCTTCCTGGTTCTGATTCGGGGTCGTGAGAGCGTAGGTCTCTCCACCGTTCATATCGCCCCTATCAATACATCCAGAGACCCCCTCATATCTTGGATAGTCCACGGGTGCGTCTATTAGTCCCTGAATCGCCTCATACTTTGGATAGGATCCTGCGGAATCAGAGCGCTCAATGAGACCGTAAATCCCATCACAGCTAGGAAATCGGTAAGCCGGATGCTCGGGTTCGGGAGGGGGTAGGTAGCCGTGGTTGATGAGCGCCTCTTCAACAGCCAGCCGAGTAGCGGTCAACTGGGGACGCTCCTCCAGCCACCAGACCGTGGAGACAACAATGAGAATGGAAACGAGCGAGACTTTTAGCATGGCTGCAGTCTACGCCTTCTCACCCCTCGTTTCGTAACGGGTTGATAACGGTTTGATGACAGTTTGGTACTTCGCTGGGATCACGCTCCAGCTTCACCTAAAATCCAATTATGAAGCAAGTCCTTCTTGTCTGCACGGCGCTTGCGGTCTGTGCCCTTCTGAGCCGTCACGCTCGAGATGAACGTCCGCCGAGTTCCCCGTTCTCGGTTGGTGGAATTCGCCTGGGAATGACCAGGACGGAGTTGGTCCGGCAGTTAGGGGTGCCGCACGAGGGAAGTTCGAGTCTAGCTCTCTACGCAGGCAGGCGAGAAGACCTGTACGCCAGGTTCGATCTAAAGGGTCGAGTGGTTGGTGTGGAGGGCGACTCTCTCGAAATGGACGGGATCGTTTGCTCGCCCACCGAGCCGTACGGCGAGTTGCCTGAACGACTGCTCAGCTTCCTCGGTCCCCCCTCATCTACCGACGGCGGCAAATACTCGTTCGTCCGCGATTACGACTATGAGCGATATGGGTTGACCATCCAGATGGGCTGCGGTGGGTGGTATTTCTACCTGGGAGAGCGAGCGCATTGAGCCTGTTAACGAATAAGCACCGCGAAAGGTTCTTCTCCCCAGGCCACCCGACACATCTCTCATGGGAGACAGGGTAGCACTCATCACCGGAGCCAGCAGAAGGCTCGCTCCGAGAGTGAGTCTTGACTCGAAGGAGCCGAGACCCCGCGGTCAAACTTCCTCAAGCTATGACTCAACCCATTCACAGAAACAGCCATGCCGGCACCTGGGTATCCTGGCTGGGCTCACCCGCTCAGTTCCTCATCCGGGGTGAGGATACCGGGCAGCACTACTGCATCTCTCGGGGGAAATCGCCCGCCGGTGGTGGTGCCCCGCCCCACTCCCACGACTTTGAAGAAGGTTTCTACGTCCTGGCCGGGAGGCTGACGTTCCGTGCCGGAAACGCGGTGGAAGAACTCCAAGCCGGTGACTTCATCAATGTCGGAAGCGGAGTGGCCCACTCGATCGCAAACGAGAGCGGAGAAGAGGCCGAGGTCTTGATCGTCTGTGCTCCGGCAGGTTTTGACCAGTTTCAGATTGAGGGTGGCTATCCCATGGATGGTCCTCATTCGCCGACCACCCCGTTCGACGAGGAGGGCAAGCGACGTCTCCTCCAAGCGGCTCAAAAGTACGGCATCAATATGTCTCCCGCGGAGGCAGAGTTTCAAAAGGAACCCCAGATTCAAATTACACGAGCTCTAGAGGGCGTGACCGTGGACGTGGTGGGCGACCGATATAGATTTCTAGCCAGCCACGAACACACCAACGGAAGATACTCCATCTGGGACGCCAAGCTCAGTCCCGGCGGCGGCCCACCGCCGCACATCCACCGTCGCGAGGAGGAAGGCTTCTTTGTCCTGGAAGGCCAGATCACGTTCTATTCCGGGGACGATTCCTTCACAGCAGGCCCAGGCGACTTTGTCCACCTTCCTCGCAACGGACTGCACTGGTTTCGCAACGAGACCGAAGAGCCGGCGAGGACTCTCATCCTGGTCGCTCCGGGAGGACTTGAAGAGATGTTTTTCAAGACCGGAGTTCTCGTCCAAGATGCATCGAGCCCGCTCAATGCACCTACCGACGAAGAGATAGCAAGGCTTGTTCAAGCTGCTCCCGACTTCGGGCTCGAACTCAAGCCGCCCGATCACTAGCATTCAAGCATCTCCGAGGTGGGAACCCATCCTGTCCTCAAACATCTTGTACTGCACTGTTGCCCGCCAGGAGTCCGACGAGCCTGGGCTGGTGGGCAGTCTCTTGCGAGACCGGGTGGTTCATATAGATTCGGCGGTCCGGTTTTTCCGACCTCGGCCCTATCCAATGCTGGGGAATATGGTCGTTCGGAGCCGTAGATGCCAACTCTCGCTCGATTACCGGAACCTCGTAGGCAAACCTGACCTCGAAGCTGTCTTTCGCATTTCCGAAGTGGATCGGAAGCTTTTCCAACTCCGACCTGTCCACCGTTGACGAACGAAAGTAGGGTTCGCCCACCGGGCTTTCCTCGATACGAGGGCTCCAGACTCGGTTTGGTCCGGGCGTACTCTTTTGAATGTTCATTTCTCGGTCCATTTCATGTCAAAATTGGCGATGGACCCCCGCTGCTTCATCTAGTAAACGGCAAGCCCGTTAAGCGCGGGTCATGAGAGCGTTAAGAGACATCTGAAGCGGGGGATAAACTATCCCTCCAACACACTCATGATTGGCGACCGGAAACTCGACAAACGCCCAAGGGCGACTCAAGACATAAGGCCGAAAAGCTCCATCTGACGGGGTTCGCGGGCTTCTCGTCGAGTATCCTGCCACTAAATCTTTCGCGACGTGAAATAGTTGCTAGAAATGCGGTCGCGTAGACTTTTCTTCAAGTTGAGTCCGGGGACGAGGGTTAGCGGGGGTTTGAGGCTTTCTGTGCAGGCGGGTTGTCGAGTTTGCGGTCGCCAATCATGAGTGTCGATGAAGATTAGATGTCCCAGAGGCTGTGCGGAGTCGTCTGCTGGGAAGAAGGAGAGCCCTGACACACAGGTGTGATTCCGAGGGACCCTCTTGGGAAAGCGGGACGAGTTCCAAACGTCGGAGAAGAAGGATGGGATGAGACGGAATCTCAAGATCTACTGGCTGAACTGCGCCGTTGTGTTGAGCGTGATCGCCGGAAGTGCCGTTTGGCAGGCGAGAGGGGTCGATCAGGAGAGCACGCTCGAGCCGCCGGCGGCCTCCCCGGACGGACGCTATCATTGGGCGGAGGTGGGGCGTGATGTCCTCATAGTCATTCGCGATGGCGAATACGAAGAAATCGTGACCCCTCCGCCTGGGGGACTGGATGAGGTTGCTTCCAGTGGATTCGCCTACCGCAGCGGAGACAACCTCATTTTGAGCGACCTTGATACAGGGACAAAGAGGAACTTCCAAATCGCTTGGGACGGCATTTTCGAAGCGAATGCCCAGACGGGTGAGCACCGGTTGTTCGAGCGTTGCAAGCACGCTAGTGCGCGGGTGAGTCTTGGGGAGAATCCATATTCTGTTGATGGAGTGAAGCTTGGTATGACCGTGGCGGAGGTTGAGGGTCTGTGGGGACCAGTTCTCCAAGACCGGGACAGCAAGCACGACTATAGTCGACAGGGTGACCCTGAGGCATCCATCTCACTCGACGCCGAAGGTCGGGTTGACCGTGTCCGGGGACGATCCTTATTTGAAAACGACAAACGGATTTTTGCGGAAGATACCAGCTTCGAGGAAAGCAGAAATGTCGGGCACGAGGAACCGTTCTATGATCTCTGTGGGATGGAATACGTTCTGAAGTCCGACTCTAGAACACTCGACGACTACTTGGTCGAGTTTCAGGCATACAACCTCCGAGAGCTCGAACGCGAGTTGGGAGCAGACTACCTTGAGTTTGCTCGGCAGAACAACCTTGAAGGTGTCATCTCGGTTCAACTGACCTATCGGTAGCGATGAAACGGAACCTCAAACCATATTGGCTGAATCTCGTCTTTCTGCTGACAGTCGTCGCTGTGAGTGCCATCTGGCTGAAAGGATCGACCGAAGAGACTCCGGAGACCACGACTCACTCCATTGACGGCCGCTATCACTGGGCTGAACTCGAACGCGATGTCCTCATCGAAATCAGAAATGGCGAGTACACCGAGACTCAATCTCACAGTTTCATACGACCCGTTCGAGGTACACAGAATGCCCAAGGGCAGGTCGTCAGTCTCCCTGGGTTACCGCCGCTAAGCTAAACCCTCCCCCGCAACCTCCGAACCAGCTTCTCCATCCTCTTCCGATTGACCCCAAGATCGGAGTACCCCAGCCTGGAAGCCGACCGAAAGTGAAGCAACCCTTCCTCCGGGTCGATCTCAAACTCCACGTCGTCCACGAACCGAAAGACGGCGGACTTGAAGGTGAAATGGAGATAGTGCTCTGACTCGTCTAAAATTTTGGTGCGCTTGAACTCGCCCACGGCCTTCTTGATGGCTTTTCGGACCTCTTCGGGGTCGCGAGTGACGGGTAACGGTTCCATCTGAGCGCTCTCCCGGCAGGCGCGGGTGGAGACGCAGTTGGGGGAGTTGGGGCAGTCGGTCACTTTGTGTTTGTCGGACATGGGATGCTTGTTCGAATGACCGCCTCGCGGACCTGCGCGGAGGTTTGACTTTAACCCTCAACGGTTATATTGAGACGTGTATATTTTGACTTTTAACGAGACCAGTACCCCTCTGCCGGAAGGCCCGATCCTGAAGCTTGGCCGTTCTACCGGTAGCGACATTGTTTGTGACGATAAGTCAGCCAGTAGGATACACGCGGAGTTGAAGGTGGAGCGCGGACAGCTTTCGTTCCGTGATCTGGAGTCCACCAACGGCTCTAAGGTCAACGGCCGCGCCGCCTCCCCCCTGGCCTGGCAGGTCTTGGGTGAGGGAGATACCATCCAAATCGGTGCCTGGATCGCCGCCGTGGGCAAGACCGACGAAGCGTACGTGGAAAAAGAAGACGAAGTGAAGATTCCCAGACCGACCATCGACCCGGCGGGCCCGGCTCATCACTTCGAGGCGACTCGCGCACGCACCATCCCCCCGGAGCTGCTGGGCGACAAGAAATAAGCCCGAAAAGCAAAAAGAGCGCCACGAGAGCGCTCTTTTTTGTTGCTTCCGGTTCTAGGCTTTCTTGGTACCGGTTACCACGTAGCCGTCGATCTTTCCGCTGTTCAAGGGATAGACGTTGCGCTTCACGCTGTTGCTGCTGTTGCCTTCGATGACGTAGACCTTGCCGTTCTCGACCTTCTCCACGATGCCGATGTGGTCGGATGTGCCGTCTCGCTGCCAGTCGAAAAGGACAGCGTCTCCGGGCTTCGGTTGGTACTGACCGGGCTTCCCGTAGATGCCTTTCTTGGTGGCCCAGGACTCGATGGTCGGACAGTAGTTTCGATTGGTGAGACCGTCCAGATTGAGAACCCCGTGGTCCTTGAGTAGGTTCATCGCGAACGCGGCACACCAGGGAGTCGTAGCAGAGTTGATGCCGCTCTTTTTCGTGATCGAGTTGATGGCAGCCGTGTCTCTGGATTCGTGCAGGCCCAGCATCGAGCGGGCTTTATCCAGCATGCCGTTCACTCCGGGAGCGACTGGACCGGTGGGAATGGAAGCGCCACCTCCCCCACCACCGGCGGAAGCGCCGTAGTTACCGCCTCCACCGCCGCCGTAGTTGTAGCCGCCGCCACCTCCGCCGCCTCCGCCGAGGAATCCGCCCAAACCGGGAGAGCCAAGCGAACCTCCTCCGAAGCCGCCTCCGCCGAACATCGGGTTGAAGCCGGAGCCGAAGGGAGCAAAGCCGTTGTTCATGACCGAGCCGAGCAGCCCTTGCATCATCATCGTCATCATGCTGGACATGAGAGCCATCATCATCATGGGTTGGGACATTCCCATGCCCATTCCGCCCATTTGGGGATAGCCCATATTCATATTTATGTTGATGTTGCAGTTTCTGCAACCGTTCTGATTGGGGAACATAGTTGACCACCTTAGTTAGTATCTTGCCACCATTGTTTCAGACAACGATGGAAAGCCGGTGGACCGACTCTGAATCATGTTAACTGGATGTAAAAGAGAACGTCCTAAATCGAGCTCTTTGTGGGATATCGCAACAACCGCTGGAAAAGAAGAGTCGCCAACAGGCCGAGCGCGGCGAAGGCCGCCAGAAACAGAAAGAACTGTTGGTGCCCCTCCACCCCCGGCGACCGGTCCAACAAGACCCCTGCCGTAAGTCCCACGAACACGTCCGGAGTGTATCCCACCAGAGAGACCAGGCCCACAGCCGTCCCCGTGAAGGCGCGTGGAACCGAAGCTTCCTCGAAGAGAGCGAAGTAGACTCCTCGCATTCCGAAGATCGCGATGCAGGCCAAAATAACGTTAGCGAAGAGAATCCAGGTGGTGGACGGGTCGGGTGTGGCGAAGGCGAAGAAGAGGTCGGAGGCCAGGAGTATGAGGAACCCACCCACGATCACACGGGAGGATTTGATGCGGTCCCCCAGGAGTCCGGCTCCCACCGCGGCCACGGGCCGCAGCCAGGCCGACCAGGCCGTCACCTGAGCGCCCTCGACCTGATTCAGTCCGTAAGCTTCCACGGCAAAAAGGGAATAGTTGTCCAGGCCCTTGTAGGCCACATAGGCACAGACCACGATCAACGCTTGCAGCCACACGGCGGGGTAGCGCAGGACTCGCTCAACGTGGTCCCAATTCAGGCCGGAAGATTGGCCCTCTGCCGTCTCAGGTCCCTCGGGTACGTAAAACCAAACCAGCCCAGCGGAAGCAAAAGTGACCGCGATATAGACCGCGATAATCCCGCGAAGCGCCAGCAACCTTTGAGCTTCGGTAGCCGTCGTTGGGTCAGACGGAAGCATGGCCTGAAAGACCCACACAGCCAGCCCGGCCAGGACTGCCGCCAAGACCCCGCGCCCCCCATCTAAAATCCCGTAAGCCCGGCCCTGCTCGTCCTCTCGGCCCCAATCACGGGTGGCCCGGATGAGGGCCGCCCAGAAAAGCAAGATCGTTGTCACGCCCCAGAAGCCGAAAAGCACGCTCATCCCCGAGTATCCGGGGATGGTCAAAAAGTAGAAGCCTCCCAAACCCGTGGTCAGCAAAGAAAGCATCAGCAACCTGCGCGCCGGGAAGAGATCGGCCAACGGACCACCCGGGAAATAGGCGATCATCGCCGTCAATCCGTATACCGCCATAACCGCTCCCAGTTCGGTGTTGTTAAAACCGAAAACTTGCAAAACAGTGGGTCGAAAGAAGCGAGCGACGTGAAAGGGCAGACCGAAGATCGCCTCCCCCGCCACGATGAGGCAGACCATGAACATCACCCGCTGAACGGGCGACATTGTCTTCGCGGTAGCCTGTTCGATCGTCCGAGAATTCGGGGTGCCTACCCCCTACCCTGCGATGAAATGTCAGCAACTGTCATGTCCAGGCGAGCAATTTTGTAGTAAATTATCTATCCGGAGCGCTCTGCTCCGATCAATCGTTTTGGGAGTTGGATATGAAGAGACGTCTGTTGGCGGTTTTTGCCGTGGCACTATTGTTGAGCGGCTGCGGAGGAGGTACGACCGACGACATCTTCTACGACGACGGCGGAGAGTTCACTTTTGAGCTCCTGGCCGTGGACGACGAGTACAGCACCTTCCAAAACCAACCCCTGGCCGTGAGTGCCTTCGAGGGAGTCCTGGCCAACGACTTTATCTGCGACTGCCCTGACTTCGACATCGACTTTCCCTCTCAGACCGCTTCGGGCGGCACTCTCACCGGCAACGACGACGGCTCGTTCTACTACGTGCCACCGCAATTTTTCACCGGGGTCGACTTCTTCGAGTATCGAATCGAAGACGATTTCAGCTCTTCGGTCGGTCGAGTGCGAATCGGCGTCAACCTCCCCGACTCGCCCATAGCCGTCGTGGACAGCCTCAACGGCAACGACTCCACCGGCTCGGTAAACGGTGGTGCTTTCGCCACAATCCAACAGGCCGTGATCGCTGCCGGCGCCAACGGCACTATCGTCGTCAACCCGGGTAACGGCAACGCCTACGCCGGCACCGTAAACCTGGTGGCCGGGCAAACACTTGTCGGTTTCGATTTCCAAAACGTCCTTCCCCAAGCTCTCGTCAGACCCACACTCAGTGGGTCCGTCAACATGGCCTCCGATTGCACCGTTCGAGGACTCACCCTGGACGGAGGACGGATAGCCGCCGCTTCGGCCGTCAACGGTGAGGTCTCGCAATGTGATTTCCTCAACATCCCCGGCTACGCCATCGACCTGGACGGCGCTACCGGCGAGTGGCTGGTGGAAGACAACTTAATTGAAGATTGCGGCGGCGGGGTCTCGGCCAACCTGGACTCCAACGAGCAGATGGAACTTCTCTTTCAATTCAACAGCGTGGCCGACTGCACCCAGAGCGCGGTCAGGCTTCTCACCTCCGGCTCGAGCGACCTGATAGCCGGCGTCTTCGATAGCCTCTTTGAACGCAATCAGACCGGCTTCACCCTGAACGCGCAAGCCTCCGGATCTTCCACCCTGTGCCTCGACCTCGAAGGCAACGACAACGACGACACCTATCGCCTGGACGGAAACGGCGGCCTCTTCCAGGTCGAGCAACTGAGCATCCTCACCACCCTAAACAGCGGCACCGTGACCCAGCCGGGCAGTCCTGTAACCGAAGTCTCAGACGGATTCTGCGGATTTTAGCCGGTAGCGGCGGTAGACGAGATAAATCAGCGTAAAAACCACGAAATAGGCCCCCAAAGAGTATAGCGACCGCAAGTAGTCGCTCGGCTCTTCGGAGGGCCAGGCCGCGCTGACCCCCGAGTAGTAAAGGCTGATCAGGCCGAATCCCAAATTGCAGCACAGCCCTTTGAAGCTGAGAAGAGTGGCCCGCTCCTTGGAATCGGCCAGCTTATTGAGATAAAAACTGGCGAAGAAGCCGTTGAGACTCATGACGATGGAAAGAGTCGCCACGAACAGTAAGCCGAGCGGCGAGCCGAAGGCCGCCTGGCCGGTCAGACCGACCAGACTCAAGACGACAAGGAGCCAGAAAACCTGGCGCTGGGTACCGCTGTCCGCAAGAAGACGCGCCGGTTTTGAGATAAAAGCGCCCAGCAGGGCCATAGCCGCACCGATCACCCCGAACCAGACTTCACCGATACCGTAGGCGGAAAACGTTTTACTGGACATCGTCATGGAAACCCGGGCCGCCTGGTCGAACAGCACGGCTGCCAGAATCACCATAAGAATCTGGTGTCTGCCCCATAGGCGACGGCCCACTTGAGCCACTTTTGCCCAGGGGTTGTCGCCGTCTTTCTCCGCCTCCCCCAGAGTCGGCTTCAGAGTCAGGGCCGCACCGAAGGCGAGCCAGGCGTTGACGAAAGTCAACCAGATCGGAAGCTTCAGTGTATCGGCTTTGGTGAAATCCGTTTCCCACCCCAGCCAGGAAGCTGCCGTATTCAAAACCTGGGGGTCGTAGACGGCCGCACCCACGAGCATCACGATGAAGAAGGCGATCGACGACAACTTCGTTTGCCATTCCAGCACTTCCGACCATCGGTCGGATAGACCCGCCTCCTCCAGCGAGTCGTAGGCCAACGCTTCATCCGCGCCGCTGGCCATAGCCTCTCCCGCCCCGCTCAGGAATCTGTTGGCACAAAAGAGTAGCAGCAGAGTCGTCCCGCTATTTGGTTGAGCCACTAGAAGAACGCCCATCTCCAGGATCATCAGAAAAGCCGCCAGGACCACCAGCTTCTTGCGGCCCACCACGTCGGCCAGGGCGCCGGAAGGGACCTCCAGAGTGACGATGGCCACAGCCCAGATAAGGTTGGAGATGGAAAACTCGGACAGCGTCAACCCAAAGTCCAGAAACAGCAAGGCGAACACCGGATAGTAAAACCGAGCGTTGAAGAAAACCCTGAAAGCCAGAAACTCCGGTATGTTAGGCAGTCTATAGAGCGGCATGGACCAATCGTTTTTGGCCAACTAATCCAGAGCTTCTCAAAATCCAATCCAGCGAGGGACGCGGCGACAGTAAGCCGCATACTCTTCTCCAAAGCGCCCGATGAGGACCCGTTCTTCAGGCTTGATCTGCAAGCGCGTGAGAATCCATACGAAGGTGCCGAGAAACAACATCGGAAGCCAGTTTTGAAGGAAGAGGAACCAGGCCGTCAGCACAAAGAGGGCCCCAACGTACATCGGGTTGCGGGTAAATCGATAGATGCCCACGATCACCAGACTGCTGGCCTGACCCGGTTGAAGTGGATTGACCGTCGTCTTGGCCGCCCTGAAGGCGGCAATTCCGGAGAGGGCCACGGCCAGTCCCAGGCTCAAGGCCAGCAAGCTCCAGAGGCGAGAAATCTGGAAATTCAGAGCCGGTAGCAAGCCTGCACTGTAGTGCATCACGGCAAGATGCATGACCACCCAGATCACGGGTGGGATCTTTAATTCTAGTGCTTTCATGGCGGCTGCGTTAGTCGCGGCTTGAAACTCCCCTTGCAAGGCGCGAAACCTGTCGTTGAAGAATCTCCTCAAATGTGCCGAAACATCAAAACCCTATTTAACTTCGACCCGCCGGCAACGGAGGAAGAGATCGAAGCTTCCGCCCTCCAGTACGTGAGAAAACTCAGTGGATATCGTACCCCTTCGAAAGCCAACGAGGACGCCTTCAACGAAGCGGTGGAACAGATCAAGCGGGCCACCGCTCAACTGCTGAACTCCCTGGAGACCAACGCTCCGCCCCGAGACCGCGAGGTGGAAGCGGAGAGAGCCCGAGAACGAAACAAGAAGAGATTCGGATAACGGGTCAGTCACGGTCGCGCGATAGTAACATCCCGTTCAAGAACCGCGACAAGGAAAGCAATAGAGTGCATCCATTGAACCTAAAAGTTTTTGGAGACTATCTTTATGCAAATATCCTCAACGCGAGCGCCTCGTCCTGCCCTGCAGGCAGCGCAGCCCAAAGCACCCGTCGCACCTCAGACCCAGGAAGCTCCTCAAGAGTCTTTCACTCCCAGTGAGTCCCAGGACTCCGGCTCGAAGGGCTTGGCCGTAGCCAAAGCCGTCGCCGGATTAGCCGTGGGCGCCGGGATCGGCATCTACGCCGGCATGAACACCGGCATAATGGCCGGATTGGGTGGAGCAGCCATCGCCGCTCTTCCCGGAGCCTTCGCCGGTGGAATCACGGGCGCCCTCATCGCCGAAAAGAAGGGTGGCGAAGCCTCCGGCATCGTCGGCGCCGGTCTGATCGGTGCCATCGTCGGCGGCGTGGCCGGTGCCGGTGGCGGTGCCGCTCTCGCCTCTCAGGTAGGTGGAGTCGGCTCGGCCGTCGTTTTCGGAGTCGCAGGCGGCATGACCGGTTTACTCGCCAGTTGGGACTAGCCTAACCCGAAAAAAGCCCTCGTCCCCGCGGATGAGGGCTTTTTTTTTACGGCTTCGGGTCTATTTCTCGCCAATCACGGGAATGTGGTACCCTGGTGAACCTTGCCCCCCGAGAACTCTGAGGATAGTATCGGGTTATATAAGTCGGCCTTTAGAGTGAAGGCCGGAGCGGGGCTTGCGGAAGGGACATAGATATCGTGGACGAGGGCGAATTTCAGAACTACTGCTTACGTATCGATCTTCTCAATGTCGACTTCGAGTGTTTCTGGGTCCTTCGGGTGCCGGACTGGCTGTCACTGGCCGAGTTTCACCAGTGCTTTATGGTGGTGCTAGATTGGCCCGAAGAGTCGACCTGCGACTTCGACTTCGAGGACGGAGCCTATCGTGAAAGTCGTCTCAGAGAGCACGATGTCCGGCGCACCTACCTTTCCGACGCCTTCAACGAAGCCGAATCCGCGTTTTACAACATTCAGCGTCAATCGGAAGACTGGAGCTTCATGCTTCGCCGAGTCGTCGTCTGCAGCGACGTGTCGAGTTCGGTGACCCTTTTGCACAACGAAGAGTTTCCGCCCCCCGCAGCCTGCGCCAAACTCCAGGACTACGTTGCCCTCTACTACAGCGGAGACGTGCCCCGCAAAATGCCGGCCGAACAGATCGAACGACGACTGCAAAAGCTGGAACGAAACACGACCAACTGGATCGGGGCCTACCGGTCGGAAGGCATGACGTTGCATCAGGCGGTTGTGGCCGCCCTGCTGGAAAGAAACAACCGACCCGCCTCACCCGAAGAGTTAGAAGCTCGCCTCTACTGGAGCGACTACGAAGCTACCATCACTCCTGCCGCCATCCGACGGGTGGCTAAGAAAGCGCCCATCCTGCGTGACTCCTCGGGACGATTTCTCCTGGATACAGATTGCCCGGAGTACGAGCAGTCGATGGACGCACTGGCTCCGTTTGAGGATCCCACCGACGGAGTGAAGTTATTGGTCAAACGCTTCTCCACTCATCCGCTCGAAGTGGAGGGCGACAACCCTGACGTCGTGTTGGTGGTCGACAGCCAGAATTCCGAGGTGCAGGAAGTGGAGTTGTGCTACGAAACCGACGGACTGGAGCCTTATCTCGAAGCCATCAAACGAGCCCGGGGCAAAGTGCCGGACGCTTATGCTCTGGTGGTGGACCAGGATAGCCTCGATCTGGAGTTGTCCAATCGGTTAGGACTCCCGGTGGAGCTCCGATTTAGCTTGGAAGAGTTGGTGGAACCGTTTCTCGCCTTGAAACATCCGGCCGTGGAAGAGCAAGCCTGCCGCTATCCTACTCATCTGAGTAAACAGGACCTCTCCGCCTTTTGCGAGGCTGCCCAGAGTTTTCTCTTGCAGGCTCCCTGGAGTTTCATCAGCGAGCCCGAGATCTTCTGTATCGAAGGGATCAAATCGCGCCCTCTTTACGCCGTGGTTCTCGGCTACTCTTTTCAGATCTACGGATTGAGTCTTTTCGACGAGTTTGGCGAACTACTCAAGCTGCTCCGTGGAGAGAAGCCCTGCAACCCCTACTGCTTCATGGACTTCCCCAACACTCTGGACGCCAAGAACCTCCGACAGACCTTGGACCGCGAACAGATCAGCTATCTCAGCCGAGATGCTTGCCCCTATGTCTACGGAAATCGCGCGGCCGCCGAGCCGGAACAGTACCGGATCGTGACCAAGGTGATGCAACTCATTTCAAAGAGAATGTCGCCGCTCAACGGCCCCACTCCGGGCACCACTCGAGTAGAGGACGAGGGCATCATCGTGACCTGGCCGCTCGACCTGACCTACGCGCTGTAAAGTTTGCTTCCGCCCGCATAGGTGGCTCTGACCACTTCAGGGACGTGCAGCATCATCACGCCGAAAAACTGATGACAGGCCGCTTCCAAGGAGGTGGCGGGTCTGTCTGTGCCTCTTCGTTCGTCCAGAACGCGTGAAGCGGCGGTATCGAGCACCACGAAATCGGCGGCCTTGCCCACCTCGAAGTTTCCGATCTCGTCCTCCAGATGGAGACATCGAGCCGAACCCAGAGTCGCGGTATAGAGAGCTTTGAGCGCCGAAAGTCGCAGCGACTCTTCGCATTTCTCTCGTCTGCTCGTCACCACTTGGAGCATACCGACCTTATAGCCGTCGTCCAGGGTACGCAAGAGCGAGAGCGTGTTGCCCCCGCCGCTGTCACAACCCAGTCCCCAACGCACCCCGTGGTGATTGGCCCGGTCCCACTGGAAAAACCCGCTCCCCAAGAACAGATTTGAGGCCGGACAGAAAGCTATGCCGCCACCCTTCTCGCCCATTCGACGGAACTCGTCCTCGGAAAGATAGATGGAGTGACCGGCCACGAAACGCGGCCTGACCAGGTCGAACTTCTCGTACACTTCCAGATAATCTCTGCAGTCAGGAAAGAACTCTAGCACCGACGTGATCTCGGCCGGATTTTCCGATAAATGGGTCTGAATCCAAAGGTCGGGATGTTCCCGCGCCAGTTCACGTGCCTTTTCCAGTTGCTCGCTGGTGCTCCCGAAAGCAAATCTGGGGGAGATGGAATAGCCGCAGCGGCCTTTCCCGTGATATTGCTCGATAAGCTCCTTGGAGCCGTCATAGAAACCCTGAGCCGTGTCTCGGTAGGCGTCGGGCGCCGTACCTTCGCGGTCGATTCCGGTGAGGCCGCAGAGCGCCTGCACTCCGAGTTTATGAGCTTCGTCAAAAAAAGCTATGACGGAGTTCGGATGAGTGGTGGCAAACGACTGAACCGTGGTGGTCCCGCAGCTCAGCAGAACCTGGAAGAAAAGCTCCGCCACTTCCCGGGCATATCCCAGGTCTCGAAACTTCAGCTCCTCTGGGAAAGTATAGGTCTGAAGCCACTCCAGGAGCTGACGACCAAAAGAGCCGATAATCCGTGTTTGCGCGTAGTGCAGATGGACATCGATGAATCCCGGTACGATCAGTTCTCCGGAATAGTCCGTCGGAGTGACTTCCGGGTGAGCCTTGAGAATCTCTTGCGATGGACCGACAGCTACGATCCGCCCGTCTTCCCAAACCAGCACCCCGTCGGACAGATAGCGCGCCGATTCTCGCTCATCCCCCACCTGCCAAGGGTCTGCAATACAATCGAGGATGGTGCCTCGAACAGCCTTTTTTGACATACCAGGGTAATCTCTCATTGATGGCATGTGGTGTCAAGGACCATCACACCGGAGACGCCACCTCGAAGGTGGAGAGCACCGCTCTATGGTCCGTGGGATATGGATCTATTACGATGTCGGCAAACTCTTTGCTCTCCCCCACCACTTCCGAGGAAACAAGCTTGAGCGCTTGCCCTCGATACATCACAAAATCGATTCGATCGTGATGGTCTTTGGGGTCGTCCGGTCTCGTTTTTGGAGTCCAGGTGTTACCGGGATGGCTCAGCGGGTCGGGATGAAACTCCCGATACGAGTCCTTGAAACCGGCCTTCTCCAGCGTCTTGCTTCCGGGCCACTCCACCTTGATGGGATGTCGGCCGGTATCGGCGACTGGTTGAGTCCAATCTAGATGGGAAGGCTCGTTGAAATCTCCGGTGATCACCGCGGGGTGCCCGCCCAGAGCGTCGGCTTCTTTCGCCATATCGCGAAACTCGCGGCCACGAGTGATATCGGCCCACCAAATCGCCTGCTTCTCGGTGTCGATGTAGGGCCCGCCACCTTTAGGCAGATGCATCAGCTGGTGCGGCTGGTTGGGAAACGAGGTCGTGTGGGCATTGAGAAAACTCACCTTCTGACCGTTCTCCAGGGTCAGGTTCACTCCATACTTCTTGTTGCTGACTTCCTCGATGGGAAAGCGGCTCAAAAGAGCCGTGCGCTTATCCTGCTGCAGGAAATGCATCCCGAGCTTCTCAGCCAATTCCTTCGTGGTCAAATTCACTTCCTGAAGACCCACGAGATCGGCTTTGGTGGTCTTGATCAAATCGACCATCGTGTCGACTCCCGCCCGAGAATCAAAGAAAGTGTTGAGAGTCAGCACCCGCAGCAACGCGCCGCTGGGTCCGCCAATCGCTCCGTCGGCGGCCTGGCCCGCCACGTTGAGTGCGGCCCCGGTGAGCTCTGAAGTCGAAGGCGATTTAGGCCCTGTCAGACTACTCAAACGAACCGAATCCGACGGAGGTCGGGGCTCCGTCGCTTGGGGCGATTGGGCCGGGACCTCCGCGTATTTCCGGAGCAAAGCCGGCCGTGACGACGAAATGGACGTGAGATTCATAACTCTGCCCAGTCTACCCCCAGCCGAGAGCCCTACTGTAACGAAAATATGAACAGATTCAGAACTCGGACCTGCTCGGACGTGTCACGGGTTTGAGACAACGTAGGCCACGTTGCCGCCGTCGTAGGCCGGACGGTAGTACACGTCGCGATACTGATAGAGCCCTGTCTTCACTTGAGTCGAGCCCGGTGGAAGTTGAGCCACGGTGAGCCCGATGGGAGGAGGAACCGCCTCGTAGCTCTGCTGATTTCGCACGTAGTAGATGCCCTGGGAGTAGTAGTAGTCTTTGCCCGCCAGAGTGGCCGTGCCGTAGCCGCTGGGCAACCGATCGATCACCTCGCCCGTTTCCGGCGGGGGCGCCGCTCGGTAAGTGGGGGCCGCGGTGGATTGGGCCGGCTGGGGGTTCGACGTATAGTCGTCGTCGTAGTTGAAGCCGTCGCCGATGTAGCCGGCGCTTCCCGGATAGTAGTAATAGTCTGACGCGCGCCGGTAGGCTCGCTCCCCGGGGCCGGTGTTCATCGGTCTCTGATAGGTGGTCGGGACAGAGTTTGGAGACGAGGACTGTCGAGCCGCGCTATAGCCGGGCGTATTCATCGGCTTTTGATAAGTCACGGGGACCGAAGACGACCCTGAATATCGGACACTTCCTCTACCTCCCGGCCCGGCCGAAACTTCCGAAGCCGTGCCGGCAAACATAAGGGCGAGCGCGCCTGCCATCGTAAGGGTATAAAATCGACTTCTCATCGTTACTTGGTCTCCTTTACCGACTGAAACGGGATCTCGATTGCCCCTTCCGGCTTCACAAACTGAAAAAGGGTAACGGGTAGGTGAGTGACGACGTCCCAGTCGTTGAGATAGGCCACAAACTTGCCTCCGTCGAGGTGCCTGATGGCAAATTTGCGGGGCACCATGTGCCTGCCCTCCTCGATCCAGACCTGCCACTCCAGGCCGTCCTTCTGCTTGAAGGCGAGATGGTAGCACGGCACTCCGCGCACCTCGTGTAGTCCCAGGTAGTGACTCTCGGCGGTGTTTTCCGTCAACACCTTATAGCTGTCGCCGAACAAGATATCGGCCATCGGCATCGTGAGCCCTAGCTCCACCGCCGCGAAGTCGAGCATCGATTCCAGCTTGTCCGGAGCGAGGCTCCGAGCGTAGAAGTTGTGCTTTGAATCCCAGACAGTGAGGTGGCGCCCGTCGTAGAAGAGATCGTGAGGGCCTCGATCGCCGGTCCGGCGGGCTCTCAATCCGTCCGGGCGCTGCACGAAGATATCGGTCGCCGCCCCCACGTCGACCCATTGCCCACCCCGCTTTTCTTCCGTCCAACTCTCGGACTGAAAAGCAAACTGATCCAGGCTGGCCAGATACTGCCCCATCTCCCAGAGATAGCGATGGGCCCTCGGGTCTTGTCCCTCTTGGGCCACAACGGCGACTGGAACGATCCAGAATAGCGCCAACAACAAACCGGTTCTCAATTTTTTGCTCATAAATCTCCCGAATCGGACGATTCGTTGAGACGACCCGAAGAGACCTTTTTTAGGCGGCTTTGGCCTGCTGAGCTTCCTGCGTCAAGACAATGCGAACCATTGTCATGAGACATTGGCCTTCCCGAGCGATCCTCATTTCCTTTTCCCCCGGTACCCCTCCGGCTTGCGCCATGACCCGAAGGATATCGAAGACTTCAAGCCAGGCGCCGACCCCCTCACTCAGGAGCTCTTCGACCAGCGTTGGCTCGGGTCGTGAGCCCACGAAGTGGTTCCAATAGGTCACCAACCGTCGTTCGAAACCGTCCATCCAGTCCAGTAGTTCTTCCCAATTTCCACAGACGGCGTCCATGCAGAGCGCTCCGAAGCGACCCCAATCGGAAGACTTCCATTCTGAAGCCGGCAGGCGAAGAGCGCGTTCGACCAGTTCTAGCAGATCATTGTGGCGGTGAGTGTCGGACATTGTGTACCTCTCGTTTGATAGTGTTGTTCACATCATAGGACTCCGTGTAATCCGAGAGGTGTGAATCGGCTTTGTCGATGTTACAGAGCTTTTAAAACATCCGACCGCGCTCATCGTGACCGCCGTCACAGAAGCGACCTGTACCGTTTTGCTACTCTTTGTCCCTGGGAAGGATCTGAGTATGCTACAAACCGTTTGCCAACACTGCGACACCGAAGTGCCCGAGGGGCGCCGTTTCTGCGACCGTTGCGGCGCGCCCACAGCGAAGGCCCAACTGCGGGCACCGGATTGTCCTCCCGGATACCAGGTCTTCACCCATACATGGATGGGCTACTCCTTTCACTATCCGGAGAATTGGCTGGTCTCGCTGGCACCGGAGGGTGGCGCCTTCATCGAAACATCGAGCGGCGAGGCAATTCTTGAGCTTCATCTCTTGCCTCCGAGGGCCATGACCACCGCACCCCGGCAAGCCGAACTCTTTCTCAGCCGTTTCGGCGCGGTCCAGTATCAGGTGCTGCCCGGTTCCACCGACAGCTACGCACAGTTGGTCTTCGCCAATCAAGACTGGCAAGGAATGGTGTCGGTCCACCTCAGCCCCCGAGGAGGAACGATCGGAGTCGGTCGACTGGTCAACGGAAGCGCTCTTAATCTGGAACCCTACTTTGAGCAGCTGATGAATTCCATCACTCCGGTCAAGCCAATCGAGCGCCAACCCTGGGTGGACCCAATCGAATCCTCTTTCTGTATCCACTGTCCGGCGGGCTGGAAACCCCACTCTTCCATCAACCCGTCTCCGGGCGCCGGAAGCCGGGTTCCCGTCTTCACCGTGTCGGCGGAGTTCGCCAATCACGTGTTCGTGGTCCGCGATATGCAAACTCGCGTTTTTATCAACGGGCCGCTTCCCGAGAAACCGCCCGCCGAGGAAGGCTTTTTCGGAAAGCTCGGCCGGATGGCCAACAACCTGGGCAACTCGGTGGCCTCGGCGATGGGGGAAGTGGTCTGCCCCTTTCCCGGGCTGGGGCCCGCCTTGGAGCACTTCTTTCTGCCCCATTGGCAAGAGCAGATGCCCGGCTGCAAACTGCTCCACGCGAGAGAGATCGCACCCAACCAGATGGATGTCAGACTGGGGCTGCCAGACGGTGCCGTAAGAGTCTACCGGCTCCAAGGGGACGCCTTCAAAGTGCCGGGTATGACCAATCGATGGGCCGGCGGCCACGTCTACTTCTACCAAGCTCCGGCCGAAATGATGAGTCAATTCGAGGCCGTCCTGAAAGGCATTGCCGAAAGTTTTGAACCGAACCCTCAGTGGCAGTCGCGGGAGCAGGGCCGGATCCAGCAGCAACAGATTCAGCACCAGCAGATGCACAACCAGTGGATGAACATCTCGGCCATGAACCACCAGGCCCGAATGAACGATATCCACCAAGCCGGCGTGGCCCAGCAAAACATCAACAACATCTACAATGAGATCTCCGATATGCAGCACGCCGGTTGGCAATCCCGCCAAGCGAGTTCAGACTATATCCAGCACGAGTCGGTCAACGCCATCCACGGCACCAGCGACTTCATCAACCCCCATACGGGTCAGCAGTTCAACTTGCCGACCATGCACAACCACTACTGGGAAAACCCCACGGGAGACTTCATCCTGGGCAGCGACTCGGTGTTGGAAGCCCCGCCGTTGTGGACTCCGTTGGAGCAGGTTAGCCACAAGCCGGGCTAGCGTTTTAATGCCGACTTAACGATGCCGAGGTAGCTTACGTGACCACCTTTTCCCATGTCCTGAGCGAGGACGAGGAAAGCCGGATCTACGATCAGGCCTTCGACACCTTCTCACTCCTGCAGGGCGACTGTCCCACCTCCAAACTCCGGTCTGTCCCTTTCAAGCCGCCCACCGAACAGCTATAGTCCCCCTATGTCTCGATCCTACATTCGGGTAAACATTCGGGTTGACGGCCCTTTCACGGCTGACTCCATCGCGGATTCCATCGCTGAGGACCACGCCGACGGTCGTCTGCCCGCCGAGTCGAGGCTGCCTCCGGTGAGGATGCTGGCCCATCAGCTGGGAATCTCCAAAAACACGGTCCAGGCCGCCTACGAAGAGTTGGTGGCTCGCGATTTGGTGGAATCTCGAGGCCGGTCCGGCGTTTTTGTGAAATCGAGTTCCATGCTGACCTTCAGCTCGGTAGCCTCTCCAAACCCCAGTTTTCGACCGGATGCGAAAGATCAGGACGCACCGAGGGAACTGGTGAATCTGTCATCCGTCTTCATCGATTCCTCCCTCTTGCCCGTGAAGCGCCTGGAACAGTGCTATCGCCTAGCGTTCCAGGAGTTGGGAGCGCAGGCCAAGGCCGATTATCAGGGGCTGTTTCCTTTGCGAGAAGCCATCGCCAAGCGCCTGAACGACAGAGGCTTCGCCATCGAGCCTCAAAACGTGATCACGGCGGTGGGAAGCCAGCACGCCGTGGACCTGGTCTGTCGCGTGCTCAAGGTGAAGCGGCTGGCCACCGAAGCCCCTTGTTATCTCGGTGGGAAGCGACTGTTCGACCTTAACGGGGTGGAACTCGTCGGCTTGCCCGTCAATCCGTTCGCCAAGCAAGATATCGGACGCTGGGAGACCATCTTGAAGGAGAAGCGGCCGGAGCTTCTTTATCTCACAACAAATTTTCAAAACCCCACCGGCTACTCATACTCCACCGGGGAACTAGACCAGATCGCAAAACTCAGCTCCGATCTGGGCATCCCCGTGCTGGAGGACGACTGGGGATCCGACATGCTGAGCCATAGTGAATACCGACCTCCGCTGCGGGCTCTGGCCGGTGACGATGTTATCTATCTCAATTCTTTTACCAAGAAGGTTCTCCCAACGCTCCGCGTCGGCTATCTTGCGGCACCCGAGTCTCTGATCAAAAAACTGGTGGAAGCCAAACGCGCCTCCATTATCGCCACGCCCGCCCCCCCGGAAATGGCTCTGGCCTACTTCTTGCAGCGCGGCTACTACGACCGCCATCTGAAAAAAATGCAGGCCGAGCTAGACCGTCGCTACTCGGCCTGTCTCAAAGTCTTTCAGAAGAAGCTGTCCCAAATGTGCCGCTGGACCTTACCCGGCGGCGGACCGCTGATCTGGCTGGAGATTCCTCGTTCTGTAAGCCTTCAAACGCTCCACACTCGAATGGCCGAACGCGGCTACGACGTCGATGTGAGGGTGCAACGACATCTGGGAGAAACCAGCCTCCACGGCGTGCCCATCGGCTTTGCCGATCCGAAGCCGAAAGTACTTGAAGATGGACTTTCAGCCCTCGCTGAGGAGCTTCAACTGTTGAGCGGAGAAGCTGCCTCGTGAGCCGGCCCCACTCGCCAAGAAAAGCGTTGTTGCTTTGCTTCATGGCGATCCTCGCCTGGGGCTCGCTACCGCTCGCCCTCAAGATCTGCCTCAAGGCGGTGGATCCGATCACCGTCACTCTGGTCCGCTTTGCCGTCGCGGGTAGCATCACGCTGCTTTGGCAGCGGAAACAGATCGCGGCGGGAATGTCGAAATGGAGCCTTCATCTTCGACTGCTCATCATCGGTGGATTGGGGCTTACAGCCAATCACGTACTCTACGTTTGGGGCTTGCGATTCAGCTCGGCCGGCAACGCCCAACTCTTCATTCAGTTGGCGCCGCTGCTGTTCGGTCTGGTGTCCGTCCTGCTCTTCAAGGAGGCCTTCTCCTGGCAGCGCGGCGGCGGAGTCGTGCTCCTCTTGACGGGATTAGGTCTCTACTTCTTCGAAAACCTGGAGCTTCTGGCCGCCAACGTGGAAGAGTACCTCTTCGGCTGCCTCCTGCTGGTTCTCGCCGCCGCCGGCTGGGTTATCTACGCCTCTTGTCAAAAGGTGCTCAATCCCAAGCTGGGTCACGCTCCGGTGACTGCCTTCTTTTATATCCTGGCCACCCTCACGTTGGCACCGTTCGCCAAGCCCGCCAGCATCGGAGATCTCGACGCGATCGGGTTGGTCGCGCTCTTCTACTGCGGCATCAACACTCTGGTGGCTTACGGTGCGTTCGCGGCCGCCATCGACTGCTGGGAATCCTCGCGGGTCAGCGCGACGCTGGCCCTGGTCCCGATCTGCACCATGGTCCTGGTGGAAATCTTGAGCCACTATGCTCCCACCTACGTGTCGGCCGAAGACACCTCGACCTGGGCGCTCACCGGGGCCGCTCTGGTCGCTCTCGGCTCGGCGCTGGCCGCTCTCGGCGCCACCAAGCGCAAAACTTAAAAAACTTAAACTGTCCCAGCTTCGACTGCCCTAATCTGTCCCAGATCGATATTTTGATCTGTCCCTTACGAACGCCTTCCCCTCGTAATATAGTCGCGACGCACCGGGGGCCACCCCTCCGGGGAGGAAGGTAAAAATGACAAACGCAATTTTGGCCCCCGGGTCACAAGTAACAGTAGAAACCAGAGCTGAGGAGATACTCTCCGAAGTGCTCCGATACCGGAGAATGGCCCACTCCGAGGACTCTTGCTTTCCCTGCTATTGCCCTGCTTGCGCTGCTCCTCACCTACCGAAGGTGTTGGATGCCGTCGAAGCCGGAAGAAAGATCCGCTTCGTCCTGCCGGCCTTCCCCGGGAAGTCACCGAACACGGCCAAAGTCTTGGGCACCCTTCCCGACACCGCCGAAAGAGAAGCTCTGGACTTCTTAAATGAGCTGTGCGAAAGAATCAACCGTCTTTATAGCCCAGGTGCTGAAATCATCATCTGCTCGGACGGTCGAGTTTTCAACGACGTGGTCGGAATCAAGGACGAAGACCTCACCGCCTATCAAAAGGCGCTGGCCGAAATCATCCAAGAGCTCGGCCTGAAGAATCTCTCAACCTTCGACCTGGACAACGTCTACCCCGAAGACAACTACGAAATGCTCCGGATCGGCCTCCTGTCCAAATACGGCAAACCTCAGGAGTACTTCCGCGAGAAAGTCAAACGGGGAGCAAGCGCCAACGCCGGCCGGGCAGATAGAGACGCCCACCGGCTCTACTGCGGCACCACTCGATTTCTGGTGGAAGACTCCAACTTCCCCGGACAGACGAAGAGCAAGAACGCTCTGCAAAAAGAGTGCCGAGCGAAAGCCTACGAAGTGATGAGAAGAAGCAACGCATGGACTGCCCTCATCGCCGAGCACCTCCCGGACGCCGTCCGACTGTCCATTCACCCCCAAGACTGCGGCTCGGAGAAACTGGGCATCCAGCTCCTGGGTGCTAGCAACTGGATCACGCCGTGGCACGGGGTGGCCGTAGACATCGGGTCCAACTTTGTCTTGATGAAGCGCAGCCGAGCCGAAGAGCTGGGCGCCACCCTAATTTTTGACGGCCAAGGAAAGCCGAGCCATTTCAAACTGGAGAGTATAAACCTATGAACTACAAAGTCACCAAACTTGAGCCTTTCGGTGCTCTGGTCGAACCGACCGAAGCCCAAACCAGCGTCAACGACCTCAGCATCCAAGCCTTGAGAGACCTCTTCGACGAACACCAAATCGTGTTGCTCCGAGGATTCTCCGGAGTGGCCGAGTCGGACGACCTGGTCGATTTCTCCGAACGATGGGGAGAAGTCAGCGTGTGGCCTTTCGGCAAGGTCCTCGAACTCGTGGAGCAAGACAAGCCGAAGGACCACATTTTCGACAACACCTACGTCCCTATGCACTGGGACGGGATGTATCGTCCCGAGGTCCCGGAGATTCAGATTTTTCACTGCGTGAGGGCTCCCCAGCATCAGGATGGAGGACGGACCGTCTTCTCCCACACCCCCGAAGTGCTGCGGCAAGCGACCGCCGAGGATCTGGCCAAATGGTCCCAAGTCACCGGTGTGTACGAGCGCAAAATGGAGTTCTACCACAGCCGTACGGTGGCTCCCCTGGTCACCAAACATCCGACCAAGGATGTCTCCGTCATCCGCTACTGCGAGCCTCCTCAGCACGAGGACGAAGACTTTCTCAACCATCCCGACATGTCGTTTGAGGGCGTGGACAAAGAAGAGCTGGGCGAGTTTCTGAAGAATCTCCAAGAGCAACTCTACGCCGAAGAGGTCACCTACGCTCATCAGTGGGAGACGGGGGACATCGTGATTTCCGACAACCATACTCTCTTACACGGACGGGAAGCCTTCGTTAGCGGGGCCGGGCGCCACTTGCGTCGAGTCCAGGTCCTGGGCAGCCCCAAAGTAGAGAATCCTCATCTCGTGTTTCACTCGGATACGCCCGCCGGAGTTTAAAGTCATGAAAACAGATCTCGTCATCATAGGAGCAGGGCCCGTGGGGCTTCTATCAGCCTACCTGGCTCAACTCAGCGGACTGAAAACAGTCATTCTCGACAAGTCCGACGGCCCTCTTCAGGTCGGGCGAGCCGACGCTCTGAACGCCAGGACGCTACAGCTTATGGAGATTGTCGATCTGTTCAAAGACCTTTATCCCCTGGGCAAGACCTGCAACACTAGTTCGGTTTGGGCCAACGGAAGGTTTGTCTCCCGGCAATCCGGTTGGTGGGACAGTCTAGAGGGGTGTTTTCACAAGCACTTTCTGATGTTGGGGCAGGCCTATGTGGAGGGTTTGCTGGACCAAAAGCTCACCGAACTCGAAGCGGGCGTCAGGCGCCGGACCGAGGTCAAGAGCCTGGAACTCACGGACTCGGGATGCCGGGTCGTGACCTCTCGTGATGAAGTCATCGAGTCGAAGTATGTGATCGGGTGCGACGGATCCAGATCTTGGGTGCGAGAGCGCATGAACATCCCGTTTTCCATTGTGCGGCCCGAGATTGTGTGGGCGGTGCTCGACATCGTCATCGAGACGGATTTTCCGAAGGCACCCGAGATCATCGTCTTCCAGAATGAGACTTCCGATGTGGCCTGGATTCCTCGAGAGGGTGAGCTGGACCGATTCTATGTCCGAATGGACACCCACGACTTCACCTTCGACCAGGCGTTGAGCCGGGTCGAGGCTGCCATCAAACCTCACAGCCTCAGCGTGGAGAAGGTCGTCTGGTTTTCCCAGTTTTCGGTAAAAGAATCGGTGGCCGCCAACTACTCCGTGGAAAACAAAGTCTTTCTGGCCGGAGACGCCTGCCATATCCACTCGGTGAACGGCGGTCAAGGGCTCAATACGGGCCTCGCCGACGCCTTCAATCTTATCTGGAAGCTCGCCATGGTGGAGAACCACGAGGCGGACCCCGGTCTGCTCGACAGCTACGAACAAGAGCGCAGGCCGGTGGCTCTCAGCGTGATCGATTCCTCGGGTGAGTTGGTCCGGGCCACCAAATATTCCGACGGCGGCACCCACGCCGAAAACTACGTGAAGATCGTGGAGAAGAGAGCCGGAAACATCACCGGAATGGGGATTCGCTACGGAGACGGTGGACTGGAAGGCTCCAGATTTCACGACTTCGAGTTTTCCCACGTGGGTAAAGCGACCCGGGCTTATTCGTGTCTGGACTACTCGAAATTCACTCTCTTTCTGTTTGGTGAGACGGAGCAGAGCATCTCTCCCCCGTCACACTGGCAAGTGATTCGAGTGGACGGAGAAACGACCGCTCTTGCTTCGGAATACCTCGGGAAGGCTGTGCTGGTCCGACCGGATGGCTACATTCAGAGTGTTGTTTCGACCCAAATGGTGGGGACGTTATTGGAAGAAGCTCTCGACTACTCGCCGGTGTAGTGTTTCATCACGAGATGCATAGCTTGTTGGACTACTTTCTCCAGGGACTCGACATCGGCGTCGAGACCTCTCGCCTTTTCCACTAGGAGAGAGAGTTTTTCTCCCACTCTCTCGGCGTTCTCAGGTACGTTCAAGTCACCAACGTCGTTTGCGAGAAAATGCTCCGTAGCGCAACAAAACTCGTCGACAGACGCTTCCAAATTCTCCTCGACGCCTTGTGCATCTCCCTTGACCGGCTCGGGAATAAGGCCCATCTCTTCCAATCGCTCAATCAATCTCAGCGAAAGAGTTACCAATTTTGACATACATTCGTCAGCCTCTCTTTGCGGCATTCATCGCGTGCGTAGCCACATCTCCAAGAAAATCGAAGCCGTCGCTCAGTCTATCTACTCTTCTCAACAATAGGGAAATTTTGTCTCCAAGCTTGTCTGCGTTCTCCGGCTCTCTCCAGTCGCCATAGTCGTTCGCGAGAAAGTCTTCCGCCGCCGAGTAGAAGTCTTCGAGCGACTCCACCAAGTTTTCCTCAACGTCCTCAGCATATTCCTCAGCTTCCTCGGTAATGAGGCCCAGTTCTTCCAATCGCTCCACCAATCTAAGCGAGAGCGTGGCTAGTTTCGACATGTTCCACCAAATCCGTAAGGCTACAAAACCCCATTTCACTCTCCCTTATAGTACTTCATAGCAAGATGAAAAGCGTGCCCGATGACATCGTCAAGAGACTCGACGTCATCGCCGACACGGTCCGCTCTCCGTACAAGTAGCGAAAGCTTCTCAGTCAACTTATCTGCGTTCTCCGGCAACTTCCAGTCGCCGAAATCGGTCTCGAGAAAGTCCTCGGCCACAGAATAAAAGCGCTCGAGCGACTCTTCCAAATTCTCCTCGACATCTTCAACGTATTCTTCCGCTTCTTCTGGGACGAGGCCCATCTCTTCCAATCGCCCGACCAATTTAAGCGATAGCGTGACTAGTTTCGACATGTCTCACCAAATCCTTAATGTTGCGGCCTTCATTCTTGGCCCGTTCGAACTTTTCTCTCATTTGATTTCCACCAAGGTCGAGCACGTCCCTTACCTTTCCCCTTCTGTTAAACACCTCAATGTGATCGCCGTGAAGCTTATCCAGGTAAAAATGATCACCCTTATTGAGCACGACATCCCCTATCTGCATCTTCTTTGACATTCGATAAATCGGAACACTCTGATAAGTCTTCCCCGTCCTCTCCGCGCTTCCCCTCAACATCCGCCCCAAAGGCGCATCTGAAAGGAATTCCGACATACTCCTCATCTTCAAAGAGCGGTCGACCTTCACAGGTTGGTGGACGAATTTGTGCGTGAACGTGTCGCCAGGCATCTTGTCGGGTTTGACCTCGACCGTTCTGCCCTTCGGCTTGCTCGCCTTGCCGACCTCATACTTCGCCGTCGGATATTGACTCGGAGAGATATCGAACTTCGCGGTCTTTTTCGCCTTCTTCTTTTTATTGGATTTCACTGACCCGGATTTTCCAGTGCCACCGGGTCCGCCGGCCCCTCCCGGTTTGGAGCCCGACTTGCCCGAAGACTTCCAAGAACCAGATTTCCCAGCTCCTCCATTGTGGGATGACTTGCTCACCCCCTTATTCGGTCGAAAACCGGCCGTCGGGCCCAAGATTTTCTTGGTCGTCACACCCTCCGCAACGGTGACGAGAATATCGCCGCCGGCGCGGCCGGCACCACGCATATCCCCTCGCTCGATGGGTGCGACATACCGCTCGTGCATCTGGTTTTTGAGGCCCTCAAAGGCCTTGCGAGGGTTCCTAATCCCTTCCTGAATAGCCTGACTCTGCTGTTGCTGCTTCTCATACTCGCCGAAGGGATCTAGTATGAGGCGCTTGGCCTGCATCACCGGGGTGCTATCGGCTTGACTCTTTACGAACGACCCCACAGATTCCGCACCGCCCTTCAGAAATTCGACGGCGTCGGCGCGGTGCTGTGATGAATTCCAATAGCTATTGACCTGTTTGCTCGTCGGGTCCTTGACCCAGCCCGCTTTGAGGCGCCCATCGGGGCCTTTGGTCAGGCCGACATTCTGGCCCTGGGCGCGATGTTTCAGAACAAAGTCTTTGACTCTCGCGTTGTCAGCCTTCTCGGCGTTGTGGTCGGCTCGGTCTCCCGCGGTGTACGATTCGCGTGGCTCTTCGCTCGTTTGGGCGACGATCTTGTCCTGAACCCACTTCACCGCTCGATTGATATTCTTGGTTGTGGGGATTGGTATCTCATAAGGAATGCTCATAGACTGAGTATCCGCTTATCTTCGAAGCAAATCAGTGACACTCGTCAAGTTTGATGGCTGAAAGAAGCGGAATAAAAGACAAAATCAGACAGCAGGACAGGAACAAAGCGTGAACCTAGCCACCCATCTCTACAGCGTCACAATCCCCGAAGTCTTCGAAAAAGTACTGCAAATGGGCAAACTGCTACGCTGTGAGAGAATGGACAAGCTTCCCGACGAGGGGTGCTTCGCGGAAGTGAACTTCTTCGTGGGCCCCGGCGGAGATTTCGGGCTAGAGGAAGCCGACGACGAGATAGCTATTGAGGCTTTCTGGAACGACTATCTGTCGACGGAGTGCCAGGGCACGGACAGTTCGGACGAATCGATCGTTTTCTGCGAGCGACAACCTCAGCAACTCGACTCTCTCCTGAGGCTTGCCGCCAACGAATGGAGACCGGAAGTCGAACAGCGAATGCGCTTTCTGTGCCTGGCAGGGGAAGGCACTCCTGTGTATGCAAAATATGTCTTAGAATACGATGCCAAGTTTCGAAGCCTCTACGAAGTCGTCTCACAAGAGTTCCTGGACAGCCTGAGGTGGACGAACCCTTTGATCTCCCCGGTGGCCTTAGAGCAACAAAGCACGCAAGTCTTCTCATCGTTCGATAAGATGGATGAGCACAAACGCGAAGAGATTGTTCAGCGCTACCGTGAGTTGAGATTCATCCCGAAGACCCCCTCAAGCCCTCGCGATAACCCCATATGGGATTTGACAACATCCAACAGTCTCGACCCGGATGCCCTAAGAAATCTCCCCTTTACACCCACCGAAGAAACGACCGTCACACTTCTGGTTCCGGGATTCCCCGCACCGATCAAGTACGCTCGGCATGGACATCCCGACGGCTTCATCGAGCGAGATTTCCAGCTGATAGCGGACCTGGCGACTCTATCTCGGCAGCAATTGGACAAGGCGGCGGAGATGCTCTGGCAGCACTGCCAAGAATGCTTTGAGCAGATCGACTATGGCGCCGGAGAGGAATCTAACGAGAGCTTTTTCGACATTCACAATCCGAGTCAGGCGTGGGAGCAGAGCGGCCCCGGTCATATCTGGAATTCCGAGGAAGATGCCGAGCTTGTCAATCGCCTCTGCATTCTCCAGTTCTACCCGCCTTGGGAGTGCGAGCACGGCTGCGGACTGGTTCTCAAAAACGGAGAATTCGTGGATTGCGTGGACTATGCCAACCTCTCAAAATACGACTTCAATTAGTTTCTCTTGACTTCGACTTCGGCCAAGACTACCGTGGAAGAATGAATCCCGACTCCGGCCCCCGGCGGACCGAACAACTTGGGCCCAGGTTTCTGTTCCTAAGTTTGATTGCGGTCATCGCCGCGGCACCTCTGATGGTCGCCGGTCACCTCGCCGCCTCCCTCTTGCTGCTAGTCGTTCTAACCGGTTACAACGCTCTGCTATATCTATACCCTGGGGCGAACCGAAGCTTCCGGGACGGAAAGTACGTCCCACCTTTCTTTATCTTCTTCATCACAATGTTCGCTACTTGGACTGTAGCTTTTCATCGCTTCGGTGAGCCTGCGAACCCGGTACCCACTTTCGCTCCTAACCTCAAGCAAATGGGGCTCAGCGTGGAGGGGGTGGAGCCAGGATTCACGTCGGAGCAGGTATTGGAGAGACTCGGAAAGCCGGACTCCGAGTTCTGGCACACGGTAGTCGACTCTCACCTCCCCATCGGATACTGGCAGGGAGAAGATGTTCTGGATATGCTTCGAGAGTTGAGAGCAAGAGAAGGCCGTCTTCAAGGCTATCCGGACGAAAAGGTGCTACAAGCACTGAGATCAGAGTGGGCTAAAGCAAATGCCCGTAAACCCCACAAACGAAATAGTAGCGTGTCTCTTGACGCAGCACTCACTCAGTTCAAAGGTAAGCTCCAGCACGACCCCGGGCAAATCCTGGTTGAGGTCACGGAGGAGCCTGTCAGTCACTGGTTGATCGACAACACCACCGACTACGCGAGCAAACATAGTTATGGAATCATCCTTTCTACCGACCTCGAAGAGGGATACGTGGGAGTTGCTGGTCGTTTGGTGCGTCGTAGGGCTTGGAGGTACGAAGAGATCGACACAGTCGTGGTTTTCTCGGACAAAGAGCCCGATCTTGTGCATGCCGTCGTGGGGTCATCGCTTTCCGTGGGAGACAAAGTCTGGATTAGGAGCGGTGATTCCGTTGGGAGGCTGAAAGCGTTGAGCGAGCAGCTACGGACCTCTTCCACCAAGAGACTGATTTGGGATTATCGCCTGACCGAATTCGATTTTAGGCTCGAAATCAATGAAGAAGACGGTGCGATCCAACGAATGCGGCTGACTCGCCTGCCCTAAAGTCTATCGCTCGGCCGGGACAATGCAAGACTCGTGCAAGTCAACACAGCCGGAACATCGGGTGCTATGCTTTTGGCTCGAACTCGATCCCACCCAACATGAAACCGAGTCCGTCCGCATCATTTTGTAAACAGCGGCAGCTTCGAATCCGAAACGTTTTGCCGCTCGCTCCAGCGAGCCCTGGCCCGTGCATCAAGCGCCCCCATTCTAAAACGCTCGCCAAGCACTCTCGCCGCTGCAGGTCGCTCCCCACCTCTCACCAAACTACCCAACCCTATGAGCACCACCACCAGCCTGAAAAGCCGCCGAGTCGTTTTCCCTGAGGAGACCCGACCGGCCACCCTCCTCATCAAGGACGGGGTTATCGAATCGATCGAAGCTTACGACCACCCGGCCGATAAAGACTACGGCGAAAAGGCCATCCTCCCCGGCGTCATCGATCCCCACGTCCATTTCAACGATCCGGGTCGAGCCCACTGGGAGGGCTGGAGAACCGGCACTCTGGCGGCCCTGGCCGGCGGGGTGACGACGGTGGTGGATATGCCGCTCAACTGCATCCCCTCCACCGTCGACCTCTCCTCGATCTGGGCCAAACGAGTCTCCACCAGCGGTCAACTCTACTGCGACGTCGGCTTTTGGGGCGGAGCCGTGCCCGGTAACTCCGGAGACATTAAGACCCTGGTTGGGGCGGGCGCGCTCGGGCTGAAATGCTTCCTTTCCGACCCCGGAACCGAAGAGTTCTCGAATCTGGACTACGAAGGCCTGGAGAAGGCTATGCGGGCCATCGCCGAGGTGGACTCGGTCCTGCTGGTGCACGCCGAATGGCCCTCGGCTCTCCTGGAGGCCGACCCCGAGCTAGACCCCTTCAGCTACCAAGCCTGGTTGAGCACGCGCCCGGTGGAAGCCGAACGCCAGGCTATCCGCAACGTGGTGGAACTCTCTCGAAAAACGGGTTGCCGATGCCATATTGTTCACGTGTCGACTCCCGATGTTCTGGATGAACTGGAAGGAACGGGCGTGACCTGCGAAACCTGCGCTCACTATCTGGTCTTTTCCGCCGAGGAGATCGGGGATCGAGACACCCGGTTCAAATGCGCTCCTCCGATTCGCGAGCAGAAGCACCAGGACGGCCTCTGGAAAGCGCTGGCAGACGGCAAGATCCAGATGATCACCTCCGACCACTCGCCCTGCCCTCCCGACCTCAAAACCGAGAACTTCCTGGAGAGCTGGGGCGGGATCGCCGGAGTGCAGATGCTTCTGAGCGCCTCCTGGACCGGTGCGGAAAAACGAGGCTACAGTCTGACCCAGCTGGCCCGCTGGCTCTCCTCGGAGCCCGCCAAACTGGCGGGACTCCATAACCAGGGTTCTATTGAAGTTGGCAAGCTCGCCAATCTGGTCGTCTTTGACCCGGAAGCCGAGCTCCATTGCGAAACACTGTTTCACCGCCACGGCGGTTCGCCGTACCAAGGCAGGACCTGGAAAGGGGTGGTGGAAGCCACGTATCTTCGCGGACTGCATGCTTATCACGAGGGGGCCGCGGGTCCGCCCCAGGGGCGGCTTATCAACTCTTAAGGGGAGTGCAATTTGCGCGAATCGATCGATCTCGCCAGCGACCGTTTGAGGGGCTATGTTTTAGCCGCCAACGACGAGTCGGTTGGCAGCCGAGAAAGTCTGGTCAAAGGCGAGCCGCCGGCAGCCGAAGACGGTTGGGTGACTCGGCGCCGAAGAGACGGTGGATTCGACTGGGCGATCGTTCGCCTTGGGGCCCCGGGAGTGATTGAGGAGGTCGTGGTCGACACCACCGGCTTCACCGGAAACTACCCCAGTGAAGCCTCCGTCGAGGGATGTGTCGCTCCTCACAACGCCCTTCCCGAGGAGCTTTCGGACTGGACTGAAGTGGTCTGCCGCTCCACTCTCAACGGCAACGCCGAAAACAGCTTCCAAGTGAGTGCCCCCCAGCGGTTTACTCACCTCAGACTGAACATTTTCCCGGACGGCGGGGTGGCTCGTCTCCGCGTCTACGGCCGACCGGTGCCAAACTGGATGGCCCCCGGATTCCATCACGCTACCGGTCTTGACCTGGCGGCCGCGGTCAACGGCGGTCACGTCTACGGCGCCACCGACATGCACTACGGCGAACGCCAAAACGTCATCATGCCCTCGAACCCGAGGACCGCCAACGACGGCTGGGGTACCCGTCGCCGTCGAGAGTCGGGCCACGAGTCTTGCACCATACGCCTGGTGGGTCCGGGCAAGCTGAAAGCAGTCACCCTCGACACCGCCTACTTTCATAGCGCCTGCCCCGGTCAAGCCGCTCTGGACGCGAGCTGCTCCGCCGATCCCGGCGAGGATGACTGGTTCGAACTCCTTCCCCCTCAGACCATGATCCCGAACACCGAGCACCACTTCCAAGACGAGCTTCAAGAAAACGAAGATGTCCTTTGGGTCCGCTTGAATCTGCTGCCGGACGGCGGGATGGCGCGAATTCGCGTATGGGGAGACCTGTCCGAAAACGGATACCGAGAAGCTCGGCTCCTCTATCTCAACTCCTCCACTCCGAGCACCCTCGGCACCCTTTTCAAGCAGGTCTGTCACTCCGACAAGTGGGTCAAGGAGATGGTGAAATCCGCCCCCTTTAAGAACCAAAACGACCTGCTCAAAAAGGGAGCCCGAGCCTGGTCCAAATGCAAGGAGAAAGACTGGCTGGAAGCGTTGGACGGCCACCCACGCATCGGACAAAAGGCGAAAGGCTCCTCTCTTTCGGCCAAATGGTCCAAGGGCGAACAGTCAGCCGCGAAGTCCCCCGACGAGCAGGTCCTGGAGCGGTTGGCCGAAGCCCAACAGGACTACTTTGAAAAGTTTGGATTCATCTTCCTGATCTGCGCCAGCGGCCGCGGCTCGAAAGAGATCCTGGAGGCCGTGAAACAGCGTCTTCCTCATTCGGCAGCCGAGGAGATGCAGATCGTGGCTGAAGAACAAGCCAAAATCATTCATCTGCGATTGGAGAAACTACTGAACTAATGAGCGCTATCACCACCCATATTCTGGACACCTCCGTCGGCAAACCGGCGGCGAATGTGAAAGTCAGACTGGAATTCCTGGACCACGGCGAGTGGAAACGAGTGGGCGGAGGCACCACCAACGACGACGGTCGGGTCAAGGACTTGATCAACGAAGACTTCGAATTCGTCGCTGGGCACTACCGCATCGAATTCGTCGTCTCGGACTACTTTAAAGCCCAGAACGTGGACAGTTTCTATCCCTACGTCAAGATAGTCTTCGTGGTCAAAGACACCGACAGCCACTACCACGTGCCACTTCTCCTGAACCCCTTCGGCTATTCGACTTATCGGGGCAGTTGATCTGTTTTGTCTATCTCAGAGAGGCTGAGGAGAGGATGCCCGGAATAGCAAAGTTATGAGTGCCGTCACCCTCGATTGGGCCAATCTTCTGATCCGGTGGTTTCACATGATCGCCGGGATCTGGTGGATCGGTAGTTCGTTGTACTTTGTGACCCTGGACAACTCGTTCGAGCCTCCTAAAGAGCCTCGGGACGGAGTGGAGGGGGAAAGCTTCATGGTCCATGGGGGCTTCTACTATCTGGTGGAAAAGCGCCTCATGCAGCCCGGCAAGATGCCGGAAAAACTTCACTGGTTTAAATGGGAAGCCACCTTCACCTGGATAAGCGGAATGTTTCTGCTGGCCGTGGTCTACTATTTCACAGGCGGCTCCTATCTGATCGACGCCAAGGTGGCGGACATCACGCTGCAACAAGCCGTTCTGCTGTCACTCGGGTTGGTAGTCGGATGCTGGCTTCTGTACGACTTCGTCTGGCAAACAATCGGCAAGAAATCGGAGTCGGTGGGGACGGCCCTCTCCCTCATCGGCCTGGTCGGCCTTTCCTACGGACTCACCCAGGTCTTCAGCGGACGGGCCGCCTTCATCCATTTCGGAGCGATCCTCGGCACCATTATGGTGGCCAACGTGTGGGTCCGTATCCTGCCCGGCCAACAGAAAATGTTGGACGACGCCATGGCCGGGAGAACGCCGGACTACTCTCAGGGCAAGTTCGCCAAGGTCCGCTCGGTGCACAACTCCTACATGACCTTCCCTGTGCTGTTCATGATGATCTCGAATCATTTCCCTCGCACCTTCGGCAACGAGTACAACTGGATCGTGGCCTTGCTGCTCTTTATCTTTGGAGCCGGTGTTCGCCATTTCATGATCACCGCCGAGCGCGGAAAAGCGGCCACCTGGGTTTTGGCACCGGCTATCATCGCACTGGCCGCCACGGTCACCATGACCTATCCCAAGAGCCAGGCCTCCTCTGAGGGAGAGCCCGTCGACGCGGTGCCTTTCAGCGAGGTTCAGCGCATTGTTTACCAGCGCTGCACCCCCTGTCACGCCAGCATTCCTTATCCGCCTCCGGGGGCCAAATACACCGAGCCGCCGAATGGAGTGGTCATGGAGACGGCCGAACAGATCAACGCGCTCTCCGACAAGATTCAGTCCCAAGCCGTGGACTCGGCCATTATGCCCCTGGGCAACCTTACCCGCATCACCAAAGAAGAAAGGGAAATTCTGGGAAAATGGGCGGAGCAGAAAAGGAGCTCACAGTAGCCATCAGCGACTCAAGCTTCCAGATATCCACACTCCCTCGCGGCGGCATGTTGTTGCAGTGGGACGATTTTGTTGTGCAGTTAGGTGCCTACCCCGAAACGATCAAAGACACGCTCAAGGGGGAGACAGGTGTCCCGAACCTGTTCATTCAACCCGAGTCGCTCTTCGATATTCACAACGGGATATCGCTCGCCGAGCTTGAGTTTCCGCTCTACTACAACTATTACGTGAAAGGTCGCAAGCTGCGGTTCATTTGCCGTCCCGAGCAGAGCAGACCGATCTTCCGACTCCTCAAGGAGGCCGTTTTCGGGCCCAGCTCTTTTCATCTCGAGCGCGAGTTTCCGAGAGGGGCTCAATCCTACGGCTTCCCCGACCTCAAGGCCGAAGGAGCCTGGTATAAAACGGTCAAGGGCCAAAAGCTGAAGCTGGGCGACTTCATCGAGCCGATCACTTGTGATCTCAACGAGACCGTGGAGGTCGACAACGTCAAGGTCACCACTCTCCCCGGTGACAAGTACATCTTCGAGAAAGGCGGCGTCACCAAGGAAGTCCAGTTCAAGCCGCTGGCGACTCCGGTCTTTTCCCACGACGGCGGGACCGAGTTTAAGCCGCCCGAATTCGGCATCACCGTTTTGGGAGCCGGCCACGGATTCGACGTCAACAGCCGGACTTCGGGATTTATCATCTGGATCGGGGGACGGGGGCTGCTGGTCGATCCGCCCGCCCACACCACCCAGTGGATGAAAGCGCGCAATCTCGACTCCCGTTTGGTGGAAGATATTCTGCTCACCCATTGCCACGCCGACCATGACTCCGGCACCCTGCAGAAAATCATGGAAGAGGGCCGGGTGAGGCTTCACACCACCAACACGGTGATGGAGAGCTTCGTCCGCAAGTATCGCTCGCTGCTAGGACTGGACTCGGAAGAGTTGGAGAAGCTGTTCGATTTCCAGCCGCTTTTGATGGGTCCCAAACTCAGCATTCTGGGAGCACGATTTCGCTTTTGGTACACCTTGCATCCGATTCCCACTCTGGGCTTCGAGGCCGAGCACAAGGGCAAAACGTTCGCCTACTCCTGTGACACCCTCTACGACCCCGAGGTGTTCGACCAGTTGCATCAACTCGGCATCCTCAACAAGGAGCGAAGACAGTCGCTGAGGGACTTCCCCTGGGACGCCGACGTCATTTTCCACGAGGCGGGGATGCCTCCGATTCACACTCCCATCAAAGTGCTGACCGCCTTGCCGGAAGATGTGCGAGACCGGATGTACCTCACTCACGTCTCGGCCGACATCGTGGGCGACGAGCGTAGCATCAAGGTCGCTCCCACCGGACTCGGCAACACTCTGGTCCTGCACGAAGAGCAACCGCTGAGCCGCGAAGAGCAGCCGCTCAAGCTCCTGGACATCTTGCTGCACGCCGAAATCTTCGCCGACTGTCCCCTGGAAAAAAGTCTTGAGTTCTTGCACATCGTGCGCACCGAACGAGTCGGGATGGGCGATGAAATCATTAGAGAAGGCGAATGGGGCGACCACTTCTTCCTCGTCTCTCAAGGCGAGGCGGGCGTCTTCAAGGGCACCGAACTCATCCGTACCTTGCGTCGATACGACTACTTCGGCGAGATGGCCATCGTGCTCGACACCTCCCGCCACGCCACGGTGAAAGCTCTCACAGATTGTGAGCTCGTGGTGATCGACCGCAGCGACTTCATCAAGTTTATCGCCAACACCGATCTCCCGGGCCTGCTCCATCGGGTGGCCAAGAACAAGCTCAACGATCTTTGGCCGGTGATGAAGGCCAACCGTTCTCTAAACCCGCTTTCGCCATTTCAAAGAGGCCAACTCCTCTCCATCTTGGAGCCCAGGGACTTCAAAGCCGGAGAAGTGCTCTTCACCGCCGGCGGGCTGCCCCTGGAGATCTATCTTGTAGCCACCGGAGCCGTGCGCCTTATCTCCAGCCGGGGCGGCGAGTTTATGGCCGAGCGGGGCGCTCTGTTCGGTCGCTTCCCGGAGAAAGACCGTCTGGTCACCCATGAAGTTTCGGCCGTGGCGGCCAAAGACGGCCAGGTTTTCGTAGGCACTCTCACCAAGCTGCGCGGCTTCTTCCGCCGCAACCCCGGGACGTTCGTCCGCATCAGCCGAATCCTAAGACAAGATCCGTTTTCCGTTTCCACGTGAGCAGGCTCCTTTTGCTTGTCCTCTTGTTTGGCATGGCCATGCCGGGTAGCGCCGAGGACGAAACACTCACCCTCGAGCAGGCTTCCCGTCTCGCTCAGCTTCCGCTCAAAGGCCTTCAGCAGGAGTACCCCAACAAGCTGGAGCACGTGATGAACGGACCCGAAGAGGTCCGTGCGCCCAGCGAACTGCACCCGGTCTTTTACGGCTCCTACGACTGGCACTCCTCAGTCCACGGCCACTGGATGCTGGTCAGAATCTTAAAGCGCTACCCAAATCTGCCCGAGGGCCCGAAGATACGAGCGATTCTCAACGACCACTTCACTCTCGAGAAGATGGCGGCCGAGGTCTCCTACCTGCAGCAAGAAAACCGCAAGAGTTTCGAGCGGCCCTACGGCTGGGGCTGGCTTTTGAAGCTGGCCGAAGAGCTTCACGACTGGGACGACCCGGACGGGCGGCGCTGGTCGGCCAACCTTCAGCCACTAGCTGATGCCATCGCCGATCGCTACTTGAACTTCTTTCCCAAGCAGACCTATCCGATCCGGAGCGGGGTGCATTCCAACACAGCGCTCGGTCTCACCTTCGGTTTGGACTATGCGCGCCAGGTCGGTCATCGCGAATTGGAAGAGATGATTGTGAGCCGTAGTCGCTCCTATTTTCTCAAAGACAAGAACTATCCGGCGGCCTGGGAGCCGGGTGGAGACCACTTCCTGTCGCCGGCGCTCACCGAAGCCGATCTGATGCGCCGGATTCTACCTCAGACGGAATATGCCGACTGGCTGCGCGGCTTCCTTCCGGACCTCGCCGAAGGCCGTCCGGCCGCCATCCTTGAACCAGCCGAAGTGACCGACCGGAGCGACCCGAAAATCGTTCATCTGGACGGCCTCAACCTTTCCAGAGCCTGGGCCATGAAGGGGATCATTCTGGCTCTCCCCTCAGACGATCCCGTCAGGGAAGTGCTGGAAAAGAGCGCTTCGTCTCACACCCGAGCCAGCTTGCCTCACGTGACGAGTGGAGACTACGCGGGCGAGCACTGGCTGGCTTCGTTCGCGGTCTACTTACTTTCCGTCGACCGCTAGAGCCCCAGGGTCAGAGTCGCCGGGGCCCGCTCCGGTGACGGCGCGCCCTTCTCTTCAGGAGCCTTGCCCTCCAGCACCAGTCGACCGTCCTCCGTGCCGACCCTGGTCAGTCCGACCTTGATATTCTCCGGCAAGAAATCGTCGGCATCCATCAGGAAACTGGTGCCGCGTTGCTCGACACCCATCTCCTCCATATTCTTACCCGCTATGTTGGCCACGATCTTCTTCACCAGACCGAAAATCGGAATCACTCCGAAGACCTTGCTCTTGCCCAGCGCAAACTCGATCTTGTTACCCTCGTGAACGGAGAGCTTGCCCTCGATATCAAACGGAATATCGATCAGTTTGTCGACCTTCCCCTTGATCTTCAGGACGTCTCCTCGACGAGGCTCGATGGTGAGACCCCTGATGTCGTTCTCTTTCAAAGCATCGCCGCTCACTTGTTGCGAGGAGCGCACCAAGGTGCTGCCGGGCATGGAGATCTTCATCTTCTCTATCTCCATCGGTTCGTTTTTGATCTTGTCGAAATCGATCGGTTCGGAGCCATCGCCCATCCCCGCCTTTAGGAGAGCTTCCAAGGAGGTGTGTTCGTCGAACAGGTCACTCATCGAATCCATCTTCACCGACAGGTCGTGCACGTGGAAGTCCGGGGTCTTCAGGTCCTTGATCGACATACGGTCATTCTGGGGATCGAGCCGAATAGGACTGTTATCCTGGCGGAGATCGGCCACCTCGGCTCTCAGGTCGGCCACTTCTCTTTGTAGCTCGGCGTAGGACGGCTTCTCCTCCGAGGAGATCGCCCCAGTGGAGGTCCCTCCTTGGCGACTCCAAGTGGCCACCAGGGGTTGGCACCGTCTCGTAGCTGAAATATCCATAGCAAGCCTCCTGTCACTCCGAAAGTACAGGAAGCCTGTGGAGTGTAACTGGAATCGTTAGAGATTCAAGTTACTATTTCGTTTTCACATCCTGATGGACGGCGCAGATTTGAGGGTTGTCGCCCTTTTCTTCTTGCTTGCGTTTGTCAGCCTCGGCCTTCTCAGACCAAAATTTGATACGTTCGCCGGCGTGGTTCAGTCCGCGGTAAGCGTGGCTGATGGCGTCCACGGCATAACTAAAGCCCATCAACGTTTCTCCGAGGCCCACAAAGCGCCCGGTCAGGACTCCGATGCCGCCGACGGCTCCGACCAGGTCCGTAGCGACCACGGCCGCGTCGATGGTACGTTCCATCTTGGAAGCGAAAGGGTCGCTGAAAGTGTTCTTGGCTCGGACGACGTTGCCGCCCAGGAGTGCGAACCGCATCACCGGGACGATCGTCTTGTCGAATCCCCCTTTGATGGACGGGTCGACCTTTTTCAGAATGGTGTCGGAAAGGGCGGTGGCGGAAATACGCATGGCCAGGGCCGGATCGTTCTTAGCTGCTAGAACGCCTTCATTCAAGGTGTTGCGGGTGCCGGAAACAACGAAGTCAGCGGTTTTAGCCAGCAAGCTGGGCTTGTCTTTGCATTCGCAACTGCATTCACCGGAAGAGTCGCTCGGAGGCTGAGCCTTGGGTGCCGGCTTTTGGACGTTCACCGGGCGATGAGTTCTTTGGATATTCATGGAATCTTACCTTATCTGTATGTTGTCGGTAAGATAGTGAGTCCAGTGAAGCCAATGTATCAGCGCACGCGGTCAGGTTCGTTACCCGAAAGTTAATAAACGTTCAAGGTAGGGAACCTTCATGGTCACTCGAAGGTCACCTCGGTGAATGTGGATGAGTTCATAAACCAGCGTAGCGCAGACGGAAAAATGGAGTCGGAGGGCAGCTTCTCGGTAGACAGCCTGGCCGCTCTGCGAAAGACTCTCTCCTCGGCTTTGCCCGAGCCCCACTACTACCTTTTTCAGATTTTGCAAGGTCTGGTTCAAGCGGGAGCCTGCGATATCAAAGTCGCCATCGGGCGGCGGGAAAACCGCATCTCCTTTCACGATCCGGAGAGACGATTCACCGACCTGGAAGCCCTCGCGGCCACCTTCGACACCGGCCTTTCAGTCGCTTCAAACAACCCTCTCGAGCAGGTCATGTCCGGTATGACCTGTTCACTGGGAGACCACATCGACCTGGCCGAGTTTCACTACGACCAAGAAACGGTGAAGTTGACAACCGAGGGCGTGGAGCATCTCACCTCCTCGCGCCCCGCCACTCCTCAAATCGTCCTCCGACGACACATGGAGAGAGGACTGAGCTTCTCCTGGAGCCGGATATGGGGAGCCCGCAAAGAGGAGTTGCGAATCCGCAAAAGGTTTGAGCATTCGCCGGTGCCGTTGTCCATCGCAGGCCTGCCCACCGAGCCGCGTAGTAGTTGGAGACGAGGGGTGGAGGAAGGCCACTTTGCGCTGCTAGAGCTCGCCGTTCTTGGCAAGAACAACCATCGCGGGGAGCCGTTGGTCGAACCCAAGGATGTGGAGGGCTCTTCCTGGCTTCTTCGTTGCGGCACCTCTCACCACCAGCCCGAGGGCAGCGACCTGGTGATCGCTCCCAACCTTTTCGTAGCCGGCCTTGACGGTACCGAACCGGTGATGGCCGAAGAGTTGGAGCATCGCTGGAATCTGCGAAAGTGGACGATCTGTTTCACCACTCACACCGGCGGGCCGGCTGAAATCGTCTTTGTGCGCAACGGCTGTCATCTTCAGACCCACCAGGTCGACCTCGGAATTTCCGGCCTGAGGTTGGTGGCCCCCGCCGACGATCTCACGGTCGATGCTAGTGGATACCAGGTGGTGGAAAACGACGCTTTTGAGGCCGTCGTGAAAGAAGCCAAGAATCTGGTCGAGAAGGCCGTCGAGATGTTAAAAGCCGAAGACCTGGCCACGGCGCTAGCCGCCGGCGGAGACGATCCGCAAGAGGTTCTTAGTCGCTTCGATTGGCTCTAGACTCACGTTCCGCACTTCTCCCGAAATCTGGCCGACCGAGGCACAGATCTCGAGAGAACGTGAGTCTAGTCCGGGGGAACTTCTCGTCCCATCATCCTCATCAGCAGAAGGTGCCAGGGAAATTCCGACATCCGGTCTCGAGAGCGACGTCGACTCCAGGACTCATACGGGCCCTCCAGCTTCTCCGGGCTGAGGTAGTATCGGAAAATGAAATCGCTTCCCCCCGGCTCCTGAGTGGTGAGCCAGCCTCGTAGACGACCGAAGCGAAGGTCGTTGAACACGGGCCTTCCATCCTCTACTTCCAGGCTATAGAAACCGCGGCTGAACCACAGCAAAGTCTCTCCCGCCGGACCTTGTCCGAAGCCCGGCAACAGTTCGGCATTCTTAGAAACTCTTTGCCACACCGGTTTGCGATCGGGTGGATCTAGAAGGGCGCCGTCGGCGACCCAGATATCGGTGCCGGTATCCACATAAGCGTAGAAAACCAGGCTGTTAAAAGGAGTCGCCGCCGTGATCATCTTCCGGTAAGGGATACCTTTGGACTCCCAGTCGGCCTGAAGCCGAGACTGAATGGTGTACTTCGATACGAGAGTGAACCCCAAGTAAGCAGTGCTCAGTATGAGAGCGACGGCGATCGGCTTGAGAGTGAGAGGACGGCCTCGTCGATTGCCGATTATGGACGCCAGCACTCCCATGAAGAGCGGCACCGTATAGAGAGGGTCGACGATAAAAATGGAGCCGATATTGACCGGATAGCTAGAGAACGGTTGGAAAATTTGAGTGCCGTAGGTGGTGAGTGAGTCGAGCATCCAATGCGTGTTGAGGGCAAGCCACACAAAGATGGTCCATTGCCGCGGACTGATGTCGTAGCGAGGAAAAAGCTTCTTGAGAAGCGCGGCCATCAGCGGCGATGCGACGCTGCAGAAAAACAAGGAGTGTGTGATGCCGCGATGAGAGGCCAGCGCTTGCGGGGCACTGAGAAACGGTCTGGTAAAGACATCTAGATCGGGCAGAGTCGCCACCATTCCACCAATCCAGGCAGCTTGCCAGGTGAGAGCGCGCCCCCCTTCCGTCGAGGGTCGGCGCAGAGTGACTTCCCCGATAGCAGCCCCCAAGACGAACTGCGTAATGGAATCCATACTGGGAAGTTGCCTGTCGGCTCCCTGAATCCTGGAGAAGGTTGGACAAAAACGGGTCCTAACTGGGCTCGGCAAACTTGCCGACGGAAGCTTCTCCGCGATGCTCGACAGCGACGCCGAAGTGGCCATGAGTCTGGAACTATCCCGGGGTATCGCGGATCATTTACCCCCCGGGATACAAGTTGAAAATTGTGATCCAGCTCACAATTCAAGACTCCGGCGTAGGATATCATTATCAGTGGGTCGTCTTGGAGCCCGAAAGGACCTCAAGCAAAAATGTCACGCAGTCTTCAGTTCATTCTGATTGGGTCAGTCTGGACACTTACCACAGTTCTCTTCGCCGCCGGCTTTCAAGTGCCGGGAGACACTCTCATCGGCGCCGGCTGGATGCTGGCAACCGTCATGTTTCTCTCTTGTTGCCTTGCTCTCGCAGCAGCCTACCTCCAGTCGCCGCTCCTTCGCTCGGCAACTTTTATCAGCTTTCTTCTCACCCCACTCAGTTGGACTATGTGGGTGAGCGCGATCGACAACGCCGCGTTCAGTTTCAGCACCTGGGGCCTCGTCTCTTTGGTGGCCCTGATCGGTGCGGTTTTAGTGGAGCACGGCCTCGAGCTCGACTTCGAGCACGCTTGCTCCGGTGAGTCGGCCTTGAGAAACGCCCTTCAAAAAGCGGCGACGCCGATGTTCTTCGGCACGCCGACCCTGGATACCGGCTCTATCCGAATCCCCACTCTATAGAGTCACCCGGTCAACTCCTTAGGGCCTATCTGTCGATAGCCGACGCGCCCCCAACGCGGAGGTTATTTAGAGGTAGGCCCTAACTTTATTGCTGATGACAGCTCAGCATGATCTGCTTTCCTACCTAGAGCAGCAGGCCGGTAGCGGAGTCAAGGACTCCGAAGGTGACTTCACTGTCTCCCACACCAACGCTCGGAAAAAACTGGCCAAGTTTGCCCTACCCCGAGAGACGGCTTGGGTCTCCAAACTCGTGCAGGCCGCCGTCGGCTGGGGGATGACCCGGCTGCAGGTGGGTCAATCCCAGAACGAGACCCAGTTCTTCTTTGAAACTCCGGAGCCGGGCAAGCTACCCACCGAGAGAGACGTGGTGAACGCCCTCCTCTCCGGCAAAATCACCGCCGAGACTCCCATAGAGCACTTTTGCCTCGGGTTGAGAGCCCTGGTCGAACAAGCGAAACTCTCTTTTCTACTGGTCCTCAATAGTGGCGAAACAAAACCGCAGCCGATCTACTCCGGGTGGTTCTTCGGCCAGATGTCCGAGTCGGAGCGACTGGGTGCCAGGTTTGACCATGCCCCAGGCATCACCCTCACCATCCGTCACTCGCCTCCTATCGACGGAGACACGACCCTCTTAGAGCTCTTCGGGCTCCACAAACACGGACTGCCCCTGATTGAAGAGCTGCGAGAATACGCCTATCCCAGCCCGATTCCGATCGTTCAGTCCGGTCTTCATCTGGAAGGGCTCCTCGACTCTCCCGTGCTCCAACTGTCGAAATTCGTGCCACTGGTCTTTTCCGGCTTGGAGAAACTTGAGCACTCACCGGAACGCTTTCCTTTGCCTCCCGATTTCGAAGAGAAGCAACTTTCCTACCTCACTCATCCCAGGCGGGCCAGGCGCCCTTACGGTGGGCGAAGAGATTTCGCCTGCGCCTACGTCCTCAGCGCACCTTCCCCGGACCGGCCGTCGCTGGGCGCGTACAGGCGCAGCAGTTTCAAATGGGTGCGAGACGGGATCGTTGTTCAGGAGTCGTCCCTCGACATCAGAACAGAGCTGCTCAGTCTCCATATCTTGGCAAACGCCCGGGGCCTGCGCTCCGACCTCACCGGTTTCCAGTTGGTCTTGGAGGACCAACTTTTCGAACGTCAAGCCGAGATCTTCAGAGTGCTGGGCGAAAAGGTGATGACCTGGCACGAGAAAGTGGAGGGATTTTTCCGAGAAGATCGCGACCATCACTCCCCGGCCGACTTGGAGTACAACAAAGACCAGGCTTTTCGTCGCCGAGTGAAAGTCTTGCTCAAAGGTTCCGCGGCCGGCATCGCCCTGACCCTGGTCAACCCGCCTTTCGGCCTGACCACGACCATCGGGAGCGTGGCCACGGCCTACGCTCCACATTTCCTGCAGAGTGAGACGCCGTCGATTCTCAAGCGGAGGGAGATGCTAATCAAAAAGATCGAAGCCGATCTGGCCACCCTCTCTCGAGAGCTTGTTCGATTGGGGAGAGAGATCAGCGAACCCGAAGCCGCCCCCGGCCTGGAGTTCGACCATATCGATCCCAACAACGATCTGGCCATGGACGAACTCTTGAGCGCCTTCGAGGACGACCCTTTGGCCCTGGTGGAGAAACTCAAGAAGCTCATGGCGCAGAATCGGGAAGAGCCGATGTGGAAGCTCCATCTGGCTCGCGCCTACCGACAGACCGGCGACGACCGGGCCGGGGTGTTCTACAATCGCTATCTCGATTTTCATAAAGATGCGAAGGTTTTCGAAGAGTTAGTCCAATTCTACGAGGAAACGGGCAAGGACGGGTTAGCTCAAATCGTCCGAAAGCGCAGGGATAACCCGGTGGGCCGGTGATCGACGCAGTCGGCAAACGAGCCGTCGACGTGGCCCTGGAACTAGGAGTCTTTCAAGCCCTCGGCTCCACGCCGACCGGCCTGAGTGAGCTAGCCGAAGTCTGCGGAGTGTCGGCGCGCGGATTGAGACCACTGCTTTCGCTCCTGGCCGCCCTCGATATCTTGGGAGAAGAGAATGAGAGTTATCATTCTCTGGACAGTACCGAAGAGTTTCTGGCCGCTTGGCAGGGCAAAAGGCTTTCCATACCCGATGTGGCCGATTGGCGGAAGCTCGATCTCGCCGTGCGCACAGGTTGTCCGGCGAGGGCGCCCATCGAGGGGCAAGAAGACGGTGGAGACTTCTTCAGCGGAGTGGTGAGTACACTCTTCGGCTTTCACCTACCTGTGGCCGAGAATTTTGCGGCTCAGCTTCCCGAGGTGCACCGAGTGCTCGATCTGGGCGCGGGTTCGGCCGTGTGGAGTCTGGCTCTGGCTAAAGAGCGAACTGGGGTTCGAGTGGTGGCCGTCGATCACGCACGCGTCTTGGAAGAGATGACCTGTACCTTTCTGACAGAGCACGGGGTTCAAGAGCAGTATGAACTTCGGGCCGGAAGCTACCATGAGGTCCAACTGGAGAGGGAGCACTACGACCTGGTGTACTTAGGTCATGTCGTGCACAGTGAAGGTTGGGATGCTAGCCGGACGCTTCTAGAGCGTTGCTTCGAGACGCTGAAGCCGGGGGGGATATTGGCTATCGCCGAGTGGATTGCTCCCGAGCCTCGTTCAGCCGACTATCACGCTTGTCTCTTTGACCTCAACATGTTGATGTTCACCCAGCACGGCCTGGTCTTCACCGCTCGCGAACTGGAGCATTTGGTGACCGAGGGCGGCTTCCGATCGCTCACATGGGTGGACGGCCCCGGCAAATATCCCGTTTTAGAGGCCAGGCGATGAGCCGATTGGAGCTCTTCAGCCTGCTTGTCGACGACTACGACAGGGCGATCGCTTTCTTCACCGAGGTTCTCGGTTTCGAGCTCTCCGAGGACTCACCGTCTCTCACCAACGATGGGCGCGCCAAGCGGTGGGTGGTGGTCCGGCCGCCCGGAGCGGCCACCGGCCTGCTCCTGGCCAGGGCCGACGGACCGGCCCAGGAAGCGGGTATCGGAAGACAGTTTTTCGGGCGAGTCGGGCTCTTTCATCGGGTGCGGGATTTCGACGCGACCTATCGCCGCATGGTAGCCGCGGGGGTCAGATTTCTCGGAGAACCGCGCCGCGAAGCGTACGGGCAAGTCGTGGTCTTTCAGGATCCGTGGGGCAACAAGTGGGATTTGCTTGGCGATTAAAAGGCCTTTGATGACCCACGAGGGATTCCCAACTGTCTGAAGTATAGTGTCGAATCAAATTGCCAAGGCCTGTATCATTCAGGCCCACTGTGGGAGGATCCAATGCCACTCCATAGAGTGTTCAAAATCTTAATTCTATGCTTTCTCGCAGCCTTCGCGCTCGGTTGCGGCTCTGGTAGCGACGATAATTTCTCGAATTTCCAGAGTTTTCAAAACAACGACGCCCCGGTGCGTCTGCGCTTTCAAACCGGACCTCAAAACTCGGCCGCGGCCGGTGCCTCTATCGGCCCCGTCACCGTCGCCATTCTCGACTTCAACGGTCTGGTCGTCGCCACCGACAACCGACCGGTCACCATCTCGCTGACACAGCCCAACGGAGCGACTCTCTCCGGCACGACCACGGTGAACGCCGTGAACGGAGTGGCTACCTTCAGCGGGCTTTCGGTGAATCAGGTGGGCACTTACACACTTACCGTCACGGCTGATGGACTGTTGCCCGCGGAGAGCGCTGCGTTCAACATCACCAGCGGAGCCGCTAGCACCATCACCGTACTTCAAGGGTTCCCCGGACCTCCCGGACCGATGGAAGCTCCTGACAATACAAACTCTATCGTCATCGGTCAGGCCGTGAACCCGCCCGTGCGTATCCAGGTGCTGGATGCGGCCGGCAACCCTGCCCCCGACGGCACTTCGGTTACCATCGTGACCGCGGTCGACCCTACCGGTCAGACTCAGACTACCGGCAACCGTGTTCAAACCGTGGGTGGCGTGGCTACCTTCGACAACTTTGTTGTGACTTCCGGTGGCGGTGCGACTGTGTTCGTGGCTGCCGTGAGTGGTGCTGTGAGAACGGCGCCGCTGCAGACGTTTGTTTTGGGTAGTGACCTGTTTCTCTACGGCGGAACGGGTGTTGCCAATACGCTGGTGCAAGTGAATCGGGCGCAAGTCTTCCCCACGGCGGGAGCCCCCGCCG
>Ga0208701_100044_pt1 | contig 60316 bp, 53 predicted proteins | sample DeeseametaMP1482_FD_184188 | JGI IMG/M metagenome (GOLD analysis project Ga0208701, IMG submission 184188) | Marine microbial communities from the Deep Pacific Ocean - MP1482 (SPAdes) | ecosystem: Environmental > Aquatic > Marine > Oceanic | place: South of Fiji, South Pacific Ocean | collected... | reverse complement strand
CCCGACAGCTCATCCCCGCCGTTCGGCCGGGTTCACCGGTTGAGATCGACGTCCTTGATCTGGACCAGAGAGAACACCTCCGCATCGAAGCGCGTCGCTGCTTATACTGCTTACCGAGCTTTCAGCGCTCTTATCATTTCGCCGACGAACCGGCCTTCGGGGGACACTACGCCCCCTGGGTGACCGCCAACCTGGTCTTGAGCCGGGCGCCCAAAGAGCGATCGATCTACTCCGAGCCGGCCTGGGACAACGTGGTCTACGGGAGCGAATCGCTCGGCTATGTGGTAGCTTCTCATCAGACGAAAGCCATGAGTAATCAAGGTGAGGACGTTTGGACCTGGTATCGGGCGTTTCCCAATCGCGATCCCGCCGAGGTGCGGAAAGAGCTCTTAGAAAGCCGGTGGGAGTTCTGGCGCGACCAGATCCTCTCCGATCTCGAGACCGTGCACCCGGACATCGCGGAGGTCACCTCACGCATCGACGTCGCTCTTTTCGGACACGGAATGATAACCCCGACGGTCGGTTTTATATGGGGTGAAGAGTCAGCCCGCGCGAGGCGGCCGAAGCAAAACCTGTGGTTCGCTCACTCCGACCTGTCGGGCATCTCGGTCTTCGAAGAAGCTCAGTATAGAGGTGTCCTAGCGGCTCAACAACTGATGGCGGATGCCGGCCGGAGCTTCCAAAATCTTACTGATGCTTGATGGAAGAAAGAACCTGCTTCATCATCGTCACCATGGCCGCATCCCGAGGAGCCGGATAGTTGAGAATGAGCGAGTAGGCTTTCTTACCTCCTCTACCCACATAGACGTAGATAGTGTGGTAGTTTGGTATATTCGCCTTCTGCAGCTCGTACAACACGGCGGGAGTCCCGGCTACCGTGAGTTTGGTGGGCCCGCTCTCGACCTTAAACTTCTGCTCTTCGCTGAGCACCGGGAAAGCCTTGATAAACTGGTCGGTCGAGACCTCCCCTCCTGATTTCGTGAGAAGCAGCTGCGCGTTCTTCTTTTCACTAAACAGGGCTAGCGAGGTGCCCTCCGGAGCGTCGGTAGTCTTCTGAAAGTCGTCGCCCGCTTTCATAGAAAGCTTGTCCGGCGCCGAACTCCAGGTCTTTTCCGCCAGACAAACGGAAGCGAGCAACAAAACAGTTAAGAGAATTCCCAAGAGACGCATGATACGGCCTTCTGGAGGAAAGCCTGGGTTCCTCGCATCTTGGCATTTTGTGGGTCGTATACACCAGCCTTCAAAGGAAGAATGTGCTACATTGTTTTCATGCTCCTCAAATGGAATTTCAGAAACCCCGTTCGAGGGGTCTATTTCCTCTCCACCCTTGTCATCTCGGTCCTCATCGGCATGCTGGTCATTGCCGCGGTCTTTCTTTCTCGTGGCAGCCTGCAGGCCTCGGAGCACCTCACCGACGGAAACGAGGCTCTCAAGGCGGCCGAGTCGGGGCTCAGGTACGCCCAATCGAAGCTTTCGGCCAACCCCTCATGGCGCGGCGACGATAACGGAATCACCGTGCAGCAGCAAGGGCTCGTGGTGGAGGAAGACAACGGCAACGTCGTCGGCATCATCAAGATCAACGGGGATAGCTACTCCCAGTTCCGGATAAGGTTCAACTGGCAAGATGATGCGGGCGACGACGCCGATGGACTGGTCGATCCGGCCGGGCGCAACCACCTGGACATCCCCTACGTTTCGGTGAACAACGCTCGGGGTGGCTCCCCCCTACCCGTACCCCGGGCGGACGGACCTGATTTCAGCGTCACCGAGGTCAGTAGCAGCCCCTACGATGTCCCCGCCGGCACGGTCTGTGTCATTGTGGAGGGCCGTTCCGGTCCGGGTCTGTCCCAGCTCGACGACAAGAATCTGAATCCCGGTGAAGTGAACGCCGCCGTGACCACCCGAGTCATGGAAGCCTATCTCCGGGTGGCCAAGCTGCCGGCCGCGAACGCCGCGGCCATGGCTGCCGGCGACCTGTTGGCAGAGCTGCCCGACGACGGTGACAAGAAGAGTCAGGTGCTGGTAGGCAGCGCCACCGGTGTGCCCAGAGTACGAAGTAAGGGCGAAGTCACGGTGGAAGGCGGAAACGCCGACGACAACTACGTCTCACCGGACGGCGAGGTCTATTCCAGAGATGGAACCCTCAACGCCGCCCCGACCTCCCGGGACACCGTCAGAACAGACACCGAAGACCCTAACGCGGCCTTCTATAAACTTAGTTGGGAGGACGTCCGCAAGAGCACCTCCGCGGACACCAACGTGGACGCCGGGACCTACGTCGTGTGGGACGACGGCTCTCTCCACTACTACGATATGAACCTTCCCGAGTACAAAGCCTTTATCGAATCGGATCCCACCAATCCCGGCACAACCGTCACCCTCGACTCCGATGCGATGAAATACGATAAGAAAAAGCTGACAATAAAGCAAAACGTCTTCGTGAGTTCGACCGGCAATTCCGACGAGTTCAATCTCATTCCGCGGGGTGGCGCCCAGGTCACCCCGGATGACGAGGGAGGCGCTGTTGGGCCGATTCCCATCGACGAGCTGGAGCAAGCCGTCAAGCGCGCATCCTCTCTGCCGTATACCGTCAGTTCTCCCGATAATATGGGCGCTTATCTCGATTTTCCAACAGCCGATCTCTCGATAGTGCCCCCGGGATCGCCGCTCATCATCGGTTCCGGAACTTTCGAATTGCAGTTCTATACTAAGCCTGGCGGCGAAGCGACACTTAAGGTTTACGATTCGAACCGCCTCTTTCGGACGGGACCAGCACTAAATGCTCCTCCCGATTTCGCCAAAATTGTCGCCACTACCGTGACCGACCCGGATTTCATCGCGGCCAATCCCTCAGCACCTCTTGTTATGTCTCAGATCTTAGGCTCCCTGGGAGCAGGCGGCGGAAGCCCCGGCGGAACGGGCAAGATCGATTTGCCCCCCACAGTGGATGCCGATCTCACCCCGGACAATCTGGAGATAAAATTCGAACCGCCGAAGGGAGAGTCCGCCATCCTCTCCGCCGACGGCTCTATCAACCTGGGAAGCAAAGTCACGGGAGTCGGAGGCTCCATTACCTCCCAGCGCGATATCCGCCTGGTGGGGGCCGGCTCTTCCTTGGAAGCCAACGTCGAAGACGGGTTGAACCTTTACGCCAAAGGCGACATTCTTCTCTCTTCCCTCCTGCCCAAGGGAGCCGACAAGTATGAGTACAAGAGCTTCAATATGAAAGGTGTGATATACGCCTGGGGCGACTTCGACGCGCGCATCGGAATGGAACACGAGGACGTCACCAAGTGGGGAAGTTTCGGTTTGCAAGGGTCTCTCGTGGCCTACGGCGCCAAGAATCAACCCGAGTTGGGAGACCCGGGCGACGGCGACGGCGGCGACATTCGTATCAAAGCCAAGTCCGTCAACCTCACTTTCGACCCCGCCTATCTCTCCGCGTTCACCAACGAAGTCGAACCCGGCCCTTTCATGCAAACCCTGTTCAATGTGCACTAGAAGCCAAACCGGTAGCCCCCTTGTTGTCAGACGCCGGGCATTTTCCATGCCGGAGATCATTCTCTCCTTCGGCTTCTTTGCGGTCGCGATCCTCGCCCTCATGGGGCTCTCCCTCTCGATTTCTCGAACCGACAGCAAAGCCTTGGAAACGGCGGCGGGCACTTTGATCGCCGACCAACTCATGGGCAGAACGCTAGCCTCTTTGCGCACCGATAGCCCGCCCGGATCGAGGGCCGGATTCTTCAGCGGAGAGTTTGTCGACCCGCCCTGGGACAGTGGCAGTTTGGTCAGCGGAAAAACCACCTTTTACTATGAGCTGACAACCAACCAGGTTATGGACCTCACCACCGCCGGACCCATGGGCGAACAAGCCCTTTCAAATCGCCTCATGAAGCTCAATGTTCGAGTTTGGTGGGCCTCGGAGAATCAAGAAGTGAGACAAGGCTCGGGTCGCCTTCAGGTGGTCACGAGCAGACTGATCAGTGAGGCGGAAGTCCTTGACGATCCTTCGCCCTGAGCCCCTTTCTCATCGGGGAATCACTCTGGTTGAGTTGGTGGTGGGTTTCTCTGTTTTCACCCTGCTCATGATCGTGCTCGCCGCGGCCCTGACTCGAAGCCAGGAGGTGTGGCGTCGAGCCAACGCTAGCAATAGCTCTCAGGTGGAGCTCCGGAAGGCGTTTTGGGCGCTCGACAGAGACTTGAAGGAGACAACTTTCGAGACCGTCCGGGCGACCACCGGGCCGGTCTCGTTGACAGGGTTCGACGGAGACGCCGTGTGGTTTCTCTCTGCTCAGGACCCGACCACGGGAGAATTTCTAAGGACCGATGACGGACATCCCCTTTGGCAAAGAAATATCCTCTACTACGCTGTGGTGCCGGATCAGCACCGCCAACTCCATGGATTCGATTGCGCGGGCGGTGCCGACGGCGACGGCTACGAGACGTTCTGTCCTCACAAAGTCCTCCTCCGAAAGGTGATCGACAATCCACCCGGAGCCGCCGGCCCCGTGGTCGGTTCGAGCGATCAGGAGCTTCTGCTCGATGTCTCCCCGTACCTTACTCGTCCTCAAGGTTATGCCCCGTCTACAGGAGAGCCCGGTTTGGAGTCTGTCACCATTGCAGCCAAGAATTTGATCGAGTTTCGGGCGTCGCTCGAACCGAATCCCGGCTGGAACGGCGAAGTCTCCATAACGCTAAGCGCGGCAAGAATCGAGGAAGCCTCGCGGCTTATCAGAGTTGGCTCCGAGCCTCTCGACTCGTTCGCCCAAACCTTCAGCTTTTCGCTTTTCCCACCGCTGAAATAGGGACGTCTCCTACGGAGCCTTACTTTCGTATCGGTCGACCGGCGAACTCGGTTTCTGAATAACCTTGTCTATCAGCCGGTCCCGGGGACCGTTAAAGCAACCGGCACATCCTGTACGGCAACAACTCCCATAAGGTGTCTCAGGCCCCATCTGTCGTCCCATAATGGACAACTCCCCAAACTTGTCGCCCAACACATCGGAGAACATCGATTGCAGCTGTTCCTGGTTTTCTTCGGCCCAATCTTGCGCGACTTTGGAACCGCCTCTTGTTTCGGTTTCGTCGTTGCCGAGCTTGTCGACCGAGATGGAGAGCCAGTTAGGCCACATCTCCACCTTCCAAACGAACCCTCCAAGCTTTTCACCCAACTGTTCCTGCAGGTCGCTCCGCATGATGGCGGCTCTTGCGTGGGCCGTGGCCACCCGGCGATTTCCCCCGAAAGGTTTCTGGCTCTTGGAGACAGAGCTGCTGTAAGAAGACTGCTCAATTGACATGCGCTTAGGTATACCTTAAGAGAAAAGCTAGGTCAACCTAGTTTTTCAATTATTCCTCGAGAGATCGAGAAGCGGACCATTATTTCCCTCGAGTGGCGACCGCCCCGAAGACACCGCCGGCAGCGGCACCCAGGGCACCCACGATGACACTGGCCACCGGACCACCCCCCAGAGCGGCCAATCCGACACCGGCGAATCCGCCCACGCAGGCACCGGTCATAGCGATATTCTTACCAAGCTCTCCCCTACCCCGCCCTAACAAAACACCTGCACTCATACCTCCCAGGAGGCCGATGGTTCCACACGCTACCACGGCGCTCCGCGGGTCGGCCGAAGCGGCCAGAACGCCGATACCCAGGCCGGCGACCGTACCTAGACCTGTCACCAGTTTCCGCCCCATCGAGCCCATCTCCGTTCCTTCGGAGGTGCGGGCCACAGCCTGACGACCGACGAAGTGTCCCGCGAAACCGCCCAGCGTGAGTCCCACGGCGGGCTCCACGCCTCCGATGGCCGCGGCGGCCACGGTCCCCAGTATAGCGCCGGTGATAGTGTAGCCACGAGTAGAAGGATGAACCATGCGGCCGACCGCGGAGCCGAGTTGATTTCCGGCGGTAACGGACTTCCCGGACCCGGTCAAAACTTCTTTGAGTTGCTGAAAAGAGTGGTCCTTCTTGTCACCGATCGTCCGTCCGGCGGACTCTTGCTTCTGATAGACGGTCTGACTGAACTTCTGGTCACCGGAAGGAACTCCCAGTATGGAATCCGGCAGTCCCCGCCCATCCTCTATGGTGCTCAAATCTTCGGGTTTGGTGATTTCCCGTAACCGATACTCGATCTGGTCTTCCGTGTAGCGATAGGACTTCAAAGATTTCTTGTGATGAATGCCGGAATTGGCTTCCGTGTCGAGACGGTGCTCTACCTTCTGAAGGTCCACCACATCGACCAGATGGACGGACCGACCGCGACCGAGGAGCTCTTTGGCCTGGTTGGCTTCCAGCAGTTGGAGCGCCGGCTTGCCATACCTGGTCTTGCCTCCCAGGTCACCCAACAAACGTCGCTCACCGGCAAGATTTTTCAAACTTTCTCGATGTTGGCCCAGTCGATTTAGGAGTTGGGCATCGGGCTCCCCCTGGAGTTCGAACGGCACCATGTCTACCCGGTCGCCAAGAACGCCCGTGGAATGAAAAATGGTGCGCAGCTCAGCCGGAGTACGCTCAAAATTCTCCGGTTCGCCGTACCAGCTTCGCCTGCTTTGCTCTTCGCCGTCCGAAATCTTGACCGAGCCTTTGAACTCGCGGGCCGAGTCCAGGGCCATCGCCACCCCGATTCCAGCCCCCACGGCCGCACCCACCAACGGAGCGCCGGGGAAAGCCATCGTGCCCAGGAGCGCACCGGGAGTCGCCATTAGCGGGGCGAGCACGGCGGTGGAAACCCTGGCTCGGGTTCGGGCCTCCTTGACGGCGCTGGAACGAAAATTGACAGGCAAACCGAATCCCTCGGGCTGAGCTTCAACCACTTCGGGTTGCTCGCCGGGCAGAATGTAGAGGTCTTCCGGCACCTCGCCGGCAGCCAACTGCTCTTCCAGCCGGGCTACCGGGGTCGCCGGAGATTGATTCTTGATCGGGGTTTTGACGGTTGAGGAAATGTACACGTAGTAAGCCTTCTTGTGAGTATCACCAGAATATCTCCTGACCCTGAAAAGCTCCTCAAACTTCTACCACCGATTTGACACTGTCGTTTTACAGTGTTATTTTAATTTCAGCAACTCAGACACAAAAGGGAGAAGACATGGAAAACATCTTGGAAATCACCGACTCAAATCTTGTCGCGGAACTCGGATATCAAGCTCAAATGGGACAGCTGTTCGCTTTCTTCGATGAACCTCTGTTTGCCGCCGGGGCGCCGCTGGGCTGGGTTCAATCTTTCGCCGACCGAAGGAGCGGTCCGAGAGTCGTCTCTCTGTTGGACATCGCCGGCAGTAGTCTCCCCGGTGTCAAACACACCCCCCTTCCCCTCCGTCTTGATCTGGGCGTGCTGGTCACCGACAAGGAGATCTATCGGGAGGGTGTGGACACGGTTCACCTCACCGCCCTCGACCCTCTTTCCCCGTCCACTTCGAGAAGGCTTGTTCTGGAGCTTGACGGTACCGAGCTTCGGAAGGTCCCGATTCGACTGAACCTCCACGGAATGGCAACCGTCCCGCTTTCTCATCTTCCAGTAGGGCGCTACAGTGTGCGATTCGAAGATAGTGAGGCCGAATCGATCGGCTTCACCGTGGCGGAATACAGGCTGGCCTCTCTTATTGCGACTCTTGAGTCGAAGAGCTTCGAAGATGGTCAAGTCAAATTCACCCTGGCCCTTAACAGTTTCGGACATCCCGTGAATGGAGAGGTGAGGGTGGAGTCGGTTTCACAGGGCCGGAGTGCCGGCTTTCTTACCCTTCCCTGTCGAGACGGTATCCTCCGGGGATGTTTACCTCTCAAGGGCGAGGGACCCTACTCTCTCAACTTGCAGTTGGTATCCGAGCCCTCCAAGACCGCTACCGTAGCTCTGAGCGGAACCCGGGCCAGTGAGCGACTGGCCACGGTCTTCGGTCGATTGGGCTTCGAGATCGAGGGCACCCTGCTGCCCAAAGACTCCTCCGAGACAGCCGTCAAAGGGATCTACCTTCGCGAAGGAGCGACCATCAATACGCCCTTCGCCCTCGAACGATTGGACTCCCGAACGGCCCGGATCACGGCCCGCTCGGACGCCCAATCGCTGACCTTGGTGGTGGCCGACCCGGCTGTCGCGCGGCGGTCCGGAGCGAACGCTTCCTCCGACATCGCATGCTGCGAATTGTACAAATCCGGACGCCGGCAGTACCGAGAAGGACACTATTCAGCCGCCCTGGTGCAACTTGAAAAGGGTCGCGAAGAACAGCCGTATCCTCACTGCAACTACGCTTACCACATCGCTCGCTGCTATGCGCGGCTGGGCCGCTCTCAGGAAGCTCTGGCCTGGCTTCGTCGCGCCTTGAACGACGGCTGGACCGATTGGCGGCAGATGGAACAGGACACCGAGTTGGAGTCGCTCCAAACGGAGCCCGCCTTTGCCCTTCTCTGCCAGGGAGGTCGTCGAGAAATCGTCTTCCATCAGGTTGAAGCGGGTCAAGAGATCGAGATCGAGGTTCCCCTACCGATGGCCTTTCTGGCCTTGGGTGGCTACGTGAACGGCAAGCCTTTCGAAGGGTGGTCTTTCCTTCTTCCCCCGTCGGAACTCGAAGTGGAAATGCAGATCCCGGAGCGGGTCGAGCCCGGTCAACAGCTTGAGATTGAGATTCAGAGCAACAAACCGGGCGGGGTCTATCTCCTGGTGAAGGACCAACGCCTGCAGTCCACCGACACGCCTTCGAACAGGCTCGCGGCGGGTCTCAAGAAGTGTGCTCAAGAGGCCTGGAGCCACTTCGCCGGTGGAGACAGCATGCGGCCGTTCCAAGAGCTAGCCGCACCTTCACAACCCGACTTCTGGGTTCAGAACCAGCTTTTCAACTCGGCTCCCGAAAGACCCGGAAGAGTGGTCGGTCGCAGACCCGGGCTGATACCTCGTCCGGGCGCTCCGGTAGAACTGGAAAGAGTGGTCTCCGACGCTCCCCCCGCTCTCAGTGCCCTAATGGGGCGCCGGCGCTCCGGCAACCGACCGATGATGATGCTTCGAAGTATGCCGGTCGAATCTGAAAGCCTCTTCGGGTTCAGCGATGTCGTCGAAGAGAGCTTCGAGGAGCCCTACTTGGAGGACGTCTCCCAAGACCTGTTCTACTGCGAAGAAGGTGGAGAGGACCTTTTCGGCTCGGTGAACGCCGTCTCCAGCAGTCCTCTCGCTGTTCCCGCCAAGAAGACCTCGGTCGCTCCGGCGCCCACCACTCAGGAAGACCCGGAAACCCTGTACGCCGGAATCCTGGAGACCCGAGACGGTCGAGTAGCTGTCAAGATCGACATCCCTGACAACTTCGGCCAGTACCACATCGAAGCCACCGTGCTGAGTGGCGGAGACTGGAGCTACCAGAGTCGCACCTGTCAGGCCGCCACCGATCTCTACGTCTCTATTGAGGCTCCCCCTTTCGTCCACCCGCGCGATCGGGTGAGGGGTCGACTGTTAGCCAGCCCGGATTGTGAAGTCAAACTCTACCTCGACGAGGAACTCCAACAACTCGACGAAGACTTCAGCTTCGAAGTCAAGACCGGAGTCTACCGGGCCGTCGTGACCTCCTCCGACGGAGCCTCACGAACTCAGACCCGACGAGTCGACGAGCCGGGCCGGCTAACTCGAGTCGTCCAGTCTGTTCAACTCCTGACCAAAGGACAAGCCATCTCTCTTGAAGACGATCCGTCGATCCTCTCGTTGCAAGTCTTGCCCGGTCTCCAAAAGCCTTTCAAGATGCTCATCAAGGAAACGGCCAACTACGGCCACCTTTGCTGCGAACAGACGGCGGCCAAAATGGTGTCGGCCGCTCTGATGGTCCTTTCCGGAGACAACCACGGCGAAGCCGTCTTTATTGCCGGCTACCGTCGAATGGAAAGCATGTTTCATCGCTCCGGAGGGTTCAGCATGTACCCGGGCCGGAGATTGGACCACTGGTGGAGCCCCCGAGCGGTCGTGTATCTCCTGGGCCTGAGCGGCTTGGAGGGCAACAAAGAGTTCTCTCCCGCCATGAACGAGGCGCTCCGATGCACCCTGGATCTCGCTCAACGGAGTCGACAGATCTACAATATCAGCTGGCCGGCCGCAAAAATCGAAGACTGCCAGACCGCCTATTGGTCGCTGCGACAGTCCAACGACCCCAAAGCGCTCGGATTCGTGACCAACTTTATTGAAGAAAAACTGGATACGCTGGGCGGGAGAGTGGAGACGAGGGCTCAGGCCTGTTATGCGGCCGCCACTCTCTTGCTGAGCAAGACCCACATCGCCAAAGCCTTGGAGTTGACCAACCGCGTCCTTGATCAGCTGGAAGGTGGGCGCCTCTACTCGACCTACGACTCGGTAGCCGCTATCGTCTTGATGAACGAACTCCGGCGGGCCGGGATCGGCGCCGGCGGTACGGGTAAAGTAGAGGTCGACGGCCGGGTACTCTCTACTGAGGAGGCCATGAAGCTCGACCGTTTCGGACAGCTCCGCTGCGTGGAGAAAGTGTGCGCGGTCAACGTCACCAAGTTGGTGGAGGAAAGCTGGGAAAGCTTCGATTCAACAGTACCGATGCGCCTTAGCCTTCAAAAGAACGGTCAGCCCTCGACATCGTTTCAGGCTGGGGACGCCGTGGATCTCAAAATCGAACTGCAGCAAGGCTACCAAACCGGGGATCTGGTCTGGGTCTGTTTGCCGGACAGCTTGTCGCGACTTCTCGGGGGTGGTCAGGTGAAGCGGTTCTCGGTGGACTTTGAGGGCTTGACCGAACTCACTATTCCTCTGGCCGCAACCGGTGTCACCGGTGAGCAGGGACAGCACTTCGCCGTCTGTGTGAGGAATATGTTTGAAGAGGAACGAGTGGGGAGCCCCGGTTTGCTCAAGGTGAGGGTTAATTAAAAACCCGTGCATTTAGGACATGTCCTTAGGGGGGCCGCCGAATTCTCGGCGGCTCTCTTAAACTTCTGCGCAGAAGTTTGGCTTTAGGAACCCTCGCTGAAATCAGCCGACATGGAGCGATGCATCACCGACCCCGACTGCATTCGCAGGAGCTGCGCGTAGGACTTGTCCCAAAGCACCTGAGTCTGGGGATGCTGTTCGGTAAATTCGACTCCGGCTCGAAACGACTTCCGCTGTTCTTCACCCGGTGCCGACCACACCACCACCGCGCGGAGAGTGAGTTTCGGCACGTCGTTGAGTTCCAACTCGAAGGTGATGTCCATCACCGTGCCCTGTTCCAAGTCGCCTTCGCACTTTATCTGGGCGCCGTGCAGAGAAAGGTCTACCGTGACGGCACGAAATCCGGGTAGCTGCTGGGAAAGAACTCGGATGCCGACAGGGATTCGCTCGCTCCGACGAGCTAGTTTGCCGATATCGGGCCTGGGAGCCTGGTCCAGAACGGTGGTTAACTGGGCCACCTTCTCAGGATCTCCCAAGATGTGGCTGATGACCAGAAACGACTTGTCGGGTAGCTGGCGAGCCGAGTCGATCACGACCTCCATCTTGAGACTCTGCATAGCGCCTTCGAGGTAGACCTGAAGGGCGATCTTGGAAACCGAGCCCGCTTGATGCTTCTTTTTCTTGGATCGATAGGTCAGGGTAGTATCGGAAATATCCAAAAATTCGACCTTTTCCGGCCCAAAAATCCCAAACAAAACTTGCTACCCTCCGGCTCACCCAGACGTGTGCCTAATCACTAAGGGGTTCTTAAACGCTATCGAGCTTCCTCTTCATCGAGCAAAGTCCGTCATCAGCTGCCGGAGTCTTTTCAGCAGTCTATCGAAATTCGCGCTCTCAAAAGTTTCGGTTTTACTTTCCAGCATCCACTCACAGGATGCGGGATTGAACGTCAAAGTTAGCCGATGGCTAGCAAATTCGACCTCCAAACATTTCACCGAGGATCGAATCACCCTCACCTCCGGCGAGACCCACAATCGCAACCGACTCTCGCAGGCTCTACGATAATTTTCCATCAACCGGTGCATCGCCACAGGTTTTCGTTCACCTCGGCATCATCCTTCGAAGGGGTGAAGCAAGAGGCTGGAAAATGGTGCGGCATTCCAAAAAGATCCAAGAGGTATTCCCATGACACAAACAGGTCAGAAAATTTCCGATTTTGAGCTCGTCGCCCACGACGGTGAAGCCGTCAAATTGAGCGAGAAACTCCAGGAGGGACCCGTCGTGCTGGCCTTCTTTCCGGCCGCCTTCACCGGTGTCTGTACGGCGGAGATGTGTGAGTTCAGAGACACTCTGAAGCAGTTCGAAGAGCTGAACGCCACCGTTCTCGGGGTATCGGTCGATATACGCTTCTCGCTGGCCGAGTTCGCCAAGCAGCAAGACCTGAACTTCCCTCTTCTCTCTGACTTCAACAAAGAGGTCATCAGCGCCCTCGGTGTCAGAGACGACAATTTCATCGGAATGAAGGGGGTAGCCAAGCGTTCCGTCTTCGTGGTCAAACCAGACTTCACCGTGGCTTATCAGTGGGTGGCCGAAAATCCGGGTCAGCGACCGGACCTCGACGAGGTACGAAAAGCTCTCTCGTCGCTTTAAAGCCCGACGAAACAAAAGTGACCCGGTTGCCCGGGTCACTTTTTTTTGTTGGTGGAGGTGGCGGGAATCGAACCCGCGTCCGAAAGACCCCTTAACAGGGTTTCTACGAGCGTAGTCTCAGTTTTTTCTAAGCGTAACGGCTCCCCGAGACCGGATACGTTACGCCGAACTCTCACTTAAACTTCGCTTTGTCATCGAGAGCAGTCTGACTCAGCTAGCCACTATTGGTTGGCGTCTGGTTCATTCCCTAGTGGCGAGGAGTGAGCAGACGTCACAGCTTATTAGGCTGCGAGTGCCAAGCCACTGTTGTAGCTGGGCGTTTTACTGTTTTTGGCAGTTATTGTTTTACCGAATTCTTTTAACGAGGAAAGTCGGAATATCTCGGCTCGCTTCCCGGAAAAGATCGATCCGTCGTCGAGACCAATCACCCCCGAGTCGTGTCTACAGTATAAGAGCTTCTCCGCTTAAGTCAACTTTGAAGACTGTTAGAACTCTATTTCAACCTCACGTCCTCCGCAATAGGGGGTTGCGGACCAGCGGTCGTATAGTCGTAGCGAGAAGGGAGATATCGTATGCACAGCACGTCTTTAAGAATTGTGGTCGGGCTAGTCCTGTTGGCCTGCCTCGCTCTGCCCGCCTCCGCCGGGACCTGGAGATCGACTACGGGGAATATGTTCCACTTCTATCCGGGTGGCTACATGGAAGCGTACGTGGGTGGTAATTCCTACACGGGAAGTTGGTGGTGGAGTAACAGCCCATCCCAGTTCCAATACAATATCAACGGATGGAGCGGCTATGCCACGGTCAACATCAAGGGGCAGGGAGCCGTCTGCTATACGGCCGGACAGAACCCTTCCTACTGGACCCAACTCGGTAACCGCGGGGGCGAAACCGATGAGAAGCCGGACGAGAAGAGCTGGTTCATGTCGACCGTCGCACCCTAGGACACCGCCAATGCCAAAAGCCGCCTGGTCAGGCGGCTTTTTTGTTGGCCGTTAGCCTTTTAGAGCACCTGGATCAACTGGTTGACGTTCATCGGCGCACCAAGGATCAGTCCCTGAGCATATTGACAGCCCATCCCCGCGATCTGCTTGAGCTGTTCACGAGTCTCGACCCCTTCGGCCAGCACTGGAATCTCCAGTGCGTTGGCCATTTGGGCAATAGCCTGACACAGCTTGGTGGCGGCCCGGTCGTCGGGAATCCTGGCGATCAAGGAACCGTCGATCTTCACCACCCGCAAAGTATAGTCGGTAAGATGCGTCAGCTCCGAGCTGCCTGTTCCGAAGTCGTCGAGAGCTATGCCCACACCCCAGTGGGCTAGATGGGCAAGAGTGTTCTTGATCCTGTCGGGATCGATCCCCGCCGTCTTTTCCGATATTTCGACCATGATCTCGTGAGGCGGTACTCCCGCCATCTGAAGGTGCTTCATAAAGCGAGCTGAAAAACCGGAGTCGATCAACTGTCGAAAGCTCAAATTCACCGTTAGGAAGCGGCGCTTCATGAACTTTTGCTTGGCCACCTCCAGAGCTTCTTGGAGGACCTGCTCACCGATCGGGACGATGATACCGGTGTCTTCGGCCACTTCCAGGAACTCTTTGGGCTCCAGCACACCGCGCTGAGGGTGGGACCACCGCAGGAGGGCTTCCACACCGACCACTTTGCTGGAAGCGATCTCGTAGATCGGTTGATAGACCAGACCAAACTGTCGCTGGGCCAAAGCCTGTTTGAGTTCGCTCTCCATGTAGCGTCGCCGCTCACGATGGTTGTGCATCTCCTCGGTATAGAAATTAACTCTGGCTCGACCGCTCTCCTTGGCCTTGTACATAGCGTGTTCGGACTGTTCGAGCAGCTCGACTCTCGAGCCGGCCGGCCCCGGGTAAAGAGCGACTCCCAAGCTCGCCGTGACCTGTACCTTTTGGTCGAGGACATCAAACGGCTTGGCCAGTTCGTTCAAGAGATTGTGGGCGATACCCCGGACTCGGGCTTGTAAGGCTTCCCCATCCACCCGGGCGTTCTCCATGAAGGCGACGACCATAAACTCGTCTTCGCCGCGACGGGCAATGGCCGTGTCTTTCTCCGTGACACACCGTTGGAGTCTGCCGCCGACTTCCTTCAGAAGTTCGTCTCCGGCTTTTTGTCCAAGGGCATCGTTCACTCTTCGAAAGTGATCCAGATCGATCAGGATAAGAGCCAGCGCACCTTCGCCCCGACCGCTTCGCTCGAAGCAGACCTGTAAATACTGTCCGGTGAGATTGAGGTTCGGCAGTCCGGTCAACTGGTCTGCGTAGGCGAGCTTCTTGGTCTCTCGGTCTCCCTCGAGGGTGCGACGCAGCTCTTGATTCAGCTCACCTAACTGCTCTCGGGTCTTGTTAAGCTCTTGCTCCAGCAGACGATTCTTCTCAGCCAACTCCCCGTCCGCCACCACGCCGTGCGGTTGGCTCGCCAGCTTCGCCTCGAGTTCGGAAATCTTGCGACGCGCCAACTGGAGTTCCTCGGGAGACGCCTCGGTGCGGGCCCGCTGTACTTCGGCCTCCAACTCGCGGACGCGAGCCGTGACATCGGGACTCATCCCCTGTCCAGCTTGTCTGGCCTGATGGAGACTCTCTTCCAACGTCTGGATCTTCTCACGCAGAACGGGAACGCTCTGGGCGATCTCAACCTTGACCTCGAGCTCCTCTTGAACACGAGCCAGATCTAAGCGAGCATCCTGCAGCTCTCCCTCAAGCTCTGAGAGCTTCTGCTCCATTTGGGCCGTTTCTTCCGTGTTCTCTTCGACGACCGCATCGGCTCCGTTCACCTGGACCGAGGCGTACCGCTCTTGCAGCTTCCGTAAAGAGGCTTGGGCCTCTTGATATTCCAGGTCTCGGTGGAAGCGCAGCTCGTCGATCAACCTGTTGGCTTCGGAAAGTCGAGAGTGCAGGATCGAGTCGTGAGCTGCCCCGTTGCCGGAAGCTCCCGGTGAAGTGAGTGCCTCCTCCAGCTCACGAATGCGAGACTCTTTCGATTGGAGGCCTTCCTTTAAACTTTGACACTCCTGCTCCAACTGCTCCAGGGCGGCCCCATCAACCGATGCGGATTCGCTGCTCCGGGCTGCAGCCGTGGTCGCGGCCAACTCGATGCGCAGGTCTTCTATCTGGGTCCGTAGTCGCTCGTTTTCTTGCTCGGCATCGTTACCTTGACTGAATTCGTTGGCGTCTCGGTCCATGAGTCGCTGGTAGCGCTCCATCCGCGCCTCAGCCGACTGGAGCTTGGCCTGAAGCAGAGCGTTCTTCTCTTGTGCAGAAGCCATCTCGCGGTCGAGATCTTCGTACTCTTTGCGAAAACGCTCCGCTCTCTCTTCAGCCTGGGAGACCTCCTGAGCCTTGGTGTCCAGCTCTTGTCGGAGATTGGAAAGCTCTTGCTCTAGCTGGACGAGCTCTCGATTCTTGCTGGAGAGTTCTTCATCGCGGGCGCCGAGTTCGCGTGCCTTCGCCTCCAGCTCGGATTGAATGTCGTTAAACTGCTCGCCCGAACGGCTTCGCACTTCTTCGATCTCAAGCGACTTCTCTTCGAGGCTTTGGCGGAGGCTATCGGTCTCTTCTTTGAGACGAGAAAGGCGCTCAGACAGTTGGTCCCGCTCTGCTCGTTCGCTCTCCAGGGCGCTGCGGGCAGCCTCTAGCTTGCTCAAGGACCGTTGGTGAAGGTCGCGGAGCTTGGCTTCCAGTCGATCCCGTTCGGACTCGGCGGATTGGCGCTTTTCCGTCTCCACTGCGGCCATTTCAGCCGACTGCTCCAAACGCTCCCGAAGGACGTCGACTTCTTCGGCTTGGCCCTGGGACGACTCCAATCTGGCCTTGAGTTCATCGACTTCCGCGGCGGCCAGTTCCTGGGACTGCTGAAGTTTATCTCGAAGCTCGTCCCACTCCTGGGCCTGCCGCTCGGCATACTCCAGGCGGTCCTTGAGTTGCTGGTTTTCGGTGAGAACTATTTCCTGAGACTTCTCCAACTCATCCCGGAGCTTGGAAGCGTCTTCACGGGCTCCGGCGGCCTTGTCTCCGGTAGCCGGGACGGCGGCGAGATACCAGGCCACGTTGCCGTCCCACAGGATCTCTTCCCAGATTAGCCGGAAAGGCACTTCACCGGCGTCGGCGGTAGTGATCATCACCTGGTCCGAGTCCATCCAGGCCGGTGGTAACGGTCTACCGAAGAGTTCCGTCTCTCCGAACGCTTCCTGTGCGGCAGCGTTGTAGAACACGATTTTCCCCTCTTCTTCGCAGACGATGAGAGGATACACGTAGTCCTCCACCAGTGTGCGCAGGTCAGTGGGAGAAGCCGGCAGTATTCTCGATTTTCCTGATCGCGATCTCAATGAGTTCTCCGTGTGATCATCTACTATCTGTTTTTGCCAGGACGGCTCGGCCGTCTACGTCGCATTTTCTTGCGACGCCCCACCCCTCCTGGAGCCCGGCGACCTCGCGATTCCGGCTCGTGGCCGTCTTCGCTCCTACTCGGCTTCTGGGAAAGAGGCTCAAGATCGGGAAGCGCCGTCTCTGATAGCTGGCTTTCGGTGGGGGTATGAGGGTCTCCCTCTGCCGATTCAAAAAAGCTGACATTCTCTTCCAGCGGTCCTCTGAGAAGGACTACGTTAGTCGCTCGGGCCAGGTCTTTCAGCGCTTTGGGGGCACCATCCCAATACTCGACCTGGCGAGACAAATCGTAGGTCCGTCGGAGGATCCGAAAGAGGTCTCCGGCCGATAGACCGCTGATCTCCTGAAGGGCCTCCCAAGAAAATCCCGACGCCCATATCTCGGCAACTCCGCAGTAGGCCAGCTCCTGGGGAACCGCTCTCTCCAGCCCGTAGTCCAACTGCTCATCCTCGATCTCTTCACAGAGACGGAGAATCCGGGTCAGGAGAGGGCGAACCTCCCGGCTGACGGCGGGCGGGTCGAAGCGAGGATCCCTTCTCGCGGGCTCCCCCATCAAGAGGCAGCAAACGGCCGCGAAACCGTTCTCTTTCAATGTGTCGACGCTATCAAGGACGGGGCCCAACAACGACTCGCCCACGGCGTAGACATTGGTAGCCCGCAGTTGGGCCAGGAGTTTACCTTCCTCGGTGGGCTTGTCGTCGACCAGGTAACCCCGTTCGTGGAGGACGTTGGAGAGAGCCACAAACTCCTCCCAGTAGGAGGGCTTGTCGGATGTTCCCAGTTCATCGTAAAGCTTGCCGCAATCGTGGTAGTTCACGCAGCCGTGACAGGGGCTTGCCCGCCTGGCGACCTTGATCTCGGCCAACTCTTGCTCGAGATCGGCCCGAGCGGCAAGGAGCGCCTTCTTGTCTTGCTTGGAAGCGACCGAGATCGACTTCTCATAGGCCTTCAGCTGCCCCCGTAAAGTGCGGCGCCGTCCGACCAGCTTCAGATAGTGAGGGCGATCACCCCGGGGACCGGGACAGGGCGGCTCAAATTCTTCTCCCAGACGTTCGGAGGGCAAGCCCATCCCCGCCTGGCGGCGTCGATGCAAGAATTGGCCGAACGAACGGTCCAGGAGCTCCTTCACCACTTCCACCTGGCGTCGCTCCAGAAGGTTCAGGACCATCCCGTAGGACGGCAAGAAATGACTCTCCAACGGTTCGGGCTTGGCTCTGGCCAGCGCCGCCACCATTTCCACGGGCTCCTTCGGATGGGCTCCGATCACCACGTTGCCCACCTCGTCCATGCCTCGTCGCCCGGCACGACCGGACATCTGAAGCATTTCACTGCCGGTAAGCGGTCGCAATCCGTCGCCGGTGTACTTGGAGAGCGCCGAGATGATGGTTGTTCGAGCCGGCATATTGATTCCCGCGGCCAGAGTCTCCGTGGCGAAGACCACTTTCAAAAGGCCCTGGCTAAAAAGGCTCTCCACCAGCGATTTCCAGAGCGGGAGAATGCCGGCATGATGCACGGCCAGACCCCGCCTTAGAGAATCCAGGTGAGGGTGCTCCAAGATCTCCGGGGAGTTGACCGCCCAGGTACGGACGATATGGTCTAGTCGCTCTTGCTCTTTTTGGCCCAAAGAGGCAGCCCCTCGCGCCTGGTCCATCAAAGTCTCGCAGCCTCGGCGTGAAAACACGAAATAGATGGCGGGCAACATGTCCTGGCTTTCCAGTCGCGCCACCAATTTAGCCGGGTCACAAAGCATCTCTTTCCGACTGCGGTCGCGCTTTCCGCGCGGGGGCCTCTCGTTCTTAAACCGGAAAAGCTTGGGATTGAGTTTCTGTCCCGAGGAGTTCTTGTCGAACACGGAGAGCAGCTTTTCTTTGCGAAAATAGAAATGGCGGAGCGGAACGGGCCGAAAATCGGTGCTGATCAAGCGAGTGGGTCCATGAATCTCTTCCAGCCAGCTGCACATCTCCTGGGCGTTGGCCACCGTGGCGGAGAGCCCGACTATCTGAATGCGGGTGGGAGAATAGATGATCGATTCCTCCCACACCGTACCTCGATCGGTGTCGTTCATATAGTGACACTCGTCCAAGATGACGGAGACCACTTCTCCCAAACCTCGGGTCTTCAGAGACTCCGGTCCGGCGGCGTAAAGCATGTTTCGGTAGACCTCGGTGGTCATCACCACCAGGCGAGCCATCGGCCGGACCGACACGTCTCCGGTGGAAAGACCTACGTTCTCCTCTCCGAACCTTTGGCACAGATCAAAGAACTTCTGGTTGGACAGCGCCTTTAAAGGAGTAGTGTAAAAACAGCGCTTGCCGGCCGCCAAAGCCACCTGCATGGCCCACTCCGCCACAACCGTCTTCCCCGCACCGGTGGGAGCGCAGACGAGCACATTCTCGCCGGCATCGATCGCCTGACAAGCCTCTTCTTGAAATTGGTCCAGGGGAAACTTAAAAAAGTCCGAGCGTTCGACATTCACGGTGGCAGTCTTCTGAGCCGTGGTGAGATGGCCTCTTGTGGGCACGGAGGTTAAGCGGATCGGAGCCCCCCCCATCCCATCGGATGCGGGCATAGTAGCCCATGTCGTATACTTTCCACCAACTCCACAGCCTTACGGTCGTTGTATGTTAAATTTATTTCTAGCGGTCTACACGACGATGAGCCTGACCGCCCCCCAACCCATTCAACCAGAAAAGACGATCGCCGAGGCGACCAATCCTGACACGACTCTAGCTCTTCTTCAGGACCGCGAAGTCCGCCAGGGCTGGTACTACGACTACTACTATCCCGTGTATCCTCCCACCAAAGAGCAACGGAGACGTGCTCGCTACGGTGAAGAGGACCGGTATCCGTCTACGGAGGACAAGACGGACCGCAATCGGTATCCGAAACAGAGCGACGAGTCGGACCGCCAAAGGTACCCCGACCGTAGCGACCAGTCGGACCTCGATCGTTATCCGGCAGAAGAGTGAATGTCGAAGTTAATTTCATCTCACCGGGCGATCTGGAATGGGCTGGTGCTGGAAAGGGTGTAGCGATCGCTTGAGAAATGGATCGGTGTGCGAGTTCTCGATTACACTAGGCGAGATGCCTGGAAGGCCTCAGGTGCGGGACTCCTCCTGGTTCTCACTCCCCTGGCAATCGAACTGGGCATCAAACCGGAAGGCAACCCCGCCCTGCATCTCGCGATGTGGGTTGCCGCAGCATGGGGTGGTTGGTTGGTGTTGTGGACGCTACGAATCGCACTGTCCCCTCACAAGAGCCCGGCCCTCCGACGACTGCACAAGAGACCCAACATCGACGCGGTCATCCAGGAGATTGACAGAGAGCTCGAGGAAGACGGAACCGTCGTCTGGAGTACAATTCGGATCACTCGAAATTGGCTTGTCGTCTTTCAGATGGGAGCCACCGTAATCCCCCTGGAGGAGATTGTGGGAATCACCAAACAGAGCCGCGTCAGCCACGGACGCAAAATCCATAGCATCCAGGTTTACACCAGCGACGGCGGCTCTGAGCATTTCGGCTGCCGCAACGAACTGGCGGCGCTCGGCGTCGTGGCGCAAGTCATTCTCAAATCACCCGGAGCCTTGACAGACGACGACCTGCCTCGGCGTTGGATAAAAGAGCGAGATTCAGTTATCAACGAGGTGCTGGTTCAGCGCAAGAAGATGCGAACGATGCTGAAGGAGCAAGAGAAACAGTAGTCCGGAGCTAGCTGCGTGAAGCTTTATCCGCTCAGAGCACCACGTTGACGAGTCCCCTATCGGGCCATGAGGTATTCCGACAGGTCCGTCATCCGACCCTTAGCATCGGTATGTCCGGAGATCGAGTGAGAGCCGGCGCCGAGTTGGGGTCCTGGCAAGAAGGTCTGAACGTCTAGTCGGTTCTCGGCCGTCTCGAAGTTGATTCGTTGAGTCGCCACGCCCTGTGGGTCTCCCAGCAAGAACTGGACGCGATATCGTTCTTTGAAAGAAGTCTCCCGGCGCGCCTCGGCTCGCCAGCCCGAACCCAATCTGCGGGCACAGGCGTTCAAGGTCTTTTTGCCGAGCTTGCCGGTCGCGGACACTTCGTCGGAAATCGCGGCCAGACTATCGACCAGTCGAGGCTCGAACACGTCTCTGAGCCCGGATTCCATACGTTGATGGTAGTGTTCGTCATCAGTCCCCGGAAAGGTCTCTTCAAAATAGTCCACCGCTCCGTCGCTGATCAGTTCGATAGGTTTTTCGCTCGGTCTCGTAATAACGGCTCTTTGGCCCAGGGGTAAGGCTTGAATTTGCATGACTTCTCCAATTTCGTCCAGCATACGGTTGCTTGCTGAAAGAGACTTCATCGTCCGGTCACGGCCCGGTCACCGAGCCTTTTTCTATTTTGAGGTCTGAGTCAGAATTCTCTGGGTGAAATTCAACATCAGCTGTTGCCAACGAACTTTAGTGTCGGCTTCCATGGCATGACCGCCGTCGAACCACTCCAACTGAACTCGCTTCCCGGCATCCTTCATCTTTTGCTCGAAAAGGCGAGCCTGGCGAGGCGGGGTGCGGGAATCGTTCTTGCCCTGTAAGAGCAAAACGGGTGCCTGGATGTCCTCTACAAAATTAATGGGCGAACTGTTGTGATAGCGCTCACCGACCTCCTCGGGCGAGCCGCCGAACCAGTTGCGGAAAGCTCCCTGAAGTGCGGCTGAAGCGTCCCGGTAGGTCTCTATCCAATCGGTCAGAGCGACGCCGGCCATGCCGCCTGCCCACAAGTCCGGACGCTTAGCCAGTCCCCACAGAGTCAGAAAGCCGCCGTAGGACTCCCCGTTTAAGAAGATGGCTTGAGGATCCGCTTTGCCCGGCGCCACCAAAAAGCGGTGGGCGGCCACCAGGTCCTCTAACTCGTAGTGACCCAGATTACCCCAGATCATCTCCTGAAAACGGCAGCCGAACGTGGTGGAGCCCCGGTAGTTGAGGCTGAGGAAGGCGAACCCGTGATCAAGCCACGCTTGAGCCGAGGGGCAGAACACCTCCGTCATCACCAGGTGAGGTCCACCATGAATGGAGAGTATGGTCGGGAACGGTCCGTCACCTTCCGGTTGGGCAAGCCATGCTTGCACCGATGTTCCGTCTGAAGACTCGAAGTTGACGTTCTTCCAAGGTCGTGCCGGGGGAGGGTCTTCTCCCAACAGAACTTGAGTTTCCTTTCCGTAAATTTCCAAGCGAAGGGGCGTTTGAGAATCCTGGCGATGGGCGTGGACAGTATGATCCGGACCGAAGTAGGCGTAGCGCGCGTAGGAGCCGCCGTACTCCCCGAAAGCCCCTGGAGGGTGATCAATCTCGGAGGCTTTTCGTTCTCTAAGGTCATAGCAAAGCAGGCTCTGCTCTCCGTTTCGGAATCGAGAGAGGAGAAGCCGCCTGCCGTCGGCCGACCAATCCAGTGGAGTGATTTCTCCCTCTTCGATATCGAGCCACTCACGCTCGTCGGTGACCGGGTCCCAGAGAATTGGGATGCGCCTTCCGCCTTTGAGACCCGAGGCCAGAATCAAGCGTTCGTGGGCCACCGGCGAGTAAGCGGTCAGCCAGAAATTGCCCCCCGATTCATCCCACAGCTGCCCTACCTCGGCACCTTCCGAATCGAAGGCTCGAACGGCGTAGTGGCGGCGTCCGGTTTTTTCCGTCGACATCACCGCTAGAAAGTTGCCGTCTGCAGAAATTCTACTCTTAATGAACTCTCGTTCGGCCCGATAAACAAGCTTGGTTTCCAGACTGTCGGCGTCGATGGTTCGCAGGCTATACCCCTCACCGCAGGCTGTGTTCAAGGCGATGGTCTTGCCGTCGCCGCTGGTCGAAAGCCCCACGATGGCGTAGGCGGGCAGTTGGGCGGTGAGGTCGAGACTCTCCCCTCCCTCAAACGGAACTCGAGCCAGGTGTCCCACCTCATTACCCTGATCATCATTCATATAATAGATCCAGCGTCCCAGGGGATCGATCATACGGTTGACGGCAAACAGCACCACACCGTGGGGGCGATGGACCACTGGCCGCAGCTCGCCGGTCTTAAGCTCCCAGGCTGCGAGGTCTTTTCCTATGACCGCAAGGCCCCTGTCGGGTCTCTTTCGCGCCACTTCCGACCAGGGAAACTGGGGCGCATGAAAACGGGATTTCCAATCAAACATGGCGCCGAATTCTCAAGTTTGAGGCCACATCCTCGGTGGGCGAAGGGGAGCTTGGGTAAGAATTTAACTGCTTCTTCGCCATCCGCAGGTCACCGTCGGGATTGATGAAGGTGCCGGAGGTCCACTCCCAATGACCTTTGCCTGGATTTCTTCGACCCCCAAAGACGTCCTCGTGTACACTCGTGTATTGCTTTCGGCTCTTCGTTCGATACCGTGCCTGTTCGTTACGAAATTGGGGCACTTTGTTGTCCAATGGGCCTTCCCCTTATCAAAGAGGGCTTCGTCTCCAACGGGGTTTACCTCCGGCTGCGCGGCTCTTTCTTTGCCCGCTTTGGATATCTCGTCTGCTAAAAGTGGGAGATAAACGTATAGATGGTGGTTGTATTCGTTGACATAGGCGACCCGTTCCCCGGGATCCTGCGAGCGATAATCTGGAGGAGCGCGTCGAGGTGGAGGCTGATCAACTGGTAGGCTGCCCACACGGATTTCATCTGAAGGAAACTGTTCCGGCTCGTCAAATTTGCTTGGTTTTCGAGAGGTCGCTTCAGTCTCGATTTTCGGCTGAACCAGCCTCGATAAGGTGATAGCTGCAGACGCAGTAGAACAGGATTTGGAACTTATGAGGAAAGCCTTCCTTGTGGCGACAATTGGCGCCTTACTTGCATTAGCCGGCTGCGGAGCCTCGGAAAATCCGATCACGCCGCAGGGGCAGACAGCGTCAGACTCTCTCTCTTTTCTTTCTGGCTCCGTACGAGGACAACGAGGAGAGCCACTCGTCGGCGTGCGGATGGTAGCCATGGAGCGCACGACCGGCGAACAGGCCGAGGTGGTCACTAAAGCCGACGGCTCCTTTTACCTTGTTGTACCTCGCGGAGTGTACGACGTTGCTCTGGACCACGAGGGAGACTTGAGGACCGCGACCGCATTTTACGGTCCGGTCGTCGTGACGACGGGAGTCGACCAAGAGTTCGCGCTGCCCGATGCGATCGGACATAGCTCGCGTGAAGTCTTTGGTAAAGTTTCTTTGGAGTCGGGGCTACCGGCAGCGAACCGTGCCCTGACAAGCAGGCCTGGCTTTATCGCATCCGCCCGGCAAAACTCTCCTCTTCCCGGCGTGCAATCAGCGATCACGAGTGCCGACGGCTCTTTTTCCATGCTGCTTGATTCCGAAAAGGAAATCGCTCTCGACTTGGAAGTGGCCGATGCAAAGGGCGAGTTGTTCGAATGGCTCGATATGGCAAAACGGGAGGGCAAACCTTGCTACGTCGAGTTGGTGACGGGAGGCAGCACGGCCAGGAACGTTCTTCGCTGCTTCGAGGCGGAAGACCCGACGGAACTCTCTTCGGATGTGGTCCTTCAGGCCGCAAATCCAGTAACGATCTCTCCGTTCACCTACTCGAGTTTCACCATAGACCAGAAAAACGGCGCGCTGCTTCAGTATGGAGAGTTGCCGATCGGTACGGAGAAGGACCACATTACAGATATCGTGTCCAATCCGCCAAACCCAAACGACGTCGATGATTCGATAAACCAACTTTTTCAGTCTTCCATCAAGGTCCTGAAGAAGAAGTGGCTGTGGTACGACTACTCGATTTATATCAAAGTTCCGAACGAGCTCTTGGGTCCGGGGGACAACTTGTGGAGTTTCACCGACCGTACCCGCGATTCTTACCTCCTCTATATCTACACGACGCTCTGGAGTCATCGGGTCAGCTATAATAGCGATGACCCCAACATCATCGAGATGTCCTTTGGAGAAGGTGTCGCGATTTCCGGTAGGGCGATCGAAGGGGGTGACCGGGTCAAGCCGTGAATGGGTCACCATGTAAGAGTCTAACGACCAAGCCGAGAAGGCTTGTGCGACACCCCTACAGGTCCCAAGCCCCCGAACCCTAAATTGAGACAGGTGACATCTCGATCACCCGACATACTGCTTTTCTGTGCCCACCGTTGGGAGGCCGAGCCTTTCGTTGAATGTCTGCAACTCAGGCAGAGCGCCGAGACCCGCTTTGCGACCACGTATTACGATGAAGCCGGCCGGTTTGAGCTGTATCTCACGGGCCAAGGGCCGCAGCGCGCGGCCGCCGTGGTGGGAGCGGCGCTTGCCACCCTCACTTCCGATCCAGCCAGAGTGGTGGGAAACTTCGGAACCGCCGGCTGTTCGGCTGGTGAGCAAGAGCTCGGTCGACCTTACCTGATCCATCGGGTCCGGGACGCCGTGTCGGCTCGTTCGTTTTACCCGGACAGACTGGTCCGGACAAAATGGCTTGAGGCGACTTGCACCACCGTTCACACCGTTGGTCAGTCGATAGATGCAAAAGACTCGCTGGTCGATATGGAGCTTTCCGGCTTGATGACCGCAGCCGAGCTTTTCCTTCCCTCGGCCCAGATCGTGGCAGGAAAGATGGTCTCCGACTTCCTTGGTGAGACTCCACCCGATTGGCAAGAGATGGTCAAGGCAATCGTGGCGCCTTATCGGCAGGCCTGCGCCGAGTTCTTAGAGATCTTGGAGAGTCAACGACGGCTGCTCCAGGACAACGCCAGAACTGTCGCCGGTCGGGCCGCCGACATCCGGGTGGGAGAAGCGATGGAAGCCTTCACTCCGCACTTCACCGTGACTCAATGTCGCCAGCTAGAGTCTGTTCTGAAAGCCGTCGCTCTCGGTTCCAGCGAAGACTGGCGACCCGCGATTGAGAGCGCCGAACGGCTCTTGGAGCAGGCTTCGGTGGAATCCAAGAAGGAGAGAGCCGCCGTCTTCGAGACTCTGATTTGGACCCTTCAGGCCTCCAATCTTTTCTCGGTGCGGGAGGTTGGGGAATGAAACCGGACTCGCTGCTCCCCCCTTTTTCACACCTCTATGTGGAAGAGGAGCTTCTGGAAGGACCGTGGGCCGAGGAGGTCCGGCGGATTCGAGATAGGCTCACGAAGGCTGTTGTGGTGCCGATCGGAAGCTTTCAAGAGATCACTCAGCGGAGGACGGCGCGCTGGAACGACCAGAAACGCTCTCCCAAGCTGGTTTTAGCCCGTAAGCACGGGGAGTTGGTCTATCCGTGCTCGGACGTCGCTCCAAATTTCGGCCACGCCAACTTCTACTACGCGGTTCCCATGCAAAACTGTCTGTACGACTGTGAGTACTGCTACCTTCAAGGGATGTATACTTCGGCCAATCTGGTCTACTTCGTCAACCAGAAAGAGATGATGGATCGCGTGCTCGAACTGTCCGAAGAGCTCGGCGAGATCTACCTGTGCATCGCCTACGACAACGATCTGCTAGCCATGGAAGGCATGCTTGGAGTGACGGCCGAGTGGGTCGAAGGTCTGCGCGGAGCGGACCGGGTGACGGTGGAAGTGCGCACCAAGAGCGCCAACTTCCGAGCCATCAAGAAGCTCAAACCGGCGGACAACTTCATTCTTGCCTGGACGCTCTCCCCTGCTCCCGTGATCGAACGGTTTGAGGCGGGCACCCCGGGGTTGGAGGCAAGAATCGGAGCCATGACCGAGGCTATGCGGGCCGGTTGGCGAGTGAGACTGTGTCTGGACCCCCTGCTCCCAGTGCAAGGATGGACAGAAACCTACGATGAGCTGTTCGAGAGACTGGATCAGGAGAGCTCATTCTGGACGAAGCTAGAAGACTCCAGTTACGGGCTGTTTCGAATGCCGAAGCAGATCTTGAGACAGGCCAGGAAGGCTCGGCCGGACAGCGCTTTGCTTCATTCAGCTCACAGTCGCGAGGAGCGAGGATTGATGACGCTCAGCGGCACTGCTCAAAGCTCGCTACTTTCCCACGTGGGAAAAAGGTTGAGAGAGAGACTGGATTCCGGCCAGGTCTGGGAGACCTAGATACCAAGCTCTTAACGTCTTTCCATCGTTCGTTTCAGCTCACGAGCAATCTCTCGCTTGGAGTCTTTCTCCTGAATGGAAGCCCGTTTATCGTGCATCTTCTTACCGCGGGCCAAGGCGATTTTGCACTTGGCAAGCCCTCTGGTGAAATAGAGTTCGATCGGGACGACGGTGAGACCCTTGGCTTCCAATCCTTTGGTGATCTGCTCGATCTCTCGGCGGTGAAGAAGCAGCTTCCGAGGTCGGGTAGGCTCGTGATTGTGGATGTTGCCGTGCTTAAACGGCGCGATATACAAACTGTGCAGCCAGGCCTCTTCGTTCTTGATGTCCACGTAAGAGTCCACCAGGTTCACGTTGCCCGCGCGCAACGACTTAACCTCGGTGCCCGTGAGGACGAGCCCCGCGTCGAATTTGTTGATGAATTCATACTCGTAGCCGGCCCGCCTATTGCGAGCGATCGTCTTGTTGTTCTCGTCTTTGCTCATGTCCAATTCACTTCATAAAGGTCGGAGTACTTCTTCTGCAGGTACTCCACGAACGGCTGGGTGCGGATGCCGTGACCCAGTACTTTCTCCAGCAGCTGCTCGGGCAGATAGCGGGAAGCGTGGTTGTAAACGTTCTCGATCAGCCAGTCAAGAAGCGGTCCGAACTCCCCTCTCTCCATCTGCCCATCGATATCGGGGAGAGCCTTTTCGATATGCAGCCAGAGGTCGCTCGCGATGAGGTTGCCCAGGGCGTAGGTCGGGAAATAGCCGATCAGACCGTCTGACCAGTGTATGTCTTGAAGACATCCGGCGGCATCGCTCGGCACCTTCACGCCCAGGAATTCCTCAACTTTCTCATTCCAAAGGTGAGGAATATCTCTGGCCTCGATCTCGCCCGCCAGCAAGGCCACTTCCAGTTCGTAGCGCATGATCACGTGAAGGGAGTAGGTCACTTCATCGGCCTCTACCCGGATCAGGCTCGGTCTCACACGGTTGACGGCCCGATGAAAGTCTTTCCAGTCGTAGCCGCCCGCCTGAGTGGGGAAAACTTCTCGCATTTTAGGGAAGACCCATTTCCAAAAAGGAGCGGAGCGACCGACAAGGTTCTCCCACAGTCTGCTCTGACTCTCGTGCACACCGAGCGAGGCCCCTCCGCGGAGTGGGGTAAACTCCAGTTCGTTCGGTGAGTGCAATTCATAGAGACCGTGCCCGGTCTCGTGCAGAGTGGCAAAAATGGCGGTCGCCACCTCGTCCTCGTGGTAGCGGGTGACCAGTCTCACGTCGTGAGAGGAGTTGGCCGAACAAAACGGATGGGTCCCTTCGTCCAGGCGGTTGATGGAGGGGAAACCTATGGCTTCGCTCAGGAACTTGGCAAACTTCTCCTGGCCCGAAGTGGGATAGTCCTGGTCGAACGGCCCGTTGGCTATCCTTCTATTCCACGGGGATGCCATGAGAAGCTGGACCCCTTTGATCAGATGCGGGCGCAACTCGGCGAACAGGCTACCAACTCGGGCGCACGTCATCCCGGGCTCGAATTCGTCGATCATGGCGTCGTAGGGATGCTCTTCGAAACCGATCTGCTTGGCTTCCTCGCGTTTCAAGCGGAACATGTTGGTGAGGTGAGGCTCGAAGAGCGAGAAGTCATCGGTATTCTTGGCCTCTCTCCAAGCCTCGAACGCTGCGGCAGCCGCCAGACTCAGCTCTTCCACCAGCTCCGCTTTCACCGAGGTCGCTCTCTTTCGCTCTCTTCTCCAGTGAGCCAGGGCCTGGGCGTCGATGGAGGCCGAATCATCACCCAGCTCGTCGGCGGTGCGCTCCAGCAGGTCGCCGAAAGCGGCGCTCACCATCCTCTCGTGAGCAAGAAGGGCCAGGGTGGCCTGTTGTCGCCCTCTCACCTCCACAGCGTTGGGAGATCGGGTCATGACGATCTGCTGGTCCCAGTTCAAGAGACGCCGGGCGTTCTTGAGATGACAAATCGTTTCGCTTTCTTTGCGAAAGGCTTCTAGCACGCTGCTCATTTCTACACTCCTAAGAACCTTGGACGAGCAAGGTTTTCCCTTTGGAATAAAAATCGCCACCCGCTAAGCAGGTGACGACCACAACACCCCTGTGTTGAAAGACTGACTAGGACCTAGTGTTCCGACTTCGGCCAATGTTTGGGTTGGGTGCCACCGGTAGCGAATGTCAGGAAGGCTCCCACTCCGCCTACCACCAGCAAAACCATCAAACCGTTGATGATCGAGGTCCACAAAGCGTGGAAATAACTGGGATTCAAAAAATCTTCTAATAAGGTTGGCACTGTATCAACTGTCCTTAATCTTAATTTCTATTTCTTGTTCTTCTCTTGTTTTACTCTGTTATTGTACGAGTTGACAATACGAGCGACATAATTCTGAGTCTCGGCGTACGGCGGAATGCCTCCGTACGAACTGACGGCACCGGGACCTGCGTTGTACGCCGCTAGAGCATAATCCAAACGACCGAACTTGGTCAACTGCATGGCCAGGTATCTGGAGCCGCCTTCAATATTCTCTTCGGGATCGTTGATCCGCGATACGCCCAACATACTGGCCGTGCCGGGCATCAACTGCATCAAACCCTGGGCTCCCACACCGGAACTCGCCGTGATTTGGAAATTGGACTCCTGGCGTATCACCTCTTCGAGGAGCATCGGGCAGAGGTTGTACCGCTCGGCGTACTTCTCGATGATGTCGCTGACGTTCACTTTGCTGGTGCCGTGTTGGAGATAGCGGTCCGGCAAGTCTTGTTGAGGGCTCGACTTGAAAGAAACCGACTTGGGAATGCTCAGATTGGAAAGACTGGGCGAAGGCTTGAGGGTCGGAATCGGCGCCAAGTTGTATATCTGTCCGCTGCGGCTGGTCCGCATCGTGTGGCGGTAGTGTTGCGCCCCCGAATTGGTGTAGGAGTTGACCGTTTGTCCGTCATGGGTGCTGCCACCCGAACGATAAACGGTATCCGCGCTCGCCGCGGCGACGGTCAGGCCCAACCCGACGACTACTGTTGCACACACTCTGGCAATCTTTTTCATGGACGTGCTCCTAATTGGGTAATTGTTGTTGGTCCTTCACAATCCTGCATGCGAAGAAGGTCCTGCCAGGACCGCTAACCTGCCACGGTGTCGACCTCATCGGCGCTGTCTTCCACCCCGAGTGCGCGCTGTGCGGCCCGCCGCCGCAAGACTCGGGCGACGGCAAACCAGCTGAACGTCCCCCAGAGGGTGAAAACGACCATCTGCACCATATGAATCACCACCGCGGCTTGGAGCGCCGGAACCTTGTCGGCCCCGAGCATCATCATCGCGCCCAACGCCATACCGTGGAACAGACCGGGCTGGGTGGGCGCCGTAGCTGGCGACAGAGCCAGAATGAGGCAGGAATAGGCTAGCGTACTCTGAGGGAAGAAAGAAGACAGGATGAGGTCGGTATGAAGTGCGAAAGCGACCCACGCAATAAGACCCCAGAAGAGAGCCATGCGTCCCCCCGGCCTGCCCCACGCCGAGCCCAGGTCGGAAAGGGTCCTGAGAGTGAACTTCTCCACCGACTCCTCGGTCAGCCTGGGCAAACGACCTAACCAAACTCCCAGCGTCCGTGCGACGGTTTTGCGGCTCTTCACGACCGTGACGAAAACCCCGACCGTTACCAGCGTGGCCAGAGTCACGCCGATCAGACGAGAGCTCAACGCTCCCCCGCCGCCGACGCCGGCCAGCACAATCGCCGCCGCGATAAAGAGGACTCTCAGCAACTGGTCGGCCAGCCGCTCCTGCACGACTCCGGAGGTGCCGTATTCGGCCGGCACGTCCAGTTCGGCCAGGAGAAACACACGCAAAGGTTCCCCGATTCTCCCCGGGATCAAGAGATTACCGGCGTGACAAATTCCCATCGTGTGAAAAGCCTGGCTGCGAGTTGCCCGATAGCTTAAGCACGCGCGCCATCGTTCCGCCGTCACAAGGCATCCCAGGAGAAACAGCCCCAGAGAGAGTCCGAAGTTTCTCAAATCAAGATGCCAAAACGCATCGGTGATCTCTTGCGGAGTCAGAAAGATGAGTAGCGACGACATCCCCAGGACGACGGCCGCCACGACGCTGAGCACGGTCCAACGGCCGTTGAGGGGGTTTTCTGTTTCCTCTTTGATTTTTCCGATAGGAACCGGTTCGCCTCGATGAGGGTATCGCCTTCGACACACCGAACGCCCCGGCCATGGACAAACGACGGATCGTCATAGGGATCACCGGCGCCTCAGCCGTCATCTACGGAATCAGACTCTTGCAGGAGTTAAAAGCCGTCCCTGACGTTGAAACCCACCTGGTACTGTCGCGAGCGGCCGGGGTGACCATTCGCTTAGAGTGTCCGGAATGGGAATTAGAAGCTGTGAGAGCGCTGGCCGACGTCGCCCACAAAGAGATGGATATCGCCGCCTCTATAGCCAGTGGCTCCTTCCCTGTGGAAGCCATGGTGGTCGTGCCTGCCTCCATGAAAACGGTGGCCCAAATCGCCACCGGCACCGGTGAAACTCTTTTGCACAGGGCGGCCGACGTCACCCTCAAGGAGAGACGTCCCTTGATCGTGGTTCCCAGAGAGACCCCCATGCATCTCGGTCACCTCCGCAACCTGACGACGCTCGCCGAACTGGGCGCGGTGATTGTGCCGCCGATGGTCGCCTTCTACCAGAAGCCGAGCTCTTTGGATGATATGATCGATCACACCGTGGGGAAACTCCTGGACCTTCTGAGGGTGGAACATTCGCTCTATCGTCGTTGGGAAGGTCCGGAAAGCCTCGATTCCTAGAGCCCCGACCCGATTTCTTGGTCCTCCCGTTACAAGGTGGACACTCTTGATAGATAAATCAATAATTTTTGGACATCTTTGTGAGACGATTTACCGAGAAAGCGAAGGTGACCCTTGAACCAAATCGGAAATATATTCTCTCAATTCAACTACCAAACGCAGACCGCTCCCCCACCCCCGCACGGCACCCGTTGCGCTCACCAACAGAGCAACACGAGCCAAATACCATCCAGTTCCTATCTTGCTCAGCTGATGACGTCGTCCAACAATATGTTCGGGGGGTGGCAGCAGTTCGCCGGCGTCGGCGGGTATGCAAATCCGGGGTTCGACACGTCCTACGCCAATCCGGGTTTCGACATGTCTTACTCCAATCCGGGATTCGGGTTAGGCACCAGCGGATACGGTACCAGCTACGGCAATAGCTTCGGAGCAGCCGGTCTGGATATGAGTGCGTTCACTTCTTTAATGGGCAACTCTCTCTTTAGTCAGTCAGTGGGCTATAGCTCCGGCTTGAGCGGTCTGGGTCTCGGATCGCTTTCCAGTTCCTATCCAGGCCTTTCGACCAACGCCTTTCCTTACGAGCTACTGATGCAGGGCACGCCCTCGATTCCCCAATTTTAAGGAGCTAAAGATGAACTCACTCAATTTTCTGGCAAACCGTTTCGCCCCGACCGTTCCCCAGTTCGGACAGTCCGTAAGCGGCAACGTCTCGGCTCAACTGAATCTGAACTTCACCAGCTTGCTGGGTGGTCAGTCTAGCTACACACCACAGTTCGCAAGTCCTCTGATGAAGAGTCTTTTCGGTCAATCCTCGGCGAGCAACCCCCTGGCTCAGCTCTTCCAGCAGTTCGGAGGGTCAGGACTCGAGAATTCCGCTTATGGGGCATACGGTGGATTCAATCAATCTCCAGCCTGGGGCAACTCCTTTGGCGGACAATCCTACGGCGGCTACGGCTGCTCTCCTCAGCACCAGTTTTCTCCACCCCCGCAAAACTGCCGGCCCAGTCCCTGCCAGGACTTCGGATTCGGACAACAGTGCCCACCATCGCAGCGCGACTACGGCCGGCGTCAGGGGGTGCAAAATCGGGGGGGGAACCTGGAGCAAGAGGCCGAGGGCAAACCGATCACCTACACCACCAGCGGTGGATATCAAGTCTCGGTCGACGGACACACCATCAATATCACCGACCCCAACGGGAAGAACACGGTCAAAACCTGGGGGGACCCCCACGAAAACGTGAACGGGCAGCACGTCTCCGACTGGCAAGAGAAACAACGTACCATCGTGCTTGACGACGGCACGAAGCTTACCATGTCGGCTGACAACCCCAAAGGTGTGGTGGAATCGATGTCGATCTACGATGGTCGCCAAAGCATTCAGATCGACAACAACAATAACAAAATCACGGGCCACTCCTACAACCCATTCGAGACCAGAAATCTAGAGCAGAGCCAGTACGACGGTTCGGTCGCCTACCTGCAGACCAGCAACGACGGCTCCCTCAACTTCGCCAACTACTACACCCAGGATCAGGACTTCAACATCGATCGAAACTATCAGTTACTGGCCACCGTCGACTCCGGCGGGACGGTGACCGACCACTTCGACGACCCCACCCACAAAAATACCTAAGGTCGGCATATGAAAATAGAGACCTCTATTGCCCAATGGTGCGAGGGCAAGCTTGACACGGCCGGACTGTTGTCCACCTTCGAGCACGCCCTCACCACCCTGGACCGTCATCGACAAGCTTTGGCGGATACCGAGAGTTCGCTCAATGGTCAAGAACTGGCTCACTGTGAAGAACTCCGGAGCTACTGCTGGAGACTGCTCGATGAGCTGGACGCTTCGCTCTTGGAGGCCGGCGAAACGGCCAGGTCGGGGCAGAGGGCAGCCTTTATTTCCGCCGGCGACCACATCGGTCGACTCGCCTTTCAGCTCAACCAGGCCCTGCTGGAGTTCAACCACCAGGTGCTCCTGGTGCGGGGACCAACCGAAATCCCCGCCCTGAATCTGCTCTACTGGCTCCACCAACTCTATCAGAGCGACCCCCGGGTCAAGGACCGCTATCTGGCCGCTCTGATGAGTGAGGTGGCACTGGCCGAGCGTGGCGTTAGCGACCTCGACAAGGAGAGCGTCGACTCCGAGTCTCTACTGGCGCTGCGAGGAGCGTTCGGTGAACATATCGGCCATCTCCGTTCGCTCGCTCGAGCCCTGGAGGAAGGAGAAGCCGACCTCACGGGCTACCTTCTGCAGGTCAATCTGACGTACACCGAGATCAACAAGCTCGGCCCGTTGGTCTCGCAAGAACTTCGAGATCGGGGCGAGACGGTGTTCGCCGAGATAAATAGGCTTCTGACACTGCTGGAAGAAGTAAGCCTCGGTCGGGCCGGAGACTCTCTCTTGTTTGACGCGCTGGAGTGCCTCGAGTCTTACATTGTGAAGTTCGAGGAGGCAATCGGAGACGCTCCTGAAGGAGAAGCCTGGGATCGAAGTATCGCCCAAATGGCCGAGGCTGTGTCATGCTTCTCGGAAGCCGCGGGTCTGGTGGACGAATTCGGCGAGGCTCGGGACATTGCGCTACTCAGAGCCGCGCGAGAGCGGTTCTTGGAGTTCGCCAGTCTGCTCGGTGCCGTTGAAGAGATGCCGGAGCTACCCGGTCTGATCGAAAACCCGGTCGTGGCTGAGCGTCTCTCCGAAGTGTATCAGGCCGTTGACGATGTCCTCACCTCTCGAATCCTGGTCGACGACTATCTCAGCGTTCTCGATCGGTTTGGCCGTCACCTGAAGCGTCAACTGGTGTCGTCCAAGGCTGAGAACCTGAAAAGACCGATTCACGCCATGCTGGTGGGTCTCGACTCTCTTAGGAAATTCACCCGCGACGGGCACGAGGAGCATCTGAAGTCCGGCGTCTTAGCCCTCAACCAGGGGGCTGCGGAACTGCAAGCCGCCCTGGCCTAGGACATTAGCTCCTCTCCGGGAAGCGGACAGGATGTTCTATCGACTTTTTCTGGCCGCCATGTCGGTAATGTTGTTCGTTGGCTGCGGCAACGGAGCCGACGAGTTTGTCTTCACCAACCCCGCCACCGCTCAAGCCGTGACCGAGCCTTTCGTTTTTGCCTACAGCGGCGACAACGGACCGGGATTCTGGTACGAGGGCGGTCATCCCGACTGCTTGCCCGCCGGGATGCAGTCTCCCGTCAACATCACCAACACCGTGGTAGACGGGACCCTGGCGCCGCTCGACATGCAGATCGGTACCAGCACCATCGCGTTGAGGAACAACGGACACGGACTTCAGCTCGACTACAGTAGCGGTAGCAGCCTGCAGCTTGATGGGACAACTTACCCGCTGTTGCAGATCCACTTCCATACCCTGTCCGAGCATACCGTGGAGGGCGAGCGCCCGGTGATGGAGATGCACCTGGTCCACGCAGACCCGTCGTCCGGTCAACTGGCCGTGGTGGCGAGATTCTATGAGGTGGGAGCGGCCAGTCCGTTTTTGGCCGCCTTCTCCTCGCAACTGCCTCAAAAGAGCGGAGAGTCACTGGAGAGTTCGACTCAAATCGATGTCGGTACCGAGCTCAGCGGACTCGATCGCTACTACACCTACCAGGGATCGCTCACCACCCCGCCCTGTTCCAACATCGTGACCTGGCTGGTCCTCAAGGAGAAGTCGACCCTCAGTGAAGAGCAGTATGACGCTTTTCGGACGGTCATGGGTAACAATTTTCGACCTCTGCAAAAGATCAGTGGGCGAGTAATCCGGGAGACCTCGCTCTAGAGCATTCCGTCGGGTCCCGGCGGCATGAGCGGCCCGCCCTCACGGTAGGGAACAAAGAGGAAGTTTCCGTCCGGGTGAGCCGGGGCCTCGGCTAGAGCGTCCCAGGTTGTCTTTTTTCGCGTCCCGTCCCAGGGGTCGACGTAAGTCACCTCGTCACCGTCGGTAGACTCGAGAAGAACGATATGCCCCCGATTTCTGCCGCTCGGATCAAAAGAGCCGTTGAGTGCGAGAATCACAGGCAGACCTTGCTCTAAGATGGGAGTGAGGGCTTGCCGGCTATCGGCGTTGATATCTCCCGCGTCACGCCAACTGTAGCCCCTGGTTTCTTTCTTTAGTGCCTCAAGCAGACAAAAGCCGTAGAGCCGATCAATATCTCGATCTTGAAGCTGACCGAAGGTGAGCCGGTTTACGGCCATGGCAACGCATGCCTGTCCGCTCGCTGCCGAGTTTGACTGCACGACCACTTGGCTTGCCCTCAAATTCTCAGCCGCAACGACAAGAGCCTCCCCCATGCTCAGCGCCTTCTTCTTCGGGTTGCCAACCAAAGGAGCTGCGGTATGAAGAGAGCGAAAGCCGACCGGCCCGATCACCGGAGCCTTCGGAGCCAAACAAGGCAAGCAAACGATGAGGTCCGGCTCGAGCCGTCGCAAGGCCTCTTCGAGGGCTTGAGTCGCTTTTTTGTGATTGGCGAAATCTGTTTGCTCCCGGAGCAAGACGACGTTTGGTTTCGCCACGTAGCCGGCCCGAGGTCCCTCCTTCATCGCGTCGGGATGCCCTGGCTGGTAGACCCAGTTGAACTCTCCCTCGACTTCTCGAACCGAATGGATGAAGCCGTCCGGCCCGCAGACGACCTCTTTTCTGAGATATGGAGTACCGTCGGCGGTTCTGGTCGTTTCCGCATTGGCGATATTGTTGGAAATGACGTCCAGGCGTTTCTGTTCGTCGGCCAAAAGTGTCGCCAGAAGGCGTATCAAGTCTTCTCGGCGATTTGTCTCTATCACCGTCAAGGCTCCCCTCTCTTCAAACTCGATACCCTGATAAGCTAGCGCGATTTTCATTTCCGGCCCGAGCTCACCCACTATTTTGAGTGTGGTCTTGGGCTGACCCCAAATACCGTAAACTAGTGATACAAATACGACAGCTAAGACTGCTCTTTTCATAAGTACACACCTCCTGCTTTACCACCCTATCGACGGAGCGTTGCCGGCAGACCAACAACTTGTTTCCGATATGTAAAACTCTACGACCCTCGGAACGGGTGAAGCATCTGCCCCAGATAGCTTTTCGGGATCGGGTTCTTAAGACCGAACTCGGCCGGTTCGTGGTCGGGACAGTAGTAAGTTCCGAAGAGCAGGTCCATCAAGGGCGAAACGTTGGCGTAGTTTCCGGCGTCGCGGTCCTTATCGTGATGCCAATGGTGGAGCTCCGGCGCGCCGATGAGCATTCTCAGCGGCCCGATGGGCAGTCGGACGTTGGTGTGAATATAGATGGCCCAGATTCCGCGAAAAGCGATCAGACCTGTCAGAGTCTCCAGAGGGAACCCTAGGAGAAACGCGGGCAGATTGATCAACGTCATGGTATAGACGGTATCGATAGGGTGCTCCCGGTGGGCGGCCAGCCAGTCGAGGTGCTCGGCACTGTGGTGAATAGAGTGAAACTTCCACAAGAAACCAACTCTGTGTTGAAGTCGGTGACCCCAATAGACCATGAAGTCGCTGAGGAATATCACTTCCACAGCTTGCAGCCACCAGGGTTGAGCCGCCACCGCCTCTCGGAAATCGGCGGGAACCAGGCCGGAGACGGAGGAACTCAGATGAGTCAGGACGGCGATCATCAAGCCGCCCCAGAAGAGATACTGGCCCAGAAAGAAGCAGAGATCGGTCCACCAGTCGGGTCGAAAGAACTTCTGGTCCTTTCTCGCCGGAAAGGCCCACTCCAGCGGCCGGAAGATGAGCACGAGAAAGGCGAAGCTCAACGAGCTTGCCAGGAGCAGTTCGTAGGCTTTCATCGTTGTTGGTCTGCCTTCTCCACGGACTGTGGCAGAACAATCTGCCTGCTCTTCGAACTGGGCAAGAACGGCTTCGGAGGGCTCTTCGGGCGACTCTCGGCGGGGGTCGCCGAGGGCGTGATGATCCGACCGCTCTTGGTGCTGAAAATGAAGGTCTCAGACGGGATCGGGGCGACCTTTGGCACGGGGGTCGAAGACGCTTCAGGAGCCTCTTCAGTCAAACCCAGCTGGGTTTGAGGCTCGGGCTCAGGGGTCTCCGCCGCCTTCTTTGGGGCGAGTGACGTTTGGTAATACAGAAATCCGCCCAGCAGCGACAGCGAACTCAATACAGCCAGCGTTCTCAAAACTTTTTGCATAGCAGGTCCTCTCTCTCTTCCACCCATAGACGCAGCCGAGAAACGCTTCTTCCCATTTCAGACTGACCGGTTCGGATCGGGGGATAAGAGGTTTTCCGGGGCACGCTGGGTAGACTTCCTTGTATGGAGAATCGTCGAGTTTTTCAGCGGGCGGACTGCGAGATACCGGTCGTCATTCACCTATCCGGTCGATTTATGTACGGCACCATCGTGGACCTCAGTCTGGGCGGCGTCCGGATGTGCCTCAAAGGAGACCTCGACGCCAAGAGAGTGGAGCTTTCACCCAAGAAAGCTCTGCCGTCAGGCATGGCCGTCATTCCCCTACCCTACGACGTCCGATGGCAGGACGGCGAGGAGGCGATCCTGGCCGGACTCCAGTTTGCCGGTGGCACGGACGCCTTCTTTCGAGGCTGGCTATCGGATCAGCTGACGCCGCTGTTGGGTGGAGTCGGCTCTCTGCTCGACCATCGCAAACTCGTGCGGCTGCCCTGCCAGTTGGAAGGGCGGCTCACCACCGACGAAGGAAAAGGAGATTGTGCCGTGCTGGATGTCTCCCTCGGCGGCTTGAGTTTCGTGGCGGAAGGCGAACTGCTCCCCGGAATGAGTGTCCAGATCGTCCTCCACGAACAGGAAGGCCTGGGGACACTGGAGCTGATTCTGCTTCGCGTGCAGTCGCTGAGCGGACATTCTCTATGCGGCGGAAAATTTTTGGGGCTCTCCGACACTCAGAACGACAGCCTCCAGCGACTGCTCGCGGAACTCGCGGAAAACGCCAAAAGCTCGATTCTGTCAGGAGACTAGAAGATCTTACTGTCCCAGCTATCCAGATAGGTTAGCTCACCCACCGACACCCGCTTGGCCGGTTTAAAGTCTTGCCCGGTGAAGTAGGCCACGGGAAGAAGACAAGTCTGGGTGAAGTCGTCCGGTATCTCCAGCAGCTCCGCCACCTCTTTTTCGTGCCTCAAGTGCAAAGTGGTCCAGGCCGAGCCGAGTCCGTGGGCCCTCAAAGCCATCATCAACGACCAGGTGGCGGGCAGGATCGAACCGTAGAAGGAGGCTTGCTCCATGACAGAGCCTTTCTCCACTCTCCCTTGCAAGCAGCTTAGGATAAAGAGCGGCACATCGGCCAGATTCTGACTCAGGTGCACGGCGGACGAGACGACCTTCATCATTCTCTGGGAGCGTGGATCGGACGAGGGGAGCTTGGGGGCGCTCGCCGCGGAGGCTTTCGCGTAAAGCTCGAAAGACTGAGCGTAGTAGTCGGCGATCACCTTCCTCTTCTCCGGGTCGGTCACCAGCACGAATCTCCACTGCTGACTGTTGGAGCCGGTGGGAGCTTGAATGGCCAGCTCCAGACATTTCTTGACCAAGTCCAGCGGCACTTCGCGGCTCAGATCCAATCGCTTCCGGACAGAACGGGTGGTGGTGAGGAGTTTTTCTACAGTTGTCATTTCCATGGCCACGAGGTTCGGAGGTTATCAGTTCATTCCCGCCGGGCTAAAACGCCGGCGATAGTCGCTTGGTGATACTCCGATGATCTTGCGAAAGACCTTCCGAAAGGCACTCGGGTCTTCGTATCCTACCTTCCAAGCGATCTCGTTCACCGTGTCGGTGGAAAACTCGAGAGCTTCCCGAGCCTTACCGACCCGAAGACTCTGAACATACTCGGTCGGCTTAAACCCGGTGGCTTTCTGAAAGCGTCGCAAAAGGGTTCGCTCGCTCATCTGGATCTTGTCGGCTAGCTCGGCGATCGATTGGTTTTCGGCGTAGTTTTGCTGGAGCCAATGCTGCAGCTGCAACACCAACTCGTCCCCGTGAGTGAGATTTGGAGTGAAGGTGCTGTAGAACCGCTGCTCTCTACCCGCCGGGTCGACCAGAAAGAAACGAGCCGTCTCCAGCATCACCGAGGGTCCGGCGAACCGGTGCACAAGCTTGAGGGCTAGATCGACCCAGGCCATGACTCCACCCGCGGTGATGATGTCGCCGTCTTCGATAAGAAGTTGGTCGCTGTCCACCATCACTTTCGGATACAACTCCGCCAACTGCCGGGCAAACATCCAGTGAGTGGTGCCCTTTCGACCGTCCAAGAGTCCGGCGCCGGCCAGCACGAAGGCTCCCCCGCAGACAGAGCAGACCGTGACGCCTTTTCGATGCCTTTCTCTCAACCAATCGAGACAGGGCTCCATGTTGGGGAAGGGAGGAACCCCCTCCATGGTGCCGGGGGCGATGACCACGGCCGGTTCAAAGTCTCGCCCCGGCTCACTATCGAAGCTGCAAACCATGCGTTGCTCTTGCATCACCCAATGGGTGACTCGAAAGCCCGCTCCCCCGTGCTGTTTAGCCATCTGGGTGGAGACCCTAAATAAATCTGTGAGACCGTGCAACGCCGCTTGCTGGGCGCCCGGATAGTTGAGTAGTCCGACCTCTGTCACTTTTGCCTCGATCTATGTCAGTTTTGCCAATCCCGTCGCCGGTTGGAATCGGGTTTAATTCAGCTATCGGGTTCAAACACCTGGCAACACAAACGGAGGAAAAATGTTATGGGATTTATCAAAGCAAAAGACGGAGCGGACATCTACTACAAGGATTGGGGCAACGGACCGGCCGTCGTGCTGAGTCACGGTTGGCCCCTCAACGCCGACTCCTGGGATGAGCAGTTGGTCTTCCTGGCCGACCACGGTTTTCGAGCGATCGCTCACGACCGTCGGGGCCACGGACGCTCCAGCCAAACCTGGGATGGCAACGAGATGAACACCTACGCCGACGACCTGGCAGCCCTGGTCGACCAACTGCAACTGGAAAAAGCCGTCCACGTCGGCCATTCCACCGGAGGTGGTGAGGTGGCACGCTATATCGGCCGCCACGGCACCGATAAAGTCGCGGGGGCGGTGCTTCTCGGAGCCGTACCGCCGCTGATGCTACAGACCGCCGACAACCCCGGGGGACTGCCGATGGAGACGTTCGACGCCATCCGAGAGGGAGTGAGTCGAGACCGTTCTCAATTCTATTACGACCTCACCGTGCCGTTCTTCGGTATCAACCGAGAGGGCGCTCAGATCTCCGAAGGCATACGTCGACAGTTCTGGTTGATGAGCATGCAGACCGGCCTGAAAGCCGCTCTCGACTGCATCCGGGCGTTCTCGGAAACCGATTTTACCGAGGACCTCAAGCGGTTCGACGTTCCCACTCTCTTTGTTCACGGGGATGACGACCAGATTGTGCCGATCGGCGCTGCCGCGGAAGCGGCTCACAAGCTCGTCAACGGTTCGGAACTCAAAGTGTACAAGGGTGGAGACCACGCTCTGGCCGTCACCCACCGAGACCGGTTTCACGAAGACCTCCTCAAGTTTTTGAAAGGGTTGCAATAAGCCATGACTCTCATCGCCATCACTATTGTCCACGTGGCCGTCAGCCTGGTCGCACTGGGAGCCGGGGTCGCCCTACTCCAGGGCCTCCGAAAGGGGGAGGCTCGGGCCGAAGGGCTCTTCCTCTCTACCACCATCGCCACCAGCCTGAGCGGCTACCTCTTTCCGGTCACCCAGCTCCTACCGTCCCACATCGTGGGCGCCGTCTCCCTTGCCTTGCTGGCCACAGCCGTGGCCACCAGGGAGAGCAACCGGCGGTTCTTCATAGTCGCTTCCATGAGCGCATTCTACCTCAACCTTCTGGTCCTTTTTGTTCAGATCTTCAAGCGCGTGGAGCCCCTGAAAAGTCTAGAAGGCCCAGCCCAGCTGCTGCTCCTCACCTGGTTCATCATCACCACCTATCAGCTCACCCATCAAAGAAAAGGACTCGTAACAGCATGAAACTCCAAAACAAAGTCGCCATCGTCACCGGAGCCTCCAAAGGTCTCGGAGCCTCTATTGCACGCCATCTTGCCGCCGAAGGAGCGGCCGTGGTGGTCAACTACTCCTCCAGCGAGTCGGCCGCCATGTCGGTCGTCCAAGACATCCGTGAAAGCGGCGGGAAGGCCCACGCCGTTCAGGCCGATATTTCCGACCCGTCCCAGCACCGAAAGCTGTTTGAAGCAGCGAAAGAAGCCTTCGGACCCGTGGACATTCTGGTCAACAACGCCGGAATATACGAAGTCGCTCCGCTGGAGAACATCGATGTCGACCACTTTCGACGACAGTTCGACCTCAACGTCTTAGCACTCATTCTGCTCTCCCAACTGGCAGCCGAACAGATGGGCGGAGGGGGTTCGATCATCAACATCAGCTCGGTCGTCAGCACCTTGTCACCCGCCAACACCGCGGTCTATAACGCCACCAAGGCCGCCGTGGACGCCGTCACCCGTACGCTGGCAAAAGAACTCGGACCCCGCCAGATTCGGGTCAACTCGGTGAATCCGGGCTTGATAGAAACCGAGGGCTTGCATTCCAGTCCGCTGTTGCAGGCCAGAGAAGCGTTAGCCCAGATCACTCCTTTAGGAAGGATCGGTCAGCCCGCCGATATCGCACCCGCAGTGGTCTTCCTTGCCTCATCCGATTCAGGTTGGATGACGGGAGAGACGATCTACATCAGTGGGGGATTGAGATAGAGAAACACGAAAAGGCCGGTATGCCCGCAAAACTCTTCGTACTAGACGGACCGGCCGCGGCCGGAAAGACAACCTTCTCCAAACGCCTACTGAAGGACGAGAAGCTGAACTTGACCTTCTGCCCCCGTATCACCACCCGTGAGCCGGAGCCGGGAGATACCGAGTACGACTATGTGTCCTCGAAGGAGTTCGAACGGATGGTTAAGGACGAAGAGTTTGCTTCCTACCGAGTCTTCCTGGGGGGACTGAGCTACGGAGTCCCCCGCGGCCCGATCGACGAAAAGCTGGCTTCCGGCCAACACGCTCTGGCTATCGTGGACCTTGGGACCGGAGAGCAGATTAAGGAGACCTGGCCGGAAGCCATCACCATTTTTCTGGTCTCTCCGGCCGAAGAGATCGAAGAGCGGTTGAAAGCGTCCGAAGATGACGAAGAAGTTGTCTCGGAAAAGCTTCAGAACGCGATGAACTCCTATTCCTTCGTCCCGTATTACGACTACGTCATACCGAACAGACAAGGACGCGAAGAGGAAGCCTACGCTCAGCTGCGCGACATTATCGCTAGCAAAGCGTGTGGGGACCCTAAACCCCGTTAGGTCAGAACAGCTCGCTCCAGCTCCACCACCTGGCCGGTGGCAAGCGAGCGCTCGACGGCTTCGATGAGGCGGAAATTGGCCTTCGCCTCGGCCAAGCAGTTCATGGGCTCCCGCCCGCTCTGAACCGCCTTCAGGAAATCGTCAATCTGAAGGTGCAGGTCCAACACCGACTGTTGAAGATCGAGAACTTCAGGCTCCGCGGCGATCTGGTCCCCGATCCGCCGATAGAGCTTGCCGCCCCTGATCGTGCCCCCCTCGTACCAACTCTGTATCTCCACTTCACGCGGCTGCAAAGCGGCGATAGAGAGAAGCAATTCACCAAGGATACCGGACTGAAATTCCAAAGAGAGTGAAAAGGTGTCAGCGTGGAATTCGGATAGCTCCAGGCAAGCCTCGCGAGCAAACACACTCTTCACTTCCCCTCCGAACCAACGCATCAAGTCGAGAATATGCACACCGTTGGCGTGGAGAAAAAAGTAAGAGCGCTCCCCCGTCTCGCTCCACCACGGCTTCGTCCCATCACGTACGGCGGAAAGCTTGTTCAATAAGTAGGTCCCTCTGAGAAAGCGCAATGCTCCTAGCTCTCGGCCGAGTTGGCGAGGACGCACGTAGGGAGTTCGATAGCGACAGTTCATCCCGATCTGCAAGACGGCCCGAGTTTTTGCTTTCGCCTGTTCAAGCCGATCAAACTCTTCGCGCGATCTGGCCAACGGCTTTTCACACAGAATGTGCTTTCCCGCCTTCAGCCCTCGGACCACATAGTCGCAGTGGGTCTCATCCGGGCTTGTGATAACGACCGCCTCGACCTCATCGTCTTCCAGAACAGACTGATAGCGAGTCACGCACCTCCGAAATCCGTACTCTTGTTGGAACTGGAGAGCACGCTCCTTACTGCGCTCGGTGGAACAGATCACAACCGGCTCCACATCCGGGTGAGCGGCGTAAATCTTAGCGTGTTTTTGGGCCATGGCCCCGGTCCCTATGAGCGCTAGTTTCAGCACGAGCAAGGCCTTCGGCGGTCGGCCTCGATATCTTTCCACACAGGGCCGCGACGGCGAGGGAGAGAAGGACGCATCGTAAGTTAAGATATGGGCGAAGAAGTCGGGGATAAAGATAACGACGAGTTCGACGGGGGGTTGGATCCGGAAGAGGCCATCGAGTTTTTGAAGCTCGTGGAGCAGGCGCGGGCCGAGGCTTCCCCCGAGGAAGAACCTTTGGAGGAGCTGTCCGAGACCGACAAACCCAAGAAGCGATTTCGCCTTAAATCTAAGGGCAAAAAGAGAGAGACTGAACTCTCCGAGAAATCGGAAGGGCCGGCTTCGGCTAAGCGTCTGAACGACGGCGAAGTGCGCCTGGCACCGGACGTCGTGGCCAGAGCTGAAGCGCAAGCCCAAAAGACCAGAAAATCCGCCCGAGCGACATCCAAGGCGGATTCTCCTTCGGCCGACCCGCCGGAGAGACGGTCCCGTTGGCTGGAGATCCTACTGGCTTGCGCGATTGTAGCCTCACTGGTCCATTTCGCTCGGCCTTCCGAATCCGCGAATCCGACAGACGACACCACCCCGGTAGTCGCACCCCAAGCGACTGAGCCGGACACGGCAACCGTCTATTTTCTCCGAGCCGTCTATACGGAGAGATTGGATGAAGCCTACGCCCTGCTCTCGTTTGATAAGCAAAGTGAGTTGGGCGACCAAAGGTTTCGGGAGCTTATCGGAGCTTTCCTAAAAGACAATAAGGAGACCCTCACTCGGGTGGAGGTCGACTCTATGAAGTCGGAAGGCTCCACCGCCGTCCTCAGCATCAAAACTCAAGACTCGGAGAACCTCTGGTCGGTGGACCTGGTGAAGCAAGAAGATTTCTGGTTTGTGTCGGCTCTTCGGGGGGGCAATCTCGAGATTTAGAGCGAGTTTGTTACCGAATTGTAACCGTTTCACCTGATTTCAGAGTTTTTTCAGCCCTGAAAGATAGTCTGAAATCGAGACAAGCACATGATCAAGCCGTTCCAAACAAACCACCAACAGATTTCCCAGCCGACCTCCCCTATTCCGCTGAACGAAGGGGCAAGAAAGGTGTTCGAAGAGGCCTCCGGAGTCAGCGACCTTTTCGTACCGGAAGTGGAAGACCGTTATGAAGACATGGCGGCCGACTTCTTGGAACAGTGGCTGGTCTCATCCGGCGACCCGTTTAAGGGAGACTCGTCGGAAAAGACGGAAAGCGCGCCGGCTGCTCAGGAAAAAGCTCCTGCCGGCGAGCCGACCTCTTCACCAGAGCCTCCCCTGACAACATTTTCCATCGGCCTGGACTGGCAGCTCTCCGACGGTCGTAAGCTCTAGCAGCCTTCTAAAGAGGTCTCAGAGTGACCTCGGGAGTGGGGAAGACCTTGGGCAAGCCGCCTTCTCCCGGACAATCGGTCAAATCGTACTTGGCCTGTCCCACGATATTGTCGAAAGTAGGCCGCGTGGCTTCTAGCTTGTCGGTGGTGGTGGTGCAGGCTATCAACACTCCGTTACCTTCCGGCTTCAAGTGGATGTAGAGAAGCTGAGCCAGAGGTTCCTTGGAAAATCTGCTCTCCTCGAGAGTGACCACCACAGGTCTATCCGGACCGGACCAGGGCTCAAGAACCGTCACTTTCGTGCCCAGCGCTTCGAGCTGGGTCCGCACCGTTTCCTCAGGATTCTCGAGAGCCGACGATGGCAGAGAACGAGCCACGATCGAGTCGCGAAACCCGTCCGCGAGGGGCGCCAAGCAGACGACGTCGGCCCCCTCCAGCTTCTCCCGTATCTCCCAATCCTGGGGTACTCTAAAGCAATAGCCTTGCTCGCCTTGAGCGATCCTGACGTGACCTTTCCTATCGATCTTCTCGAAGGTCACACCCGAATCACAACCGCCGAGCGTATTGGCGAGGGCAAAGGCGACGAGGCCGAGCCCGAATCTTTTCAAAAACTGTGGCACGGCCCGGCCGTTCGACACCCGACGATCAAGACCCCTCCCATCGGGACGGATTTCCGGTGGGCAGTAGGCTATTTAACCTGATTTTCGAAAGGATGGCCCGAATGGGTACGGATACCTCGAAAAGCCTCTTTGATCAGGCAATGAAAGAGATCCTGGCTACGAACTACGTGGCCGCGGAGATGCTGCTACAGCAAGCCTCGGAGATCAACGAGGAGAGCACAACCATGTATGCCGCCAGTTGGGCCATCCTCCTGGCCTTACGGGATCGCGAAGAGGAAGCTATCGAAATCCTGGAAGAACGCTTGGAGCAGTTCTCCACCGATCCGAAGCTTCTGCTGGCCTACGGTATTACTCTGGAAAAACTTGAAAAATTCGATGACGCCGAGGACGCGTTCCGAGAATCGCTGGAGGCCGATGAAGAGTGTCCCGGCGCACTCCGCGGCCTGAGTGCCTGTCTGGAACGCAAGGGGGATCTCATAGGCGGCTGTCGCCTGGCTGCCAAAGCGTTCTCGCTGCAGCCGGACAATCTCGTCCTGGCGAAGAGCGCGGCTGAACTGTTGGAGAAGGCCGGACAGAAGACGACCGCCCACGAAGTTCTCGAATTGGGGGCTCACTACAACCCCGAGGACGAGGAACTGGTCGTGAAGGCCGTCCAGTCGTGCCTTCAGCGCGGCGAAATGGAGCGTGCCTGGGAAGTTCTTCTGCTGGTGGATGAGACTCAAGGATGGGCCGCCGGATGGAAAGCCAGCTTCTTGGATTGGCAAGAAGAGCACGATCGGGCCAACGACATCATCCAGAAGACGCTGACCCGTTCCACAGGCGGGGACCTCAGTTTTCTCTTTCATCTTTGTTGTATTCTGATGCGCCGCGGCGAAGTGGCGGCGGCCGAAGCCTATCTGGAGCACATCCTGGGAGTCGACGCGCAGCATCCCGGCGCTCTCCGGATGAGAGCCGATTTCGCGATCGGACGCTTCGACTACAATCCAGCCATCGACCCGCTGGCGGCGGCCATTATGGCCAGCGAAGACACGCCGACCTGGGCCCGCTTCTGGACCCAAATGAACGCCGGCGAAGTCAGCGAAGCGGAAGAAACCCTGGGGATGATGGCCGAAGATGAACTGCTCCTGGCCGACCCCACCGAAATCGCCCGTCTGGAGCTGGCCGAACAGCTGTTCCTCGTCTTTTCCACGGGCCAAGCGGCCGAGACCGAGCTCCACGCGCTCAACGAGCTGCCCTCCGAGACGGCTTGCGGTATCCTACTCGAGTTTTTGGAAGTACTCGACGGCAAGTTTGCCGAGGAAGAGACACTGGAGCCTTATCGCCGCCAGCTCAACGCGCAGCTGGGACGTCGCGACCCGATCTTGAGGCTCACCAGATTTTACGCTTTGGAGCGGTGGTCCAAACTGAAAGAAGCCCTGGCGGAGTTTGATGCCAACGTACCTCCCGATGCCGATGAAGCCACTTTGGTGACCCACGAAATGGTCTCCGAAATGTACAACTTTCTTTATGCCCTGGGTACCGAGGACGACAGCGTGGTGGACGAATTCGAGTTTGAATCCCAGGCCATCCTGGCCAACAACGCTCTGGACGTACTCACTCAGAAATCGGACAAAAATCCGGTGGAGCAGCGTTTTATCGACAAGATTCGAGGCGAGTTGGAGAAGGTGAAGGTGCGCGAAATCGCCGCGCCGGTGAAAACCGACGACAGTCCCGGCTTATACGAAGTGGGCGGGGTCCTCGACCATCGCGACATGGCGATCGTGGTCTACGAGACCGAGGACGGCGAGCTCATCGAGGACTTCAACGCCGATGATTATGAGGTCATCGAAGAGATCGAAGAGGACGCCGAAGACGGCGATTACGAGTACGTGTGGGTGGAAGAGGAAGTGGACGAACAGTTTGAGCCGGAGGAGCCTTCGGACAGTTTTTAGCTCCTCTATTTTTCGACCATATCCAGCTCCTTAGAACGGTCCCTTTCCAGATCAACCTGGTGGAACTCCTGAAGCTCCGGTATACGAAGGACGAACTCTTCACATCGGTCCCACTGCAGTTCCGCCGTGTCGACGGATAAGTCCAGGACGTGGCCACCCCGTTTGCGATCCTTGGAAAGAAAGTGGAAATGGTAGCCGGGCACGCTCACCCCGCTTAAAAATTGGGGAGTTCGAAAAGCCACCACCGTGCCTTCCAGTTCGGTATACTCGAATACCGACTGCTCCTTCACCACCTCGGCCAGCGGGCGGTAGGGCTTGGTTTGTGCGGGTACGCTACGAAGCTTGAGATTCTTAAACTTGCCGTCCAATCGGAGAGCGTACAAATATCGATGCTCCAGAACCTCCTCGTCTAAAGTAGCCTTCAGTTCGAGCAGCGTCAGGTCGGTGAGCGAACGGCTGCCTCGAGCTTCGAAGGAAGTGACCATCACCCAGGGGGTCGTCATCTCGGGACTCAAACACTGCACCGTCCCGTCCGACTGTATCTGGTAGCAGGTACCGTCGAGTATGACCAACTCACCATCCAGTCTATCGACTGTACCCAACCCAAAATCTCCGTACTTTAACGCTTCCTCGAAGGAGAGCACTCCATCGTAGACACCGCCCAGGAGAGCGTCGATTGTGGATGCCTGAAAAACTGTTTCCCGCTGAGGTTGGGCCGCAGTCGGATCGATCAGTAGCGATAAGAGTAGGACGGTCAGAATCGTTCGAATCATCACAGCCCGGCTCTCTTCACCCAAAGTAGTCGTAACCCATCTTCAAAAGTTCCAGGCTGACAACGGTGACGAGAAGTCTGTACACCCAAACGTCGGCGTTGGGAAGAATCGCGGCTCGGGCGCCGATGGCGGCCCCCACGACGTTGCCCGCGGCGAGCAACAGTCCGGCCAGCCAATCCAGCTGGTGATGGCCCCAAAAGACCAGGACCGAAAGCAAAGCGATCCCCAGCAGGGCATAAGCTTTGACCGCGTTGGCGTGCTTGAGAGAGTAGTTGAGCCCGAGAACCAGAGCGAGAAGAAGATAGGTAGCCGAGTCCAGCACGATAAACCCCGCCCAAAACCCTACCGCTAGAAGCATGAGCGCTTTCCCCGGTCCCATCGCTCGAGGCTCACCCTCCACTTCTTTGAGAAACCTCTTAGAGCCGACCAGGATGAGAATAAAGGCCAGGACCACGGCGATCATGATCGTGAGCTGAGTTGCATCATCGGTGATGTGAGTAGCAGCTACGGCCCCTCCGATTGTGCCCAGCCAGGGCCAAACGCACACCTTCGTGGCTTGCTTCAGGTCCAGCAGGCCTTCCTTGTGAAACATCATCGTTGAAGTCACGGCCCCGGCCACGATACCGATGCGATTCGTGGCGTTGGCCACCGACGGGTGCAAGCCCACGAAGACGAGAAGTGGGAGCGTCACTGCAGAACCGCTACTGGCTAGAGTATTGAGAATGCCGGAAAGCACTCCCCCCAGCAAGACCCATACTATCTCCAGCCCACTCACTTCTGTCATAAGCAAAAGTGTAACCCAAGTAGAGTTAGTTCAAACACTTTCGAACCGTTCAATCGCATCAAAAGATTCACAATTCATTCATTCAAATCCCCGCCGTTCGGCTAGAATCTCGAAGTGTTGATACGCAGCTCCAAAAGGCAACTGCAAGCTCTTCCCGAGAGTTTCACTCCCAAGGCGTCCCCAAATCGCTTTTCGGCCCCCTTTCCCCTGGACGAACGCACCATTGAGATTCCGGAAGTCCTCCTCAGCCTATCCGGTCTTCAGGAAAGCGTACCGGGCTTGGGACACACGTTTCGAGCGGGAGTGGGTAGTCTCGCTTTGCTCAAGTCGTTTCAATCATTCACCAGAGATGAAGGAGCGCTCACCAAGCTCGATGGCTTCTCCTCGCTGGGGCTAGCCGTTGCCGCCGGAGGCTCGATCGTGGGTGGTCCGGTTGGTCATTCCGTGAGCCTGGCTGCGGAGTCCGTCCACGGTATGTGTGAGATCGCTTTGGGGATAGTCGAGTTGAATTCGGCCGAGCAAGGTCGCGAATCCCTGAGCGCCGCTCTAGGAATTACCAAAGGGTTGACGACCTTCGTGCCCATGATGGTTCCGGGTGCGCAGACAGCCGTCGGTATTCTGCACCTGGGCATACTCACGGCCCGGGCCGTTCTAGCTACTCGGAGCAGTTCAGAAGCCTGACCAGGCTCCCGAGGCCAGAAACAGCAACACTCCTATCACGGCGGCGCACATCCAGCTCACCCGGTCCTTCAAAGCAAAGACCACGGGATCGTGAGGTATCGCTTGACGACCTGCCAGCAACCATAATCTGGTCACCCAATACATCAAGACCGGACAGATGCCCCAAAGGATCTCCTGATGGGAATAGTGTTTCAGAGCCCCGGAGTTGATATAGAGCGCAAACACGAGAACGGCCAGCAGCCCGCTTGAGGTGCCCAGCGATTCGACCACTCTCCGGTCCTGCTCTCGATAGTCCCGGTTCTTGAGCCGCTTGCCGGGCTTGGCGCCGGATATTTCGATGTAGCGCTTCAAAAAGGCCAGGCTGGTGAAAAAGAAGAGGGAGTAGGCCAACATCCAAGCCGTGAGCTCCACCTGAGCGGCTAGCCCGCCTGCAAAAATCCGCAAGGTATAGAGACTGGCCAGGATGATGACATCAGCGGCCAACTTGGTCTTGAGAAAAAACGAATAGCTCAGAGAGATGGAAAGATACAAAGCTAGAAGTCCCAGAAAAGGGAGAGAAACCAGGTAGCCGAGCGTACCACCGACCAGCAGAAGCACCATGAACAAGGCAGGGGCCATCCACAAGGGCAGCACCCCCGAAGCCAGAGGACGAAACCTTTTATCCTGGTGCAGCCGGTCAGCCTCGATGTCCAGGGAGTCGTTCAGGACGTAGCCGGCCGAGGCGCAGAGGCTGAAGGCGGTAAAGGCGATAAAGAGCGTGACCAGCTTGGAGAGATCGGTCAATTCTTGGGCCAGGATCAGCGGGAGAAACATCAACACGTTCTTGGCCCACTGCTGAGGGCGAATCAGCTTCAGCAGAGCCCTCGACCAGTGACCCCGTTGATTTTCTAGGAGTTGAAGATCGTGAGTGTTTCGAGCGGGCAGGCGTGATGCTACCAGATAGGCCCTCCGAGCTTCTTTGAAAATCGGGTAGTCCACCTTGGAATCACCGACGTAGTCGAACGCCTGCTCTTCACCCAGCAGCTCGCGGATGGCCGCCAGCTTTCTTCGCCCGGTGAGATTGACCGAATCGTCGGAAGCCAGCACGTGGGTGAAGGTACCCAGGTGGCGGGCTACCTCTTCGGCGATCCGGCGATTTGCCCCGGTCGCGAGGACCACCGGCCGACCTGCCTCGGAAGCTTCCTTGATCAAATCCAAGACCGAGTCGTTGTAGGGCAAGAGTTTGGCCGTGGGGACGACCAATTCACCCAGCCGCAGCTTAAACCCGGCCTTGCCTTTCAGAAGCCACATGGGAGACCAGATCACTCTCATCGGGTGACGCCTTACGGCCAGATAGAGAGACTCCCAAAGCGTGTCCGATCGGACCAGAGCCCCATCCAGATCGACGACGAGAGGTATGAGACCCGAGCGATTTAGCTCCAATTCCCCATACCGGCGAGTCTGGATGAGCGCGCCCAGTTTCCGTTGGCCCGAGAAGCCAGGGAGCTGGGTGGCGAAGACGTTCGATGTTTGATGAGGGCCGCTACGGTCAAAAGGTCGAGGTCCTCCACTTCGTCCTCGGGAAGACCTTCAAACTCTTCCTCCAAGAAGTGGGTGGAGAGATCTCCCTTCACAAACCGTTCGTGCTGCAAGAGCCAGCGATGAAACGGAAGGGAAGTCGGGAAACCCGACAATTCGAACTCGTCCAGAGCGCCTAGCGCCCGTCCGATGGCCGCTTTGCGGTCCGCTCCGGTCACGATGAGCTTGGCTAACATCGAGTCGAAATCGTTGGGCACTTGATACCCTTCGTAAAGATGAGTATCCACTCTGACACCTGGTCCGGCAGGCAGCCTCAAGCCTTGGACCGACCCGACCGCCGGGGTGAAGTTCATGTCGGGATCTTCGCAGGTGATGCGACATTCGATGGACCAGCCTCGGCAGACGATATCGTCCTGGGTGAGACGAAGTTTCTCACCGCTTGCCACTCTCAACTGCTCGCAAACAAGATCGACTCCGGTCACTTCCTCGGTGACCGGATGCTCTACCTGCAGGCGAGTGTTGACTTCCAAAAAGTAGAAGTTCATCTTCTCGTCGACCAGAAACTCGAAAGTTCCCACTCCTCTATATCCGGCAGCCTTGGCGCCGTCCACGGCAGCCTTCCCCATCAACTGACGGGTTTCGTCGTTGAGAAAGGGAGAGGGCGCTTCTTCCAGCATCTTTTGAAAGCGTCGCTGGACACTGCACTCGCGCTCCCCGAGATGAATGACATTGCCGTGATTGTCGGCCAGGATCTGAATCTCGATGTGGCGAGGCTTGGCTATATATTTCTCCAGATACACGGAGTCGTTGCCGAAAGAAGCGAGAGCCTCCCGTTTGGCCTGCTCGAACCCGGTTCGCAACTCCGCCTCGGAATAGGCTCGGCGCATACCTCGCCCACCCCCTCCACCGGCCGCCTTGATCAAGACCGGGTACTCCATCTCGGCGGCGATCTCGATGGCCTGCTCCAAGCTGTCACAGGGACCGTCCGATCCCGGAACCAGGGGAAGTCCGGCCGACTTCATGACCTCTCTGGCCTGGTTCTTATCCCCCAGGCGAGCGATGCACTCCGGCTCCGGACCGATAAAGACCAGCCCAGCTTCCTGGCAGGCCTTGGAGAACTCGGCTCGCTCGGAAAGGAAGCCGTAGCCCGGATGAACAGCCTGGCAGCCCGATTTGCACGCTGCTTCAACAATCTGACCGATGTCCAGATAGGCCGCCCTCGGGGATTCACCCTCGGAGGTGGTGAGAGGATAGGAAAAATCGGCCAGCCTGACCCCGAGCGAGGAGCGATCCACCTCGTGAAACCCCAACACCGATTGGATACCCAGCGACCGACACGCCCGAATGACTCGACAGGCGATCTCGCCACGGTTTGCTACAAAGACTTTTGAAAACATGGCGGGCCGCTTCCGCGCAAACCCGCCATGTTCCTATTTATTCCAAAGCTTCTTCAGCTTTCGCCACGACTTTCGCAACATCACGGTCACCTCGGCGCCGGAAGGCGACATCTCGCAGGCAGCTTCGAAAAACGGGATCAGTCGACCGGTGGAGGGACGAACATCAGGTTCTTTGGAAATCATTCGATCCAAGGTCTCACCCAGGGCTGCGCTCAGTCCCGAATTCAGTTCGATGGCGCCCGGATGGGTAAACTTGAACTCCGGGGGGTCGTAGAGCGTGGCCGCTCTCATCAAAGTCATTCCGAGAGCGTAAACGTCGGAGGCCGGCGAAGTTCGACCTTGATACTGCTCCGGAGGGGCGTACCCCGGGGTCCCGTAAGCCGTGGTGTCCCCCGCCTTCTGCGGCATGACGACCCGAGCGATACCGAAATCGACCAGCTTGACCTCCCCGCTCATAGCCACCATCACGTTGGCCGGCTTGAGATCTCGATAGATGATAGGGGGGTTTCGACGATGCAGATAGTCCAGAGTCTTCAGCAAGCCCAAGCCGATGGTCCAGACCCTCGATTCCGGTAGCGGCTCGGAGCGATCGGCCAGTATCTTCTCCAGGGTCGGGCCCTCCACTCGTTCCATCACCAGATAGTCTCGTTCGTCCACCCGAAAATGGTCGACCACGGATGGGAGACTGGGATGGCTCAATCGCTTGAGGAGTTCGGCCTCTCTGGCGAAGAGCTGGCGAGCCTCCTCCACTTCGTTGAGAGGAAGCGCCGAGTAGTCGAGTTCCTTCACCGCCCAAACGGCGCCGCGCTCCTTGGTGTCTCGAGCCAGATAAACTCTTCCGCTAGCTCCTTCGCCGAGCATCCGCTCCAGACGATATCGGCCGGCCACGATCCGATCTTTCAAATGATTTCCCTCGCCTGAAAGCCTTCGGTCGAAGTCTTTATTCTCCCCGCCCGGCCGCCATTTTTCCGCTACTTCAAGGTGATTCTCAAGGACGAGGAGAAATTTCAAAACATGCTCAATAATGGAACGATTCTCCAGCAACGTTACAAGATAGTGAAAATCTTGGGACACGGTGGCATGGGGGCGGTCTATCTGTCCGAAGACCAGCGATTGCCCACCAAATGGGCGATCAAGGAGATGAAGAAAGCCGGTCTTTCTGAGGAAGAACGGGAAGAAGCGGCCGAACTGTTCCATTCCGAGGCCCGATTGCTGTCCGAGCTGCGCCATCGCAACCTCCCCCGAATCGTGGATTTCTTCGACCAGGACGGCCAACTCTATTTGGTGATGGACTACGTCGAGGGTGAAACTCTGGAAGACCGGATCCACCGTGACGGACCGTTGGAGGTCAACCCGGCCTTGGAGATGTGCCTCCAGATTTCCGATGTACTGGACTATCTGCACAGCAGGCCGAGTCCGGTCGTCTTCCGCGATTTCAAGCCGGCCAACGTGATGCTGACTCCCCACGACGAGATCAAGCTGATCGACTTCGGGATCGCCAGGGTGTTTAAGAAAGACGCCAGTGCCGACACCAAGGCTCTCGGCACACCGGGATACGCCGCTCCCGAACAGTACGGGAAGGGCCAGTCCGGCCCGCGTACCGACCTGTTTGCTTTCGGAGCCACCATTCACCACGCCCTGACCGGTCGAGACCCCACCGAGGAGCCGTTTCAGTTTCCTCCCCTCACCGACTATCGCGGCGATCTACCCCCCGAGTTTGTTGCCCTTCTGGATTCCTGCTTAAGTCTGCGCGCGGATGGCCGACCAGAGTCCGCTTTCGCGGTGAAGCGGGTGCTCGAAGAGCTGCTCGGTCGAACCGGCTCTTCGGCCCTGGCGGCCAGACCGACCACCACCCGGCTGGGCGCTCATCAACCGACCGCCCCGATGGCTCCGCTCACCACGCCTGCCTCCCCGACCGTACCCACCACCTCCGGCGCCCCCCTCGCTGCGACGACCGCCACGGCACCTGATCGCCCCACCGTGACCTTCAGCCCCAAGAGCCTGTCGGTAAAGGAATTGACTCACGGCGAAAAAGCGACGCTGCGGCTCAGAATCAGATCGGACCAGGCCGTGTCTCTGGTGCCGAACAGTCCCCACATTCAGGTCTTCCCGGATAAGGTCGGTCCCGGCTCCACCACCGCCACCGTCACGCTCAGCAGTGCCGACCTGGCCCAGGGCTCGATTTTCAACGGTGCTATCGAGGTCAACGACATCGACGACCTGGCCGTCCCGATCGAGGCCCGGATCGGTGAACCGAAGGCTTCGGCTCTCGCCTCCGTGAGCATGCTCAGCCTCTGCGTCCTGACGCTTGTCCCACTGCTCAACTACGCTACCACCGTGGTTGCAGCTATCATCATGTTTTCCACCCCTAAAGCCAAACGGAGCAATCTGAAAATTCCGTGGCGCCTCACTCTCCTCTTTACCCTGGCCTGGTCAGCCTTTTTCCTGGCCGTGGGTTTTGGATTGTCCCAGGTCGATTGGACGAGCATCACTCAGTGGACTCGGTCGCTTTTCCAATGATCGAAACCCCACTCTACTAGTACATCTCAACCAAATACGCGGGGAAGAAAGATGTGGAGCCTAAAAGTAGAAGACTGGGCCTATGAGCGCCGGAGAGACCATGGTAATCTGTCAAATCTGCGAACACGAAAACGAGGTAGATCAACGGTTCTGCGATGAATGCGGAGCCGAGCTTCAGCCATCGGAAGAGACCGGCGCGCCTGCCCCGAATAACGCCCCGATCCTGGACGAAAGCTCGCATCTCGAAACGGAGGGCGGAGCGAAGGTCACGATCGACCGATTGCTTTCGCTGGGTCGGTTAAACCGCTACTCGGCTACTCTCGACGATCTTCCCGCCCTGCTTTTGGAAGAGACGCCGACGGCACCCGAACTTCTCGACACACGACGAGAGACTCTAGCCCCGCTAGCGAAGTTGGAAGCAGTCTGGCAGCCCGGGCCCTCCTTCGTTCACAACGAGCGCAAGTTCGCGGTGGGAAAGCTTCCAGCCAGTCCCACGCTGGACAGTCGAGTGTGCGACATCGGGGCCCTGTCTACCGAAGAACTCAGGTCGCTTGCCACCCGACTGGCCGAACTGCTGGTGCAGATTCACGAGGCCAGATTCTTGCTTCGTTCTCTCCAGCCGGACCGAGTTTGGTGGGACCACGAATCTGGAAACCTCGTGGTCGATAGTTTCGAGCGGATGGTGCCCCAGGACGCTCCAGGAGGCGATTTCCAGGTCGTGAACGGCTTCAGTGCACCGGAAGCCTACGGAGTAGGTGGAAACGAGATGGGGATCGTCTCCGACCTCTACACCGTCGGTGCTATTCTTCACTTCGCCGGAAGCGGCCAGCGGACCGACCTGGAGAGCCGAGAGAACTTTTTCTCCTTCGACCGTTTGGTGCTCGATGACAAGGTGCTGGAGTCTTGTATCGGCCGGCTCACAGCCAAAGAGCCCTCGCAAAGACTTCAGAGCGCTCAGGAGTTTCGAGAGTATTTGGATAAGGAGACCGTGCCCGATCCAACGCCGGCCCCTATCCCTAAGCCGGTAGCCCCACAGGGGGCCCCTTCCAGCCTCTCCGGGATGGATTTGTCTCCTATTCCGGTAGACGGTTGCCGCTATCATGTCGCTCTGCAGAGTCACGTCGGTTGCGTGAGAAGCATCAATCAGGACGCCTGCTTGCAGCTTCGGTTTACAGCGGTGGAAAAGTCCAGCCCCAGGCAGGGTCATCTGGTGGTCATCGTGGACGGAATGGGTGGTGAGGCTGAAGGGGACAAAGCCGCTTCGCTGGCGCTTCGCTCCATCGCTAAGGAAGTGGTGGATGCCAGCCTCTCACTCAATGACGAGCGAGTCACCGCCCCCCTCCTCCCCGGCTCCCCGAGGGAGCGCAATATGCACGTTCTCGACAAAGCCTTGAAAAGAGCCAACCGAACCATCTATGAATACGCCGAGCGAGACTACGCAAGGCGAGGTATGGGCTGCACCATCACCGCCTGTATTCTCGAGCCCGACGAAATCGTGATCGGGCATGTGGGAGACACTCGAGCCTACCATTGGCGTGAGGGTGTTCTGACCCGCCTGACCACGGACCACTCTCTCGTAGGGCGGCTGGTGGAGATGGGGCAGTTGACCGAAGAAGAAGCTCGAAACTCCCCCCAGCGTTCCATTATTTATCGAGCCATGGGGACCAACCCGGAGGTGGAAGTCGACCTCTACCACCAGGAGTTGAAACCGGGAGACCGGATTATGGTTAGTTCTGATGGAGTCTGGGAGTACTTCGAGAGCGGAGAACTCCAAAGCCTGATGGCCGAAGACGACACTCCCGCCAATATCGCAGCGCGGTTGGTGGATATCTGTCTACAGAGAGGTGCTGACGACAACGCCACGTTGGCGGTCATATTCGCCCGATAGAGACTTTAAAGCAAGTACTGCTGTTCCTAGGAATTTGTAGTTCAAGGTCAGAAGGGGCCTCACGAAAGCTGCCCCGAGGCGAAACAAGAGAGGATTATTCGTGCCTGAAGTTCATCTACAATCACACCTGAGTTACCGAAACATCGCTGTCACCAGCGAAAACAAGTTGGTATATCTCTTAGTGGAGGTCGCCCCCTCGGCAGGTCTGGGCTTGGGTCCGGCTGCCTTGAATCTAGCTATCGTGCTGGACAAGAGCGGTTCGATGTATGCCCACGACAAGCTGGAGTACGTGATTTCCGCCGTGGGTCATGTGATGGAAAAGTTGCGAGCCAGCGACATCGCCTGTGTGATTGCTTTCGCCGACAAGGCCCGCGTCCTGATTCCCGCCTCTCAGATATACGACCGGGAGTCGGCACGCAGGATGGTGCGAAACATCGATTCTATCGACGTCGGTTCGGGCACGGAAATGCTCAACGGTATCCGGGCCGCCAATGACGAGTTGCGAAAAAACTTGTCGGCCGAGCGGATGAACCACATGATTCTGCTGACCGACGGTTTGACTCTCCACGAGGGGGCTTGCAAAGAGGCCTGTATGATGGCGGCGGCCGAGGGCATCTCGGTATCCACCATCGGGGTCGGGGACGATTTCAACGAACAGTTTCTGCTGGACATCGCCACCGCCTGTCGTGGGACCAGCTACTACATCGATATTCCACGCGACATCCCGCAAATCTTCGACCAGGAGTTGCGAGGAGTGCAGAACGTGGTGGTTCGAAACCCGCGGCTTTCCCTCAAATTGAGCCGCGATATCTCTATCCGCAAAGGTTACAAAGTCAAGCCGATGATCAACGACCTGGGCCAGATCCCCACGGCCGACCGGGTCGCTCATCTGGACCTCGGAGAGATCCAGAAAGACGAAACCCAAAGCTATCTGTTCGAGTTGGTCCTGCCCTCCCGCAAACCCGGCACCTATCGACTGGCCAAAACAGAGATCATGTTCGATATTCCGGAGTTGGGTCAGCGAGACAAGACCGTGTCCGAAGAAGTCCTCATCACCTACACCGAAGACCAGAGTCAAGCTTCGGTCGTGACCCCGCAGGTCATGTCGGTAGTCGACGCGGTCTCCGTCTTTCGACAACAGACTCGAGCCCTCGAATTCGCCGCCTCAGGCGATCGTGGCAAAGCCACTCAGCTCCTTCGTTCGGCAGCCACTCAGCTGCTCTCTCAGGGTCAGCAAGAACTGGCCAATCAAGCGCTCGAGGAAGCCGGTCGCATCGAACAAGGCGGAGGGGCCTCTTCCGCCGGTACCAAGAAACTTCAATACGGAACGCGTAAGCTAACGCAACTGTTGGAACCCCTGGATATCCCATCTCTATCAAGTGGCCAGGAGTAGGAGAAGCACCGCGAAATTACGAACGCGCGTGCCAAGAGTAGAATATGAAGGAGTTATGATATGGCGTTGATCTGTACAGTATGCGGCGCAGAAAACATGGAAGGTTCCATATACTGCGAGGACTGCGGTGCCCGTTTGCCGGTCGCCAGCGGTAGCCCGGCTGCGACACCTGCGCCTATCGCCGCTCCTCCGGCCGCTGCGCCCGCTCCGGCGCCGGCACCCGCACCGGCTGAAAACACCCCGGCGGCCGCCGAGCCGACCCGAGAGGAAATGCCGGCCGTTCCGGTATCGGCCGACGGCACGGCCACCTGCACGACCTGTGGAGCCAGCAATCCGGCCGGCGAGACCTATTGTGAAGATTGTGGTGCGGCTCTTCCCGGCGCCTCCTCGGAGACACCGATTCCGGCTGCCACTATCGCCGATACGCCTCCGCCTATCACGCCCACTCCCGTGGCCGTCCCGTCGACACCTCAGGAAGCCGTAGCCGCGGCAGCCTCCGGTCGCCCTCGACTTGAATCCACGGAAACCGGACAAACTTTCATCCTGTCGAAAGATGAGAACCTGGTCGGCAGGCGTTCCCCTGTGGACGGAATCTTTCCCGAGGTCGACCTCACCGAGGCCGATAAAGATAGTTACATCTCTCGCCGGCACGGTAAGATCATCATGGGTGAGCAGGGAGCCGTCTACGAAGACCTCGGCTCCTCCAACGGCTCTTTCCACAACGGCAATCGGCTTCAGCAGGGTGTTCAGGCCAAACTCAGCGAAGGCGACAACTTGCGTCTCGGCCGCACCGAACTCGTCTACCATACGAATTAAATTCTGAGGACAAGGTCCTAAAGGAGAGACGACCGTGGATAAAGATATGCTCAACAATCTGAGGGGCGGCTTGGGATTGGCCAGCCGGCTCGTCGGTCGTTCTTTCGATGAAGTCACCAAGGCGATTGGGAAAGGTGAGGAGGGGACCGACGGTGGTGAGACGGGTCTCTACTTCGTTTCCGGTCATCCCGTCATGTCGGCCAAGCCGCGTCTTGGTTTTCTAGAGCCCCAGTTGGCCCAACGGTTCAATATCAATTTCCTGAAGAATCTCACCATGAGTGGGGCGGAGCGCTCTTTCGTGGACGCACTCAGGCAGGTCGTCAGTCACCAACACGAAGCCGCTCTGAGCAAGCTCAAATCCGCCACCGGAAGTTCTCGAGACGCCAAAGTCGGACTGACCGACGCTTTCTTTACACTGGGCGCCCTTCACATTCATCGCGGAGAGTATAAAGACGCCATCTCCGCCTTAAAAACAGGCCTGTTGGCTCAGCAAGGTCTGGGCAAAACCCTGGTCCGATACTTGCCGAGTTTTCACGTCGCCATCCCCCTCACTCCGACCAGCCAGTTCTGCCTGTTTCCGGACCTGGTAGGCTTGAATCTTCTCCTGGCTAATGCGCTCGCCCTCAACAACGACTACGAAGACGCGGTGGAGACGATGGAGCAACTTCTAGGGTTGATGCCGGGTGAGCCGC
>Ga0208701_100043_pt1 | contig 61309 bp, 48 predicted proteins | sample DeeseametaMP1482_FD_184188 | JGI IMG/M metagenome (GOLD analysis project Ga0208701, IMG submission 184188) | Marine microbial communities from the Deep Pacific Ocean - MP1482 (SPAdes) | ecosystem: Environmental > Aquatic > Marine > Oceanic | place: South of Fiji, South Pacific Ocean | collected... | reverse complement strand
TCGGCGTCTGCGTCCTGCTCGTCCGCTTCATCGACTTCCTCGGGTTCGGCGTCAGGTTGACCCCCGTGGGAAACAGGGTCGTCCGCTAACTCGGAACTTTCTTCATCCTCAGCTTCGGCCGCGTCTTGCTCCGAATCAAGGTTGTCTTCTTCGTTGTCGCCGAGTTCCTCGGACTCAGGTTCGGCGTCGGGCGTACCCACCTGGGAAACAGCGTCGTTTTCGAGTTCTGACTGCTCTTCGTCCCCAGTTTCGGTCGCATCTTCCTCCGACTCGAATTCGTCTTCCTTCGGTTCGTCAGACTCTTCTTCGTCCTCAGCCTCAGGCGATTCTTGGGACTCCTCGTCGGTTACATCATGCTTTTCCGCTTCGTCGACTTCCTCGGGCTCAGGTTCGGCGTCGGTCTTTTCCACCTGGGAAACGGCGTTGTCGTTTAGCTCAGACTGTTCTTCATCCTCAGCCTCGGTCGCTTCTTTCTGCGACTTGAGGTCATCCTCTTCATCTTCTAGCTCATCGACTTCATCGGACTCCACATCAACTCCAGAGTCCGCCTCGTCTTCAGCTGCCTCCGAATCTTCATGCTCCTGCTGTTCTTGCAGGGCCCGAGCCCCCGCCAGGGCCCTGGCGGCTATGTCCGCCGAGACTTCCACGGTGGCGTCGACAGGGAGAGCGCGGACAGACTCGACTTCGCTATCCACCTCTCCGTGGAAGGTAGGGGCGGTTTCTTCGACCGTCGGCTCGATTTCATCGGAGTCGACTTCGTCTAGACTATCCTCTTCGTCAGAGCCATCCAGGACTTCAGGAGGCAACGTGATGGTGACGAGGTCGTTTTCGGACGGCTCGTACTGGTACTCGGCGCCACCGTCGAGAGGCGAGCCGTCGTAAAGGCCCAGGAGTGGTGGCGGGGCCGGCTCGCCGTTCTGTTCAACGGTCGGCTCTGCTTCCGGCTCCTCGGCGTCGTCTTGCTCCGGCTCTTCCTCATCTTCGGAGCCCTGCACGGCACTCTCGCTGTCTTCGAAAGTCTGTTCCGCCTCTTCATCAAGCTCTTCGTGTTCCTCAAGGGGCTCTTCAGTCTCCTCGGCTTCCTCAACCGGTTCAGCCACTTCGACGGATTCCTCAGCGTCGGTCGCCTCAGCTCCAACGTCGAAACCTTCAGCCTCCTCGGCGAGGTCCTCGACTGGTTCGTCAGTCTCCTCGGCAAATTCTTCAGCCCCGGCTGCAACGGCAAGGACCTCGGCTCGGTCGTCGGGTTCGTTCGTCTCCTCGTCCGGCGCTTCAGCCTCTTGTTGAGACTCTTCAGCTTCCTCCCGGACTTCTTCGGCCACCTCTTGAGCCTCTTCGTTTTCCTCGCGGAGTTCCTCGGCCATTTCGAGGCCCTCTTCGGTTTCCTGAACCTCAACCTCCGCAGCTTCTTCGTCCGGCCCGCTTGCTTCCTCTTCAAGCTCTCCCGCCGACTCGACAGGCTCCGCGGCCTCTTCTCCTTCGGACTCGCCGGCTGCCGGGACAAACTCCTGAGTCTCCTCCGCGAGCTCTTCCCCCTCATCCACAGCCGAATCGGCTTCGAGCCCTTCATCCTCGTCTTCGAAGAGGTCGGAAGGCTGAACCTCGTCGGTAACGGATTCGGCTTCGGAGGGCTCCTCGGGCTCTTCCGAATCGTGGACGACGAAGCTGTCAGGGTCGTCCACGTAAGAGGAAGCTTCGGGAAGAGAGTATTCGTGGTCGTTGTCGAGGGTGCTGGAGCTTGAAGTACCGAGGACATCTCCCGCTCCCATATCCGGCTCGGGAGCAAGGACTCGGGCCAGATCCTTCTCTAAGGCCAAGGCCAACCGTTGCAGGATGGAGACTTCAGCCGTCAGGAACTCGGCCGGGTCCTTACAGGAGTCCAGGTAGATCAGGCCGCGGTCCTCACCGTCTAGCTTGTTCAACGGACAGACGCAAACCGAGCGGAGAGAGTGTTCTTTGACTCCGGCAAACTTGCTGTAGTGCGGGTCGTTCAGAGCGTCCCGGATGTGACAGGTCTCGCCCTTCTCCCAGATGGAATCGACCAGCTCGCGGCTGAAGGGCACCGCGGAGAGATCCTGGACGTCATCGAAGCCACGAGAAGCGACGATCCTGGGGCCGTCTTCGAGACGGAGAAGGATCAGTACCCTCTGAGGCTTCAGGACGCTGGAGACGATGCTCAGAGTGGACCGGACGTAGCGGGTGACCTCTCCCATGGTTTCGGGATTCAGCGAGCTCTCGGCACCTTCCGATGTTTGCCAGTGTCGCTCCACCATCTGCCGCCCCAAGCCCTGAAGAATCGCAAGGTCCCGGAATTTTAGGCGACGGGGAGCGGCAATCTCCACGTACATCACACCGAGCACTTTCCCGTCGGCGTTCTTGTACGGGACGGCCAGCTGTCGTTTGTGGACTTTGTCGGAGACGGGCCCCTCGGTTTGGACGACCTTCTCCACGAGATCCATGTTCAGCTCGTCCTGGTCTGTTTCCACCCCATGAGACACAGACATCTGGTAATTCTGCCCAGAAAAAATCGCTGCTTTACTAGGCTTGATATTCTGAACAATCCGAGCCAGTAGGTCGCGTTCGAACTCAGCCGTGTCAACCATAACCGTGGGTTTCCTGTGGCAAGCCTCTAATCCTGTTCCACATTTTGGCGACCTTTCTCCACGTCGACCGCCATCAGAAAGCCTGCTCCGATCAAGAAAAATAGGGCGATCGAGAGCACGGCGGTGCGACCCGAACCGGTCAGGCCCACTAAAAGCGCAAAAATACCCATGCCCGCGACACCGGCGAATTTCTCCGCCACGGCGAAGAAGCCAAAAAACTCGGAAGTCTTGGTGGGAGGGACGAGAGACGCGAATAAGGACCGGGATAGCGCCTGACATCCTCCCTGGGCCACGGCAACCAGAAAGGCCAGCGCGTAGAACTCCTGGGCGCTCTTCATCCGAAACGCCAAGACAGCCACGACCATGTAGATCGTCAGCGCCAGGAGAATAGATTTCTTGGCCCCGATTTTGCTGGAGAGCGCTCCGAAGGCGAAAGTGAAAGGGATGCCGAGAAACTGCACCATGAGAATGGCGCTGATCATCGTCGAACTCTCCAGTCCGATCTCTGTACCGTAGACGCTGGTCATGCGGATGATGGTGCCGATACCGTCGTTGTAAATCAGAAAACCGACCAGAAGGAGAAGCGCCTGGCGGTACTTCCGCAACTCCCGGAAGGTGGACGACAGCCTCTGAAAAGCCACCACGGCCGGATGGTCTTCCCGGCTTTCAGACCCGGGCGGCTCCGGTACGCGACGAAGGATCGGGATCGAAAACAGCGCCCACCAGATCGCCACGCTCAGAAACGACCAGCGCATCGCGGTGGGCGCATCGGCAAAGCCGAAGACACTCGGCTTCATGATCCAAAAGAGATTGACGGCGAGGAGCAAACCCCCGCCCAAGTAGCCCAACGCATAGCCGGCCGTCGACACCCGGTCGACCTCGCTCGGGCGAGCGACATGAGGGAGGAGGGAATCGTAGAACACGAAGCTTCCCGAAGCCCCGATATTAGCCAGGATGAAGAGTCCTGCGCCCAGTTTCCAATCTCCCGAACCGGTCCAAGCTAGCCCGGCCGTGGAAAGGACTCCTAAACCCAGAAAGCCTGCGAGAAATCGCTTTCTGACCGCGTAGTGATCGGCCAGCGCTCCTAAGATCGGAGCCAGAACGGCTATCACGGACAGGGCCACGGTGGTCGCCGTGGCGAAGACGGTAGTCGCTTCGGAGGGCTCCAGCCCGGAGGCGGACACCTGGGCAAAATAGATAGGGTATACCGCCGTGATGATCGTACAGAGGAAGGCCGAGTTGGCCCAATCGTACATGGCCCACGCTCTCAGCTCCGGCCGATGGAGGCCGAGGCGAAACAGAAAACCACTCGGCGTCTCGTTGCTCACCTCGCGCTGTACCGCAAAGAGTGGGCGCCTCCTGCTGTTCCATCGCTTTCATCCAAAAGGATAGGGTGCTTCGATACAAGGTATACCGGCGCCACGGCGCGACGGAGACTACGCTTGTACCACAAAGAGTTTCTGGAGGTTTTACACATTATGTCGACACACGTCCTTGAGGCGCCAAATCGGCTCCAACTATATAAAGAGCTGGCGAGCGTGGTGACCCGGCACGGCGGAAGGTTCGCCACCGAGAACACCAGCCTGGAGGGTTGGTTCAAGGATTCGGAGACGAAGTCCCACTCCCAAGAGTTCGCCGAAGACTTGGAAGCGCTGGGGCCTACCTTCGTGAAGCTGGGCCAAATGCTGTCCACTCGCGCCGACCTCTTCTCCGAGGACTATCTCAAGGAACTCGAGCGGCTCCAAGACGGAGTCGATCCCGTCCCGTTTGAGGAGATTGAGACCATCATTGTGGAAGAACTCGGGGGAGAACCCCTCGAAGTTTTTCAGTCGTTCGCGGTCGTCCCGATCGCCTCGGCCTCCCTTGGTCAGGTGCACCGGGCCGTGCTCAAGGACGGTCGTCCGGTGATCGTCAAGGTGCAAAGACCCGACGTACGGGAACGTGTTCGTCAGGAACTCAAGGTGTTGGCAGAGGTTTCCGAAACGTTGGAAAGCCACTCCAGTCGAGCAAGAAAGTATCGGCTCGTCGAGATTGTGGAAGAACTTTCTCGGTCCTTGAAGCGCGAACTCGATTACCGAATGGAAGCCAGAAACCTGACCCGCATGGCGGCTCAACTGGATGAGTCCGAGAGAGTCTTCGTTCCTAAAGCCTTCCCTGAATTGACCAGTGGACGGGTCCTCACGATGGAATACATCGAGGGCGAGAAGCTGCCGAGTGAAACGGCCGCTAAACCCACGATCACCGGAAAGCTCCTGGCCGACGAACTCTTCCGAGTCTACTTGTCGCAAGTTCTTCTGGACGGTACCTATCACGCCGACCCCCACCCTGGGAACGTTCTTCTGACTTCAGACGACCGAATATGCCTGCTGGACCTTGGCATGGTGGGTAATATGCCCGCCTCTCTGCAGATAGTCTTGGCTCGCCTGCTCGTTGCCATTACAGAAGAAGACGGGGATGCGGCCGCGGAAACGGCTCTAGACGCGAGTGGTCGCGCGGAAGGCGCCAACGAAAGCAAGTTTCGGCGCGAAATCAGTGAACTGGTAGCCAGCTATCACCGCCAACCGATTTCCGACATGCAAGCGGGGCAACTCATTCTACAGATCACCCAGTGTGCCAGCGAAAACGGAATCCTCATTCCTTACGAGTTGACCATGCTAGCTAAGACCCTGATGAACCTTGACGAGATAGGGCGACGGCTCGATCCCGAGTTCAACCCCACGACCGCCTTGGAGAGACACACCCCCGACATCCTCGAGAGGCGACTGAAGAAGGACTTCACTCCGCGACTGATGCTGGACAGCTACTTGGAGGCACGTACCTTCCTGAAAGAAGGCCCTCGGCTGGCCAACAACATTCTCCGGAAAATCGAAAACGGTACTCTCGTGCTCGGTGTGGACGCGGTGGATGAGCGAGAACTTCTTGTCAGCTTTCAGAAAATTGCCAACAGGATCGGAGTGTCGATCGTGATGGGAGCCCTGATTTTGGGTGCCGCTCTATTGATGAGTGCCGATGTCTCCGGTCCGACAATTCTAGGCTACCCCGCCCTGGCTGTCGTCTCGTTTGTGCTGGCGGCGGGCGGCGGCGTCTGGATGGTGTGGAACATCCTGAGTCAGGATAGGACTTCAGGCAAAGAGATGCAAACGCGCCTGGGAGCTACACCCTAAGATTAAGAAATAAGGGAATTAAAAAGTCCGGCGATTCCGCCGGACTTTTTTCGTCAAGTTTATTCGGGCTTCGGCGCTTGCGCCGGCTGGGATTCAGCTTTTGGAGGCGCTTCCTTCGCTTTGCCCCCCACGAAGTCGGAGGCAGCTTTACCCCACTGGGCTCCGCGCTTGACGGAGTTGGCCATTCCGTCTACTCCGGTGTGGACGGTGGCGGTTCCCACTCCAACGGCGCCGCCGCTAAGCGAACCAACGGCTCCGGCAATCTTTCTTCCGCCCGGGTATAAGACGTTCCAAGTATCTTTGCTAGCTTGAGGGAGACCCTTCATCAGCTCCACTCCGAAGAGCGCTTGCTCTTTAGCACCTTTCAGTCCATCCGGTACTCCCCGTCCGAGGGCCACGAACAGGCCGGCGACACCGCCCACGGCTCCGCCCACATATTTGCCCACGGTCTCACCGACCTTGCCCAGCTTGGCTCCGGCCCCGGCTCCAATTTCGGCGCCCTTCTTGCCAGTCTCGGCGACAGCGGCAGGCGTGTGCTTGATAGCTGAGATGCCCGTGTCCAGCACTCCCGCCAAGCCTGTCGCCAGGACGGTCGCTAGCGGAGTCACGATAGCGGCACCAGCCACACCGATGCCGGTCGCGATGGCCCCGACGGCTCCGCCGATGGGAGAAGCGACCTTGTTGCCGAGCTCGGCTCCGGCTTTCACGTGAGTGGGATAATTCTTGATTCCGCCCTTGATCAGACCTTCCGCCATTCCGTAGGTCCCGCCGGCGATTCCGGCTCCGATTCCGGCACCGATGGAGGCTACGTCGCGGAGGACCGAGCCCTCCTTGGGTTGACCCTCGTCCTGTTTAGGGGGCGTGGGCGCGGTCTGAGGGGGTTTCTGTGTTGTTTTCACCTGTGAGGCTGAGCTATTAATGTTCATCTTGTCCTTAATCTATTCCAAGACGCTTAAAAAGCCCTGATAAGAGTGGCGACAGTTGTCTACATGCTTAACGGATTTGTAACACCAGGTGTCAGTTCTCGGCTTTCATAAAGTGTATGAAAGAGGACTGGTTTTGCTTTACTTTCTAATAGTTGTTTGACAGCCTCTCGATTTGTTGCTACCGTAGCAGCTATGGCAGAAAGAGCTGCATATCAAACAAGTCAGTTCGCGGCAGGCGCGAGCCTTCCGTTTCAAGCCATTCAACTCTGTTGTTGCTGTTGTCCCTCTTTTGATTGTGGTGGTCCACATTCGGGATAATTAGCGACCTAACAGATCGGTAAAAAGACCCCCGGGCGTGTACCCCGGGGGTTTTTTTGTGCCCATTTTTTCCAGAGGAGCCAGAATTCTAGTGAGCAGCAAACCATCCAAAGTCGAGAAAGCTAAAGCCGAAAGTCGGCATTTGCGGGGGCAAGTCGAGGAGACCCTCCGAGACCGGACGACCGACCACTTCGGAAAAGACGACATCCAGGTCCTGAAATTTCACGGGATCTACCAACAAAAAGATCGAGACACGCGAAAGGAGCAGAAAGAGACGGGGGAGGTCGAGCATAGCTTTATGATTCGAGTGGCCCTGCCGGGTGGCATTTTGAAACCCGAGCAGTACCTCACGCTCGACCGCCTGTCCGACCAGTATGCCGACGGTACTTTGAGGGTCACCACCCGTCAGGCTATTCAGTACCACGGGGTTCTCAAGGACGGTCTCAAACCGACCATCGCCAAGCTTGATCAGGAGTTGGTCACCACACTGGCGGCCTGTGGAGACATCGTCCGCAACGTGATGGCTTGTCCGGCGTGTCTTGCCGACGAATCTCACCAGGCGGTGGCTAAGGTGACCCAGGAGTTGGCCACCGAGCTTCGCCCCGCCACCAACGCCTATCACGAGATCTGGCTCGACGGAGAAAAGGTGGTCGACACCAAGCAAGAGGAGAAGTTTTACGGATCCACCTACTTGCCCCGAAAGTTCAAGATAGCGGTGGCTGCTCCGGGTGACAACTGCGTGGACGTTTACACTCAGGACGCCGGTTTGATCGGAGTCGTCGAAAACGGCGAGGTCCAGGGCTTCAACCTGTTGGTGGGTGGAGGACAGGGGATGACCAACCGACGGGCCGACACCTTCGCCACTTTGGCAACCACCCTCGGTTACGTGGCCAAGGACCACGCGGCCGAAGCAGTCCGGACCGTGGTGGCCATCTTCCGAGATGCCGGCAATCGCTCCGATCGCAAGCACGCTCGCTTGAAGTATCTGATCGACTCCTGGGGTTTGGAGAAGTTTCGAGAGGAGTTTATCAGTCGCTTTGCATACGAATTGGAAGAAGCGCGCCCCGTCACTCTCGAATATCGCGATCATCTCGGGCCTCATCTGCAGGCCGACGGCCGATGGCTCTACGGAATCTGGATTGAGAACGGACGAATCAAAGACGACTCCGGTAAAGATGTTCGTACCGCGATCCGAGAGATTGTGGCGGAATTGAAGCCAAAAGTACGACTGAGCCCTCATCAAAACGTCTTGCTGACAGGACTGACGGAAGCTCAGGTTGGAAGGGTTGAGGAAATACTCAAGAGTCGCGGGGTGCCGTTGGTTCACGAAATGTCCGCGGGACGACGACGATCCATGGCTTGCCCCGCGCTACCTACCTGCGGGTTGGCGCTGGCCGAGTCGGAGCGGATGCTTCCCAACGTCATGGACGAACTGGAGGAATCCCTGCGAGAGTTGAAGTTGTGGGACCGACCGTTCGCGGTACGGATGACCGGCTGCCCCAACGGATGCGCGCGCCCGTATACGGCTGATCTCGCCTTTGTCGGCCGGAGCCTCGACCTATATCAGGTCTACGTGGGTGGACGGGGGCGCGGCGACAGAATGGCCGACCTTTTCGCTGCCGACGTACCTACGGCCGACCTGGTCACCACCGTGAGACCGCTGCTCGAGTGGTGGGCCGCCGAGAGCCACGAGAATGAGGAACTCGGAGACTTCTATCGTCGTCAACGCGGAGAGACGGCCCTTCGTCAACGTGTGACCGGCAAAGAGGTCGCGACGAAAGAAGGCTTTTTGGCCTTGCGGGTGGTCTCATGAGAACGCTCTTACTTGCCGCCCACGGAGATGGGGACGGCTCGGAGTCGAACCTCTGGGCCTTAGAACTAGCGGCCAGGACCGCAAGACTGGGCGGTTTTTCCAAGGCCGTGGTTGGATTTCAGAAAGGCACACCGGCTTTCTCCGAGGTCCTCGAAGAAGTCTCCGACGGTGAGGTGGTCGTGGTGCCGCTGATGGCAGCCGCCGGTTATTACGCGGGAACGATCTTACCTCGAGAGTTGGAGAAGAACGCAAACTTTTCGGCCCTTAAGGTGGACTTGAGAGAGCCGATCGGGACCTTGCCCGAATTTCACGCCCTGGCCGAGCAACGGGTGAGACGACTCCTCTCCGAACTCGATTGGAGAGAGGAGCTCACGTCCGTTGTTGTCGTCGGGCACGGGACCAGGCGTCATCAACAGAGTCGTCGGTCCACCGAACTGTTGAGTGCGTCTCTCGCGGAGAAGCTGAATTTGCATCGCGTCACGCCGGCCTTCCTGGACGAAGATCCCGGTCCGGAAAAGGCCGTGGAAGAGTGTGGGGGAGTCTACGTCCTGGTTCTTCCGTTTCTCATGGGCTCCGGGACCCATGCCACCCAAGACCTGCCCCGGCGGGTCAAGCGCAGATCGGAAATCCGTCCGATCCACATCGACCAACCCCTGGGCACTTTGCCCGGAATGGAAGACCTCATTTTATTGCGGGTCGGAAAAGGAAAAAGTTATGTCGGGTAAAGTCTATTTAATCGGAGCGGGTCCGGGGGCCGCCGATCTCATTACTATCAGAGCTGTCGACGCTCTTCGGAAAGCCGATGTTGTCGTACACGATCGGCTGGTCAATCAGGAGCTTCTAAGCTATACACGTCCCGGCACGGATGTGGTTTACGTAGGAAAAACCCCCGGGGGGCCAACCACGAGACAGGAAAAAATTAACGAGATCATCGTCAACCGAGCCTTGCGAGGTGCCAAGGTAGCCAGACTTAAGGGAGGGGACCCATTCGTTTTCGGTAGGGGTTGGGAAGAGATCGAAGCTTGCCATGAAGCGGGTATACCGTATGAGGTGGTTCCAGGTGTTTCCAGTGCCCTGGCCGCCCCGGCCGCAGCGGGTATTCCGGTCACTCACCGAGGAATGGCGAGGACGTTCGCGGTGGTGGCTGCCCAGTTCGCCAAGAATTATGAGCTGGACTACCACGCTTTGAGCCGCATCGACACTCTGGTCGTGCTGATGGGGCGGGCAAAATTGGGCGAGTTGGCTCTCGGTCTGATCGAGGCGGGGAAAGATCCCCATACACCGGCGGCCGTGGTGGAGTGTGGGACGACTCCCGAACAGCGAGTCATACGGGCGCCTCTTGCTCGACTCGCCTTGACGGCGGAAAAAGCCGGGTTCCGCACCCCGTCCACCATCGTGATCGGAGAAGTCGCGGGACTCGCCGAGTCTCTCCCACTCCCGGTCTCGGAAATAACGGCGGTCGCCCAATGAAGAAACGAGATCTCTTTATAGAAGAACTGAACCGGCAACTCGAGGGGCGAAGTGCAGCCGAGATTTTGGATTGGGTCTTTCGACGCTGGCAGCCCCATCAGGTGGTCGCGACCTCGTCTTTTCAGAATCAGAGCATACCTTTTCTCCATCTTCTGTCGAGAATGCAGCCCGCTGTGCCGATACTCTTTTTGGACACGGGATTTCATTTCCCTGAAACGCTGGATTTCAGAGATGAGTTGAGCCGAGTTCTGGGACTGAACCTTCGTAATCTACGGCCCCAGATATTTCCTCCTCCGGAGCTGTATCGCCAGGACACCGACGCTTGCTGCGCGCTGAATAAGGTTCGACCCCTGGAACAGGAGCTTCGGGGAGCATCGGTTTGGCTGACCGGTGTGCGCCGCCAGCAGACATCGCACCGTAACGGCATGTCTCTGGTGGAACGCCACCACACCGGCGTCCTCAAGGTCAACCCCGTCCTCAACTGGTCTGATCAGGACCTGGTGGAGTATATCAAGCGACATCGATATCTCCCTCGCCATCCTCTTGGTTCACAGGGATATGAAAGTATCGGCTGCCGCCCCTGTACGACTCGCGGAGAGAGTAGGGATGGCCGGTGGCAAGGCCAGGAGAAAACCGAGTGTGGCATCCACGGATGTCCGATCAGATAGGTGAAAACAAAGTTAACAACTTGTTTACAAAAAAGACGTCCGAAATTCCGCGAATGGGGATTAAAGGTATAGGTAACCGCAAGGGAGCCGTACAGTAGTGCAGGTGGGCCCAGCCCGCCATGACCATATTCGATAATGACGTTCGCGTCAGTGTCATCAGCCCCGGTTACTCATCGACAACCGATGGTCTTCGAGCAAAAACTCTCTCTGTAGCTCGCAGGTCTTCGCCTCGGTAGGTTCCGGGGCTTCTTCATGGGAACAGCTCGCGGACTTTCTGAGCTACCTGTTCAATATCACCTCGACCATCGACGACTTTCAGCTTTCCCCGCTCGGTAAAATAGCTCAGAATAGGCGCGGCGGTGTTTTCGTATCGCTCCAGCCTGGCCTCGATCACTTCGGGAGTGTCGTCGGCGCGTCCCCGTTGGAGCAAGCGAGTGCGGGTCACCTCCGCGGGCACGCTGATGTCCAGAGCGATGTATTCCTCGAGCGCGAGCTCTCCGGCCAACTTCTCCAACATCGGAATCTGCTGCTCCGTGCGTGGAAAGCCGTCAAGGATAAAGCCGTCGCGGGTGGAGTCGGCTCGGAGATGTGTCTTAAGTGTTTCATAGACCGTGGAGTCGTCCACCAGATCGCCTGCCTTCATCTTCGCGGCGATGGCGCGGGCTTCGTCGGAATCGCCCTCCGCTCTGGCTCGGAGGAGCTCGCCGATGGAGAAGTGGGGGATTCCGAGATGCTCGGAGAGGAGAGCGCCCTGGGTCGATTTGCCCGAACCGGGTGGTCCGAACAGAAGAACGTGAGTGGGTGAGGTCATTCAGCCGATTACGAGCGCCCTCCGGGAAAGCCTTCGAGCAGTGGAATGGAGCTGGAATAGATCGCCTTTTTAGCGCGTAAGAAGTAACAATCGTTTAACTCGGCCCCGGGAACCGGGGAAGCCAGGGTGATGTTGATCCCCTCAGATGAAGAACAGCCCGATCAATCCCAACATCCTGAAGTATTCGGTCTTTAAGGCGCCTGTGAGTCAGGCGACGCAACGGGAGCAAGCCGAGACCGAACCGGTCGATCGTTTCACTCCCTCGAACCGCTGGTCTCACCACGACAACTCTTCTATCACCGCTCGCCTCATCGCCAACGGAATCATCGGTCTCAAAGAAACATCGAACATTCGGACCGGCGAGAGTGCGGAGCCGGCCCAGTCCGACCCCGGTCAGTGGGACAAACGGGCGCTGCGAAAGATGGCCCGGATGGAGGGGGGACATACCGGGTTTCAGATCGCCCGAGTGCTTTTCGGCGGCAACTCCTGACAAGGTTTTGATATATACTCCGGTGTCCGCAGGGCAGGTAAGAGAATCGCGCCAATGCCCGGATTATGGGCGAGGAATTGGTAGCCCGCCAAACGAAACCGTGGTCGGCGAATTCGACAACCAGGAGTCTTTCAAAGACGTGTCCGAACCTCAACGCGAAATCAGATACCCCAAGCTCGAAACGCTGACCGAACGACTGCGCGGGATAAGAGACCGCGAACCTCCAGGCGAATCCGTGGAGTCGTGCCTGGTGTCCCTGGTCGAACAGCTGGAAGCCACCGCCTTCAGGGTGGACTTCCGGTATTTTATGGGAGAGAATTATGACAACCATCCGGACATGCGCAATCTTTCGCTACTGAAAAATGATCTGGAGAAGGTTGCAGAGGCGCTGGAAAAAGCGTTGGCGACGCGGAACGCTTTTTTTCGTTGGTAGCAAGGCTCTACGCTGAGGTCTACGGCGAAGAACTAGGTAGCAAGGGCGGGTGAGCCTTCCCGAGGAACATTGCCTTGGAAGTGGAGAGTTATGATACGACGCTCGTGGATGATGTGGCTGCTTTTGGTTATTGTGCCATTAACTGGATGCGGTGGAGGGAGCGGGGAAACGGACACCTCCGACCTGGCAGGTTCAGGTCCACCGAGCTACCGAATCACGGCCTTCGTGGCGGCCTCGAACACGGACCAGACGAAGATACTTTTGACCGATTCCGAGGGAAAGAAGGTGGTCGACGGAACGCTTTCAAGGTTAGGGGTTTTCGTGATAACGGACCTACCCGAGGGGGATTACCGTTTGCAGCTTTCCGGTCCGAATCTCCGCGGTTCGGACGAGTTCTTTCATCTCTCCTCCAACGCCGTGGGATACTACCCTTTGTCCACCCTATCCGAACCTCCGTCGGACTACGAGATTCGGCTTGCTTCGGAAGAGGCTTATCAGTTCCTGATGGTTATGCAGGCTCGGGCCCTGGATGCTCAACTCACGCGCCGTCTCGCGGCGACGCCCTCACCTCAAGGAGAGTTTCCGGTGATAACCGACCTGCGGTTGCCGGACGGAAGTATCTTGCGGAGTATGACCCACGAAGTCCGTCGAACTTTCCAAGACGGTACGCTGGCACTACTGACCAGAGTGGGAGACTTCCGCTACCACGGAGAGGTAGGCAGCGAACAAGCTGACCACGAGTTGCGCACTCTCTCAGATGGCTCGGTGGAGTTGAACTCGAAGGTCCGGAGGGGTCGATTCGACTTCCAAGCTCACGGTCTGACCGTTGCTCGCGCGGACGGAAGCGTGACCTCGCGATGGCAAGGCCCCGCAGGGCTGACACTCTTATGCGAGGTGACGCCTTCGTTGTCCAACCAGGTTCTAGAGGCAGAAACCACCTTCGCTGAAAAGACGGCTTCAGCTCAATTCGGGGCGAACGGCTCGGTGACTGAGTTTGTCTACTCGGACCCAACGAGAGGATTTGTAGTAACCGGCGAGGCGAACACTAGCGGCCGTCTTTCCCTTAAGACTCACGATCGAACATCCGATGGGTCCAAGGGCGACCTTCTAGAAGAAGCTACCATGGAGAATCATTCGCCGGGGATTCCCACCACGGCCGGCAGTCTGATCGCGTCAAACGGCTCCTCCGCCTTTGACAGCCGACTGCTCCACGGTTTGGGAGGCGGCATCCCTTTCGAAAATCTAGTGGGTGTGGCGGCCGAGTCCGAGTCCCTGTCCGAGTCACAATCCGAGTCCGAGGAAGGGCCGAGCGAAGAGATAGTCTCGCCGGCTACAATAAACGCCGAACCTCTCACGAGCCTGGGAGCCGTGGGCTATCACGAGTCAAATTCCGCGGAAGTCTACGAGCAGATCTACTCGAGACGAAGTGAGGACATAAACAGGTGGGGGACAGTCCTCAGTGCCGTGGATCAAGCCGTAAATTCAGGCATCAGTGTCGTAACCGCCGATCGGGAAGCGGCCGCTGCCACCAGAGAAGCCAATGCCGAACTCGCGGCTGCCACGGCGCAATCCTACCAGTCTAATGTGAGCCAGCTCAACGGATTTTTCTCCGAGATCCGCAGCATGGTGGGTTCCGTGATGTCCAATGAATTCTCGCTGGCTAGCAAGGTTTAAACCTTTAGTAAGCAAGTAGCTTCGGCACGACCTCGACAGGAGGATTATTAGCTGCTCATTCATTTCCGTGTCGTGTCTATTCATTGGATGACTCTGAGATCAGCGTGGAAAGCCGACAGCTGATCGTGAGCAGTTTGACCTTAACGCCTCACGGAAGTCGTTCTAACACAAATGAGGCCTTGAAACCTCGACCGATGTCACTCTCGATTTTCAGTTCGCTTCCGTGAGCTCTGACCAGGTGGGCTGCCAAGGGCAGTCCTAAGCCCGTGCCGCCTCTGCTGTAGTATCTTTGGAGACTCTGGCCCACTTCGGAGGCTTCCATCCCTTTACCGGTATCTCTGATCTCGACCAGCGCCACCCTCTCTCCAGGTTCTACCGAGACGCAAAGGCTGCACCGACCGCCGGAGTGCTGCACACTATTCTCCATCAAGGCGGTCACGATGTCTCGAAGGTACTCCTTGTCAGCCATCACCTGGATGCCTCTCATTCCGGCCATGTCGAGGACGATGTCGGCTTCAAGAAGCTGCTCTTCCAGGGCTTCCACCGCGTCGAGTATCGGCTCGCTCAACAACACCGGCCGAAGATTGATTTCGGGAGTGGAGGTCTCCCATCGAGACAGCGACATCAGGCGCTTGGAAGCCGTGTTGACCCAGTCCAGCTGTCGGGTCAGACGGCGAATGAGCTCTTTTCGCTCACTCTCCTCCAGGCGGTTGGACTCGAGAGTTTGCAGTCCAAGATTGATCGAATAGAGCGGCGTGCCGAGACTGTGCGACAGATTGGCTATGAATTCGCGCCGGGAATTCTCCGAGTCGGCTAGCTTTTCGTTCGTTTCTTCGAGTTGCACAACTTTCGACTGGAGGCTGTCGCTCAGGGTCCGAAGCTGACCTTGCTGCTTGCTGATGACTCGCAGAAAAAGATGACAGGCCAGGTTGGTGAGGAGCAGCGTGGCTAGAAGCCGGGGAAACAGCTCCGGCTCCAGTGTGAAATATCCGCAGATGATGGCCACGGCAAGGAAGGTGCGGGTCGCCAACCTTGCTCCTTTGACGGGAAGCATGAAATGGTGGCAAACAATAGCGGGATAACACCAGAAAGATCCGACCAGCCCCTGTTTGTAAAAGCAGATTATCAGGAAGCCGGCCACGGCCGGTATGAGGTAGTGTATGTCCACCGCGGCGGGTTTCTTGCTGAAGGCCGCGGTGACGTTTGACACCAGCACAACGACTATGGCCAGTGAGAAACAAGCAACGGCCAGCCTTCCCTGCAAGAAGTTGTTTAGAGTGAAGGGGATGATAAAGACGAGGGTCAGGGCGGCCACAAGCCCTACAAGCCGCTGCCGCTCTTCTTTAAGATAATCTCTCTCTTCCATTTTCGACTCGCTCAGGGGTGCTCGGAGAGGTCGAGTTTGTAGCCCTCTCCATACACGGACGAGATGATCTCTTTGGAGTCGAAACTCTCCAGTTTGGCTCTGAGACGGCTCACGTAGAGGTCGACTCTCCGACCGTCCAGATTGGTGTCGGCACCCCAGACCATCTTCAACAAGTCCTGCCTGGAATAGACCTTGCCCGGCTCAGTGGCGAGAGCTTGAAGAAGCGAAAACTCGCGGGAAGTGAGTTCTACCTGAGTGCCGCCCAGGGTCAGTCGCTGACTCTCTTCGTCGATCTTAAAGAACTCCCCACTTTTTTTCGGCTTGGCCGGGGTATTGCGACGTAGGCAGACGTTCATTCTGGCCAACAGCTCTTTGGGTAAGAACGGTTTTGTCAGATAGTCGTCGGCCCCCCGGTCGAAGGCATCGATTCTGTCTTTTCCGTCCGTTCGAGCCGAGACAATGATCACCGGGACCTGGCTGTTTTCGCGGAAGCTAGAGAGAACTTCCAGCCCGTCCAGGTCCGGGAGGTTGAGGTCCAGGATCACCAGGTCGAAGGTGGTCTGGCGGAGCGCCTCCAGAGCGGATTCACCGTCCTTGGCGGTGGTCACCTCATATCCTCGCTCATCGAGCAGAGCCTCGGTCAGAGCCAGGAGTTGCTGCTCGTCTTCTACCAAGAGCACGTGGGCTCTTTCCACTTGCCGATTCAATGCTAAAGTCTCCTCTCGGATGGACTGGTCCGCTGTTCCAGAGTTATCCGAGGGAACTGCCGGCCCTTCTTGCCGATTGAAAATCAAGATTTTCCCCCCTCGACGGTCGATGTAGCACGATTGTTTTGAAACGATCTTGAAACAGTTTTGATACATTCTTAAGAGCTTCTAGGACTGTATCAATCGGGAGCAAAGAAGAGCCTATGAAAAAGCTCTCGCTCTCCAGATTAGTATCGCCCCTTATCATCGCCCTGTTTCTTGCCGGTTGTAGCGGTGGCTCCGATGGTGGGGTCTTAGGCCTCGGGGAAGCGACCGGAAGTCGTGGGGGGTTGTCCGACACCTCTCTCGACCCTGATACAGGTACGGTTCAACCTCAGTCGGGTCGTGTTATCATTGAGATTCCGCTGCTCAACCTTCGAGCAGTGAAGAGTGACGTCGCCAGCTTTCTCATCGTCTTCAGCCAAGGCGGGGAAGAGGTTTTAAGCCAGGAGTTTACTCGAGCCGAGGTGGAAGCCTCAGGGCAGCAAGTGGTCTTTGACGACATTCCGGCGGGTGAGTATCAGGTCAGGATCTTGTATCTGAGTGCCTCCGGAACGGAATTGGGTTTCTACGATCAGACGATCGTGGTGGGTCCGGAAGGGGTGGCACTCATCGATAATCCGGGCTACCAGAACAGCAAACCTGATTTCAAAACCGTTAGGTTTCTGGCGGGAAATGCCATGCCGGGCTATTTCGCCACAGCGGATTTTAATGAGGATGGGCATCGGGATATCATCGCATCCGAAAGCGGCGCGTCTTCCGCGGAAATGTATCTCTATTTGGGCACGGGAGACGGCTATTTCGAGGAAGCGGTCGAGATGGAGACACCCTTTGACGGGGCAAGTTTTGTCTCCGCCGGAGACCTCAACGGGGACGACCATCAAGATATCGCGATCGCAAACGGTGACAGCGTGGTAGTCTACCTTGGAGTAGGGGATGGTTCCTTCGGCGTTCCGCTGGTGACCGGCCTGAACGGCGGAACAGGGCCGACTTCAGTTCGGATTGCCAATCTCGACGACGATAGCGAGCCGGACCTTGTGACTTCGAACCACACCTCGAACAGTGTGTCGGTTTTGCTGGGTCGGGGCGACGGGACCTTCGAAACGGCGGACAACTACGGGACGGGGATCGAGCCGACCGACGTCCTGCCGGTGGATGTGGACGGCGACGGTGATCTCGACCTGGTCGTGGCCAACCTTGGAGGCTCCGAGTTGTCGGTGTGGCTGGGCGACGGATTGGGGGCTTTCACGGCCGGCGCGGACCTTGCGGTTGGAGCGGAACCGGGCTATCTGACTTCCCAAGATATCAACGGAGACACCGTCGACGACCTGGTCTCGGTGAACGCCTCCGGTAGCCTCTCTTTACTTCTCTCCGACGGGACGGGTGGCCGCCAGGCGACCCAGACCTATGCGGTGGGAGTGTACCCCGTCTCGGCCTCCTTCGGCGATGTGAACGAAGACGGCCGGCCGGACTTGCTGGTCGCCAACTTCGGAGGCACCGATTTTTCCCTGCTTCTGGGCAATCAGCCTACCGCGACTCAAGCCTTTCAAAGCGAGAGCCGGATTCCCACCAGCAAGATCCCTAACTTCGCCGGACTTGTGGATCTTAACGAAGACACCCATTTGGATATCGTCTCCTGCAACTTTAACGGTGCGGTGCTCCTGGCTTTAGGGGGTGGAGACGGCACCTTCGAGGTACCCCCGCCCTCGGTCACGGTGGGCTTGCGACCGGCCTGTTTGAGAAGCTCCGATATCGACAGCGACGGCGATCTAGACCTGCTTGCTCTCAACTATTCGGGAGGCAGCATCAATGTTGCCCGCAACAACGGAAGCGGCGCGTTTAGCGTCATCACCACCCTGGGAGTGGGACAGGGCGGCCGAGAGATGCAAGTGGCTGATCTCAACGAGGACGGTCACCCGGACATCGTTGCCGGCACCGATAGGCTGGACATCTTCTTCGGGGTGGGCAACGGAACGTTCACTCGCGCTCCCGAGATCCACAACCAGCGAGTAAGCTCGCTTGTTGTGGTGGACTTTAATAACGACGGCAACCTTGACATCGGGGTGGCCGGCTTCACCCAGACTCAGATGAGAATTTATCTCGGCAACGGAGCGGGCGGCTTCACCAATACTTCCAATCCCAACAGCACTATTCAGAACCATGCTCTCGTCTCAGACGACTATAACGGAGACGGAATCTCCGACCTGGCAAGCCTGAATCTCAACGATAGCGTTTCGGTGATGTTAGGCAACGGCGACGGGACCTTCGGCAACCCCCGACTGGTCGGTTTTCCCGATAGTGGCGGCGGTTCGGTGGAGGTGTATCTGACCAGCGCCGATCTCAACGGAGACGGAGAGAGCGATCTGTTGGTGGCCGATATCGTGGACGGTGACGTGGTGGTGGCTCACGGAGCCGGAGACGGTACCTTCTCCACTCCCGTGGTGTACGCGTTTGAGTTCGGGATACGGGGAGTGACCTGTCAGGATGTCAACGGTGACGGACTGGTGGACCTGCTGTGCAACACCGGTCGTCCCGGAGTCGCGGTGCGCTTGCAGACCGACGACGGGTCGTTCGAACTTCCCTCCTACTTCCTGGCCGAGGACACCAATGTTTCCGTTGTCGCCGCGGACTTCAACGCCGACGGTGGGGTGGATCTGGCGGTGGGCAATCAGGGCGACACCGTCAGTGTATTGCTGGCTCGGTAGGTCTGATTTGAACACCATGAACGCCATGGTAAAGGTACGTCTTGTCGCGGTCCTGATTTCCGTCCTCTTTCTTCATGGCTGTTCGGGTGGAAGGGGGGATTTCTCGACTTCCTCGGGCCAGGTCGCGAACTTTGTGGAGCAGACCGCAAACGCCCCCACGGTGGAAGCGCCGACTAGCCCCGGCAGCGGCAACGTGGGGGGAAGTTTGATCATCGAAATCCCCCTGGTTCTTAACCGAGCGGTCAAGACTCAGGTCCAGACCTTTCGTGTCACTCTGGCCAGGGTGGGTGCGGTGGTTGCAAGTCAGGAAGTGGTTCGTTCGTCCGGACCGATACAGGTGATTAGGTTTGACAACCTTCCCACGGGCCGGTACGAAGTGGAGATCTTCATGGTCGGCGCTAACGGGACCGTTCTAGGGACCTATCGACAATCCGCCGTGGTAGGATTGGAGCGTCCGGTCTTAATTTCCGATCCCGCATACCAGAACACGGTGCCGGACTTCGCCACCACCACGTTAGCCCTTAGCGAAAGCTATCCATCTTGGGCCCTGATGCAAGACTTCGATCGAGACGGTCATCTCGATCTCCTGACCACTTCCTATATCACGACCCCGGTGCACCCGCAAGGACGCCTCTTTCTGGCACTCGGAACCGGGAGCGGAAACTTCAAGCCGGCGATCGAGATGCCGGTCAGCAGTGCCGCCTATCAGGTAAGCGCGGCCGACGTGAATGAAGACGGCCATCTAGATATCCTCTGTTGCACCGACGTCGATGTGTCACTCCTCTTGGGCAACGGGGACGGTACCTTCGCCGAATACTTGTCCGTACCGCTGAACGGTGCAGCGAAACCCCGCGTCGTCCGGGCAGTCTACCTGGACGGAGACGACCACCTCGATCTCATCACGAGCAATCGCGCCACCAACGATGCCTCCGTGCTGTTAGGTAACGGTGACGGGACTTTTTCCGGAGCAACCAACTATTCGTTAGGTTCAGAACCGTTTGACATCGCCGCTGTGGACGTGAACGGAGACCGAGTACTCGATCTGGTGGGAGCAAACTACGGTTCGACCTATCTTTCGGTTTGGATTGGGGTGGGAGACGGCACCTTCACCGCAGGGACCGATCTGACATCGGGAGACGGTCCGACGTCCTTGGCGGTCGCGGACTTCAATAACGACAGTCACTCTGACATCGTTTCCGTCAACGCCGAAGAAGACACCGTCTCCATTTTTCTGTCCAACGGCTCGGATGGATATGCCGAGCCCCAGAAGCACTCGGTGGGCGACGAGCCCTATTGGATCACTCTGGGGGATCCCAACGAAGACGGCAAACTCGACCTGCTGGTAGCAAACTTTGGAACAGGCGATTTTTCTCTTCTCGCCGGATTGGGCGGAGGCTCTTTCGCGTACGAGACCCGAGTGGCTTCAGCACCCAACCCGAACATGGTCTTGCTGGCGGATTATAACGAGGACGGTCATGAGGATCTCGTTTCACCGAACTACTTGTACGGCGGTATTCTCCTCTCCGTCGGGGATGGAAACGGCGGCTTTCTACCGTCGGCTCCCAGGCTTGACGCCGGCGCTCTTGCTTTAGCCCTGCGGACGGGCGATTTTAACGAAGACGGCATCGCCGACCTGGTCAACGTGGCCGGAGACGGGCGAAGTCTTATCCTATTTCAGGGAGTGGGCGACGGCACGTTCCTTCCACCCGGTGTCATTCCGTTGGGAATGGTCCCGGAAGACGCCATCCTGGAAGACTTCAATGAGGACGGTCACATAGACATCCTGGTGGCCGGAACCTCGGCTGTCCTCCTATTGGGGGGAGGGGACGGTACCTTCGCCGCGCCCCAGACGATTCTCAACAAATCCAGCTCGAGAGTGACTTCAGCCGATGTGAATGAGGATGGTCACACCGACATCTTCTTTGGAGAGACCATCGCTATGCCGAGCCACCTGGTCACTATGCTGCTGGGCCGCGGCGATGCGACGTTCCAGGCACCTCAAGTCGTCGATGCCTCGACCCGCGCTATCAGAATTTGCTTCGCCGACTTGGATGGAGACCAGAATCTCGATATGGCGGTTTTGGGAGCCGACGAGTCCGTGAGCGTTCTCTTCGGAAAGGGAGACGGTACGTTCGAGAATCCGCTCCTGTTCCCCGTGGACGAGCCGAGTGGATTCACTTCCCGTGTATCGTTGGCTATCGACGACGTGAACCTGGACAGTCACCCCGACCTCATCGTGCCTCAGGGGAACAGCGGAACCGTCTCTGTCGCTCTAGGCAACGGCGACCGCAGCTTCAGTCCTCTCAAAATATCTCCGGCTGCCGCCGGCGTGCAAGAGGTCGTCTCCATCGATATCAACGGAGACCGGATTCCCGACCTGGTGTGTAGCCACGAATCCGGTGGAACCTCCGTTTTCGGAGTCTCGGTGCTGATCGGAGAAGGAGACGGTACCTACGGCGCGCCCTTCTTTTTCTTCACCCAGGGCCACACTCAGGGTGTGGCTTTCGCGGATTTCAACCGGGACGGCGCCTTGGATGTGGCCGTCTCCAACAAGTACGACGAAACGGTGAGCGTGTTGCTGGCCCGATAGGTCCGGGTTGCATCGGAGCTCCAGACAGTCTCGACCTTTATCTCCTGACTCTGTGGTCCCCGTGTCAGGTAAGCCTTTACAGAACTCGTTCCAAGCGGACGTTTGATATGTTTTGATACAATTGTGTTGCATTGTGTCAGGCCCTAGGCGGTTCTTCGCTCTCGAAAGAAACATTCAAAAGACGGCGCTCCAAGATCTCGCGCCGTCGAAAGGAAAATTGGACATGTCTGGACAGGGAGATGCTGAGCGAGATTCCATTCTTCTAATTGAGGACGAAGCTGAAGTGCGCCGGGCTACAGTCGCGTATTTGGAAAAGCATGGATTCGATGTTGTATCGGCGAGCAACGGTGAAGAGGGCCTTTTCTTGTTTGGTGAGTCAGCACATCACTTGGTGGTCCTCGATTTGAATCTGCCCTCGCTCGATGGTATGGAAGTGCTCAAAAATATTCGCCAGCGAAGTCACTTACCGGTACTTGTCGTCTCGGCCCGGCAGGGCGGGAGGGACCGAATCAACGCTCTTGAGCACGGCGCGGACGACTTCCTTACGAAGCCCTATCTGCCTCAGGAACTTCTGGCCAGAATTAGAGCCGTACTCAGGCGGGCCAAACTCCCCAGCATCCTGGAGCAAAGCAAGACGGCCATCACACTGGACCCGAACTCCAGGTCCGTGATCGTGCATGGCTTGAGAATTCGGGTGACACCAACCGAATTCGCGGTCATTTCCGTTTTACTGGAGGACCCCACGAGGGCAATGACTCGCCAGGAGTTGTTGAGGAGAGTTTGGGGGGAGCAAGCCGATGATGCCAAATCGCTCAGAAAAGTCGACATTCAGATATCCCGACTCCGGGCGAGGCTGGAAAGACCGGAGGTCGGTGAGGTACTGGAGTCGGTCTACGGTGTCGGGTACCAGTTGACGGCAAAGTTTAGATAGCTGAATTGGTTCACTCCAACGCCGTTTTGAAACAATTCTGAAACACTTTGTCATCACGGAGGCGCCGATTGCCCTGGACTGAACTCCCTTGAGACAATCCAGGCACCGCCGGAAGGGTCCTTTAAATTAAGGCGAAAGAGCTTGATATCGCTGAACTAGCCACCCTAAAGCAGGCCATTCAAAGCCTGCGGACAGACACGAAAGTCATGCTGTTCGGATGCACCGTGGCTTTCCTCTTGCATGTCTTCTTTCTGGTTCAGTTTTCATACTTTGCCGTCTATCCGCTAGCCTACTTCAACGTTATGAGCGTTTCGATTTTTGGCTACTGCATTTGGCGATTGATCAAGACCGATGAGACCAGCGTGGTGATTACCATCGCCAGTCTGGAAGTGATCACCCACCAGTTGTTGGCGGGGATCCTGCTGGGATGGGAGCTAGGATATCAGTTTTTCTTGCTGACGATGCCCGTGTTTATCCATCTGGGGCGGTTCAAAAATCCATGGGTGCCCCGCGGACTCACCACACTGAGCGTGCTTTCCCTCGTTTGGTTGATATGGAGAAAGCTCGCCGAGGTGCCGGCGCCTTACCATATGCCGGGGTGGATCACGTCTATCATCTTTACCATCAACCTCTTATCGGCGATGTTCTTGTTGGCCGAATTCGCGGCTATCTTTAGCTTGAACGCTAAGCTGCACGAGCAGGCTCTACTGGCCGCGAACGTGGAAGCGAGAGCCGCGAGCGAAGCGAAGAGCCGCTTTCTCGCCGTGGTCAGTCACGAGATCAGAACCCCGATGAACGCGATCATGGGGTTCACCGATCTGGCCCTGGAGAAATCTGTTTCGGCACCGGGAATACATCGAGACCTGAGACGAATTCGCTCGGCTTCCGGCACGCTCCTGAGCCTCATCAACGAGATTCTTGATTTCTCCAAGATCGAAGCGGATAAGTTGGAGATCGTTTCTCAGCCTGTCGACTTAAGGTTCTTCGTCCAAGAAGTCCAGGAGATGTTCGAGCCGGAAGTTGGGGAGACCGACATGAGTTTCTCACTCCAGTGGGAGTTGGGAGAGCTTGAACACCCCGTGGCGGTCGACCCGGTACGCCTTAAGCAGATTCTCATCAATCTGCTGGGTAACGCCATCAAGTTTACCGAGCGAGGAGGGGTGAAGCTTGCTGTTCGCAAGTCGGCCTCTCAAGATTCCGTGATGGAGTTTGAAGTCGAAGATACCGGACCGGGGATGTCGGAGGAGCTACTGAGTCGGCTCTTCGAGCCTTTTCAGCAAGCCGATTCGGGAGTTCAGCGAAGGCACGGAGGGACAGGGCTGGGGCTCTCCATAAGCCGGCGCCTGGCCAGACTCATGGGTGGCGATCTTGGAGTTGACAGTGAGTTGGGGAAGGGGAGTCGTTTCCTTCTGACACTTCCGTTTTGCCAGCTCAAGAAGATCCCGCTGGAAGCGTTGGAAGTCAGGTCCGGAAGGCTCCCCGGACCGGGCGAGGTGAAGGGACTGACCGGTCTCAGAGTGCTTGTCGTTGATGATGTGGAGCTAAATAGGGAGCTGACTCAAGAGCTTCTCTCTCGGGAAGGTGTCGTCACGACGCTGGCGATCAGCGGTGAAGACGCCTTGAACGCTTTGCGGGACGAGCCTTTCGACGCCGTCTTGATGGATATCGGTATGCCTGGAATGAGCGGGTATGAAGCCACCAAGCGGATTAGGGAAATGGGCTTGAACGAGCTTCCCGTCATCGCGATGACGGCCCACGCCCGCGAAGAAGACCGTCAGCGCTCTCACGAGGCGGGGATGAACGACCACGTCATCAAGCCGTTGGATATTCAGCAACTCATCTCTGCGCTGACGCGGTGCGTCCCGGGTACCGAGGTGAAGTCTCAGGCGGTTGAGCGCCTTGCCGAGCGGAGAGGCGATCCCGTTCTGGAGGAGGTTGTGGACACCCAGGACGTCCTTCGTCGGCTCCATGGTGATGAAGAGGCGCTTCACAGACTGCTCCGTTCTTTTCGAGCTCGATATTCCGAGATTGGACAAGACTTGGATGGATTGATGCGATCCGGTAGCCGTGAGGCCTGGAACGAACTGGCTCACGAAGTGAAAGGCGCGGCGGCCAACATCTCGGCTTCGGCTATCCGCGATGCGGCAGAACGGCTGGAGCGGGCTTCTGACGGCGATAGTGTGGCACAAGCGGTCGCGGAATTGACCGCCGAGATGAAGAAATTCTTCCGTCACACCGCATTTCTGGCTACGCCACCGAGTGGTCAGGAAAAAGTCTCGTCGAAAGTTGAGGAAGTCGTGCTGGAGAGCCTTCTAGAGAGTCTCGAGAACAACGACCTCGAAGCCCTTACCATGCTCGACCGTCTCGGCGAGCAGCCGGACCTAAACCTGGTCGGAGCGACACTAGACGAGCTGAAGGAGCACGTCGCCAACCTGCGCTTCGATGAGGCCCTCAAGCTTATCAGGGAGAAACAGTCATGAAAAACGACCGACCTCGAGTCTTAATCGTGGACGATGTGCCCAGCAACGTTCAAGTGCTTCATCAGATATTGAAGGAGAAATATGCCGTCAGTTTTGCGACTTCCGGTCAAAAAGCCATCCAACTGGCCGGGAGTCTTCTGCCCGATATCGTTCTGCTGGACATCAAGATGCCCGATCTCAACGGATACGAGGTGTGCCGGCGGCTCAAAGCCGAGCCGTTGACAAAAGATATTCCCATCATTTTTATTACCGCGCTTCAAGAGACTCACGACGAGACGGCGGGCTTTGAAGCCGGCGGAGTCGACTTCATTACCAAACCTGTCAGCGCACCGATTGTGCAAGCACGCGTGGCCACTCATGTCGAGCTGAAACAACAGCGAGATTTCTTGCGAAGTCTTTCCTACCGCGATGGGCTCACCAACATAGCCAACCGCCGTCATTTTGACGAACAGCTTCGGCACAACTGGAGCCGCGCCGGCCGGACGCAGGCTCCATTGAGCTTGCTGCTTTTCGATGTGGATTTTTTTAAGCAGTACAACGATCTTTACGGTCACCAGGCCGGCGATCTTTGCTTGCAAAGCATAGCCGCCATTTTGGAGGATGAGATGAAACGAACCGACGATTTGACGGCTCGCACGGGGGGAGAAGAGTTTTGCTGCCTGCTTCCCCACACGGACCACGAAGGTGCCGTCGCGGTGGCCCAACGTATCGCGTTGCGAGTACGCGAGAAGGGTATCGAGCATCAAGGTTCGGAGGTCGCGGACGTGGTGACTGTGAGCGGGGGAGTGGTCACCAGCGTGGTCGCCACCGAGTCTTCCCCCGAAGAGTTTTACGAGGCAGCGGACAAAGCTCTGTATGCCGCCAAACGAGCAGGGCGAGACCAGGTGTGCTCCTATCGGCAGGTGACGTCGTGACGAACTTAGAGGAAGAGCAAGACCTTCTGGCCGAGGAAAGGCTGCGGATTATCGGGATCGTGACGGGCGTTTGCTTCGTCCTTATCATCCCGTTCGTGCTCAACAATATCTGGAACGGCAGATGGCTGGTCTCCATCGCAGCGTTGATGGTGATAGCGGTCTTATGTTCGAACTTCGTCTCCATTTATCTCAAAAAGAAGCCGCCGATCGATATCGTCTATCTGATTCCGGTGATCATGGTTTTTCTCGTTTCCTGCTTTGCCAAACAAGGTTTGATCGGAGCTTTTTGGTGTTTTCCGACGCTCGTCGGCATGCATTTCATTCTCGAACGCCGGCATGCCGCGCTGGCCGAGAAGATCTTTCTCTGCCTGGGAGCGGTCGGCGGCTACTCGACTCTGGAGTTCGCTTTGTTCTCGCGATTTATCGTGACGCTTGCCATGACCACGGTCTTCTGTCGATTTTTTCTGCGGATCATCTCGGTTCAGCGCGGCCGACTACTTACCCTCAGTGAAGACTTGACCAAGAAAGTCAACCAACTGGAAGAAACGAACCGGAAGCTTGAGGAAGCGGAGGGTCATCGCAGAGAGTTTCTGGCCACCGTGAGCCACGAGTTTAGGACTCCGATGAACGCTGTGATCGGATTCACCGATCTGGCTCTCAGCAGAGACCCGGGGGACAAGAAGATACGTCGCGATCTGCTTCGAATTTCCAATGCTTCGCGAAACCTCTTGGCTCTCCTGAACGACATACTCGACTTTGCCAAGATTGAAGCTGGAAAGCTGAAGATCAAACAGACGAGCTTTTCCCTCACAGCTCTCTCTCGGGAGGTGCAGGGAATGTTCGGGTCCGCCTCTGAAGGCAAAGGCCTGAAGCTTCAGTGTCGTGTGGAGCCGGGCACGCCCGAAGTGATGGTGGGAGATCCGCTTCGTATCAAGCAGATTCTTATCAACCTGCTGGGTAACGCCATCAAGTTTACCAAACGAGGTTCGATCGAGCTTTCCATTTCCCGGGACGCTCATACCTGGATCCGTTTTCGGGTGACCGACACCGGAATAGGAATTCCGCCGGCTCGCCTGGAGGAACTCTTTCAACCCTTTCACCAGCTCCATTCCGAACCGGCGCCGGAGAGCGGCGGCACCGGACTGGGTCTCTCGATCTGCCGGCGATTGGTGGAGCTGATGGGCGGCAAGCTGGAGGTGGAGAGCACCGTGGCGAAGGGGAGTGCGTTCACGTTCTCTCTTCCAGTCAGCGGTCTGGACCATCTGCCGATCTACTCCCAACCGTCGACCAACGCCCACAATCGCGTGCTTCTTCTGACTCCTAACGAGGAAGACAGAAGATGGCTGGACGAAGTTTTATCGGGATTTCGATTCGAAGTGAGCAGTTTCGCTTCGGATGAAAAAGCGTTGGAGCAACTCTTCGACCATTTCGATGAATACAGACTCCTGGTGGTCGATGCGAAGTTCTTCTCTCACGACTCTTGGACAAGCTTTCGCACGGCTCTGAGTCAGGCACCCGAACGGCCCAAAATCCTCCTCATCCAGGAACTGGCTGACAAAGATGTGGATAGCCAGATCTCGCAAGGCGTCTTAAAGAAACCTCTGACCGCTTCGATGGTGCTCGACGCTATTGCCGACCTCACCGACGTGGTGGATCTGCCGAATCTGCTTCGGCAGGACACCCACGTGCACGCGAGCGAGAGACCGCTCCAAGGTCGGCGCATCCTGGTCGTCGACGACGTCCCTCCCAATCGGGAGTTAGCCGAGGAGTTGCTTCACAAGCTGGGAGCCGTTGTGGAGTGTGCCTCCGACGGTGAGGAGGCACTGGCTAAAGCTCTGGAAAGTCGTTTCGATGCGGTCCTAATGGACGTGAACATGCCGGGAATCGACGGATATGAGGCGACTCGACGATGGAGACAATCGGGCGACCAGGAGACCTTTATCGTGGCCATGACGGCCCACGCCACAGAGGCGGCTAAGGAGAAGTCGCTGGAAGTGGGGATGAACGCTCACATTTCAAAGCCTATTTCCTTGCAAGCGTTGCACGAGACGCTGACCCCGTTCTTTGACCTGAAGCCACGTCCGGCCGGCTCTCCGGACCCCGCGCTGAGTCAAACAAACCTTCGCGGAATCGACATGGAGGAAGCTCTGGATAGGCTCGGCGGAAGTCATCGTCTCTTGTCTCGGCTGGTGGCTTCCTTTTGCCGCAAGTACGCCGAACTGGAAAATGAGCTGGCTACGATAGTGAAAGAGGAGGACTGGAGTTTGCTGAAAGAACGCGCCCACGAACTCAAAGGGGCGGCTGCGAACATATCGGCGGTTGCCATCCGGGACACGGCCCTGGAGCTGGAGAAATGCGCACCCGACCAGGTTCCCGGACTGCTGGAACGCCTAGGCCGCAAACTCGACGAACTCCGGGCGGGGATAGAGCATCTGTCCGGGGGAGGACCAGAAGAGAAGTCGCCAGTCGGGAGCTTGGACCCTCAGCAATTGCGGACACTCCGAGAGCAGCTTTCCAATCAGGATATGCTAGCTTTGGGCGTGCTTGAGAGTGTCTCCGAACCGCTTCGCCAGACCATGGGAGAGGAACGATTTCGCAAGCTGGAAGAAGCCTGCCAGGACCTCCAGTTTGAGGAAGCTCTGCGGCTCTTAGACGACTCGGGATTTGGGGAGTGAGAAGCTTGCCTTAAACCCGCCCTCGGGCCCACTTTCCAGCGTCAACTCCCCACCCTGACTCTCCACCAGGACTCTCGCCACAGCCAGTCCGAGCCCCGTGGTCTCGCCCAGGCGATAGGGACCGAGAATTCGCTGAAGCGTCTCGCGAGTTGCGCCCTTGCCCGAGTCATTCACTTCGATCGAAATCCGGTCCGGCTCGGTTCGCGTGGAGATCGATAGCTTGCATTTTCCGCCTGCGTGCTCCACCACGTTTTCGAGCAAGGCGCCCAGAACGTCTCTCAGAAAACCAGGATCGGTACTCACTCTTTGGTCCTGAAATCCGTCCAGGGATAGTTCGATGTTCAGGTCGATGATCGAGTCTTCGTAGACTTCCAGGACTTCCAGCAGATGGTCGAGCACAGACAGGTCCTGCGGACGCGCTTCGGGTTTTTCGTGAATCCATTGGGACAATTGGAAAAGTCGTCGACAGGTGCGACTGGCCCAGCGGCTCAGACGGACAAGCCTCCGCAGTTCGGCCTCTCTCTCGGAGCGAGATAACGCGTCCTCGGACAGACTTTGGAGACCGAGGTGAATGGAGGAGAGCGGAGCGGCTAAAGTGTGAGAGACCTTGGAGACGGCGGTTTGGTTCTGCTGCTCCGCGCGTCGCATCTGTTCCATCTGTTCGGAATGCTGCTTCTTCATTTGGACGATGGTCATCAGGAGCCAGGCGTTGATGAGAAGAAGTGACAAGATCGGATAGAAGATCCCTACAAACCCTGTCGCGAGAACGACTGCGAAAGGGTGTAATTTCCTACTTCTCGTAAACCTCCCGAGGGGGGTAACGTTAAGGTACTGGTTATGCAAAATTCAACTCCAAGCTCCGAGCAAAAGGATTCACTTCTTCTGATCGAGGATGACCAAAAGGTTTGCCAAGCGATGGTCGCCTACCTGGAGAAACATGATTACGAAGTGACCGCCGCCACGACCGGAGAGGCGGCCTTGAAGAGGGTCTCCTCTGAAGCGTTCGACCTGGTCATACTCGATCTTAATCTACCCGGGCTGGACGGAATGGAAGTCCTCAAAAACATTCGAAGCCGAGATAACACACCCGTGCTCGTAGTGTCGGCTCGTCAAGGAGGCAAGGACCGCGTGAGAGCCCTGGATTCCGGAGCCGATGACTTTCTTACCAAACCCTACTATCCTGAAGAGCTCTTGGCTCGGGTCGGTGCGGTACTCCGAAGGGCCCAACTGCCGAGCACGAAGCGGCCCGAACAGGTTTTGCAGATCGACCGCGACAACCGGACCGTCCTACTCCTTGGGAAGCCGGTCAAAGTGACGAAGACCGAGTTTGACCTCTTGTGCGTGCTCGCTTCGGAAGAAAAAACGTTCTCCAGGGAAGAGCTGTATCGAGCCGTCTGGCGGGACGAGGAGTTCGATAACAAGTCGCAGCGTCGAGTGGATATTCAGGTATCGAGGTTGAGGGCTCGTCTCCAGACTCCCCAGGGGAATGACATGGTGGAGTCTGTTTACGGTGTAGGTTATCGTTTGGCTGCCGACGCTCGAGTTTAGAACCTTCAAAGATTTCCCGGCAGGGAGTGGAATCTTCCTGTCGTATCTGACGTGTTATCAAAATTTCATCAAACTAGAGGGAATGCTTGTCTACAAAAACCGTCCTCGCCAAAGCTCTGTACTGGAAAAAGTCTCCGCGTTTTTCGAAATGGCTCAGTCTTGGCCTGGCCTTGGCTCTGGCGGGCTGTGGCAGCTCCGGTGAGTCGTCGTTGGGAAGCGCGCAAGCGGTGGCGGCCGGGCCTCCCCCCGCCCTATCTGGGCGAGTGACCGACGAGGGCGGGGCACCTCTGACGGGGGTCCGTCTGGTTCTGCAGGAGCGGACCAGCCGCCGAGAGGCGCATACGACGAGCGACATAGACGGGGGGTTTTCGGTCGATTTAGCGCCCGGCGTTTATGACGTGGGATTGGACCTGGAGGGAAATCAGAGCCTGGCCACCGCCTTCTACGGCCCGATCACCGTGGAGCAGTCCGGCCGCCACGACTTCGTCCTGCCTCCTGCCGGGGCTCGGCAGCCCGGCGAGGTTTTCGGGAGGATCTTCTCCAGGCAAGGTGTGCCGGCCCCCGGTCGCAACGTGGCGGCCAGTCCGGGTTTCATCGCCGGAGGTTTTGACGGCCAGGAGGTCGGCAGGGTTTCGACGGTGACGGGTGATGACGGCAGCTTTAGTCTCGATTTCGGCTCTACGGCGGAGATCGGGCTGGACCTTGAAGTCTTCGATGAGCAAGGGTTTCTGGACGAGTTTATAGATGTCGGGAAGCTGGGCAAGCCGCTGTATCTCGAGTTCGCCGTGGAGGAGTCTCTAGTGGAGAATGGAGCTCGAGTCAACCAGGGTCACCTTTCCCTGACGGAGGGCAGCACCACGGCCCTATCACCACTCTTGCAATCCGCGGACGCAGGGTTCTCCCGTTTCACCAGCGCGTCCTACGATCCGTCACTCGACGCTTATGTGCTGGTGGGCGGATATATCCCGCCCAAGGCGCCTGAAGAGTTTTTCAAAAACCTTGTCCCTCAGGGTGTGACCTTGCCTCAAACGTTGGGAGACAGCAGCCTTTTAGTGGTCGACCATGGCCTTTTTTGGTGGGATTATACAATCTGCGTCAAAGTCCAAGACCGCAGCAACTGGCACTTTACGGACGCCACCGGCGATACCTATTCCCTCACGGTCTTATGGGTGGAGCCTCAAACCTTTGAGGGCCATTTTGTCTGCTACAACAGCAAGGCTCCGGCCGTGGTCAAGGTGGAGTATGAATCTATTGATGACGGTGCGGGAGGGTAGGAAAACCCGTCTCCCCGTTGCACCGTCCGGAATGAAGAAACGATTCCTAATCCTCCTTACTCTTTTTCTCACCTACGGCTGCGGTAGCTCGTCTTTCGAACCCACCCCCGTACCGCCCGGCTCATCCCTCACCACGACCGAGTCGGCCTTTCAACAAGCGGTCCTGGACACGTTCGAAGCCCAAAACTTACCTGCCGTGGCCGCCGGTCTCTGGCAGCCCGGACGCCAGCCCTTCCTTCTGCTGCTCGGGGAGGCCGACATGAATACCGGCCGGGCTCCGACAGCTACGGACAGTTTTCGCATCGGGAGCGTGACCAAGTCGTTTACCGTGACCCTGATTCTACAACTCGCCGAGGAAGGCGCTCTCAGCCTCCAGGACCCCATCGGAGACTACATCCCCAACATTCAGAATTCGAACGCAACGCTGGAACAGCTGGCCAACATGACCAGCGGCATATTCAACTACACCGAGAATCAGCAATTCGTCGAACTCTTTGTCAGCGATTTCGCCAGAGTATGGACGAACCAGCAACTCATCGAGTACGCCAACGACGGATCACCGTACTTCCTCCCGGGCTTGAGTTGGTATTACTCCAATACCAACACAGTCGCGCTCGGGATGGTGGTGGAGCAGGTAACCGGGAATAGTCTGGCTGAGGAGATCAGCTCTCGTCTGGCCGCCCCGCTGGGTCTCCAGAACACCGTTTATCCCCCAACTGCGGATATGCCGGTTCCTTACGCTGCCGGCTACGCGGTCGTCGACGTGGGGGAGGTGGAGGAGTTCACGCGGACTCACCCTTCCAGCTCTGCCGGGTCAGGCGCTCTTGTCAGCACCCTGGAGGACCTCGCTGTCTGGGGCCGGGCCCTGGGTCGGGGCGAACTCCTTTCGGAGGAGAGCTTCAACCGCCAGATCCGGATGATATCCACAGACAGCTGTCCGACTTGTCCCGAATATGACGGCTACGGAATGGGGATCGGTGAACTCGACGGTTGGCTGGGTCACACGGGAGACTATATCGGATACCAGGCGTTGGTTATGTTCGACCCGCTGTCCGAAGCCACCGTGGTGATCCTGGTCAATCAGAAAGATTTCACTCAAAGAGTACACTATCCCACCGATATGTTCCGTGAGTTCATTCGAATACAATCTTCGATGAGCCGGTGAGGAGGCAAAATTGGCACGATTCCTGAGAAAGAACAAAAAAGAGATAGGTCTCTCCCCCGACGAGCTGCTTTTTCGAGGCAAGCAGAAGGTCGAGAAAGTGAGGCTTCGTGTCATCGACTACAACCCGGACAAACTTGACGAACGTACTCTCGAGAGCGTTCGCGAGGTGGAACAGATCGCGAAGTCGGACACCGTCACCTGGCTCAATGTCGACGGGCTTCACTCCTCGGAGACGATGGCCGAGATAGCGGAGGTTTTTCAACTTGAGCAGTTGGTACTGGCCGCCGTGATGGAAACCAACACGCGGGCTCGGGTGCTGGAGTACGAAAACAGTCTCCTGATTTCCATCAAAATGCTGCAGCACGACCCCGAGACGGACAAGGTGTCGGTCGAGCACTTGAGCCTGATTCTCACCGGCAACACGCTTATCTCTTTTCAGGAGAGAGAAGGCGACGTTTTTGAGCCGGTTCGGGGACGGATTCGACAGGGCAAGAAAAGAATCCGAGGCTCCGGTCCGGACTATCTGGCGTTTGCCCTCTTAGACATTGTCATAGACAACTACATTTACGTTGTTTCCCTGCTCGGTGACGGTGTGGAGAACCTGGAAGAAGAACTCCTCTCCGATCCGCCGGTGTCGGTGGTGGACGAGATCAACAGCTACAAGAAAGAGCTGAACTTCTTGCGTCGGAATATCCACCCGGCGCGAGAGATGATCCAGTCGCTCACCAAAACAGAGTCCGAGTTTATCGAGGAAGACTCGCACGTCTTTTTTCGAGACCTGCTGAGCAATATCAGTCAGGCTGTGGAGAGTGCGGACGGCTACAGAGAGATCCTTTCCGATCAACTCAACATCTATCACACCAACGTCAGCAGCAAGCTGAACGACATCATGAAGGTCTTGACGGTCTTCTCGGTGATCTTCATTCCTCTCACGTTCATCGCCGGGATCTACGGCACGAACTTCGATTACCTACCGGAGCTTCATTTCAAATACAGCTATTACTATATGTGGGCCACCATGATCGTGGTGGCGGTGGGTATGCTCGGATACTTCAAGAAGCGAAAATGGCTATAGAACTCTGACTCGCAGAAACAATCTTGAAATAAAGGTTGTTAGGCCGAAAGTGAAAAACATTCTCTCATGATTAAAGCTATGCGCTACCTATACGGAGCACCGGAGAAGCCGAGCGGTTTCACTCGAAGACGTTTTCTGAAGGTTGTGAGTTTGGGGGCGGCCGGCTTTATGATCGGCTGTACCAACAAGCCGACGACCGGACCCACACCGGAGCAAAGCGGGACCCCGGTAGCTACCGGGACACCCGCGAGTTCGCCGACCCCCGCAACGGGCGACGAGGATGCTCTCAACGCTTTCGTCAAAATCGGCACCGACGACACCGTGACGGTGGTCATCAAACACGCCGAGTTTGGCCAGGGAGTGACGACCGGCTTGACCACTATCGTGGCCGAAGAGTTGGACGCTCGCTGGGACCAGATGAGATGGGAATTTGCTCCGGCCGACGCCTCTCGCTACGCCAACCTGAAGTTTGGAGTGGTCCAGGGAACCGGGGGCTCAAGCTCCATCGCGAACTCCTGGAATCAGCTTCGGGAAGCCGGTGCGGGAGCGAAAGCCATGCTGGTGGCCGCCGCCGCCGAAGCGTGGCAGGTGAAGCCGGAAGAGGTGGGGGTCGCCGATGGGAAGCTGACACTCAAAGACGGTCGGTCCGGGACGTTCGGTGAGTTCGCGGCCTCGGCATCGAAGCTCACTCCGCCGGAGAAAGTGACGCTCAAGGACCCGAAGGATTTCAAGCTGATCGGCAAGCCGCTTTCTCGACTGGACGCCGCTTCCAAATCCCGAGGGCAGGCCACCTTCACCATCGATGTCGAGAAGCCGGGGATGCTGATGGCATGTGTAGCCCACTCTCCGAAGTTCGGGGGAACGGTGAAGTCGTTCGATTCGGCCGATGCTCTGGCTGTCCAGGGTGTCAAAGAGGTGGTTCAGATTCCGAGCGGCGTGGCGGTCGTGGCCGACAGCTTTTGGACCGCTCAGAACGCGGTGCGAAAGTTGAAGGTCGAATGGGATAACAGCCAGGCCGAGCAGCGCGGGACTGAGCAGCTCTTTGCCTACTATCGAGAGCTTGCTGAGAAGAACGGCGCGCTAGCCAAAGACACCGGTGACCTGGCCAAAGCGGAGAGAGACGCCGCTGAGGTGGTCGAAGCGGAATACGAATTCCCGTACCTCGCCCACGCCACGATGGAGCCTCTGGACTGCGTGGTCGAACTGACCGAAGACGGGGCCATTCTGAGCTTCGGTTCGCAAATACAGACGGTGGACCAGGCCAACGTGGCGAAAGCCCTCGGAACGACCCCCGATAAGATTCAGATCGAATCTGTGTTCGGTGGTGGCAGTTTCGGGCGACGCGCCAACCCGCCGTCGGATTACGCCGTGGAAGCCGCTCACATCGCCAAGGCTCTCAAGACGAGAGCTCCGGTCAAGCTCATTCACGATCGGACGACCGATCTGCGTTCCGGATTCTACCGGCCCATGAGCTTCCATAAAGTTCGCGGGACGGTGGACAAAGAGGGCAAGCCGAACTCCTATTTCCAGCGCGTCGTTTGCCAGTCGTTTTTGAAGGGCACGCCGTTTGAAGGGATGATAAAGGATGGAGTTGATTCGGCCATGGTGGAGGGGGCGGCCAACCTGGCCTATTCCTTTCCCAATTTGAGGGTCGAGGCGCACATGGCGGAGGTGAAGGTGCCGACTTTGTGGTGGCGCTCCGTGGGCCATACCCACAACGCCTTTGTCACGGAGACGTTCTTCGACCGTCTCTGCGTCGAGGGAGGGGTAGACCCGGTGGAGACTCGTCGAAAAATGTTGGCGGAAAAGCCCCGCCATCTGGGAGTTCTGAACCTGGCGGTGGAGAAGGCCGGCGCCGCTCCCGAGGGCGAAGGAAAGGGGCGAGGAGTGGCCGTGCACGAGTCGTTCTCGAGTTTCGTGGCTGAAGTGGTCGATATCACGATGAAAGATGGAAAAGTCGTGGTGGACAAGGTGACCTGTGCCGTGGACTGCGGACTGGCTGTGAACCCCGATATCGTCAAGGCTCAAATGGAGAGCGGAATCGTCTTCGGGCTCTCGGCCGCACTGGCCGAAGAGATCGACCTGGTGGATGGAGAGGTCAAGCAGGCCAACTTCGATAGCTATCCGGTGGCAAGAATGCCCGTGGCTCCTGAAATCGAGGTCCATATCGTTCCGTCCGCCGAGCCGCCTTCGGGTGTCGGCGAACCCGGGGTGCCGCCCCTTGCTCCGGCTCTGGCAAACGCTATTCATCGGGCCACCGGAAAGTGGATCACGAAACTGCCGCTAAAAAAAGAAGGGCTGGTGTAAGCAGCTATGGAGAAGATCAAGTTTACCGTCAACGGAGAGGCTCGCGAGATGGAAGTGGACCCGGCCAAGCCTTTGCTGTGGGTGCTTCGGGAAGACCTCAAAATCACCGGACCTAAATTCGGATGCGGCGCCTCCTTTTGCGGTGCCTGTACGGTGCATCTGAACGGAAATCCGATCCGAAGTTGTATCGTGCCGGTCAGCGCGGCTACCGACAAGGAGATCACCACCATCGAGGGCCTGGACCCAAACGGGGAGCATCCTCTGCAGAAAGCCTGGGAAGAGATGGCGGTCCCCCAATGCGGCTACTGCCAATCGGGCCAAATCATGAGTGCCGCGGCCCTTCTGGCCAAGAACAAGGCTCCCACCGACGACGACATCGACAAAGCCATGGCCGGCAACATCTGTCGATGCGGCACCTACCCCAGAATCAAGCAGGCCATTAAGAACGCTGCCAACGCGGGGTAGAAAACTCCAAGTTCTAAGAAAAGTCTTCGGGGGTGTCGAAGTCTTTCAGAATACCCGGATCGTCCAATTCCACGGTCCGGGTTTCTTCTTTGAATCGGCTTAGGACGCTTCGCGCGCCTTCATCGCCTTTGAGTTTCAGGAGTTCTGGAAAGAGCCGATGCGGGAAATACTTGGGATGCCCGTGGCGACCCTGATAACGCGGAAGGACGACCAAATTCAGGTCGTCGACCGGAATCACGGCCCGCAGAGTTTCCGCTTTGAAAAACGGAGTGTCGGCCAGGCAGACCAGAGCTCCGGGCGAGCTATGAGGGACCGCGCCGATACCCGTGCGTAACGAAGATGCCAATCCTTCCGACCAAACCGGGTTGGAGACCGTCCGGACCTTCCCAAAAGGCTCCGCGGCCCGAGCAATCAACTCTCTTTGGAAGCCGCAAACGAGAATGACTGAAGAGACGAGAGGGCTTTGCTCAAGAGTTTCCAGAGTCCAGCAAAGGAGCGGGCGCCCTGCGAACTCACGGGTGAGTTTGCCGCCCGGACAGCGGGTGGAGCCACCCGCGGCCAGGACGACTGCGGGAACCGCTGTCATTGTTCGTTCGGACATAAGCCGCCCGTTAATTCTCGGAGGAGGCTATTCCTGTCCGGCCAGCTGTCCTCGCCCGACCACAACCTCGTAAGGTCCGAGGTTGAGCAGACCTTCTTCGGCCACGCCGTCACCGGTACGCGCCAGGATTCGGAATCCGTCGGAAAGAGAGAGTTGATGGGTCCCGTTGTGAAGGTTGTAGAAGATGAGCAGGTCACTTCCACCACGGCTCACGACAAGGAGACCGGAATCTTCATCGGCTCGAACAACCTCGAGTTCGCGGGTCTGCAGCTCGGGTGCCTCGTCGTCGACACCCGAACGAAGGCTGATAAGTCTCCGACAGACGCGTAGGGCTTCTCGGTCCCGACCCTCGCCGCTCCAATCGATGGGTTGGTCGTCCTCAAACCATCCGTCTTCCATTCGAACCTGGCCTTGAAAGAGCATGGGGACCCCTGGCGCCGTCAACACCAGACCTATGCCGAGAAGCGCTCGGGCCGTGGCGTGTGCTGCGTCCGGGTTTTCGGCATCGATTTCCGTGACCATCCGCGCCGAACCGTTGGCGACCTCGTCGTGACTCTCGGTGTAGATGACGGATTGAAACGGATCTCCGTTGTAGGAGAATTTGAGTATCTCCAGGAGCCGGGAAACGGAACGGTCGGAGTCTTCCGTGCTCTTCAACATCTCCCGGAGAGGGTGACAGAAGCCGGCATCCCATTGGCACTGGAAACCGGCACCACCGTCTTCGGTGGAGCGGGTCAGCCACTCATCGTTTTGGAGGTCTTCGGCGATCATGACCCTCCATCTGGGGAGAGAGGAAACCTCCTCATTGAACCACTGGAGGAGACTCCATCCGTCGGCCAGATCGCCGCCCTCCGGGCCTTCCTGTCTCCGCACGTAGACCGTACCGTCGGTTCGAACACCGTCGATATTGTACTCCGTCAACCACATCATGAGGTTGTCTCGGAGGAAGCGCCGGACGGGGCCGCTGGAGTAGTTCGGCCGGGTGTCTCCCCAAGGCGTTTTGGCACGTTCGTCGTTGTAAAAGTAGGGACCGGGACCGCCTGCGCCGTCGAAATCCCAGAGGTCGAGATCGTCCGGGCCGAGATGGTTGTAGACCAGGTCCAGAATCACACCGATGCCCAGTTCGTGGGCCCTCTTGATGAAGTTCTTGAGACCCTCGACTCCGCCGTAGTTGGTTTCCACCGAAAAGATGTGAGCCGGGTTGTAACCCCAGGAGCGCTCTCCGGGGAAGTCGGTTACCGGCATGAGCTCGATAGCGTTGAACCCGAGAGCTTTGAGGTAGCGGAGCTTGGAGGCCGCATGCTCGAAATTTCCAGCGAACGTACCCAAGTGACATTCGTAGATTACCAGGGAGGTGAGGGGAGGCAGTTCATAGGTGTCCTCGCTCCAATCGAACGAGTTCGGATCGTAAATGACGGCGTTTCCGTCGGAGTGAGTAATCTTTCGAGCGTAGGGGTCCAGTCTGAAAAACCGGTTTCCGTTACTGTCGAGTAAAAGTTTGTACTCTTGTCCGACCTTCGCTTCGGACGAAAATCCATACCAGTATCCGTCGCCTTCCGATTCGAGGGAGAGAGGATTGCTCTCATCCCAGTCCTGGAAGTCTCCCACGACTCCAACTTCGTCAGCGGCGGGGGCCCACACTCGAAACCCGATGCCGTCCAACCCAATAATAGAACCCATGCCTTCTAGGCGATGATTGACCTTATTCATGTTCTGAGACTACTCTCGCATCTGAGCTTCGTGGAGGTCACGGGGAATCCAAGCATGGGACTCCTTTGTACCTATCCGGTATACCGTCGAACGGAGGAGGGTTTCTGTTTCGAAAGAGGCATTGGACATAGATGAAAAGACTAGCTGTGCTCATCCTCATCACGACTTTCCTGGCTCTGCCGGTGCTTGCCAAGCGAGAGAAAACTCTCAGCCTGGGCAAGATTTCTCTGGGTCAGACCACAGCCAAAGTGACGCGACATCTGGGTCCTCCGAAGGAAAAGGGCGAGACTCGAGAAGAGATGGCGACCGGTGAGTTTGTGCAGACCTGGAGCTACCCGGACCAGGGCCTTGAGATCGATTTTTCGCGGTCCGACGAGAAAGAAGCGTTCACAGTCTATCGTGTGACCGCGGTCGAGCCTTGTGATTTTCGGGGTTATATGGGGATCAACATCGGTGCCTTCGCGGTCGAGGTCGAAGCTCTGGCCAGGCAGTTGGAAAAAGAGCCGGGTGTCGAAGTCTCTCGTTCGGAGGGCGGATACGGGTTTCTTTGGACCGAGAGCTACCAGATGCTCAGCGTCGAGGTGACCGACGGTAAGGTCTCTCAACTTTACATCGGGCCTGGTCCCGAATAGCTAGGCAGCCATCGTCATTTCGGCCAGGTAGGCCACCAGGGCGTTGGGAAATTCATCTAACAGCACGTTCAGTCCCCTGGAGTGGGTGACGATATCACCCTCGATCAGTTCGAAAGCCATCTCTTTTGCTGTTTGCTCCGGGTGGTCGGCGCGGAAGACTTCAAGATAGTAGACGAGCAGTGCCATGCCCACCGCCAGAGTCAAAAGACCGTCTAAGAGCGAGGCGCCGGTCAAGCGCTTTCCGAAGACGAGGTTCTGGAAGTAGTAGTGAATGAGCGAGAGGTCGGACGGACGGGCCTTGGGCTGAGCTGAAAAGGCCGGTAGACGGCATCCGTAACGAGGCGAGACGACTCCGGCTTCGGTCATCAATTCGCTCATAAACTCGACTCGTTTCTCAGGCGCTTCTTCCAGCTCCATAATGCTGATGCAGTTGACCGAGAAAACCTCGAGAAGCTGCCCCGCGTACTCTGTGGGTGCGAACGCCTGGAATCCCTTATCCACCAGTTGATCCAACTTGCCGGTCATAGCGGCCATAGCCACCTGCTCGGCCATCGACAGAACGCTCTGGGCCGGCTGTTGCGGCTTAAAAGCTGCCAGCATGTGCTGTTCGAGTTTGAGGTAGTCGGCCCACTCGATGGTAGTCTCTCCGGCCACCTTGACCCGACTTGTCAACGGCACGTTCTGGGGGACCGCTTTCCCTGAGCGGGCCAGCATTTGCCCCAGTTGGTCTCGCTTCTCTTCCATCGGAGTTCCGGCGTTGTTCAGTACGGCGGGGCAGGCGAAAGAGAGAGAGACGAAATAGCCTTCCGGTGTGTTGGTCAGCATGTTCGGATAGGTTTGGCAAACCAGAGGCTTCCTTTCCAGACCGAGTTCGCCGTGGATGTCGCAGAGGTTGTCGTCGTCCTGAAAAACGCAGCCACCGCTCTCTTTTCGACCCACCGAAGCGGCCCCGTCGGAAACGGTCAGAGGGACGTATCCCTCCTTCTTTCGTTTGCCGAACGACTGCGACTGCTGAATGGTCCGGAACGACTCCTCGTCTACCGCGATGTTCCAGGCACCCTTGCAGCACTTTCCGCACGCTGTGCATTCAAAGTGCTGTCCTGGTAGAAAATTGATTTGCGGTAGGTTTGACATCGGGAGCCTCTTCTCTGACTTGCTTGAAAAAGACAATCATCGAAGAGGCGGGGAAGTTCCAGGAAACTTTAATGTTTACGAACTTGTTACAAGAGCGGTGGTGGATTCCACTTAAGAAGAGACCTTGATGGCGAAAAACTGTTGGGGATAGTGGCCACGAAGTTCGTATCCGGAGTCGGTGGGGGAGAAGGCAAAGTCTTCCGGTCTCAAGTGTCCGTCGATCAGGCTCGAGCCGTCGGCGTTTCGGGTGACGGTGAAATCCTGGTCTTGGAAATTCGAATCGACGGTTGTGACGTTGCCGTTCTGGCTGACCGTGAAGCTCTCGCCTTGCTCGAAATCAGACTTGACGGTGAAGCCGTTTTCCGTCGACTGCACGGTCCAGGCTCGTGCCGCGAAGGGGCTGTTCACGCGGAAGCCGCCTTCGGTCTCTTGAACGCTGAAACTCTTGCTGTCGTCCTGGCCGCTGGCAGCGAAGTTCGCTGCGCGTCCCTTCAGCTGATAGTCTTGCCAATCGTTGTGACCGTCCACGCTTGTGCCATCACCACTGCGCAACACGACGCTGTCTCGCTGAGGGTAGGTACCGTCTTCCAGATGGCCGATAATCTCGGTTTTGCCCTGGTGTCCCTCAGGTCCCACGAGAAGTGCCTTGCCGTCGAGGCTCACCCCGATGCCGGGAGCCAGTTCGACGCCCACCGAGACGTTGTAGCCGACGTTTGGCGGGAAAGGAAGTCGGGGGCTGAGATAGGCGGTAGGCACACCGACCATGAGGGAGGGTTTGGAAGCAAGCATATTTGGAGTCTCCGAGTCTGAGGTTTGAGTGACTCTATCAAACCTGGTTTTCCGAGTCAGGAGATTAAGACGTTGTTAACCTTGAGGTATGATTTGGCAACTCCTTGACGAAGCAGCTTGGAAAGGAGGTACTTATGAAAAGATCCATTTTCAGCTCGTTTCTGGTTTTCTTCTTCATTCTGAGCGTAGTCAACGCTTGGGCGGAGGAAGTCTACGTGAAGAACAAGCTCTATGAAGGCGAGGTGATCGGTCAAGGACTTTCGAGCGAACTCAGCCTGGAGCAGCTGGCTGCCGCGTTGGAGTTGGAGCTAGCCCAAAAAGACGGGGAGTGGTTGCTGGGCGAAACGGTCGTCCCGGTCCGTGAACAAGATGGCCGACTCTATATCAAGCTGTCCGACCTTCGCGTGTCCGGCTTCAAAGTGATCCATAGTCCCGAACTCGGGACCATCGATGTGAATACGGGAAAAGGACCGATCACCGCTCAACAACCGAACTCGCGGATGGCTGAAATCGCCGCTGGCGGGTCGCTCCCGACTCTGGTCTACTTCGGGGCGGATTGGTGAGGCGCTTGCCGGCAATCCAAGCCCGGCCTGGCTCAGTTTGAGTCCAGCACCACAGATTTCAAAGTCGTTCACATCAACGTTGACCAGAAAACATCACCGGCCTATAAGGAGTATTCACCGCACTTTTCCGGTCGCTCCATTCCCTACTGGGCAGTGCTCGACAAAAGCGGCAAGAAGGTGCACGGTTTCGTCGGCGGTCAGAGTTTCGACAGTCTGAAAGCGCAAACCGCTAAATTCAAATAGAGACGACTCGAGTAAAACGGATGACCCATCTCAGGTCGTCCGTTTTTCTTTGCTGCTCTCAGGCGAGCGGAACCTTTCCGAGAGAAGTCGCGTCTAGACGGATATACAACTTCATGGGGATAGTTGGTCTTGGGAGAGGCCAGGGCTCGCCTTGATCGAAGGGGTATAAATCCACTATCGCCTCGAACGGCGGGAGATGAGGCCCTTATTGAAGACGAGAGAGGTTCGGAAGCTTACACAGGCCCGACTGCCCACCCGTGATGCGGAGTTTCGGATAGCGTTGTATCAAGACCCGGCAGATGCCGCGAAGGAGCATATCGCTCTCATATACGGGGAGATCAGGGACCGAGAGAACGTCCTGACTCGGGTCCACTCGGAGTGCTTCACGGGGGATGTCCTCGGCTCTTTGCGATGTGATTGCGGAGATCAGCTAGAGGCTGCCATGAACCTCGTCGGGGATTCCGGCGGGGGAGTCGTCCTCTATTTGCGACAGGAAGGTCGGGGCATCGGTCTGTTGGACAAGCTCAAGGCTTACAACCTGCAGGACCGCGGTTTCGACACGGTCGATGCCAATCTGGAGTTGGGTCATCAAGCAGACGCCAGGGATTACGCCGTGGCGGCTCTCATGCTAAACGACCTGGGAGTGCGTTCGGTACGACTCATCACCAACAATCCGGCCAAGATTGACGGTCTCGAACGGCACGGCATACCGGTGACCGAACGTGTACCGCTGGCGGTGACTCCAAACGACCACAGCGCCGGATACCTCCAGACCAAAGTCGAACGAATGAACCACATGATCTCGACCGACATGCTGAGTGAGGTGGTCAACGGCAAGCCGGAAACCGGCGGCCGGCCCGAACTCGATCCGACGACCTGGCTCAACTCCATCGAGCTGCCTGCCGACAGGCCGCTGGTGACTATCTCTTTTGCCCAGAGCCTCGACGGCAGTATCGCCTTACACAGAAAGGCGCCACTGACCATCAGCGGACCGGAATCGCAATTGATGACTCACCAGCTCCGCAGCTGGCACGACGGGATCTTAGTGGGCATCAACACTCTCTTGGCTGACAACCCGAGACTGACGGTACGACTGGTAGACGGTCCGAGTCCCCGCCCGATTGTCGCCGATACACGACTTCGTTTCCCTCCCACGGCCAGGCTACTGGAGAATCCGAACCCGGTGATCATCGGGACCGGACCCAAATTCGACCAAGTCCGGCGCCTCGAACTGGAGGAGAAGGGCGTGGAAGTTCTGGAGGTGCCGGAGGACCCCCACGGTGGGATCGACCTCACTGTCTTCTTGAAACGACTGAAAGAAAACGGTATCGACCGTCTGATGGTGGAGGGGGGCGCGCGCATTATCTGCTCTTTTCTCCGTTGCCGTTTGGCGGATGCCGCGATCGTCACCGTCGCTCCGAAGTGGGTTGGTGGCCTGCAAAGCATCAGCCCCAACGGCCAACCCCTGACGATGCCGGCCTTTCGAGAGCCGATATGGCACAATTTCGGTGAAGATATGGTGATGTGGGCCGGGCTCGATTGGGGCGAGTGAAGGCAAGATCGGTCATATTCGAATCCGCTCGAACGGTGGAGGTCCGGAGCGAAGAGGTGACTCCAAACCCGAAGCAAGTCGTGGTCGAGACGACCTGCTCGGCTGTGAGCGCCGGCACGGAGATGCTGATTTACGGCGGCCATGCCCCTCGTGAAATGGAGGCCGACGTCAGTCTGGCTTCCCTGGGCGGCTCTCTGGACTTTCCCTTGAAGTACGGCTACTGCGCGGTGGGGCAGGTAGTGGATACGGGGGCGGATGTTTCTTCGCACTGGATTGGCAAGAGGGTCTTTGCTTTCCACCCTCACCAATCCGTCTTCGCGGCTGAACCCGACGATCTCGTCCTACTGGAAGACGATATCGAGGATGAAGCGGCTGTCTTTCTCCCCAATGTGGAGACGGCCGTTTCTCTGGTCCAAGATGCTCGACCGCTTTTAGGCGAGAAGGTGTGCGTCTTCGGTCAGGGGGTCGTGGGTCTGCTGGTCACAGCTCTGCTGTCGCGGTTTCCACTTTCTCGGTTGGTCACGGTGGAACCGGTGGAGCAACGACGGGAGCTTTCCCGCGTTCTGGGTGCCGGCGAGTCGGTGACTCCAGAGGAGCTCGGTGATAGGGATTTCGATTTGTGTTTCGAGTTGAGCGGCTCACCGCAAACTCTCAATCAGGTGATCACGGCAACCGGCTACGGAGGACGAATCCTGGTCGGGTCGTGGTACGGGGAGAAGTCGGCTCCGCTGAAGCTGGGGGGAAGTTTTCATCGCAGTCGCATCAGCCTGATGAGCAGTCAAGTGAGCACTCTCGACCCATCGCTGAGAGGGCGTTGGGATAAGGGGCGACGGATGAAGGTCTGTCTCGATCTCTTAAAGCACTTGCCCCTGGGCCGTCTCATCACCCATCGGGTTCCTCTGGAGGAGGCGGCCAGAGCTTATCAACTGCTGGAAGAAAGAGAGAGCGGGGCCCTGCAGGTGTTGCTCTCCTACAAAGATTGACCCGAAAAATCATTCTCGTCACTCAAGGAGATCCGGGCAGATTGACCGGAGGTTTTCTGTACCATCGTCGGTTGGCTGAGAAGCTTCCTGATTTTGGATTCGAGCTGGAGTTTCTCTCCTTCCCAGAATGGAGATTTCCGTGCCCCGCGGCAGCCTTGCCCTGGATTCTAGGACGCTTGATGCGGGCACGACCCGCTGCCGTCATCGTGGACAGTTTGATCGCCGCCTACTTCTCGCCGCTCACTCTTTGGAAAAGGCCGTTCGTGGGAATCGTCCATCAAGCCCCCGGCGGGATCGACCACGGTCCCTGGCGCACCGCCATACAATCCTATTTGGACCGATTCGTTTATCGACGCGCCGAGGCGCTCATCGCATGTTCCGGTTGGCTGGCGGAGACGCTGAGCGACTTCAACGGAAGGATCGTGGTGGCTGAGCCGGGTTGCGAAAGTCTAGATCGGTCGGGTGGGCGGTTTGACTTGCGTGGTGGTCGTCAAGCCGCCATTCTGAGCGTGGCGAACTGGCAGCCGGTCAAAGGGCTCGAGTCTCTTCTTGAGGCTTTCTCTTGTTTGCCTGAAGAACTTGCCACGCTACATCTGGTGGGGGATAGGCGACTCGAAACGGACTACGGTCGGGCGATTTGGGAGCGAGTCTCTCAGCCGGACCTGGAGTCGCGGGTGGTCGTTCACGGGTGCATCGAGCCTGCCGCCCTTGGTAGCTACTACTCGTCGGCCGATCTCTTCGCTCTGGCCAGTAAAGGGGAAACCTACGGGAGCGTCTACGCCGAAGCGCTATCCGCGGGTCTTCCTATCGTAGGGTGGAAAACCGGCAATCTTCCCCATCTTATCGACCACGAAGTCGACGGGTTGTTGGTGGACTTCGGCCGAGTAGAAGAGTTGGCGGACTCTCTCCGGCGACTCTGCGTCGACCCGACCTTGAGAGGAGCCATGTCGCAGCGAGCGTTGGCACGGGCCTCCAACCTCCCGAGTTGGACGGACACGACCCGGAAGGTCTTGGAGGCTCTGAATGTCGGCGCTTGAGGAAGCCAAGAAAGCGGCTTTCCCACCAGGCCAGTACGTGGCCCAGGAGAGCTTTGTTAGCGCCGACGAGATACTGTGGCTGGCGCGCACCGCCGGGTTGGACTCAAGCAGCCGCGTGCTCGACATGTGCTGCGGTATCGGCGGACCGGCCCTTCATATCGTCGAAAACACCGGTTGTCGTCTGGTGGGTGTGGATCGGGAAGAGACCTCCATAGGTGAGGCTCGACGGCGGGCAAAGGAACGGGATCTGGTGGTGCAGTTTGAAGTGGCTGAAGCCCCTCCGGCCTGGGACCGCAAGTTCGATGCCGTCCTGCTGGTGGAGACCGTTCTGGCGTTTCGCGACAAACGAAGCCTGGTCAGAGCTGTGTGGGAGCTGTTGGAGAACGGCGGCTCGTTTCTTCTCACTCTCGAGGAGGGCGACCCTCTTAGTCCGGAGGAGGCGCGTCTCATGCCTCGGAGCGACACGGTCTGGCTAGCTAGCCTGGGGGATTTTATCGCCCTTCTTAATGAGTGCGGTTTTGCCATTCGGGGATGGAACGAGTTCACCACCGCTCACCAAAAGATAGCTAGCTCCTTAGCAGACGAGTATCAGCGAAACTCCCACAAGATTGCCGAAGAAATCGGTCGATCCAACCTTTCGAGCCTGCTGGAAAGCCATCGCTTGTGGTCGGCCTGGATGGAGAAAGGCCGGGTCCGGAAGTATGGGATAGTGGCTACGAAAGACTAAGGATCCTAAAGATCAGATCCTAAGCGAATAGCTGGCCCAGGCGATTTCGTTTTCCCAGATCTTGACCTCGATAGAAGAAAGATGGCCTAAAGACAGGTTTCCTACCAACTGCTCGGCCACGATTCGGGTGAAGTGCTCGATGCTCGGATTGAGGCCCTCAAACTCCGGCAGTTCGTTGAGCGTCTTATCTCGATAGCTTGCGACCAGGGCCTCCAGCCCTTTCTCCACATCCACGATGTCGACCAGGTAGCCGTGTTTGTCCAGGGTTTCGCCCTTGAGATGAACCTCCAGCACATAGTGGTGGGAATGCTTGAAGTTCTCCGCTCCCCAGTCTCCGCCGATCAGAAAGTGTTGCGCTACAAAGTCTCGTTTAACTGCCAGAGTGTACATACTCGAAGTTTTTGTTCGGACCGTGGCCATACCTTGCCGGACACGAAAAAAGCCGGCGAAAGGACGCCGGCTCTTTCTGCTCGGGTCCTTAGTTCGAAAGGAAGGCGAGAGTCGCTCCGCCGACGGCACCACCCACGGCGCCGGCCGCGATGGGGTTCATTCCGGTCAGGGCTGTCAGTCCGAAGCCGATTAGGCCTCCGGCTATCCCGGCACCTCCACCGGCAATCGGTGAGGCCAGCAAAGCCAGGTTGCCGAAACCGTCCTTGTCTCCGTTGATAGCGAGGTCGAGAGCGGTACCGGCGGTCGCGGCCGCGGCCGTGGTGGCTACCGCGGTGGGAGCCATCCAACCGTTACCTCCGGTGAGAGCACCGGCGGCGGCGCCTCCGGCAGCACCAAAGGCGGCAAACGCCAGGGCATCCTTGACGGAGGAAAAGTCCATTTGACTGTAGCCGCGCATGACGGCGTCCATCGGTACGTGCGGTTCGTTGAGAAAGGTGATCGATTCGTTGTTGGCAGGCGCCTGAGCAGCGGTCTGCGGGGTGTGCTTAGGGGTGATCCGTGAAGATGATATTTGCATAGTTAAGTCTCCGTAGTGAGTGTGTTCACCATCAAAAACGAATTCCGATGGGAAGTCTTTGACATTTTGTAACTCTCGCGGTGGGGACGAGGTATGGGTCCGAAAGTATACTGGAAGTGTAGACTTTGTACGTATGGAAAAACTCGGGCCTAGATCAACAATTCTCCTATTCTCAAAATGGAGTAGGAAAAAATGAATAAGAAGATTTTGATATTACTGGCTCTGGCCGTTCTGGCGGTGGGTTGTGGCGATTCCTCAGAAGACACGGTCGTCAATCCGGGCCCGACGACGGGCTCGGTGGTCCAAACGACGTTCCTTCGGATCGCTCACATGGTCCCGGCCGGTCAGAACTACGACGTCTACGTCAACGGTCAACGTGTTCTAACGAACCTCACTTTCGGACAATTCACCGACTACCTGGCCGTAGCATTGAATTCGGACATCAAAGTGACTCAGGCTAACAACGAAAGCATCGTTTTGGCCGAGCGCAAACTGAACGCCACAGCCAACGGCTACGGGACTCTCGCCCTCAGCGGAACGCCGGGAGATGTTTTAGACACCGTCTATGCCGATGAAGTGGCCGACTCGCCCGCCCAGGCGAGCCTCAGACTGATCAACTCCTCCGACGACAACCTCTCCATTTCTCTGACCCGCACGGACACGACCGTGATTGTCGGACCGGTCCTTTATCCGAACGCGACCAACTACGTTGAGGTCCAGCCCGGCACGTACAACCTGGAAGTTCGCGACGGATTGAACAACGTCGTGGCGACCGAGTCCGGTGTCGTCCTGGAGGCCGGCGTCAACTTCTCTGCCTACTTCTACGGAAGCGAAGGCACCGGCACCCAGACCCTGGTGGTCGTTGCCGACCTGACCACCCAGGGTAATCCCGGCTAGTTTCCCATAGACAACCCCAGTGCTGCGCCTTCTTAGCATGGACGCAGTCCCCCGGCTCTCTCGTCGAATCATCGGCGGGGGAGCTTTTGTCTTTTCGGCAGGTGGTAAGTGGTCGGCCGTTAACGGATCACGAGAGCACGCCCCGAAAGGACTCATTTTCACCCAGATATGGCAACGCCTGACAGCTACACTATGAGTCGATTTCTCGACTCGAAGCGCACTATCGACGATCGAGCTTTGAATAAGGATGTTTTCCAGAGGCTGAAAGTTGAGTTGAAGGCCGGGGAAGAGAGGCTTGAGGTCCTGGAGGTTGGGGCGGGGTTGGGCACGATGATTGCCAGGCTGGTGGAGTGGGGAGTCCTGGAGAACGCGCGCTACACTTTACTGGATCTGGACGGCACGCTGTTGTCCGACTCGAGGAACTGGCTCACCGATTGGGCCCGAGAACAAGGTCTGACCGTGTCGAAAGAGGGGAGACGGCTTGCCATAACCGGCGGCTCCGTCGACCTGCAGGTCTCTTTTGTGGAAGCCGATATTCGAGACTACTTGGGCGAGCCACGTTCGATCAGAGCCGATCTTCTTATCGCCAACGCCTTCCTCGACCTGGTCGACCTCAAGACCGTGCTCCCAGACCTGCTCGGGCTGGTGCGGTCCGGGGGGCTTTGCTGGTTTACCATCAACTTCGACGGCGAGACGATTTTTCAGCCCCCTCACCAAAGCGATCAGACCTTGTTGTCGGTCTACCATCGGAGTATGGATGAGCGCACCTCCGGAGAGCATCGGGCCGGGCACTCTCGAACCGGACGACTTCTCTTCTCGGCACTCCCTGATGCGGGAGTTCGTATACTTTCAGCAGGGGCTTCGGACTGGGTGGTCTTCCCCGACGGGGATGTCTACCCGCACAAGGAAAGCTATTTTCTCCATCACATCCTGAATACCGTCGACTTGGAGCTGCGACGCCATCGTGACGTGGACCGGCAAGAGCTAGAGACATGGGTGGCCGAGAGACAAGAGCAGGTCGAGCAGGGTAGGCTTGTCTACATCGCCCATCAGGTCGACTTTCTGGGTCGTGTGGGATAGCTGCAAACATGTTTTCGGGTGACGCACTAGAGCTCTCAGGAGAGAAGCGACTCACCGTTTTCGGTTTGTTGATCGGGTGCGCACTCATCTCTCTGGACCCCAATTTGGTCGGGATCGTGACCCCCGAACTTGCCACCGACCTCAAGGCGACTTCGCTGTACGGCTGGATCGCCGGTGCCTACCTCATCGCCCTGACCGTGAGCGTGCCCATCGTGGGTAAGGCCGTCGAGGTCTATTCGGTGCGCAAAATCTACCTCGGCTCCATGATTGTTTTCTTGATTGGGACGGCTCTGTGCGCTTTGGCCCCGGAAATTCACACTTTTCTGGCCTCTCGTGTGGTACAAGGTCTGGGGGCTGGTGGCATTTTCTCCACCAACTTCGCGGTGGCCGCGGTCTTGTTCTCTCCCCGCGCCCAGGGTGTTATCCTGAGCTATTTCAACATCGCCTCCGGCTTGGCTATGGTAGCCGGTGCCGTTGTGGGAGGGATGCTAGCCGACTACACCACCTGGCGCGCTGCTTTCTGGGCCAATTTCGTGCCCGGGCTTTTCACGTTCATTCTACTGAGCCTAAAGATGCCCGAGGTTCCCTCCAAAGGGGAAGCCACAATGGATTTTCAAGGTGCTTTCACTCTGCTGGGATGGTGTGCACCTTTGATGATCCTCTGTTCGTGGAGCCCCGCGGAGGCTAACGATTCTTTGGCCCTGGGGGCGCTGGTGGCTCTCTTCGTGCTCTGCCTGGTTGCTTTTTTGAGAATTGAGAGTCGCCGGCGACATCCTCTCCTCGACCCCAAACTACTGAAGAAACCGACCTCGCGATGGGGCGCCCTGGCAGCTTGGACGGTGGGTGCTTTCACGACCAGCGCCATGGTTTACGTACCTCTCTTCGCGGTGGAAGGCCAGGACCTGAGCGCCACCGATTCCAGCTCGCTCCTGGTCTGCCAAACCGTCTTTGCCATCGGGGGCAGTGTGGCCGGAGGCCGAATTCTTCTGAGGTTCGGCAAGTACAAGCCGATGATGCTGATCGGCACGCTAGTCTGCACTCTCCTGCTCTTTTGGATGGCCGAGCGACTTTCTCTTCAAACTCCTTTTTGGGAGCTGATGCTGGTGATGGCAGGGTTGGGTACGTCGTTTGGGATTGTGATGCCCCTCTATCCGCTGGCTGTACAGAATTCGGTGGACCCGGAACGAGTCGCCAGCGCGTCCAGTGCTGTCCAGTTTTTCCAAATGCTAGGTTCGAGCATGGGGGCCGCCCTCACCGGCCTACTCCTCTCCACCTCCCTGAACGCCAGTTTCCCAGACCTGGTGAATCCCAAAGTCGAAGCCGGTTTGATGGTCGGTCGTGAGGGTGGCTACGCCGAAAAGCAGAGCCTGGAGGATCAGCTCAAAGCTAATATTGAGAACCTCCGAGAAGCTCTTCAGGAGGCTCGGGCGGGAAATGTTCACGCAGAGAAAGACTTGCGCGAGAACCCGTTTGTGCCGGAGAGCTTGAGAGCAAAGCTCTTGAATGATCAGCCGCTGGACGAGAAAGAGCTGCAGCGAGAGCTGACCAAACTGGCTTCGGAATTGACCGTCTTGATCGATGATGTGGTAGACAACACGATTATCGCAGCCCTCCACCGCGTCTATTTGGCGATAGCGGCCTTGGGCCTTCTGACCTTCGTTCTGACCCTTCTGATCCCGTCACTTCCCCTAAGGGCCGACAAAGCGGAGGACGAAGCTCATCCCTCGTAGTTCAAGCCGCCCTGCTTGTCCAATTCGACTCTCAAGTCGTGCCGAAGTTGGTCTCGCCAGTCCACCCCGTGGTCGAAGCTGAGATCCCACTGATAAGTGCCGGTACTGGTCACGGCCGTGAGCAAACTACCGCCGTCCTGAAATTTCAGAGCTTGAAACTCCCCTGGACAAGTCAGGATCGGAGTGACCTGCAGGCCTGTTTGTGTGTCCCAGATTCGGATCTGAAGAGGCCGGTCGGAGAGACCCAGAGCTTTCTCCTGACTGGCTGTGGCGATCAGATCCCCTTCCTCGGTGAAGACCACGGCTCGGGCGGGGCCGCGAAGCTCGAAAGGCCGGTGGAGTGACTCGCCGGTCTGAGCGTCCCACAACCTGACGGTCCAGTCGTCTCCGGCGGTGGCCACGGTGCCGCTTGCCTTGTGGTAATCGGAATCGTTGATGAAAATATCTCCGTGGCTCACGGTTATTCCGCCGGGGAGCTTCAGAGACTTGTCCGGCTTGGGTGACGGCGGCGGCTTGACCGCAGTTTGCTCCAGGTGCCTGGGAACGATGTAGTTCCAGAGCTTCACGTAAACGGGATAGGCGTTGTTCATTCGCAAGCCGCTGTCGGAAAAACTGACCAGACGGTGTCGTCCTTGCTGAAAGCGGACCTTCTTGACCGGACCCTCGCAGGGCCACGGTCCACCAATCTGATAACCGGTGTCCAAATTGAAAAGGTTGATGGTCCCGTTGGCTTCCGCTTCCGACCACAAGTCCGGGTCCTCGCCGGTGCCGACCGCCAGCACATCGTTATTCTTGGCCAGGGTCAGCACCGGTCGACGCAGACGCAACCTCAGGACCGGCTCGGCCTCCTTGGTACTCCACACTCGCACTCCGCCGTCCCTCGACCCGGTGGCAAAACGCTCGGGTGTCAGGGGAAGTACCACACTGACCGGACTGTCGTGACGGAACTGCTGAAGTTTGCTCCCGTCGGTAGCCCAGAGAATGATGGTCCCGTCTTCGCCGGCACTCAAGAGGTGACCGGTCTCCGGCATCCAAGCCAGATCGTTGATAGCATCGAGATGCGAGGCTTGAAAGACCACGGCTTTGCCCGTAGTGAGGTCCCACACACAAGGCTGTCCGGATGAGGCGAGACTGGCCACCTGAGGATTCTTGGGGTGGGCAGCAATGAGAGCTATGTGGCCATCCCAGTTGTCTCCATAAACTCTCTCAAGGGCGACGGCCTCCTTCTTTTCGATATCGTAGGCATCCACCTCGCCCGTATAGTAGGCCCAAATCAAGAATTTGCCGTCGCAAGAGAATTCGACGGCCTCCACGGCGCGAGAGTCGGCGCCTCCCACTCCGGTTTCAACGAGCAACTCTCCCGATTGTAGGTCGTAGAGGCGAACCATGCCATCGATCCCGGCTGTTGCCAATCTTTTCCCGGCCGGGTCCAGCGCCAACTGACTGACGTCCTCTTTGTGGGGCCATCGACGAACAACAGATTCTTGTTCGAGGTTCCAAAGCGTCACCAACCCGGAGGTCTCGGTCGTAACCAACTGCCGTCCCTCGACGTCTAACACAAAATCGAGTACGGGAGATTGGGTCGGCAGCACCGTGTCGAGGGCTCTGAAACCGAGGGTCATTTCCAGCGGTCGGTAGTCGCTCTTGAACGCCAAAGCCTCCGCCCAATGGAGATAGGCCTCCTCGTAGCGGCCGGAGTTGTTGGCCTGAATGCCTTTCAGCAGGTGAGAGGAAAAGAGGCTCTCCTGTCGTTCCTTCCATTGGTATCCCAGGATCCCGGCCAGCACCAGGAGGGCGAGAAAAAACAGTCTGACGCTGGCCCAGCGGGAATAGGTCCAAAAAAGATAGCCGGCAGTCCACGGTCGTCGACAGAAGAGCGGTTTTCTTTGTTTCCGCCGGTCCAGATCTTCGCGAACGAGATCGAGTCCGCGGGTGCGCTTCGACGGATCGGGTATCAAGCAGCTTTCGATGATTCGGGCCAGCTCCGAGTCCACTTCCGGCTCAAGCTGGCGAATCGGTTGAAGCGGTTTCTCCTTCACTTCCGCGGCGTACTCCGCTACGTTGCCGGAGGAACCGGAGCGATAGCGGGGGAGCTCTCCGGTGAGCATCCAATAAGCTGTGGCGCCGAATCCGTAGACATCCCAACTGACGGCGGGTTGGCCACCCTTTTCTTCACACTGCTCGGGAGGCATGAAGCCCAGTGTGCCGAGAGCGCCCGCTTGTTCGGAACGTCGAGCTTGCCCGAAATCGGCGATCCGGATGTCGTTGGTGGAGGAGAGGAGGACGTTGGAGGGTTTGAGATCGCTGTGGATCACCCCTCGCGAGTGAATGAAATCGAGGGCTTCCACCATCTGCTCGATCCACTTCTCTTTCTGTTGCAGCGAAAACCCCCGCGTGCTGACCGCTTTCTCCAGAGATCCGCCCTCGGCCAACGGCATCACGATGAGCGGGGGAGAGGAATCGAGTTGGGCATCCAGGATGGTGAGTGTGTGGGGGTGCTCTTCCAGGTCGATGAGCATGGCGAGTTCTCGGCGGAAGTATTCCCAGTTCAGACCCTTGCTCTCGTCCAAGACCTTGATGGCCACTTCCTGGCCTGTTTTCATTCGGGTGGCTCGCCAAACAACACCGTAGGTGCCCCGCCCGATCTCTTCGGAAACTTCGTACCCCTCGAGCACCAGCGGAGTGATCTCCACAGAGGCCCTGCGGAGAGTCTCCTTGGCGTGCTCGGAGAGACCTATCGTTTCAGGTTGCTCGTCCAACGACCCGGTCTTCCGCGGTGTTCCTGGTCAGGTAGCTCCATCGACGACATCCGTAGACATGAAACCAGGCCTCCCGCTGCTCACCCTCCGTGTTGTGAAAAAAGAACCCGCGATGGAGGTCTCGGTCGACCGGGTCGGTCACCTGCTCCGGCACTTGAGGGATCTCTCCGAAGTAAAACTCTTCCACCGGTCTCTCACCGCAGAACCGGCACGGAATTTGCAGACTCATCTCGTATACCTCAATGTGTTCCCGCCGACCCTCGGTCGGCTTTGGTCCTATCTTGTCGAAATCGGTCCAGAGTGAAGGCTCGGATCAGCCGTGGTTGTTCGCCGGTAGCGATCAACTCGGCTAGAGCCTCACCTCCGGCGGGTATGGCCTTAAACCCCCAGGTGCCCCAACCGGTTGTGATGAAAAAGTTTTCCACCGGTGTTTTGCCTAAAATCGGCGAATAGTCGGGGCTCATGTCGCAGACTCCGGTCCAGTGCCGAAGGATCCGAAGGTTGCGCATAAAGGGCAGGATCGTCAGGACACGGTGGGAGCAGGACTGGATCAACTTCTGATTGGCTCGATAGCTGTAGCTAGGCTGGCGATCGATCTCGGCGCCCATCAGCATTTCACCCCGGGCCGTCTGGGAGACGTAACACAAGAGCGCGGTGGAGGCGACGATGGGATGAAACGTCTTTTCGTAGTGGTTGGTGACGTAGGCCTGCAATGGATGGGTCCGTATCGGCACCAGAAAACCGGCCATCGAGGTGAGATTCGAGACGTGGCCTCCCGCTGCACACAAAACGGCGCCGCAGGAGATCGGGCCTTGGTCGGTCTCCACGCCGGTCACCCGACCGCCCTCGATCCGCAGTCCGGTCACTTCCGTGCGCTGATGAATATGGACTCCCCGGCTGTTGGCCCCCTCGGCCAGAGCCCAGTTGACCCGATCGTGGCGAGCGGTGGCTCCGGCGCGGTGATAGGTGCCGCCGGTCACGGGGTAGCGACCGCCCCCCGAGAGATCGATCTCGGGCACCAGCTTCTTGATCTCAGACGGTCTAAGAAAGACCGAATCGGCTCCGTATTCTCGGTTGAGAGCGCAGCGGGCGAACTGCGCCCGATCGGCCATCTCGCCGTGAGAGAGCCAGAGCAGACCTTTAGGCTTGTGCATCAACCATCGATCAGTCTCCGCTTCCAGTCCTTGATACAGCTCCACGCTGCGTTGATAGAATTCAATAGCCTCGGGGACGCCGTAGTTGGAGCGGATGATGGTGGTGTTTCGACCGGAATTGCCTCCACCGATATACTTGCGCTCCAGGACCGCCACGTTGGTGATGCCGTGGCGAGTGGCTAGAAAGTAGGCTGTAGCGAGTCCGTGGCCCCCGCCTCCGATGATGACGATATCGTAGCTGCGTTTCGGCTTGTGCCACTTCAATCGCACCTTTTTTTCCATGAACTCGTTCAGAAGACTCGCTCCTCAAAGTCGGCCACGTAAGGAGACTGAACGACGAACAACCAGTGAGTTTGCTGGAAAAGGATCTTGGTGGGAACTCCGGCCACCGCGCCCTGGGCTTGTGCCGGCCGGCGGTCGGGCGGCGGGGGAGCCCATTCGCAATGGGCTTCCAGCAGTCGGGCTCCCTTCTCTGGGCTGAGTTTGATGCCGAAAAAACTGGCCTCCTTCGTGATAATGGCGTGGGGGTCGCGTCTCTTTACCAGGGACTCATCCAGCGGTCCGAAAGTGATCAGCTCGTCGAAGGCGAACCGCAACGTCGGCCTGCCGGTCGGCCAGTCAGGGTCCGACAATATCGAGTCGAGGGCTTCCTCGGTGCTGACGACGCGAGTACCTTCCATACGTTCAAGCACGAGCTCGCTCTCCGTTCTTGTCGTAGAAGGGGAGAGACACGCGGCGGGCCGGGCGACCGTCGACCCTTACTTCTTCGGGAAGAGCGCCGTCGAACGTGTAAAGATGGGCCAGCATCACACTTTTCCCACAAACCCGAGAGTGTCCGCTGGAAGTCACAAACCCGGCGTACCGATTGTGGTAATTGACCGTGGCACCCTCGAAGGGCGGGGGACCGTCGAGCTCGAGGCCGACCAGCGCCTTATCCAGGGCAAGAGCGTTGGTGCGCTCGAGGGCGGGCTTTCCCAGAAACCGCTCCTTGTCCATTTTGACCATCCACTCATGCTGGATCCGTCTCGGTGTTGAATCGAAGTCGGTATCTTGATGGACGATGATGTGGCCTTTTTCCAATCGAAGCAGAGAAAGCACGTCCAGCCCGTGGGGGCGCGCCCCCAGATCGCGGCCTTCGGCCAAGAGTGATCTCCAGAGTTGGACCGAGTGTCCGACCGAGTGATGCAGCTCGTAGGAAAGTTCACCGGTAAAGCTCAGCCGATAGACTCGACAAGGAACACCGGCGACCTCGTGGTCGGCGAAGTGCATAAAGGCGGGCGGTTCGGTCAGACCCAGTCGTTGAAGCAGTTCCTTGGAATGGGGACCACTGACGTTGACGGCTCCCAGGGAGTAGGTGAGGTTGATAATCCGGACGTCCATCTCCCAGGCGGCGGCCCAGTCGCGAAGCCACATTTCCGAATGGCTGGAGCCGCCGGAGGTGAACGTCAAGGCGTAACGCGTCTCCGACTCCATGGCCACCAAACCGTCGTCGAAGACATAGCCCCGTTCGTCCAGCAGCAAGACATAGCGACTTCGGCCCTGTTTCAGAGTGCCGATTCGGGTAGGATAGACTCGCTCGAGAAAGGCCAGGGCGTCGGGCCCCGACACGATCACCTTACCTAGAGTGCTCACGTCCATGACCGAAACGCCTTCGCGGACAGCCCAGTATTCGGCCTCGGGGTCCCCGTAGCTCCAGGGGCGCCACCAGCCTCCCGAGCGCTCCATTTGGGCGCCCAGTTCGAGGTGCTCCTGGTGGAGGGCGGTTCGCAGGTCGACCGGGTGGTGGGCGCCCGCCGAGATCTCTCCGAGAGTGAGTTGGCGGACCACGGGCCTGGCCGTGAATCGAGGCTGCAGCTCGCCCGCCTTTTGTCGAATGAAGCTTCGAAGATAGGGGAGGCAGCCCATTCCCTGGCAGACCCCGGTCCCGGCCAGAGTGGACCGTTTGATGAGTTCCATCTCTTGAAATCCGCTGTCCCAGGTGTACTCGAGGTCTTCGACACTGACGCCTTCGCAGGGGCAGATCGTCCCCCTCTCCGGGCAGACCGGGATATCGCCCTCCTCGGCGGCCTCTCCGACCACCGTGACTCGGAGCGGAAGATCGGAGGCCATCAAGGCCAGTTGGTTTCGCGGATGGCGGCCTAAATTGATGACGGCGGAACGGCACGGATAACGTTGCTCTTCTCCACTTTCGTCGAGAGTGACGACCGCTGTTAGGCGACCGTCCCGGCCCTCGAATCGTTGAATCTCGCCGTCGGCGGGCCGGCAGTCCAATCCGGGAGGCGCTGCTCCGACCGCTACCAGTGGCTGCAAGTCGACGCCTTCGGCCTGGAGTCGGAGCGCGGCTCGTCCGGTGTAGAGACCTTGCAGGTCTGAGCCGGGGACGGTGGGCAAAATCTCGGCCGAACCGGTGGCCACGATCAACTCCTCGGTAACTCGCAGATGGATCATACCTTCATCGGTGCGCGCCAGAAGGAGCGGCCCGGCGTAGATGCCGACGACATCCTGCCCCAAACGTGAGTCGATGATCTCAAGCGTTCGCCCGCTTTCGCGTGCTTTCTCGACAGCCACCTCCCCTGCGGCACAATCCCCGAGAAAGACCGCCGCCACTTGGCAGACACGATGGCTAATTGGGGTCTCTCGAGACGCCTGGGGAGAGGGGGGAAGTAGTGGTAGACCGTCTTGGGGATGCCGTTCCACCGTCAATCCGGGCCGTGCCGGTACCTGGCAAGTGCGGACGTAGGAGAGGCCGTTCACCGTGGCCAGACACGAGGGACAGTCACCACCGAAGCAGAGACAACCTCCCCCGGTGGGGTGCTCGCCGTTTCGCAAGAGGGCTGTCAGCACGGTGTCGCCCTGACGAAAACCCAGGGGCTTGCCGTCCAGTAAGAACCTCATCTAGTCCAGTTTGATGAACCACGCTCGTGGTTCCTTTGTTGAGCTAGAAATTTCAGCGCCGAAGAAGTGCTCCGAGGGCTATTGTACTAGGACAAGAGACCCTTTCAAAGCTTGGCGGGGCGGGTGTAAAATGGAATTATGACCAGGGAACGTAGAAAGGATCCTCGAGTGAGTTTTCAGGCACCGGCCGTCATCAAGCCGGCTTTAGATCAGCAAACCTACAAAGGCCGCACCGTAGACCTTTCTCGGGGTGGTAGCCTTATCAACAGCCCCATTCCACTGGAGGAGGGCAGCGGTCTGGAGCTTCGGATAGATCTCGGAGAGTTCACTTTGGCACCGGTCGACGGTAAGGTCAAGCGCTCCAACCCGGTCTTCTACGGACACGGTCATCTCGTGGCCGTCGAGTTCGATGACAAAACGGACAGCTTGATCGAAGCGATCGAGCGGGCTTCCGACCAGGAATCTTAACCCTAAATCTTTCTCCAAGAAGCCAGGTAAAAATCACCGGCGCCGTTGATGCCCTTGAGATAACGAGGCTCGTGTTTGACGTGAGCGCCTCGAATGGTGATTCCCCCGCCCAGATCTTCGTCGGCACAGGCTATTCCGCCCTCGATATAGAGTGAATCGTCGTCTTGGGAAAGGATGGTGATGGAGCGACTGGCGATGAGGAGGCCCTTGAAGTGCCCCCCCGCCTTGATCACGATGTCTTTGGCAAAGATCACGAAGGCCTGGTCACCGGCGTTGAAGTTGGCGTTACCTAGCGCGAGCTGGCCGTTGACGATCAGAGTCGCTCCGGAGCCCGATATTTGGATCGGCCTCTCTTCCGGTTCGATCGTACCGTTGCCGTTCTTGTCTACGGGTTCGAACGCCGAGGCTCCCAGGTTGAGATCGTTGTCCACGTAAAGCGTCGTGCCCTGGAGGTTGAGGCCGGCGTTGCTTTCTCGCACGTAGAGCCGCTCTTTGTCCGAGTCCCACATCACTTGCCTATTGGAAATGGATTGACCGATCGTGTTCTGAGGGCCTCCTGAGACCGAGTTGCCGTTGATGAGAGCCTCTGCTTCGGTCAGGACCACATCTTCGGTCAAGAATGAGCTCGATGAAGAATCAAAGATAAGGTCGCCTGCCGCGCTCCCCTGGGCGATGGCGTAGTCTCGAAGAGCCGAGATAGAGACGGTGTCAGCGCTAACGACGGCGAACCCATCATCGACACCATCCACATCGTCGATGACCGAACCCAGAGGGTCTCGAGCCGGGGCTCGCCTCAAGTGGACATCACCACGCCGAACATTGACATCGGAGTCCCAGCCAGGAGGCGGGGTGGAGCCGGGAGAGCTTGGAGACACGGCCCACTCGGTGGTCTCCATATTGGCTTCGTGGCTGTAGTAGAGGTCGCCCTCTAGGATGTTTCCGACTTCGTTGTACTTTACACCGGGTGAGAAACCGGAGGGAGGAGGGAAGACCAGATCTCTATCGACCCGGGAAAACTCCGTCTCTCCCCATTTGCGCGGCCACTCTCCATATTCCCAGCTAGAGGGTTCGTAGTAGTAGAAGGCTTCTACTTTCTCTCCCTCCGAGTTTTCTACCCATTCCAGGGCTCTCTTCTCGGGCGGATTGTTGAGATGACCTTCCATACCGATAATGAGTGGGTGGTAGGGGACTCGCCAGGGCTGATATCCGGTACGGGCCTCCAGGTTGGCCATCATCTGGGAGGGTGAATCCATATCTCCTAGTCCGTAGCCTTTGACCCGACCCTCGAAAACGATCGGCGCACCGCTATCGGGGTCGGTCACTCGCCACTCGGTATAAACATCGCCTTCAACCAGGGTCGGTGTATTTTCCGAAGGTGGAGGCTTCAGCTCCGGCTGTCCCATCAAACATATCGTGCCGTGTTTGGAGTAGACCGCGAACGGCCAATAGCGCTTCAGAACGGCTCTGTAGTGGTGGGTTCGCCGGGGGCTTTCCACGTTGATCACAAGATCGAGTCCGTAAGGAGGCACACGCGGGATGCCGTCTGTGTCGTGAAACCCGATTCTCGGCTCTTCACCGGCCAGGTTGTCGGTGGAGTAGTAGTCGCCTTGCTCCGGACCGAAATTCATGGTGATGGTGTAGTCGCCTTCGGTGACTTGCAACCCGTCGGGAAAGATGTCGACCATCGATACCGGCTGGGGGTCCAGCGGATTGATTTCCTGCTCGTCACCGGCCTCGAACTGCTGGGTTTTCGAAAGAAAGTAAGCCAATCCGCTGCGCGCGGCCATCTCGGCTCGAGTGGTGTCCATCTGACGACGGCTGAACTGGAGGGAAAGCGTAGAAAGACTTCCCATAGCCAGACCCGCGACCAGGACCGCCGATACCAGGGCCAGCACGGTAGGCAGAGCCGCTGCTCGTCTTTTTTTCAACTTCGGAGTAGATCTGTCCCCAATCATAGGAAAGAGTATATCAGAATTTAACCCACTTGATGCGCGGGAGCGCGAAGAATTCTGTTCTGAAGTTGCTCAGATCCGCATTGGGGCTCGCCTCGAGGAGCGGATACACCTCCCCGGTATTGAGCACCGGAGAGGTGAGAACCGATGCGGAGCTGAGCGGCTTCAGGACGGAAGGCGAGCGATCCCCGCGCATCAAGTGGGTTTAACGCTTCGAACTGTAAGAATCGGAAATCCGACTTACAACGATGATAGTGAACAGCCCACACAACATGGAAAGAGTGCGGAACGGAAACTCCGCAAACGGGTAGGGGATGGTCTGAGGAATTCCAAGGGTGGCGTCGCCTCCTCCGAAACGCAGAATGAAGGAGACGATAAAACCGGCCGCCGCGCCACAAACATTCGCCCTCGGATCAAACAGGGCGGTGAGCAGCTGGGCGAAGAGCAAGCAGTAGACGAAATCGCTGCAGAGAAACCACAAGGCGTAGACGCTCTGCACTTTGAGGGCTATCAAGGTGGCGGTCGCGCCGATCACCAGGATGGCGATTCTGGTAGCTCGGGCTAATTCTCGTCCATTGGCGTGGGGCCTCAACAGCGGCCGGTAGACGTTCCAGACCGCCATGGTGGAAGCCGACAAGATGGAAGAATCCACCGAGGACATGACGGCGGCGCTGAGGGCTCCCAGTCCGACAGCGGCGATCCAGGGGTTGGTCAGGTAACGCAGCGCGTGAGGGAGGACCAAGGCCGAAGATTCGGGCGGCGGGAGACCAAGGGCAGGCCAATCGGTGACCCCGGCCACGATCCCGATCAACACGGCGGGTGCGG
>Ga0208701_100042_pt1 | contig 61890 bp, 54 predicted proteins | sample DeeseametaMP1482_FD_184188 | JGI IMG/M metagenome (GOLD analysis project Ga0208701, IMG submission 184188) | Marine microbial communities from the Deep Pacific Ocean - MP1482 (SPAdes) | ecosystem: Environmental > Aquatic > Marine > Oceanic | place: South of Fiji, South Pacific Ocean | collected... | reverse complement strand
TGGCTCTGGAAAGGCTGGCTCTGATGGAGATGGACTGGCCAAGCTTCAGCCTTGGGTTCTTTGCTGGCGCCACCTTCATTGTTCTCTTGCTGGGTTGGCTCTCGCGAAACGTCAAGGTCTTCAATCCTTGAGCGGCCGCGATCAACTCGAAGAGTATACGAAAGTATAGTTGACTTTCGCTTGCAAATCGGACCCAGGGGGAGGGTCGTCCCGAGGGGTGAGGATCGTCCCTGGCCTTTGAAGCCTGGCTTCGAAAGCAAAATTTCCTATAAAAAGATAAAAAAGCGATATCCGTGAAAAAACGTCAGACAAAAAACACGAAGGTCGACGTTCGGGTGGACCCCGATATGTTGGGCAAAATAGACGCCTTGAAGAAACGTCTCAAGGTGACATCGAGGGCCGAGGTTTTACGCCGAGGCCTTCCTTATTTGGTGGCCCACCTCGAAGCTCTGGCGGCGAATGACCCGGCCGCATTCGAAAAGGCGATGCTCGGAGATGAGATCACCCTGGAATGGAAGCGCGAAATTCTTGAAGCCGTTGGTGGGGGCAAAAGCCTAGCCAAGGCGGCCAGGGCAGCTAAGATAACTCAGCGCACGGTGTACTACCACCTAGAAAGCGATGAGGTCTTCCGCATGCTCTTTGAGGAGTCAAAGACTTTATGCGTGGAAAATGTCGTCGAAAAGCTTTACGACCAGGCCACCAAGGAAAAGCCGAATATCACGGCGATCCTGGCCTTCTTGAATGCGAACCATCCCGACTACGGTCAGATAAGGACCCAGGTTCTGCAGAGGATACTCGGTCCTTTCCTTGAGCGGATCGTTCGATTGGCTGAAGAGTTCATACCAGCCGGTAGGCTCAACCAATTTACTGCGAGACTCGGTCGGGACGCTGAGTTCATCGCTCTCGAAGCGACTACAGGCAAGAGGTAGCGGGGATTCCATAGTCCGTCCCCTGGAAGAGTACCAGGGTCGGTTTTTTGACTTTTGCAAAGACGGCTTCGACATCGACGGATGGTCGAAGATGCGCGAGTTGGTCGCGGCTTATGAAGACCCTGACATCAAGGAGACCTACACGGTAGCCTGTCACGGGGTCAGTAAGACCATGACCATGGCGCTACTGGTCGAGTATCACGTCAGCGTGATGGGCAAGCCGGCTATCACGACGGCCCCGACGCTCCGACAGGCAAACGATCTTCTGTGGGAGCAGATGCGGACGAACCGGGTCCGAGCGGCGGAGCGGATAACACTCCCGGGGCGAATTTTAGAAACGCCCAAATTAAAAAACGGTGCTGCGAAGGCGTGGGCTTTCGTGCCGAAGACTCCAGACGCGGCCCAGGGGATTCACCTTGATGATTTGCTCATCGTGGTGGACGAAGCAGCTGGTGTAGAGAACTGGTTGTGGAAAGCGATCGTCGGGTGGGCTACGAACCCCGGTTGCCAAATTTTTGGAATCGGGAACCCGAACACGCTTCTTTCATATTTTCGGTCTCAGTTCTTTGAACAGCGGGGCAAGGTAGACGAATCGAGCGGGAAGACGGTTTCCCGGGCCATCGAGATAAGCGCCCACGATTCGCCGAACGTCACCACCATGGAGTGCGGGCGACCGAAGACCCCTGAAGAGCAGGAGGTTCTCCCCCGTCCTATTCCGGCTCTGGCGTCGGATTCGTGGCTTGCCAAGTGCGCTCGGGAGTGGGGCAAAGACTCGCTCGACTACTGGATGAAGGCTTTGGGGAAGTGGCCTGAGACGACGCTTGATGAGCGGGCCATCCCGATGGAGTGGATTCAGTTAGGATTCAAGCGGACGGACGATGCGATCGCGGCCGGGATACTGGTGGACCCTGATGACGACCCGTTTCACCGGTTATCGCTCGATATCGCGCGGCGGGGTGTGGATAAGTGTTGCGCCGGCGGATTAACTAGGCAGCGATACCTCAAGGTGTCGCGGTACTGGGATGAGCCAGACACGACGAAAACGCTCGATTACTACTATGAGCTGATCGGGGACAGTGTTGCCCGGTCTGGCGAAGACGAAGTTGAGTATGGGGCTATCGACGGCAATGCCCTGGGTGGAACGGCCTGTGACTTCGCGTGTAAGCACAAGAAGGAGAACCCTGAGATTTGGGGTTCATGCGAGGTCAATGAGGTCGACTGGGGTGCTAACCCCGAGGGGTCTGAGAAGAAGGACAAAGCGAAGCGGCGGAGCCGGAAGGGCGTCAAGAAGACACCCAAGGCTCAGTTTACGACCATGTACGTTTCGCGGCTGTATTGGAACCTCAGACAGGCCCTGAACCCTTCGAAGCCCCCGGAAGAGCTCATCTATCTTCCGACTGAAAAAAGTTTGCGGAAGGCTGGCCTGACTCGGGACCAGTTCGCTGCCCAGATGAATGCCCGCAAGTGCTGGCGGAACGAATACGGCCAGTGGTTCGTGGAACCGAAGCACAAACTCAAGGAGCGCACCAAAGAGATGAAGGGCGCCACTTCCTGCGACGTCGCCGATATGGGAGCCATGTGCTTCGACGACACCTTTAGACGAAAGAAACGGGGCCTGAGATTCGCTAGACGATGAAACTCTTCAAGTCACAATTTAACGCCCTGAGCCGGGCCACAAGCAAGTTTGTTCAGAAGTTCTTTGATACGAGTCTGTCCCTGGGTGGGTGGGCCCTGTCTAAGGGGCTTCAGTTCATCAATAAGTACCGCGGGCCGATCTATGATAAAGCCTATTGGCTTCGGGCTTATGACCATTGCTTCTTGGTTCAAGTCCCGGTCAGTCGCATCGAGGAAGACTTTGCCAAGGTCAAATGGCAACTGAAGCGGGCCACCTACAAACGGAATGAGCCCCCGGTCTACAAGCAGATCTGGCGACACCCTTTTCTTGACTTGCTGAAGAGGCCCAACGAAGACCAGACCGGGATCGCCTTCAAGCAGATGATGATTAGGCACTGGCTCTGTTGCGGTGAGGTCATTATCTACATCGAAGAGCGCAACGCTCTGGGTGAGCCCACGAAAATGTTCCTCGTGGAGCCTCACAAGCTCTGTGAGACACCCCTGGACAACCAGCAGGATATGTACCGCTTTGAGATCGGCGAGGGTATCCATACTCGATACATCGATGCCCCGGCTTCAGAAGTAGCCTACTGGTGCAACCCTTCAGCCTTCGCGGTTCACGGCAGGGGCGTCGGCAAGGTTGTGGCTCTCTCTAGAGAGGTCAAGCTGGACGAGAAGTCTTCCGAGTGGTCTCTGGCGGTCTATGACAATGGCTCTGTGGTCGGGACTATCGTCCATATGCCTGATGTGGAGGCGGAAGACCTCAAAGCTCTCCAAGAGGAATGGGACAAGAAGTATACCGGGATCGACAATATCGGCCGGACCCTGTTTCTCAGTTCTGACTCTATCGATGGCAAGTCGCCGATGTCGGTGGAGAAGATGGGGCACGGTCACCGAGAGCTTGACTGGACCGAGTCGAAGAAAGACCTCCTGAAGAGAGCTCTCATCCTCTTCGGGATACCTCCCCAGGTTGTTGGCCAGATAGAAGGCGGAAGCCGATCTGATACTTCCGGCGCCGACTATATCCACCAGAGCAAGAACATCCTTCCCTTGCTTTGTCGATTCACTGAAGAGTTCGAGATGAGACTTCTTCCGCAGTGGCGGGGGACCAAGAACATGGTCGTGACGTTTGAGAATCCGGTCCGCGAGGATGCGGCTTTTAGGCACAAGCGACTGATCGAAGGTATGAAGGTCGGAGCAGTCCTCCGTGATGAGTGGAGGAGAGATTCCGAGCTTGATCCGATGCCGGGAGAACTCGGCAACACGACTCCCCTGCCCCTGAACATGCATCACGTTGATGCTAACGGGAAGCCGGTAGTGGAGGCAGACACTCAGGCGCCGGCGGTTCGCGAGGAAGACGACGCCGACAACGCCGCTTCGTCGGTGGCTCTGAACCACGCTAGTCGAGCCTTGGATTTACTGAGAGGAATGCAGTTTGAACATTAAGACAAGGCCGATGAACCTATATACCAAGCGAGTCTTTAAAGGGGCAGTCCACAGAAAGTGGTGCCCCTTTTCTGGTGAGGTTAAAAATATTGACGATGAGGCCCACACCCTCACGGCTCGGGCTTCGACGATGTCGATCGACCGTGACGGGGAGATTGTCTTGCCTTCGGCCTTTATGGTTGAGGACTACCTCAAGAACCCTATGTTTCTGTGGAACCATCGCTGGTATGGCGACCCGTCCGATGCTATTGGGTGCGTGAAGGCGGTTCGACCCACCGACCTGGCCCTGATTGCGAAGTTCGCTTATGACGCTGCGATCGACCCGTTTGCCAAGCTGATTTGGGACAAGGTCACCATCACAAAATCTATCCGCGGCTTTTCTGTCGGCTTTCGGATGGTGGAGTGGGTCACGGCTCGAGACTCTGAGGACAAGATCAACGCTCTGCCGGCGGAGGCAGCTGGCGCTCTTCGGCGCGGCGATGTGTGGCTTGTCCATACCAAGGTTGAGCTTATCGAGATTAGCCAGGTTCTGATTCCCTGCAATGTCGATTCCCTCACAGATTTTGAAAATGTTGATGAGTTGATGGCCTTGAGCTTCTCAGCTCCAAGCGACGCAGAAAACGAAAGGACCGATGAAATGGATCTAACTAAACTCTCGGCGGAACTGGATGGGGTCAAGGAATCCCTGAAAAGTATGTCCGCCAATCAAGAGACTCTCGCTTCGGCTCTGAAGTCGGTGGCCGAAGCGCAACAAGCGACCGTAACCGCTTTGAATGACTTCAAGCAAACCAAGGCGGCTGAACCGCCTGCGGCCGCTCCGGCTTCGAAGGAGAAGCTGGCTTCCGAGGTGGGTAGTCTCGACGACCTTCCGCCCGCGGTAAGAAAAATGATCGTTGAGCAAGTCACCGATCAAGTTATGGAGGCAATCACTCAATGAGCGAAATCTCAGACATGATTCTAAATCGCTCTCGCAAGTTCTTGGAAGACAAGGACCGACGAGGCGAACAGGTCAAAGACTTCCGTGATGGCAAGACGATGGAGAACTACATCGACAACGCCAACAAACACGGAATCATCTCCCAACTAAAAGCCCCGAGCAACTCAAACGAGAACGCTCCGACCTATATGGATGGTGTAGAAGCCTTTGCCTTCTCGGATGAGTTCAAGGGCTTCAAGCAGACCAAGGGCAACTCGAAAACCTTCGAGTGGGACCCGAGTTCGAAGCTTCACTTGCCCAGCAATGGCAACGGAGGCACCGGCCGAAAGACCCCTTCAATTTCGACCGTGGCGGATATTCGTGACAACCTCACGACCATCCGAAGTGACGAGATTCAGAAGGCGGGCGTTCGTCAACAGCGTTTGAGAGAGTTCCCCGCGAACATCCCTCAGACCCAGGGCGACACTTTCAAGATGCCCCGGGAAACCGGCTTCGTGAACTCGGCTGCCGGCCGTCCGGAAAACATCGATGCGGCTTCGATGACTCACGCGAGTCAGTCCCGCATTTCTACCGACTGGTGGACCGTCAATATCGAGACGATCGATCACTACGTCGACTTCCCGGAAGAACTCCTGGAAGACTTGCCGGCGTGGATCGCCTATATGCGTGAACGTGGTGTCGAAGGTGTCGATGATACCGAAGACGCTTACATCACCAACGGGGCGGGCCATGGTTCCAACGAGTTCCTTGGCTATCTGACGGACCCTGACGTTCCCACCTATAACTGGTCTGATGGCGATGTTGGAGACAACATGGCTGATGCCGTTCTGGGTGCGCACGTCGAGATCATTGCGGCCGAGTTTATGCCCGACCGTAACCTCTTGAGCGTCATCGACCACGCGGCGATCCTGAAGCTGAAGGACGACAACGGGAACTATCTCTTCCCTGCGGCTCACCGCTCTGGCGACGTGGAGTTTGCCCTTTGGGGCGTTCCTACTTCGAAGACGACCGCTCTCTCTGCCGGTTCCGGAATCAGTGGAGCTCTGCGAAGAGCCTCCCAGTATCGTTCGAGAAAGAAAATCGGATTCCGATTGACCGACTCGCACGGTGACCGGTTCACCGCAGGGGTCTACACCCTGGTTATCGCGCGACGCGCCGGCTTCGGTGTAAACCGTCCGGAAGCTGTTCGAGAACTGAACTTCGACAACGCTCCGAGCTAGTCCCCAAACGACCATTGAGAGACTGAGGAGATTCCTTTCTAGGGGTCTCCTCAGTCGTCTCTGGAGAGAGAAGAAATGGCTAAAAAATACATTGCACTGAAAAAATTCGGCGGAGGAAAGAAACTCCGGTCCGCCTACGGTTCGGGGCCCGGACGAATGGTCCAGATTGGTACCCTTATCGACCCCAGCGTCACGAACGAGACCCACCTCAAGGAACTCATCTCCCTTGGTCTGATCGAAGAGTTCGACGAGAAGAAGACCTACCAGACCCAGGCGGGTCGGGATAAGCGGGCCAAGTTCCAGAATCGCCATGCCCAAGAGGCAGAAGCCAATAAAGATTCTGCCAAAGAGGCAGACAAAAAGTCTGACGGTGGCACGAAGGACGACAAGAGCGGCAAGAAGGACAAGGGCTAACCTTTGGCCCTTTCTGAAGATGCCCTCGTCACGCTTGCTGACTTACGGAAGCAAGGCGGGACAGACCTCGATGATGCTACTTTAGAGAGCCTCATCGAGGTCGCTTCGTTTGAGGTTGTTGCGTACCTGAAGCGGCCGATTCTCTATGCGGAAGCGACGGATATGCCTGACCTCGACGTGACCCCAAACAGTCGCGTTCGGCAAAGTTGGGGAACACAGAATCTCTGGCTTCGCCGTTACCCTGTTCACGACGTGACATCGGTTCACGTCAACGGAGCGGCGCAGGAGGTGGCCACGGTCACCCCGGCCGACCTTCCGATATCTAGCCAGGGCGAGAAGGTTTGGAGAACCCCTGAATGGGACGTGGCCGGCAAGCTGGTCCGTTTTAATGGGTGGCCCTACGGTGCGGTGTCGGTGGTTTACGCCGGCGGATACAAGGGCCCAAATCAGGTCGACATCCCTGAAGGCGTGGCCGAGCTCCCGCCCGACATCGCGCAAGCGGTGATTCTCACGACCTTTAAGATTGCTTCGGTCCCTATGCGGGACGGGGAGCTTGACCTGCTCATGGAGCGGACCGTAGGAGGCTGGGAACAGCGTTGGTCGTCAGGGTTTAACTCCCGGGCCGATTTGATTCCGTCGGCCGCCAAGATGTTGATCCGCAAGTATCGCCGGCGGTGGTTTTCGTGAGAGGTTGGCCACACACCAGCACCTATGAAGGCCGTGGCTTTTCTGTGGTCGACATGGAGCGGGTCCCTGAACTGGACACCGAGCAGGCTTTCAAGTGTCTGGTTGAACCGCTGGAGCCTGAGCAGATTGAGAATCTCTCTCTAGAGATGGAACAGCCCAAGCTCAGGATATCCTGGCCCCCGATTTCGGGTCACGTCATTGAGCACGGCGACAAGGTCACCTTCAACGGTGAGCCCTACGAAATCAAAAAGATTCTGTCGGACATCTACCGGCGCCGGCGACCTTACTTCACTGCCATTCTGTGCGGTGGCAAAGAATGATGAAAGCGGCCCTCAAGGGGGCGGACAAGTTCTCCCGGATGCTGGCCCGGAAAGCTCAGGCGGTTCAAAAGGCCGTCAAGCAGGTCCAGAACGAGACCGGTGACGCGGTCGTTAAAGGCACCCAGAGGAGAGCGAAGGCCCGTCGGGGCGTAACAGCCCAGGATCACCGTTCGGCGGTCAATCCTCGTCCCCCGCGGGTCAATAAAAAGCGCCTGGCCGGTGGTGGTATGGGTGTCCAGATGGGTGGCCAGTGGGGTCACGCGAGAGACCCGATCGTCATCAAGATGATGAAGGCGACGGGCTACGGTGCGGATTTGATCCGGAAGCACCTCTGGGTGGAGCAGCCTTTGATCGGTGGAGGGGTACTGGCTCCGGAGAAGATGCGCTTTGACAAAACCCCGTGGCTTGAAGAGTGGGGTGAGCGCGAAGACCGAGGGCAGCAGCGTAGAAGACACGCGGTCAGACTACCCCCGGAAGTTCGGATGCGGCTTTCCCTGTCGCCGGCTCTGATGGAGAGACAAGAAGAATACGTTCGGGCGTTGGAGGTCGCGTTCTTGCGCGGCATCACCCCGGGGAATGTTGCGGGTGACTTGTGAGCAGCATAGAGCGCCGGTCATTCGGCACGACGGTGCAGAGCAAAAGTCTCCACCGATATCTAAAAGAAATTCTAGGGTCCTGCGGGGCCCTTTCTTATTTGGGCGTCAAGACCGTGGAGCGGTTTGAGAAGTGGAAGTTTCCGACCAAACCTAAGCCCGAGGTTCTAGACCTCATTCTTCCCCAGGTTGTGATCGCGTTCGGCGGATGGAAGCCAAAAGAGACCATCCTGAACGACGTAGCGGTTCAGGGGCACAACGAGTTCCACGTTCATTTGCTGACTCGGAGCGACACTGACACCCCGAGCGGTCCGGACTCCACCGAGATGATCGAGATCATCGCAGAAGAGTTTATCCAAGAGGACTCGCTGAGACCTCCACCGGGGCTCTGGAAGCCGGACCCTAACGCCGAAACCTGTTCGATTTTTTACAAGCAGTTCAAGACCGGAATGGCTCTTCATCACTGCTTCACCACCGAGATTTTCCCGATCTCGCCTATGCCCCTAGACGCACTAAACGTTGACCAACAAACGTTCACCCTGGCCATGGTCGGGGATTCGTATAAACGATAAGGAGACCCTAACAAATGGCACTACCCAAGGTCATGACTTTCAGGGGTACGGACCTGCTCGAGGTGAGCACCGTATCCGATACCGACGAATACACCAACCCCGGCGGCCCCTATAAGGTGGACGCTATCCAAGGATTTGAACTAGAAATCGACGTCGACGAAGACGAGCTCTTCGGGGACGAAGAAAAGAAAGACGTCTATGCCAAGATTATTGGCATTAAGGGCGGCTTCACCGCGGGCCAAGTTAACTTGGAGACCTACGGCATTATGACCGGGGGCACGTTCTCCGAGTCCGGTACGACACCGAGCCAGGTGAGCAAAGTCACCATCGGGCCGACCTTCCCCCCGTACCTGAAATGGCGCTTCTTGTGTCTTTACCAGGGTGGAGCGGATGCCGGTCTCAGCGGAGCTTACGAGATCATTATCTTTAAGGCGCGTCTGCTGTCTCCGAAATTGTCGGTTCAGTCCAAGTCTTACGGTGAACTGAGCGGAAACTTCAACTCCGCGATTCCCGTGAACCTACCGAGCGGTGAGAGTGTGCTGGCCTACGGCATCATTCGCAAGCTGGAAACGGCTCCTAGCTAATGTCTGCTAAACCGAAGAAAAAAACACCGAATCTTGAGGTTCGGAGCAGTGCTCCGGGGAAGCAGGCTCAGAAGGGCCTGCGAACCCAGACGATCACTGTCGACGGCAAAGAACTGCGTATTCAGGCGACCATGGGGATGCTAGCTGACCAGGAAGCCATTTATTGGGATATGCAGCAAGACCCCAGTATTGTCGGCGCCCGTGAAGGGCAACCCCTGAACGAGAAACACGAAACGATGTGTGCTCTGTTCGCCCTGGTCTACGACGATGCTAGTGAAATGGGGCTCACGCCCTACACCCTGTCCAAGAAAGTACCTCTGGACCAGGTCAACGAGATCATGGCTGAGGTCAACTCCATGGTCGGTCAACTTCCCGGATCTGAAGAGGGAAACGAGTAGAGCGGCTGCCCGGCCAGCCCATTGTTTTTGAGATCGATTGGGATTCGTGCCTTTGGTTCGGCCTGGTCGTTTTGAGACAACCCCGGTCTGAGTTCTGGGCCATGCCGCTCTGGGAGTTCTGCGCCCTCGTTCGCCAGCAAAAGGCCAACGATGACCGCATGAAAGAGGAGTACAAGAAGCTTGAGCGTTAATCGCAAGATAATTGTCGAGCTGTACCCTGTCACGAAGGGCGTAGCTCCCGCCCTGCAGTCCGTGGACAACAGTGTCAAAACTTTGTCCAGGTCTGTTCAGCAGCAGTCCGAGAGGATGCAAAAGGCCTTCACGAACTTTGTCAAGTCCGTTGGGCAAGCCTCCCGACGCCTATCGGCCGGCCTCTCGCTGGCCATGGGCGCCGGGGTCAAGGTGGCTGCTGATTTCGAGGAGCAGATGCGCAACGTCAACGCTATCGCCAAACAGAGCGAGCGAGACTTTGCGAAGACCACCGCAGCTGTGCTTAATCTTAATCGAGAGATCGGGACGGCTCAAAGCCCTCGAACCATGGCTGCAGCTATGACCGATATTGCTGGCGCTGGTTTTGACGCTCAGGATAGCCTCAAGATTCTCAAGGAAGCCGCCACTGGCGCTGACGCCGGAATGACTACGGCCGCTATCGCTGCGGACGGTTTGACAACTACCCTGGCGGCCTTTGGGAGAAGTGCGGATGAGTCAGCCTCAGTCATGGACGTAATGTTCAAGACGGTGGATATTGGCAAAATCCAGTTCGACGAACTTGCAAGCAATATCGGCAAAGTAGCCACATTCGCGAACTCTGCAGGGGTATCCATGGAAGAACTCCATGCCGGTATCTCCATGCTCTCAGTCAAGGGGTTGAGCGCGGAGGAAAACGTGGTCGCTCTGCGCGGGGCAATCAAGGGTATCCTTGACCCCGCTAAAGAGGCGAAGGTTCTCTATGATGAACTGGGGCTTTCTTATGGTCAGACCGCGCTGAAGCAAAAGGGTTTAATTCGGCTTCTCCAGGAGATGGAAGCAGCGACCGGCGGAGATACGGCGCAGATGAGCACTCTCCTTGGGGATGTGCGTGGCCTGAACGCCGCTCTCGGCATCTTGTCCAATGATGGTGGCAAAAAGGCTCTGGATTTTCTCAATCAGATGCAGAATGCCGACGGTTCAAAACTGGCGGCGTTGGACCAGCAGAGCCGCTCCCTAAATTTCCAGATGCGGCGACTCGCGGGGGTTGTAGAGTCTCTCGTGATTCAAATCTCTGGCGCGTTCTTGCCGACCATCAAGAGCTTTGTGGATACCCTGGCCGGTTGGGCGAACGCCCTGGCCGCTCTGACCACCGAGCAGAAAGAGTGGATCGGTCAACTTGTGGCTGCGGCTGCTGCTTTGTCCGGACTGGTCGGAATGCTCAGCGGGGTAGTGGTCTATTTGGCCGGGATGAAGACGGCCCTCGGGGCCATCGGGATCACGGGTTTCGGTGGTGCCCTCAAAACCCTGGCGGGGTATTTCACTGCTTTGAATCCTGCGATTCTTGCGGTAGTGGCGGCGGTGGCCGCCATGGCCGTCGCCTGGAACAAGAATTTGGGCGGAATCCAAGACAAGGTCGCTGAGTGGTCTTCGGATATCTCGGAGGCCATGATCGAGGTCACTGAGTTCTTTGGAAAGGCGTGGACTGAAGTTCAGGCCATTACTGAGCAGGTCTGGGGAGCGATTGGACCTTTCGTTCGGGCGGCTCTCAGCGGCTTGGCTGACTTCATCGCTGCTCAGGGTGCCCTGATCGTTGATCTTTGGTCCGTATCATGGGAACTGATCTCGGGCGTGGTCGAAATTGCTTGGGAGGCGGTCAAGGGGATCATCACCGTGCAGCTGGCGGCGATTCGCACGGCCCTGGATGTCGGGGCGGCCCTTCTCAATGGAGACTGGAAGACCGCTCTCGATAAACTCAAAGACGGTACCGAAGAGATTCTCTCTGCCCTGGTGGAGATGTTCGCCGGCATCCTGCGCGAAATCGGAGAACTGGTGGTCTCTGCCGGCGGGGAGCTTTACAACGCAGGCCGGAACCTAGCTCAGCGTTTGGCTGATGGGGCGAGACAGTCCCTGGTCGACTTTAAGAACGCCTTTGCGGAGGCTCTCGGGTTCGCGGTTGATCAAGGGAATGTGTTTGGCGAAGCGGCCGACCGACAGTTCAAGACCGCTTATCAGACGATTCTGAAGCATACTCAGGACTTCGGAAAGTCGTTTAAGTCCGAGGTGGAACAGGCGTTTGCTCCTCTGCAGTCTCTTGGGAATCAAATCGAAGAGGGTCTTTCGGGCGTCGGCGATGCTCTGCGGAACAGTGCCCCTGGTCGGGCCCTGGGTCGGCTGACCGGGCTCTTTAGCCTTGGTGGTGGCGGTGGCTCTGGACCGGGTGGCGGAGATGGTGGCGGTTCCGGTGGAAGCGCAGCAGTCAAGAAGGGGCAGTTTGACCGAGCCGAGGCCTTGGCTTTTATTAGAGAGTTCGCCAAGGAAGGCTCCAACTTGTCTGGCCTTGGAGGGCTAGACGATAAGACCGTTCGAGCGCTTCACGAGGGCATCAAGAACGCCATGAAGGAGGGCGTTGAACTTCTCGTCACGTCGACGAAGCGAGGCGGAGGGGGTCACCATGGTTCTGGCGAGGCCGTAGATCTCTACGCCTACGGGTCTGGCATCAATGATGCGAATATGGCCAGCGTTCTACAGCAGATTTTCTCTGGTACTGGATTCGCAGCTATCATCGACGAACTGCGTCAGGGCGTTCTTAATGTTACGGGCGGGAGCGGCCCTCACGCCCACGCTACGACCGGGGTTCAGCAGCAGTTCAAGGGTACAGACGGGAAGGATGCCGTTCTCTACGTCAAGGGGGCATCTGCGGCCGCAGACATGGCCGCCAAGCGATACGAGGAAGAGCAGAAGAAGCATCAAGAGCACCTGGAAGCAAAAGCGGAGGCAGAGAAGGCTCATCAAGAGTATCTCTTGGCTGCCGAATCTGAATACAACCAACAACGAGCAGCAGCCTGGCAATCTTTCGCTGAACAGCAAAAGGCCTATCAAGAAGGTCTGATCTCTGAGGATATGTTTGGGGAAGCCCTCCTTAGCTACAAGGTTAGGATCTCTGAACTGGATGCCGCTCAACAGGTCGCCTTTGACGGAATGAAACAGAACCTGATCGACGGGGCTCTGGTGGCCATCGATACGGCTACCCAGCAATCCGAAGCGATTGGAACAATCCTCGAAGAGGAGAAAGCTCGACAGGCCGAGTTTCATCAACAGAAATACGATCAGCGGATGGCCGAGTATGAACACCAGGTGGCCATGGACCAGCTCACCTATGAGCAGAAGGTTATTCACCTTCAGCAAATGCTGGCTCAGGAGAACCTGACAATTCAGCAGAAGAGAAACCTCGAACTCCAACTGCACAACCTTCGGAAAGCCCACAATCAAGAGCGCATCGCCGATGAGCAGAACATGGTCCAGCAGTTTGGGGCGACATTCGAGAATTTTCTGGTCCAAACGCTCTCTGGGCAAAAGTCGTTCTCGGAATCGCTCCGGAGCCTTTGGAAGAGTCTCCTCAATACCATCATCACCTATATCGCCAAGGCGATTGTCAAAGCCACGATTCTGAAAGCCATTATGGGCAGCCTTTCTGGCGGATTAGGATTCTTCCACGGCGGCGGAATTGTTGGTTTACCGGGAGATAACGGACTCATCACGGCCCACACCGGCGGAGTCATCACCCCCGGCGGCCTGGCCACCTTTCATTCCGGCGGGATGGTCACCCCTGGAGGAGTGTTCTCCGGAGGAGCCCTTCGCCCTGACGAGATCGTTGCCAAGTTGCAGACCGGGGAAGCCGTTCTCCCTCGGAACCTCGTGAACCAACTGCGCGGAAGCGGTGGCCGAAGCACTAGCAATTCGACATCGGTTTCCATCGGAAACGTGACCGTGAACGGTGACACCGATGTCAACACGATGACCCGAAAGTTGGCCTGGATGAACTTGGCCTATTCGAGAGGAGGGTAACCGTTGATTAAGCTTTTTCAGACCTACGGAAGCCCTATCTGGCCGGGGACCCTGCCAACCTCGAAGCCGTTTACCAATAACGCGACGTGGGACGAATCGACCGGGATCAATGTGAGCACCGTTTTCACGGTCCCGAACACGATCACGTATCGGGACAATTCTTTCGAGTTTTCCAACAAGTTCGTTCAGTCGGCTTTCCGTCCGGGAGCTCTGCCGACGACAAGCTTGCTAGAACGACGGCCCATCACAATTGAAGGCGAAGTCTTCATGGATACCCGGGCCGACCTCGAAGAACTGGAGAGGCAGTTCAAGAGGGCGGCTATTCGTCCTCACCTGAAGCTCGGGCTGGATGACGAGAAGTATATCAACCTGTCAGCTCTTAAAGATTTCTCTTGGATATACCGGCAAAAGAGCGGACGAACGTTTGCCTTCGTCAAAGTTACTTGGGAAGCCGGCGATCCATTCTGGTACCGGTGGGAGCGGCAAGAGGCCGTCATCACGACCGACCCGACCGACTTTGGGGACGAGTATAACGGGTTCACCGTCACCGTGGATGAGGACCTTGCGACGTGGCCAATCTACCCCTGGATCAGTTTTGTGGCCGCAGGAAGTACCATCGAGGCTGATTGGTCGCTGACCAACGGGACGGACAGCGATGCTAATTTCACCTATGGGAATGACGTAACGTCCGGGAATACCGTCATCGTGCACTGCGAGGCGGGTACAGTCGGAGGTAGCGGCGGGCAGGGTATTCAGCATTTCTCTGGACAGTTTATCCGGCTTCTCCCGGGAGCGAACGCTCTGGTTTTTGCGGCCGGGGTTGGTGGGCTTGAGTTTGATATAACGTTTCAATGGCGAGAGAGATGGCTTTAAGTCGTGGCTCAGCCTAATCGTCCCGCTTACACTCTCAAGTTTTTCGACCAGTCAGACAACTTAGAGGGAATCATCACCTCAAACGCCGGCTTCTCCCCTATGAGTGAGGCCGAATTTGACGTGACGATGCGTGGGTCAGGGCAGCTTCAGTTCGATCTGTCGTATCTCCCAGACTTTGAGATCTATCATTTTCAGTTTCTCAAGATCTATCTTTGGAACCAGACAGAGCCGTACTGGTCGGGGTTCGTCACCCTGGTTCCCGGGAACTACCAGAGCGACAACGTTTGGAACTTCCGAGCCCTGGGTTTCCCGACGTATCTCGGCAGCCAGGTTTACCTGAAAGAGTTCGACAGCACCTTGCTTGATACGAGGCTGAAAGAGTTTCTGCAAGACTTTGACTCGGGACAGTCGACGCTCAACTATAACGCCAGTAAGGTGACGTTTAATAGTACGCCCCTTGCCTATCTGCTCTTCATTATGACTCAGACTGATGAGGTCGTGAGGGCTTTTGAGAGAATCGCCGGCAGCAACTGGGTCATCGGTGTGGATCACGATCGAGACCTGACGTTTACCGGCTTCACAGATACGAGTATCACGGCCGATCGCGTTCTGGTCGTGGGTCGAGAAATCATGGAGTGGAAGCCCGAGACGGATTCCTCTGAGGTCTTTAATTACTGCATCGTCAAGATGGGCGGGATCAACGAGAACTCGGCCAGCGATTTCTATAAGACCAATTTCACCGGTCAGATTGAGCAAGACGCGACTTCGATCTCTAATTATGGCCTGAGAGCCAAGGTTGTCACGGCCCCGAACGCTCTCCATCAGAACGACGCCCAAAAATACGCTCAGACGGAGTTGGCGGCCAACAAAGACCCGAAGCCAAACAATCCCGCCCAAAAGGTTCTCTACGACGGGAGACGGTGGGAGCCCGGCAAGTGGTTCCGGATTCTGCTTCCGGATGGGACCTCTGAGGAGTACCAGCTGGTCCGCATTCGTTACAAAATTTCCGACAACATGATCGAGTGCATGTTGTATCTGGGCTCTGACGATCAGACCCTCGCCCGACTGCAAGATTCCTTGGAACGTACCCAGGCTAATGCCGAGTACGCCCGCCAAGCCTCCCAGACTCGATTCCAGATCACTCCGACACCACCTTAAAAAAATCGATCGCAGCCTTGCCTGCTTTATCACCTAACAAGGAGACCCCATGAATATCAATGTGAGCAGCCCGCGTGGTACAGACTACGGCGCGGTGAATATCTATGTCGAAGACAGCGCTTCCCGGGTAGAGCTCGGCCCGACTCTACGGATTCACGCCATGCAGGGTCTCGACTACGAATTGGACGTCGACGAAGACGAACTGTTTGGTGACGAGACCAAAAAGGACGTCTATGCCCGATATTACGGGGTCATGGCGACCTGTAAGCACGGCCAGATAGAAATGGAAACCCTGGCGGCGATGCTGGGGACCACCCTGGAAGAGATCGGGACGACCCCCGACCAAATCCTGAAGACCCATTTCCGTCCGGTTCGCCCTCCCTATATGAGGCTGAGGCAGTACCACGCCTACACCGGTGAGGGCGGAGCGGCTCTTCTGCACACCTTCACGAAGGTTCGGGTGACCTCTCTCACCATCAAGAACGTGGCGAAAGGGTACGCCGAGATCGAATTCACCGCGAAGGGCAAAACGGCGGTCTATCCTCACCCGGTTCCTTCCTATCTGGAAATCGAGGCTCGAGAGACCGGGATCGTGATCGGGGATTCTCTGGCCTACGCCCCCACCCGGCAGTTTCTCCCGCTCTGGATGCCCGACGACTCCGACGGATTCACCGACAGGGTCGAAGATGCCGGTCTGCTGACCCAACACGCCGTCGAGGGTAGTACCGAGGGGGATTATCTGGAATGGACCAGGCCCCTGGGTGAAGGTACGGCGATGCTCCGGCTCCGGGCGGCCACCGGCGACGACCGCGGGAAGATGTCTGTGACCGTCGAGGGTGTCGAGGTTGGGGAGATTGACCTCTACGACGACCCTGGTTCGGGCAACGTTCTGATCGAGTTCGCGTTCTCGGTGTTTGAGACGAAGGAGCACACCATCCGGCTGACTATCGTCGAGAATCACGCTTCTTCTACGGACGACATCGTTCAACTGAGTTCGCTCGAGCTGACTTCTCAAAACGCTGCTCTGACCACCTTGACGAACATCTTGCCGAGGCTCGGCAGCAACCCCGCTCAGATTCCGGCAACCCAGTACGCCCGGACTTCGGGAAGTGTCACGGTGGTGACGCCGGCGGGCGATGGCGGTGAAATCGTTCAGCAGACCGGGATCGGCGAATATATCGAGTACGAGGTGACCCGGGAGCCCGGGACCTATTCGATTGAAGCGATGCTCGGGACCGGAGATGACCACGGGATTCTTTCGGTGGCGGTCAACGGGACGGCCGTTGGCACGGTCGATACCTACGACGACCCCGACACTTTGCCGGTGAAGTTCGCGGTTCCCGGAACGTTTACGATCACGTCTCAGCAGCGAATCAAGATCAGGGTTACCGCGACCAGCAAACACGCAAGTTCGACCGGCTATAAAAAACAGGTTGCTTGGATTCAGGTTGTTCCCGTTACCCCGAATCAGCAGTTCTTGACGGAAGACCATGCTCAGGCCGAGATTATCCTCCTACCCTGGTTTGCCGATGTGAACAACGGATGGACCGGAGCAGCGGACACGACTGTTCAGAACTGGGTCTATTCAGGGTCTAGTGATGATGATATCGCATGGCAGAAGGTCGCTCTGGCGCCCGGCAGCTACCGGGCAACCCTGAACTGTAAAATTCAAACCGGTGGGGCCAACGTTCTTCTTCAGTTGGATACCGGCAGCGGCCTGGCCACCGTGGCCACCTTCGAGACCGACGGGGATGCCGACGATCACGGGAAGGTTCAAAAAACTTTCTCGATTGAAACGGCGGTCCTGGCTACGGTGGCCCTGGACAAGGCTTCTGGAAACGCTGCCTTCTCCTATCTCTATCTGGAGCGACTCTAGGTGAGTGAATACTGTCTCACTTACGAACTGAACGACCGGGTTCGTGGCAACACGGTTCGAGAGTGGGCTCTCAAGGTCGAAGACGGTGACGGCAACCCGGTCGACCTGAGCGGAATTACCGATGCCCGGGCCACGTTTCGGTATCAACATCCCGCAGGCGATGTCAGCTTGTCGTTCTCGTTGGGTGATGGCCTGACCCTGGAAGACCGGGATAGTGTCGGTTTCACGGATTGGCTAGCTTTCGATCCTTTCGTCCTAGACGCTTTGGCCGGCTACCACTACGGAGAGGTTTGCCTCTTCTGGCCGGAGCGAGAAACCATAGCATTCCCCCGTCTGAGGGTCTTGCAGAACAGGGAGCCTTTCTCATGAGTGATATCAAAGTTGTAAAGTTTGCGGACTACTATCAGGGGCCTCCGGGGGTGGACGGAGCGGATGGAGACGAAGGACTGTCTGCCTATGAAGTCGCCCTCGTTGAAGGCTTTGCTGGAGATGAGACTGCCTGGCTGGCAAGTCTTAAAGGCGACCAGGGGAATCCTGGCAACGATGGTGCCGATGGGACCAACGGAACGGATGGGGCGGATGGCCTGTCTGCTTATGAGGTCGCCGTGGCGGAGGGTTTTGTTGGTGATGAAGCGTCCTGGCTTGCTAGTCTGGTTGGCCCTGCGGGGGCGGACGGTAGCGACGGAGCAGATGGGGCCGATGGTTCGGACGGCGATTCTGCCTATCAGGTAGCGGTGAACGAAGGTTTTGTCGGGGATGAAGCTGCTTGGCTGGCTAGTCTCGTGGGCCCCGCGGGTGCCGACGGGAGCGACGGAGCGGATGGCGCAGACGGAGATTCTGCTTACCAGGTCGCGGTTAGTGAAGGATTCGTCGGGGATGAAGCGGCCTGGCTTGCTAGTCTCAAGGGCGACCAGGGAGACCCTGGAAACGACGGGGCGGACGGAGACTCCGCCTACGAAGTGGCTGTCAATGAAGGATTCGTTGGGGATGAAGCGGCCTGGCTTGCGAGTCTTGTTGGCCCTGCGGGGGCGGACGGTAGCGACGGAGCAGATGGGGCAGATGGAACTTCCTATCGACGCCAACGCCTGGCTCCCTGGCTACCCGATAGCGTGGTTGGTAGTTGGCAATGGATCACTGTAACCAATTATATAATGGGCGGCTACTGGTATAATGTCTCCGCCGCTATCAACGACCGCCTGAACTTTGAAAACGTTGTTCTAACAGCAGGCCCCGCCATTTTGAGAATAATGCACACTACGGCCGGAACTGGTGGCATAATTTCGGTCTATTGGGGGACTGACAAACTGGCTGAGTTTGACGCTCGGACCGGGAGCACGGGTTCAAATACGGTTATTGATGTCAATCTGGGAACAATAGCAGCAACCGATACCAAGCAGCTTTCATTCAGAATCGAAGCGTCTAGCGGGTCCGGTTATCTGTTCAGGGCTCAAGACTTCGAAATTCTTCAACCGGAGGCATAATGCAACCAACTTTGTTTGAGTACAAATACCTGGATTTAGACTGCTGTGTGCAGTTAATAGCCTGCCCCCCTTACCCGTTGCAGGTTATGGTCGGAGCGCTACCCGGCAAAGATCCCACAGAACAGCAGATCGCCGAGGCCGAGAGCCGAGGGGCTAACCTTGTGGATGCGGCTGGAAGGTTGGCTACCGAGTACGAATCAAGCGACGACAAGCACCTGCGAGTCTTTGCCTACGAACAAGCTCCTCTAAAATTAGCCACCCTTCCACCCGAGGACTTCCACTGGTCGATACTGAGCTTGGCCTATGACATCCAATGCGATCACAACCACCGGGGATTCAAGTCTCGGAAGGTCTACTTTAATCAGGACGGGGAGCCAGTCTTCGGTTTGGCCTTCACTCACGAAGGCGCGACGGTTTCGGGGAAATCAGCCCTTCGAATCACCGAGCAGGTCGTGTGGTATCGAAACGATGGCTCTGAATATCTCGGCGCGAAGAAAGACCCCAAGACGCTACTCACCGAGAGCCAGGCTTGGATCGACTATATGGAGGCTTGCCGGGCTACAATCCATCGAAATTACAAGCTATGGGTTCCCAAGGCCCTTATCGCTGTGGGCGAGACCGAGGAGACCGAAGGGGACGTAGCCTTACTGGAGTCCAGGATGATGGCTTCGGCCTGGCTCTCTGGTCCAGTGGGGGCCGCCATGGACTTCTATGTCCGCAACGGCGACCCTCGGCCCCTGTTCGATGCGTTAGACGCCGACGAAACTTCCTGGCTTGAATCGGTGATACCGGACCACACAATCCCCGGCCTGGCCTCTGGAAAGACGATTGAGCAGATGATACGCGAGGGTCTGAGATGATCCTCTCCACCCTCCTTAAGCCCTCAGACCGAGACCAATTTCAGAGAGTCTTCCCCGCCCTGGACCTGGCCCAAATAGCCATCGAACTCCGAGACGATGACGGACCGGGCGGAGTCGGCGGCCGGGCCCCGGGAAGCATCTGGCGGCCGAGAGATACTATCCGCCTAGACCGCGCCGATTTCCACTTGGTCGACGGCCTGCTCGACCTATCCCACCCTGCGAAGGCGGAGCTATTGGCTCACGAGTTGACGCATATCGAACAAAGCATGCGCGGGTTCTGGTGGCGGCTAAAGATGTGGTTCTGGAAAACTTTTCTTCCTTACGACGAGAAGACTGGAAAGACAAGTCGGCCCCATGAGCTTGAGGCTTATGCCCGGGCGGCGGAAATCAGAGCGAATTGGAGTTAGATAGTTGAACTGGGAGCATATAGATCGGGCGTTCGGCCTGGTGGATAAATACGGGCTGAGCCTCTTTATCGCTATGACAGCGGTGTTCATGGTGGTGCGGGCAGTCCCTCGGCTAATCGACGCGGTAAGCAAGAAGCTAGACACGATCGGCGAGACGATAGACAAGAACTTTAAGGCGGGAAACCAGGCAGCCCACGAGGACAGAGAGGACCACTACGGCCGAATGAGCGACCTCGTGGGCAAATCCCAAGAGACCTACCTCAAGGCTCAAGCCGAGTTCCATAGGGGAACGATCGATGCTCACCGGGGCGTGATGGAGAAAAAAGACCAGGAGCGGCGAGAAATGATGGCCGAACATGCGGCCGCCCTGGCCGCCAAGGATTCGAAAATTTATGAGCTTTACGACAGACTGTCGGAGCGGAAAGAGGTCAAGAATGACAACGGTTCAGCGAACCAAACCCCCTAAACCCACGATAATCCCCCGAAAGTCCTGGAAGGCCCGCCCTGGTGGTGGGCTTTCTTATTTGGGGGACTTGTCCGATAGCTACTACAGGGTGACCTGTCACCACGACGCAAGCCCGGCGCCGGCGAACATGACGAAGGCGAGAGCCTTGCAAACCGTTCGGGAACACCAGGCGATGCACATGGACCAACAGGGTTGGAGCGATATCGGATATCACTTCCTTATCGCCCCTGGTGGTGAAATCATCGAAGGCCGACCCCTGAACACTCAGGGCGCCCATGTCTACATGGAGAACGGCGGAAACGTCGGCATCTGCGTGATGGGTGAATTGCACAAGCACCAACCGACGGCCGCTCAGGTGACGAGTTTCATGGCTCTGTATGCCTGGCTCTGTTGGGAGTTGGACCTCGACAGCGGTTGCCTCCGTGGACACCGTGACTATATGGCCACCCAGTGCCCTGGGTCCCTGTACTCGAGAATTCCCGAAGCCAGGGTCTACGCCAAGCGGGTTCTCACCGGCGGTCAGGCTCTTCCGATTCCCCCTGAACCTAAGCAGCCGGCGGCGCCCTCTCTTGAGATCAACGAGGAGAGGGTTGGTGAACTTGTCATCATCGACGGTGAGAGTCACATCCCCGTTCGAGCTCTGGCCGATCACATGGGGTGGGAGACCTCCTGGGACTCAAACACCAAGACAGTCCACCTAAAAACCGGTGCCCGCTGATTTGGCCAAGCTGGGAACAGCCCTGACCGAACTGGCCGACGCGGTCGAGAACGGGGAGCACGACCCGAAGCAGCTGGCGGCGGTCCTCCGAGAAGTCGGAAACCGGATGGCTGCTCAGGCTGAACGACTTGAAGACCTCCAGTATCGGATCGAGTGCATTGAGAGTGGTCGACCGTGCGGCAGGCGACGACGTATCTACACGACCTAACTACTAACTATCTACTAACAACTATCGAAATTAGTATTTGGACGCTGGGGAAAGACCCGGAGAATGAGAGACACACCCATGAGTCTAGTAAACAAGGCCAAAGAAGCTTTAAAGAATTGCAAAATCGATCAGGAGGGGTTGAACATCCTCACTGTCAATTTGCGACATGACCCAGAGCGAAGCCGCTTGGTGGTCACTCAGACCAGCGAGGTTGGAATCAATCTACCTGGTGATACCATGGAACAGATGCTCGCCAACGGGTTTACCATGGCGACCGGAGACGGCACCCTGGGAAACTAGTCGACTTTCTCGGCGGAGCGGCCCAAATCGCGGTCGAGGAAATCCCGGGGGTAGGTGGCGTCCTGGCAGAAACCATCGAATCAGTCGCCGCGAACGCAGGCCCGACTCCCGGAAACTGGATGATAAATCAGGTTCAGGACGAGGCCATGAGGCTCGACCAGTGGAGCGGGCGGGACTACGAGGGAGAGATTCCCACGACAGGCCCCACCCCGGTGACGGTCGGACCGACGACAGAGGAAGACCGGACCGACACCATCGACGAACTGGAGGAGTCTCTTGACGCCGGCGACGATTGGGAGGCCGAGGAGGTCGCTCTCAAAACCGGAGTCGGCGGGAACGCTGATGCTGCGGACGGGGTGACCGGTGAAGGTCTTGTCTGGACCAAGCGGGGATGGGTCGATCGGGACGGGAATCCTGTTGTTTGGTGATGACCGTCACTGAGTGGAACCATCCCCGACTTATTCTTAGGGAGCTTAGAAGAACCTCATTTTCCCCCTCACCCTTCGCGGGTGAGGTTTTTTTATTTCTCTAAGATGGTGCTCAGTACAAGCTCACGCTCGGATTGACTGGCATTATCTTCAAAACGAGCTTCGAGTCTCGCACCATCGCCGGTCCTTTGGATAGTGGCTATCTTGCGACCGGGTCTCTGATTGTGACGAGTCCATATTTCGTTTCCGTTGCTCATAATCAGGTTTGCTGGCAAGTCCTTAAAGAATTCTTCCATCTCTGGCTTTTCTAGATGTGGATTCTGCATCCTTTACAGCGTGACAACCGTCACTGAACTGAACTGCCCATCCCGGTAGTCTATCGATAGTTACTTGATATTCGTTCGACAGACTCGAGCCCCACCCGAAAAGGTGGGGCTTCTTTTATTTTCTGGACCCAGAGGAGCGGCAAAGCTGATCCACCATAGATCCACTCTGGCTCCTTTTTGCTCAAAACTTGAAGAAACTCCACGGTCAGGACAGTTCTCGGAGAGCCCGCGATCGGCTTGGTTGTCGGTCTAATCGGTCCAGACGGAAAAAGTCACCGTTTTTGAGTTTGCCTGTCTGTTCACAGTTCGTTAAGAACTCTTTGACCCTTAAAAGAATAGTGTGGTCGCGAACCGACCAGAGTGTGAAAACACTTCAAGCAGGTGTTGATGGGGGCATAGATCCACACCAGCGAGCACTGATGTGTAACCTATAGAGATCCCGTCCGTCTGCCGACAGAGAGTCGGTCGATAGGAAATTCAAGTGAATATTACGACTTTGAGCCGGTGTAGCCCGGTCGTCGGTAGAGCGAACGCGTCGCCGACTCCAGCTGCACCTATAACCGATATAATCGGGGATTCGTTTCAGCCCTCGGCTGCTGCGAGCCCCAACCCGAATCCTACGGCGCCGGGAGCATCCGCGGAGCTTGCCGTGGCGGCAGCCGCCAAGCTGGTGGAGAGTTCCTCCCAAAGCCAACCGCGCGTTGATATCAAGGACGTCCAGTCCGAACTGACCAACGAACTGCCCGAGGTCAAGGTACAGTACCTGCATACGGATGAGTTCGGGAAGCTGAACGGCCGACTGGCCACTTCTCAAGAACTGACCGCGATGATCGAATCTTTCAAGGACGAGTCGCGCATTCCGTTCGGCTACATTACCGACGGATGTTACGCTCGAGCCCATCTGATGGACGAGAGCTTTCGCCAACACGGTATCAACTTCGCCAAGATGTTCGTCCGAGGAGATCTAGCGGCGGCCAACGAGCACATGGAAGCCCGATGGTGGTATCACGTGGCGCCCCTCGTGTTCGTAGACGACGGCCAAGGGAATCCGGAAGCCAAGATCATCGACCCGGGGTTTAGCAAAACGCCCATGGACCCCAGCGAGTGGGTCAAGGCGATGAACCAGGGACCATCCATCAAGGTCGACCTGGTCGATCCTGAGCAGTACTACCCGCGCCGTCTGGGCAAACCAGATTCTTTCAGTGAGTCTTTAGACCCCGCTGTCAAAAGAATGCAGAGCTACGCCAGGCGTCTACACGACCACCGGTCGGCGTCAGGCGAACAACTCGGCGAATTTGAGAAACCCACCTGGCACGAAAAAGGCTGCGGTGGAGATTTCATCGTGGATGGAGAGCGAAGAACCGTTTTTCCGGAGGGCGTCAACACCGACCCTTACCGGGTCTACACCGGTCTCGGTACCAACGGTGGCGGAATTCTTCTCGAACTGGAAGAGCCGATGGACGTGGAAGTTTCAGCTACTTGGGACAGCCGACCTTCGGATTTCGACCCCTACGCTTGGTAGTCGAACGACAAACGAAAAAAGGGAGATGCCAATGGCGTCTCCCTTTTTCGTTTGAGTAAAGTGGGGTTCACTCCGAGCCCACCTTGAGTACGGCCAAGAAGGCTTCCTGAGGAATCTCCACCGAGCCCACCCTCTTGAGCCGCTCTTTCCCCTTCTTCTGCTTCTCAAGGAGCTTTCGTTTACGAGAAATATCACCGCCGTAGCACTTCGCCAGGACGTTTTTGCGAAGAGCCTTCACGGTTTCCCGGGCGATCACTTTCGTGCCCAGGGCGGCCTGGATCGGCACCTCGAACTGCTGTCGGGGAATGACTTCCTTAAGTTTCGCCACCAGGACTCGCCCCACGTAAAAAGCTTTGTCGCGGTGACAGATAGTGGAGAGAGCATCCACCTTCTCTTTGTTCACCAGAACGTCTAAACGAACAAGATCAGATGTCTGTTTGCCTTTCAACTCATAGTCCAGCGAGGCGTATCCGCGACTTCGAGACTTGAGTTGATCAAAGAAATCGGTGATGATCTCGCCCAGGGGGATTCGATACTTGATGTTGCACCGGCCGTCGCTGGGGTACTCCATCGTTTCGTACTCGCCGCGGCGTTGCTGGCACAGTTCCATAACGGCACCCACGAACTCCTCAGGGCAGATAATGGTGGCGTTCACCATCGGCTCCTCGATGTGCTCGATATCCCCGGTGGAAGGAAGTTCGTACGGGTTCTGAATCTTCACCATCTCCCCCGTTTTCAAGTAGACGTCGTAGATCACGGATGGAGCCGTGGCGATCAGGTCCAGATTGAACTCGCGCTCCAAGCGCTCCTGGATGATCTCCATATGCAAGAGACCCAAAAAGCCGATCCGAAATCCAAACCCCAGAGCCACGGAAGTCTCGGGTTCGTAGACCAGGGCGGCGTCGTTGAGAGTCAGCTTGCCCAGCGCCTCGCGCAGGTCTTCGTAGTCTTTGGAATCGATCGGATAGAGTCCGCAATAGACCATGGAGATGACTTCTCGGTAGCCTGGCAACGGTTTGTTGGCAGCTTTCTTGCCGGCCAGCGTGATAGTGTCACCCACCCGGGTGTCGGCTATCTCTCGAATCTGGGCGGTCAGATAGCCCACACTGCCCGCGGTCAGCTTCTCGACCGGCTTTTGTGCGGGTGCGAACACCCCCACCTCATCCACCTTGAACTCTTTCTTGGTGGTCATCATGCGGACTTCGGTCCCGGCTTCCAATTCGCCGTCCACAACCCTGAAAAGGGGAATGACACCGCGGTATTGGTCGTAGTGACTGTCAATAATGAGGGCTCGCAGCGAGGCATCGGGCTCGCCGGAGGGCGGTGGGATCAACCTGACGATGGCCTCCAAGACTCCCTCGATCCCGATACCGTTTTTGGCCGAGATGAGGACGGCTTCGTCGGCGGGCAAGGCGAGAACTTCCTCAATTTCATACTTCACACGGTCCGGATCGGCGGCCGGCAAGTCGATCTTGTTGATCACAGGTATGACGTGCAGGTCCTGACCCATAGCCATTATGTAGTTGGCCATCGTCTGAGCTTCCACTCCTTGGGCGGCATCCACGACCAGCAAAGCGCCTTCGCAGGCGGCGAGAGAGCGCGAGACTTCGTAGGTGAAATCGACGTGCCCGGGCGTGTCCAGGAGGTTGAGCTGATACGTTTCGCCGTCCTTGGCGGTGTAGTAGAGCGTCACGGGGTGGCTTTTTATCGTGATTCCACGCTCGCGCTCCAAGTCCATGGAATCCAAGACCTGGTCCGACATCTCTCTTTCGGAAAGCGTGCCGGTGAGTTCCAGGATCCGGTCGGCCAGGGTGGATTTACCGTGATCTATGTGGGCTATTATGCAGAAATTTCTGACGTGACTTTGCTTCATGGGTGATGTGTGTTTTTAAGCAGGCTCGGGAATTCCCCTCGATCAAACCAGATGCCCCGGCACTGTCCGCAAATATCTAGCTGAAAATCCTCGGCCAGGTCGTGGCTTCCCTCGAACAAGATGGCAGCCGGTCGACATTTGGGGCAGACGAACTGAGTTCTTTTCTGGTTCACGACCTCCACGTTCAGGGCTTTCCCTCCTCGACTTCGGGTGAGGGCTCCAAGTTCGCCGCAATCCAGCCAGACACCGTTGCAGCTCGGGCAGTTCTCAAACTCCACACCCAACATCTTCATGGTGTCCAACGGTACCTTGCACTTGGGGCATTTCGGCATGGAATATCGTGTAAATCTACCGAGCCAGGAGCCTGCTCATCTCTCCTCGATCGAAGAATCCGCCGCCGCACCTTTTGCAGTGCTCGATGACAAAATCAGCGTGTTGCGAGTGTTGGCCTTCCTGGAGCTTGTCCCCGCACCGCGGGCAGATGAACTCCGTAGGCGTGAGTTGAACAACCTCCAACTGGACCGCATCAGCTCCTCGACTACGGGTGAGTGCTTTCCACTCGTCCCGGTCCAACCAGACGCCACCACAACTGTTGCATTGGTCTATCTCGACACCGAGTTGATGAAAAACATCCATGGCTTGTCGGCATTTCGGACATTTTAATCTGCTCACTTGGACGTATCCCTACTCCTCTTCCTCGTTCCGAAACTTTTCACAGAGTTGGTCCACAACCTCCTCAAAGAAGTCCAGCTTCTCTCGAGAGAGATCTCCGAACAGCTCTTCGATCAACGACTCTTGAGCCGAACGCCCCTTCTCGTAAAGAGCTCTCCCCTCTTCGGTGATCCTGATGCGCTTACTTCTCCGGTCGTGCGGGTCGTCGGCACGCTGCACCATACCCTGATCGGTCATACGGCTCAGCATTCCCGAGACGTTTCCTTTCGTCACCAACAGCCGACTAGCCAGGTCCGACTGTTTGAGATTGTGCGGCTCGGCCGCCACCAGGCAGGCCAGCAGATCGTACTGCGCCACCGAGATACCTAGAGGAGTCAATTTTTCAGCAAAACGGCGGAACCCCTTCGAATATAGCCATGCTACTCGCACCCATGTTTGATGGCGCGTCTTCTCCGTGCTTGTCTCTTGCAAACTTAATCCTTACCCCATAAACTCGACGCCGTGAACTCTAAATTTACAATCGACGCTCTGGTTCTCGGCCTACTTCGCCTAGCGCGACTTCTTCCCCCGCCGATTCAACAGGACTTTTATTGGTGGCTGTTTTGCCGTCCTTTCACCCACCGACGGGACCCCAGTCATCTCCAGTTCCTCGGGCAAGGCAAGCCGTTCTTCATCCCCTGCCAGCCGGGCTACCTTCTTCCAGGATGGGTCTTTGGTCTCTCCGGACCTACGGTCGTTCTCTGCCACGGCTGGCAGGGCTCGGCAGCGAGTTGGCACGTGCTCGTCCCCAAACTGTTGGAGGCCGGATTTCGGGTCATTACCTACAACGCTCCCGGCCACCACGCTCGACCCCGACGCTCCTCGCTGGTCGACTTTTCCAACGGACTTCGCCAGGTGGTGGAAACGTTCGGCGCCGACTATCTGGTGGGGCACAGCCTGGGCGCCATGACCGTGGCCCGCGAAGCAAGCCGAATTCCCGGACTGAAAGCGGTGGCGCTCTACTCGGTCCCCGACGAACTGAGTGTGCTCGGCCAAGATTTCTGCCGAAGAATGGGGATGAATCCGGTGGCGGAATCGCAATTTCTGAACCGGCTCTCTCGCAACACACCGGACGGGCTGGCCCAGGAGTCGGTGACTCGCTATTTGGCCGACTTCGAAGGTCCCATCTTGCTTCTACACGACCAGGACGACTCCGTCATTCCGCTGGGCAACTCCGAGCAACTATCAGAGCGCTACGGTCTTGAGCTGATTCGGACCTCGGGTTTGGGCCATCGGCAGATCATCAGAGACCCCGAACTGGCTGACCGGGTGGTGGCGTTTCTTCAAAGCTGAGGACGGTATTTCGATTCCAATTCCTGAACGAAACGAACTAAAGACGAGGGAACAGTTGGTTTTTCCAGGGCGCGGTCGGCAGCAACACCGACCATCGCCCCGGCGCTCGCCAGAAGACTGAATCCAGAGGTCGCGGGAGCGAAGAGCACCCCACCGAGTAGCAGCACCGAGGCGACGCCCCAGTGTTTTGAGCTTCGTCCCAGGCTCTTGGCAATTTCGAGTGTCAACTCATCTTGTCGCCCCAGATCGGAGCAGAACGCCAGGACCGCCGACGCGATCCGTCGACGACGAAGGTCCGGATCGGGAAAGCGCAGTTGAAGCTCCGTCAGGTCTGTATCGAGATCGTCTGCCGGCACAAAAAGCCGGACTTGAAAATGGACGGCCTGGGAGTGGAGGTCTTGTTCCTCGCAGACAACCCCGTCTTTGACCCACCCGATCCGGCTGTTTTCTCGCTCCTTGGCGTGATGATAGAGCGTCCATGCGAGACTTGCCCGATCGACCCCACTCGTTTGGGCAACCTCCGGCGGAAGCTTCAGCGACGGCGAATCGGATGTCTGCGGTTGGGCCGAAAAAGCCAGAGACCGCCGCATCATGGAGACATCCTCCATCCCGAAGTGGTTCAGAGGTCGATTATCGACCCACAACGGCATCGGAGAACAGACGGCGAAGCTTGTGAGTTCCTTGAATTCCGCCGCGGTCACGTCGCTGACCCCGTGCACCTTCTTTTGCGTCGCATCTCTACCCAATGGGGAGCGAGAGACGAAGACCAGAAGCTCTCCCGGTGTCATGGTGCCTCGCACGCTGTCGGCGGCGGGACCCACCTTGGACATGGTGCTACCGTCCCAAAAAATGGAACGAAGACCTTGATGTTCACAACAGGAGACGAGCAATACCGGCCTTCGTCGAGAGAAGGCCAGGGTACGGAGCGCCACCGAAAGATGCTGTCTGGCTCGGTCTTCGATGGGGAGCGGCTCTATCCAGGCCTCTCGGATCTCCTCCAAAGTGCCGAAGTGGCCGCCCTTGAATCGGATCTTGCAGCTTCGCATTCCGTGGCTGACCCACATGCCGCTGGACCCGGCGACGACGCCTGCCTGGACCGTTTTCAGGATCCAGGCCGAGGTGCGAGGCAACTGATGGCTGGCCAGCTTGTCCAAGGCACGCTCGGCAGAAATAGTGAAGGCGCCCTCCGAATCGCGCCGGCCGACCTCGGACTGCTGAGAAAGATAAATGTCGAGCGGATCTCGAATTTAGGATCCCGCCCTTAGTAGACCACCACGCTTCGAATCGACTCGCCGGACTTAGCCAACTCAAAGCCTTTGTTGATGTCGTCCAGGCTCAGCTTGTGAGTGATCAGATCGTCGATGTTGATCTTGCCGTCCATATACCAATCCACAATCTTGGGAACGTCGGTCCGTCCGCGCGCGCCACCGAAAGCGGTGCCCTTCCAGACTCGGCCGCAAACCAGATTGAAGGGACGGGTCTGGATCACTTCCCCTGCTCCGGCCACTCCGATGATGACGGAGACGCCCCAGCCGATATGAGTGCACTCCAGCGCTTCCCGCATGATATCGACCTTACCGATACACTCGAAGCTGTACTCCGGTCCACCGTCGGTGATGGACTGAATATACGGGACCAGGTCGCCCTCGACTTCTTTCGGATTAACGAAGTGGGTCATTCCAAACTTCTCGGCCACTTCTTTTTTGGACGGGTTGACGTCGACACCGATAATCATGTCAGCGCCCGCGATTCGGCAACCCTGGATCACGTTGAGACCGATGCCGCCCAGGCCGAAGACCACCACGTTGTCTCCGGGCTTGACTCCGGCGGTGTTCATCACCGCTCCCAACCCTGTCGTCACTCCACAACCGATGTAGCAAATCTTGTCGAAGGGCGCATCTTCTCTCACTTTGGCCAGGGCAATCTCAGGCACAACCGTGAAATTGGAAAAGGTAGAGCAGCCCATGTAGTGGGCCAGGGGCTCTCCGTCCAGCGTGAATCGGCTGGTCCCATCGGGCATCAACCCCTTGCCCTGAGTCGCCTTAATGGCTCCACAGAGGTTGGTCTTTCGAGATTTACAGCGTTTGCACTCACGACATTCCGGTATGTAGAGCGGAATGACGTGGTCGCCCGGCTTCAGCGAAGTCACCCCCTCGCCTACCTCTCTCACAATACCGGCTCCCTCGTGACCAAGAATGGAGGGGAAGATACCCTCCGGGTCTTTGCCGGAAAGAGTGTAAGCGTCGGTGTGACAGATGCCGGTGGCTTTCAACTCCACCAGACACTCACCGGCTCTGGGGCCTCCGATTTCAATGGTCTCGATCGATAGGGGCTTGTTCGGTTCCAGCGCAACGGCTGCTCTCGTCTTCATGGCATATCCTCCGGATTAAACTTCTGTCCGGGCCTTCGGAGTGGAAGAAGGCGAGGCCTTCGATCTAGCCTGGTACAAATATCAGGCATATGGAGTTGATGCAGTAGCGTCTTTGAGTGGTGCTTTCGAGGTCGTCAAACACGTGCCCCAAATGCCCGTCGCAGCCCGCGCAGCGAACTTCGAGACGCTTCATTCCGTACAGCGGGTCGTCGTGATAGGTGACACCTTTGCCGGCAGTGTGAAACGACGGCCAGCCTGTTCCGGAGTCGTACTTGGCTTGCGATGAAAACAGGATTGTGTCGCAGCCGACGCAGCGATACTCCCCCGGCTCTTCGTTATAGAGATATCGTCCGCTTCCACCCGGTTCGGTTTGCCCTAAACGGAGCACGCGATAGGCTTCGGGGGAGAGCTTCTGCCGCCAATCCATAGGAGCAGAACTTCGCATTCTTCTGCTCACTTCCGCTTCGGAATTTTCTCAGACGGTTTCCTACCATGCCGAAGGAGGATAGCGATGCCGTCATATTTTTATCTCTTGAATGTCTGTGGGAAGGCCGTGGAAGTGCGCCGGGTTGATTCACTGAAGCTCCTTTCTCCGATTTTGGAAAGCTTGCACCGAGGGGAGACGCTGTCGGTGCCCGCCCTGGAAGAGTACCCTCCTCACGTCCGCCAAGCAGTAGAAAAACTCGACCAGGTCGGTGAAGGCTGGATGGTCGTGCCCGGCGAGAGACCAAAGGAGCCCAATTTAAGCAGAGGCGATCAGGAGTTCCTAAAAAGCTTGAGCGTGGAAACGCAGACTCCCGAGGTCGCGTCTTTCTTCGAGAAGACGGTGGAACAGATGCGCGAGTTTCTACCGAAGTCCAAAAAGCACGATTCGGAGGTCGAAAGAATCGCCCTCATCGTGCTCACGGAATGTGTCACTCGCGGACTCTTCCTGGCCGAGCTTCAGCAGACTCCCGAACCCGAACCCACCCCGACACCCAAAGTGGGCTCGGGGATGCGCCTGAGCCTCGAAATAGGGAGCGGTCTGGAGGCTCGCTTCAAAGAGTCGTGGCCGTTCATCGAAAGTTCGTTGAACCGAACCCTGGAGGTCGACTACGGAGAGTTTGTCTCAGCCACGATGAGCTTCGTGTCAGACATCTGCCCCCTCCCCTACGTCTATCACGCCGAAGAAGAGGAGATCTCGGTCCATATCGACGGTACTCTAAGAGGCGGAGCCCGAATTCCGTCGTCCGTAGATAGCAGGAACTCTCTTGCCGGTTGCTTCGACACGTTGGTCAGAAGTCTCTTGGCTGACAGCTTCAGGCCGGACGTTGCCGCTCGCCACCTCGAGACTCTCAGAAAAACCTGTCTCCACACTCTGACGACGCTCGAAACAATGGGGTGGAACATCGGGTCGTTCTATCGCCTCTTCAAAGCCATCCTCGACCGAGGGCTCGGGCTCTGTCCGTTCTTGCTGGCAGATGTTATGGCCCAACTTTGCGCCCTTTCCGAGGATCCGTCTACAAATGTTCTTGAGAGCATCGTGGAGCGAGCTCAGTTCTTCAGAAACTGTCCCTTCGGCTACGGGGCCACGAGCTTGAAAGCCCTGGAGCTTTCGGAGAAGTCCATAGAGACACTCGAGAAGGCCAACCGTATCCAAGACCTGGTGGAGCTTGAAGACCTCAGAATCGCCAGACGACAGCATCGAGAGATCATCTTGATCCCTCCGGCTCTTTGCAAAAAAGCTCGTCTTCTGTTCGGTCTTTGGGGAGTCGCCACCAGAGCATCGATACCAAAAGACTTCGAAATCCAGATCGTCGGGAAACTGTAACATCTCTCTAAATAGTTTCAGCAGGAAAGATCTTATAATGAGGTCGTGAAAATTGATATTTGTCCATACAGAGCCCTTGTCAATGCGGCTACCGACGATCCCAGCCAGCAGCTCAGCGATGTCGACCTGGCTATCCTAACGGCCAGTATCGGCGGCTAAATTCGTTTCTTTTAGCATTTTTTAGGTGCGAACTAATATTCTGTTCGCAGCGTGAAGATTCCGAGAGTCAAACAAGAGAAAGACCCCCGAGTCAACCACTTACGGGGGCGAGCCCAAGAGGCTCGTTCCAAGCAAAAGTTCAGGGAAGCGGAGCGGCTCGATAGTTGGGCGAACTCCCTCAGCAAAGACCGCTCCATCGAAGACAAATCAGAGTCCGCCGAGCCTCCGCCCAAGTTGATCCTTCCCCGGGCCGTCAAGCGTTTCGCCCCAACCAAGAAGGCGATCGCAGTGAAAACGGCTGTCGCTCCCAAGCCGCCGCCGAAGAAAGCTCCGGTTCACGATCTCGACCACATGCTTCGATATAAATCGGAAAAGGCCGATACCAATCCCCGACCCCAGGACCGAACTCAACTGTTGATAGTCGCGGGCAAGCTTCCATACTTAAACCCGCTAGCGAACGTCGGTGCGAACTCGAAGAACGGCTCCGGCAGCGAAGTGGCTCAGTTTGGCTTAGCCGGAACCGGCGCCTGTCTGATGGCCGTGGAACCGGCCGCCGGCGGCATCTTGCTCATGTTCAGCTGCGTACTGGACGCCTTGACCTCGGAAAACAGCGACGATGTGGACGAGCACTCTGCCGATGCAGAGCCTGAAAGGGTCGAGGAGGGTCAAGCGGCCGGACTTTTCACTGCTTCGCCTTGTGGGATGTCCTGGCTGATCGCTTGAGCTGACACTGCCTGCAATTTACTTCCCCTTAATCCTCTGTGCCCTCTGCGGTATCGGTGGTACCTCAACTTGCTCAGCTTCACGGACAGAAAAGACGAAGGGACAACGCTCCCGAAGCGCCGTCCCATTCACTTGTTTCTCTGGCCCGGAGTCTTTCCGGAACGCCGTTTCGGCTCGCCAGTTTGTCGTGCTGTTTTGTCCGTAATTCAATATTAACCGAAATACCCGCCCCCCTCCGTGACAAAGGTCACACTGTGAACGCCTTCACACCGTGACCTCTGTTGAATCGGTATCAGGAACGACTTAGGGCTTGAGAACCCACTCGTTGTAAGAAATGGTTTGGGTCTTTTCGTTGACAGAGACTTCCTGAGTGAAAGAGCCGCCGTCCTGCATCGGGAGCGTCTGGGAGTATGTTTCGATGCCGTCTTCGGAGAGGTTCATGGAAGTCTTGACGCCTTTGGAGATAGCGGTCTGTCCGTCGGGCGTTTTGACATCCTCGTGGGCTTCGAACTGATAGTGACGGGCGGCTCCGGTGGCGGGGTCGTAGTCGAGTTCGACCGAGGAAGATTCGTCGCGTGCGCGGACGCTGCCCACTCCGGTGGCCGTATCGACGCCAGGTTGCTCATCAAGACCGGCATAGTTGTTGATCTGGCCGTTGATGGTGGCCACGATGGCGTTGATGGTGCTGGACACCTGAGTGTCCTGGTCGGAGATGGTTTCTCCGGCGTACTGAATCGTGTTGGATTGTGGGTCCACGACCGCTTGCTGGGAGCCGCCGTCCGGGGCCTTTTGGGCGTAAGTCAGATTGCCGTCGTCGCTCCGACTCATGGATGTTTCAAGGCCGCCCGGCACCACCAGTTGGCCGTCCGGCGTCATGATGTTGTTGTGGGCTTTGAAGCTGAAGCTGCTCGCTGCCTGGGTTTGGGGATCGTAGCTGAGTTGAACGAAGGAGTCTTGATCTTGGGCCAGGACGCTGCCCTTACCGAGGGAGGTATCCACTCCAGGCTGGTCGTCGAGTTGAGCCGCCTGACCCATCTGGGTGTTGACGGTGGCGATCAAGGCCGCGGAGGCTTGAACCGCCTGGTGTTTCTGGTATGAGATACTGATTCCGTTGTTCATACTCCAAGACTAACGGAGCGCCCTTAAAAAAGTTCAAAAAGCGGCTTCTCTAGGACGACTTTCGCTCTAGAGAGGGCTTTTCGTGAACTTTTCCATCCCAAAACAGCAGCGGTTGGTCCGTGCTCTGCTGTTGAAAACGGTCTACCCTTCCGATCACGATTGTGTGGTCTCCGCCGTCGGCCAGGCTTTCCAACCGGCACTCCAAAGTAGCCAGGCTGCCTGAGACGAGGGGATCGCCGTGGGCCTCTCCCGGCGTCACCGCCAAATTCTTAAACTTGTCCTCATCCTTGCCAGCAAACCCGTAGCAAACATCTTTCTGCCCGCTACTCAGAACATTGACCGCGAAATGTCCCGCCTCTTTCACTTCGTCTAGGGTATGGCTCCCATCCTTAGCGCAAAACAGCACCAGCGGCGGGTCGAGCGACAGGGAAGTGAAAGAACTCACCGTCATTCCGGAACGTTCCCCTCCCTCGTCTTCCGTGGTGATCACGGCGACCCCCGAAGCGAACTGCCCTACGGTCCGGCGAAAAGCCTTGCTATCGAAGGCGTCGGCGGGCTCGGGTGAGGCCTGGGAACCGGCTTCGGCCAAACGGGGTGCTGGAGAATGTTTCTTTGCAATGGGCTGATTTCGAATGAGCATGGCCTCAAGATAGACCCACCCTCTCAAAAAACGCTTAACGGGACTCGCTGTAACACCAAGTTTACAATTCCCGGTCCCCCGAGCGCATACAATGAGAGCACCAGAAAAGTAGATTGAGATCAGGTAAGACCCACTATGCAGATAAAGAACACCACTCAGTTCGTCCCCAGAAACACGGCTAGCACCGAAAGACCGGTCCTTCTGAAAACCGACGCCGATGCACCCGTGCAAACTCTGGACACAGCCACCATCTCGAAGGCGGTCGGCGATGCTGTAGCGGAGGCCGTAACCTCCACCAAACCGGACAGCCCTATTGAAGGCGCCGAAAGCATACCCGGTCTTTTCAAGGTGTACCGCAAAGACGACCAAACCTGGCTCTCTATCAAACCCGACCAACTCAACAAACCGTTCTTTTTCTCCAGCAACGTCTCTCGCAGTGTGGGCGAGAAGCGACTGGTCGGCTCCGAAATGGGGGACTCTTATCTGGCCGAGTTCCGCCGAGTCGACGACCGGGTCCAACTGATCGCGCTGCACACCGAAAACTACGCGCAGCCCAACACCCCTCAATCAAAGTTCGTCTCGGAAGACTACTCCGACAGCATTATCTCCAGCGCCGCCATAACCAAAGGCAAGGATGGGTCGGAAGAGATTCTCGTGCCCGCTGAAGCCCTGCTGTTTCAGGACATCGCCGGCTACAAAGCACGCCTCCACAGAGCCTACGGCTCCAACTTCTCCCTGGATGCACAGAACACGCACTTCACCCAGATCGACAACCACGAGGAGCAGACGAGCTTCGGAGTGGAAGCCCACTTCCAGGCCGGAATCGGCGCCAACGGCCCTTCCACCACTCCTCTTAGCAACAGCGTGCTCACCGAGTTCCGCTACAACTTCCTCCAACTCCCCGAGGAGCCGATGAAACCGCGCCTGGCCGATGAGCGTATCGGACACTTCGTGACCACCCGTAAAGACTACACCGGAGACGAAGGCGACGGCCTGGTTCGTATGGTCAACCGCTGGAGGCTGGAGAAGAAAGATCCGGACGCCTCCTTGTCGGAGCCGAAGGAGCCTATCACCTACTGGATCGCCAACGACGTGCCCAAGGAGTACCGTAAAGCCGTCCGCCAAGGTATCCAGGAGTGGAACAAAGCGTTCGAAGCTATCGGCTTCAAAGACGCCATCAAAGTGCGCCAGCAGAGAGCCAACGACAAGTTCGACACCATGGATGCCCGCCACGCCTCGGTGCGCTGGTATACCGCCGCCGACGTTGGATCGGCTGTGGGGCCGAGCCACGTAGACCCTAGAACCGGCGAAATCCTGGACGCCGACATCCGTATGGCCGATGTGTTCGGAAGAGGCGCCAAGCGCTTCTTGAAAGACAACCCTCCCCAGGAAGCTCAAGCCCACGAGCACACCCACTCGCACGGTCACATCCACGGCGATCACAACCACGTCTGCACCTATCACGAGCACGCCGCCAACGAACACGAGTTCGCATCCAAGCTTCTGGAAGCGCGCGGCGACGAGAAAGCCTCGGCCGAACTGGCTCAAGCCTATGTGAAAGACGTGGTGATGCACGAAGTCGGCCACACTCTGGGCCTGCGTCACAACTTCAAAGGCTCCACCATTCACACCGCCGAGGAGTTGCAAAACGCGGAATTTACCAAAGAGAACGGTCTGGGTTCTTCGGTGATGGACTACCATCCCTACAACCTGGCCGGACCGGGCGAAAAGCAGGGCGAGTACGTGATGTCCACGCTTGGCGCCTACGACTATCTGGCTGTGAAGTACGCTTACATGCCGGTGGAGGAAGGTAAAGAGGCCGATACTCTCAACGAGATCGCTCGCCTGACCACCACCGACCCCAAACTGGCCTACGAAACCGACGAAGCGGCCGACGACATGGACCCCGAAGTCAGCCGCTTCGACCTCGGCAAAAACCCTCTGGGCTACGCCGAGAAGCAGATCACCCTGGCCAAAGAGCTCTTGGAACGAGCTCAAACCCAGGAACTGCCCGAAGGCACCAGCTACAAAGAGTTGACCCGCGCTTTCAGCTCCGGTCTTTCGAAGATTGCAAGCGGCGCTCGCTTGGCCAACCGCTATGTGGGCGGCGTCCACATCCGCCGAGATCGTGCCGGTACCGGCAACCCGATCTATCAACCCGTGCCGGCTGAAAAGCAGCGCGAAGCCGTTAAGCTGATCGCCGACACGATGTTCAGCCCGGACAGCTTCAAGTTTAAGCCGGAGTTCGTCTCCCGTTTGGCTCAAGAGCGTTTCGACAACTGGGGAGACCAGAACATCCACACCGGTCAGAGCGTTCTGCGCGTGCAGTCTCGGGCTCTCCAGTCGCTGTACGACAACGACATCGCCCAGCGCCTGATCGACAACCCTGAGAAGCTGGCAGCCGACGCTCCCGTCTACAAGCTCTCGGAGATGTACGACACAGTGCAGAACAAAATCTGGTCGGAGGTTTCTCAGAATCAGGAGATTTCTCAGGCTCGACGTGACCTGCAACGAGAATACATCGATGTGGTGGCCGACAAGCTGGCTGCCGGAAGCGAAGCTCCCGGAGAAGCCAAGAGCATGCTGCGCTACCTGAGCGGTCGTCTGAAAAAGCAGCTCGACGCTTCCACCCACGAGGAGATGAGCCTAGAAAAGAGAGCTCACCTGGAAGATTGCAGCCTGAGACTGGACAAAATCCTGAATCCTACGGAGTAGGCTTAATGCCGGCCGTTGCCGTTGAGGCTCCAGCCATCGGTCGCACACTGGAAACGGTTGCGACCTTTTTCTTTGGCCTCATAAAGCATAGCGTCGGCCTTTTCGATCAAAGCCACCGGCTCGCCCTCGGCTTGCGGCACGACGCTGGCGACACCCAGACTGATCGACACGTGCTCGGCAGCCTGAGAGTACTCGTGAGAAATTTGCAGCTCCCCGACCGCTTGCTGAAGCTTGGCCGCCACGTTGGCGGCGCCGCCCGTGTCGGTGTGGGGCAGGAGGCAGACGAACTCTTCTCCACCGTAGCGCCCCACGAAGTCGTGTGAGCGACCGACCGAGGCCAGAGCTTTACCTACCTTCCGGAGGACTTCATCTCCGGGGATGTGTCCGTAGTTGTCGTTGTACTGTTTGAAACAGTCGATGTCCAACATCACCAGCGATAGAGGGCTTTCCAATCGCGCTCCACGTCTCCACTCTTGAGCCAGCAGCTCGTCGAAGGCCCGTCGATTTGGAAGCCCGGTCAGACCGTCCAGATTGGATTGCTCCTTCAAAAGATCCTGATAGCTCTTCAGCTTCAGGTGGTTTTCCACTCTGGCCATCACGATCGCGGAGCGAAAAGGCTTGGTGATATAGTCCACCGCGCCCATTCGAAGCCCTTTCTCTTCATCCTCATCGTCGGCGAGCGTGGTCACGAATATCACGGGAATGGCGGCCGTATCGGTTTCGGACTTCAGCCTTCGACAGGCCTCGTAGCCGTCCATCTCAGGCATGACGACATCCATCAAGATCAAGTCGGGAGGGCTGGCCGAGCGCGCTATCTCCAGCGCTTTGCGCCCGTTGCGGGCTGCCTTGACCCGATACTTGTCGCTCAGCAAGCCCACCAGAATATCAATATTGGCCGGCATATCGTCGACTACCAATATCGTCTGTTTCTTGTCCGCTTCCGTCATCGGGCCCCAAACACTTCTCGAGGGAACGGCATCCCCCGAAAATACTACCCCAAAATCGCCGAAGCGTAACCCCCCTTACTTCCTTAATTTTTCAAGAAGTTGAAGGGCCCTCTCGAATTCATAGTCGCCGATGGCCTCTTCAAGCTCTCCGACTTGCTCAACACTGAAGTGAGAACGGATTTTTCCGAGTAGTCCAACTGCACTGGTGTCGTCTTCGCGCAGCCGGGACTCCAACTGCTCCAGCAACTCCCGGACTTGTTCCGGCTCCAACTCATCTTCGTTCTCAACCCGGTCTTCCCCAAGTCCCTCCAATCCTTCCAGTACGACCATCAGCTCCCGACAGAACTCCTCTACGAGACCTCCGGGCTCATGGCCCAGCTCCAAAGCTTTGTCGAGTTCCTTGACTTTCTCAAGAAGAATCGGCGCGCTGATACTCCCCACTACCCCTTTGAGCGCGTGAGTCAATCTGCGCGCCTCCTCGGTGTCTCCGGCCAAGACCGCGGCTCTCACCTTCTCCCCCGCGTCGGTTTGGTGACGACGAAACTTCAACAAGACGCGGCGAAACAGACTCTGGTTACCTTGAAGGCGGGCCAGGCCTCGCTCCACATCAATCCCCGGCAGTGCAGGGAAGTCGCGAGTCATTTCCACCGGTTTCTCCCGGTGAGCTTTCACATCCGACCCGGAGAGCGTGGTCGGGTCGATGCAACGGACCAGCTCCGCGAAAAGACTGGGCGGGTCGATAGGCTTGGTGGCGTATCCGTTCATACCCGCCTGCTCGGTGCGTTCTTGCACTCCGCTGAGAGCATCGGCTGTCATGGCTACGATCGGCAAGTCTTTGAACCGTTCATGCTTTCGGATCTCCCGGGTGGCCGTGTATCCGTCCATCTCAGGCATCTGCAGGTCCATAATGACGAGATCAAAATCCTGGCCCCGAGTGAGAACCATATCCAGGGCCTCCCGACCGTTATTGGCCGTGGTGACCTGGAAGCCCTCACCCTCCAGAATCCCGCAGGCCACCTCCTGGTTGACTTCCTTGTCCTCCACCAACAGCAGATGCGCACCCCGGATAGAGTCCAAACCCTGGACATCGTCCAGACTGAAGCCACCACCGGAACGAAAACGTTCCAGTGAATCGGGATCACCCAGGCGAAAGGGGATCTCCACCCAAAACGTACTCCCCGCTCCGGGCTCGGAAGAGACTCCGATGTCACCCCCTAACAACTCGGTCAACCGCTTGCAGATGGTAAGTCCCAGCCCTGTTCCCCCATACTTGCGGGTGGTCGAAGCATCAGCCTGAGTGAAGGCGGAAAAGAGCCCTTCCTGTTGGTGAGGGGTGAGGCCCGGACCCTGGTCGACAACTTCGAAGCGAATGGTCGCGTCCGCCTCGGTGCGGTTCAAGACACTGGTTCGCACCGTCACCGCCCCCGATTCGCTAAACTTGATGGCGTTGCCGCAAAGATTCAGCAGCACCTGGTTGAGTCGAAGCGGATCCCCCACCAAACAGGTGGGCACCCTTTCCTCAGTATCGAAGACCAGTTCGAGACCCTTGTCTTTAGCTCGGATCTCCAGGACATCGGCCAGACTATCGAAGACCTCTGTCAGGTCGAATTCCGTCGACTCGATTTCCAGCTTCCCGGCTTCGATCTTAGAAAAATCGAGAATGTCGTTGATCAACCTCAAGAGGTTGCGGGCGGCGTTGCCGATCTTCTCCGCGTAGCCTCTCTCCTTGGGACGGACTTTGCCTTTCAGCAAGAGATGGTTCAGCCCGATGATGGCGTTCATAGGCGTGCGTATCTCGTGGCTCATGTTGGCCAGGAAGTCGCTCTTGGCCTGAGTTGCCGACTCGGCTTTCTTCAAAGCTGCCTGAAGCTCCTGAGTGCGGGTGGCCACGATCCCTTCCAGTCCGTCCAGGTGCTCCATCAGTTCGCGTTCGGCGATCTTGCGGGCGCTGATGTCCCAATTCATACCGATCATTCGCACCGGCATGCCTTTGCTGTCCCGGTAGACATCGGCGTGAGCCTCGATGTAGCGAACCTCATCGTCGGGCCAGACCACACGAAACTCGGCGTTATAGCCGGAGCCGAGGCCTTTCCTGGCATCTCGGAGCTCCTTGCGAGTCTGCTCCAGGTCGGCCGGATGGATCCGCTCTCTCCAGACCTTCTGCGGATCGGGATAGTCTTCTTTGTCGACTCCGAAAAGATAGTACATCCGATCGTCCCACTCCAAAGAGTTGGTCAGAAGGTTCCAGTCCCAAATACCGATCTGGGCCGACTGAGTGGCCAGAGCGAGGCGTTCGGTGGTCGCCGAGAGCTGAGAAGTCCGCCTTTTGACGGCCGAGTCCAGCCTTCGGTTCCAGAGCAAGACCCCCAGAATCAAGAGCCCTAACGGCACACCGAAGGTCAGAAGGTCCTCCGAGGTCAGCCATCTTTCGTCATCCACCATTCGCCAACGAGCGAAAATCTCGTTGCGCTCCTCTTCGGATATCGATTGCAAAGCCTTATTCAACAAGGTTTGCAGAACAGGCCAATCGCTCCGGACGCCCATGTGCTGGCCTTTACCGAACGAGGTGCTCCCGATCACGCGGATGTTGGCGAAACCGCCCTTCTTGATCATCTCATCGGTGGTCAGCAGCACTCCGATGTAATGATCAACCTGACCGGAGACCAACATCTTGAGAGCCTCCTCCCCCGTCTTGACCTCCACCAACTCCGAATTGGGGTAGTCGCGTCGAAGCTCAGCCAGAAAAGAGTAGCCCTCGATGACAGCCGTCTTCCCGTGAGACATCTCGCTGAGATCGGTCATAAACGGGTGCTCTTCTCGTCCATACACCACGACTTCGAGATTGTGATAGTCGTCCGTGAATAGCATGAACTCCCGGCGTTCCTCGGTGATGGCAAGGGACGACATCATATCGATCTCTTTATTCTTGACCGCCTCGATGAGTTCGGACCACTCCAGATCTCCGCGCGGCTTGAACCTGAGCCCCAAGCGATCGCTCAAGAGGGCGAGGAAATCGGCACTTATCCCTTCGTGTCGACCTTGAGAGTTGATGAACTCAACGGGACGGAAGTCCGGGTCCACACCGACCTCGATGACCGGATGCTCGGCTATCCAGGCCAGCTCATCCTCGCTGAGTTCGAGCTCCTTGAACGACGCTTTGGGACTCTGACCAGGTGTCATCCACCTTGCTTTGATAGCGTTGAGCTCCGAGGCCGAGACCGTGCTCATGACTTTATTCAAGATGTCCACGAGTTCGGGCCAGTCTTTGCGCACACCCAAGCCGAGGCTGACCAGGAGTCTGGTATCGCCGTTGGTCTTCAGGTTGTTGAGCCCGAGCTCCACCATCTTATAGTTCACCGTGGAGAAAGACTCGATCAGAGCGTCGTATCGGTTCATCGACACCCCTGTCAGACCTTCGGTGATGTTCTCCACCTCGACGTAATCTAAATCGGGATGAAGCGCCTTCAGTTCGTTGACGTAACCGTAACCACTCAGTACGGCGACTTTCATGCCCTTCAGACCGGACAGACCGCGAATGGAGCGCGCATCTTTGCGGGTCACGATGACCACCGGCATCTCGAAATAGATCTCGGTGAAGTTCAGAAATTCCCGTCGCTCCTTGCTCTCCATCGCCGAGACAACGTCGATCTCACGCTTGCGAGCCATTTCCAGGGTATCTCCCCAGCGCCGGCTCGGAACCACCTCGAATTTGATGCCGGAGCGCTCCTCCAGAAGCTTGAGATAGTCCGGGACGAACCCTTCGTATTTCCCATCGGGTGTAAACGCTTCGATGGGGAGCCAATCCGGATCCCCCGACACCCGGATAACCGGATGCTGCTCCAGGAAGGCCTTCTCTTTGGGAGTAAACTCGACCACCGGAGGCTCCTGGCAGACTCCCAAACCCCCCAGGAAAAGAAAAAAGAGCAGTCCAAGCAAGATTTTCAAGCGGCTGCCCTTTCGTTCCATTTGAGTCATTACGCACTCAAGGCGTTGCGGACCTTTCTATTCGGTGGCGACGCTGGAGGGCAGAACTTCGCCTTCCTTCTCAAAATGCTCGATCAGCTTGTCGTAGTAGTCGATGATCTGACGGACGTAGGTGCGACGCTCGGTGTAGGCGCCTGGAAAGAAGCTTCGTTTGAAACCATAGATAATGGTGTTTCTCAGCTGCTTCAGATCCATGTCGAACGCTTTGACCGCCATGTCGATCTCGTTGCTCACGGTGGTGTGGCTGACCAGCCGGTTGTCGGTACAGAGCGTAGCCGACAGCTTCTCCTCCAACATCCGACCGAAAGCGTGCTCCTTGACGTCTTTCAGCTGGGGCATGGTTTGGAGGTTACTGGTGATACAAACCTCGATCGTCGTTCTGCTGTCACCGACGTATCGGATAAGCCGCTTGACGTACTCCTCCGGGTCCTTCACGTCGGGACCGCAAAGATGAGGGCTGAAGAGATGGTATCCGTGGCCGATTCGGTCGGCGTGCAGGTCGGTGATGGCCTGGAAGATCGATTCCGGACCGTAGGCTTCGCCGGCGTGCACGGTCTTGTGCATAAAATGGCGATGGGCGTAGTCGAAAGCCGGCTCGTGCATTCCGGCCGGAAAGCCGTCCTCACGCCCGGCCAGGTCGAAGCCGACGATGGGGAGGTTCTCTTGATCTCGAATGCGGACAGCCGCGCGAGCCATCTCCAAAGAAGCGATGGAGAGGACTTGTTCTTGAGGCGCATCTTGAAAAATGTCGGTGATGTGGGCAAACCATGGGCTGAAAGCACCGGTGAAGAACCTCATGGCGCAGACGATGATGCCGTAGTGGAAAGGCGGCTCGGCTCCGGAGGAGACGGCTTCGGTCGCTCGATGCTCCTCGGCTGCCTTCTTGAGCCCTTTGTTCACCGACTTCAAGACGTCTTTCAAAGAGAAGCCGCGGTGAGTGTGGAGCTGAGGGGCGAACCTCACCTCGATGTAGCGAACACCTTCGTTGATGTTGTCCCAGGCCAGTTCGTAGGCCACTCGCTCCATGGCTTCCGAGTCTTTCATGACGGCGCAGGTGTACTGGAATCCGTGAAGGTACTCTGCCAGGTTGGCGTAGCTCTCCCGAAAGACCAGTTCGTTCAGGCCTTCCTCGGTGTAAGAGGGTAGCTGAACATCGCGCTCCTTTGCCATTTCGATCAAACTGGGGATCCTCAGAGAGCCGTCCAGATGAACGTGGAGATCTGTTTTAGGTAGTGCTCGAATTAAGTTCTTAGGTATCATCGACCCTGCTTTTTCAACCATGTCCAGAGCCCTCCTAGACATATGTTCCGGTGATCTGGTTCACAATGTGCCCGACCTAACAGAACGCCTCGCGGAAAAGCCCTAGACTGCTTTCAACGATGAAGGCAGAGCCTTCGGAAATTCGTTCAGGAGAAACGTTATGGCGACAATATACTTAGACCACTGCACCCCGATGGATGATATGAGCTTGGAAGAGATGCAAGCTGCGTTCGGATCCGAGGGAGAAGACTGGTTCGGCCAGATCGGTGAAACGCTTATCCACAACTTTCAAAAAGCACGGACCGCTTTGACCCAGTCCATCTTCCGCAACGACTCTGACAGATAGGTCGCAGGTCAACAGTTCCAAAAGATTTAAGAACCACCGAGATCTCAAAGATCACATAGTTTTTTATTGATTTCTCAGCGTTCTCGGCGTCCTCGGTGGTTCAATCCCCTTGCGGTCAGAATTCAAATTAGAAAAAGCGCCCCCGATACGAGGGCGCTTTTTCGTTGCTCTGCCGAGGCTTACTCTAGCACTCCGAGTGACCGCAGTTGTAGCAGCTCTGACAGCCTTCGATAGCCACCAGGCTGGTGTTTCCACAGCTGGGACAGAGGTCGGCCTGGACTCCGGCCTGGGGAGCCGGAATCTCCAGTTCTACCGAATAGTCGGCGACCGTGCCGTAGTAGTCTTCTTCTTCGGCCGAGTCCTCCAGCAGGTACTGCTCTTCTAAAGCCTGGGCCAGAGCGTCGGGCAGGGAGCGAACTCGATTGCGTCCGAAGCCGGTGGAGCGAGGTCCGCCGATGCCGGTCAACTGATTGACGATTTCCTGAATCCGCTCGCGAGGAGTCAGCGGCGACGATACTCGCAAGACAAGACTTGCCAGTCGACCCAGCGCTTCGGCCATCGCCTTGATATCGCTCCCGCCTTTGCCGATGTCCACGAACACTTCGAAGGGACGTTCGGCCTCATCATCGTTCATGGTGATGTGAGCCGTGCCGGCCGGAGTATCCTTGGAAACAGTGGCTCCGTAGCGTTTGTAAGGGCGGGGACGAACCTTGGGTTGCGGTTTGTCGTCGGCTTTTACTTCAGGCTTTTTCTCTTCAGCTTTCTCCTCGAGGTCCTCTTTCAGGTGCAGAACCTGCTCGTCGCGGCACTTGTCGCGATAGATGGTGCCGCCCTTGCAGCCCAACTTGTACATCAGTTCGTACAGCTCTTTGGTCTGCTCCATGGTGTAGTCGGCGGGGCAGTTGCAGGTTTTGGAGATTGCCGAGTCCACCCATTTCTGAGTCGCGGCCTGAGCCTTCACGTGCTCCTCCGGAAGAAGGTCCATAGCGGCCACGAAGTAGTCGGGGCGCTCTTTACCGGGATTCTCTTTCTCCCACTCCTCCAACACGCCAACCTTCTCTTCGTGCATACCGAGACGGCTCTTGCGGAAGTAGCTCCAGAAGTAGAACGGTTCGATACCGGTGGACGTCCCCACCATGGTGCCGACGGTGCCGGTGGGAGCCTGGGTCAGCAGTGTGACGTTTCGGATGCCTTTCTTACGAACGGCCTCTCGAACATCGGCGGGCATCTGTTTCATGAAGCCTGACTGCAGAAACTTGTCGGCGTCGAACAGCTTGAAGCTTCCTTTTTCCTCGGCGATACCGGTGGAAGCTTTGTAGGCTTCGGTGGCGATGAAATGATACAGCTTGTCGATGAAGGCGGCCGATTCGTCGGAGCCGTAGCGGATCCCCAGACGAATGAGCATCTCGGCCAGACCGATAGTACCCATTCCGACACGTCGCTCGTCTTTCTGCTGGGCGGCGTTCTGCTCGAAGAAATAGGGAGTGGCGTCGATGACGTTGTCCAGGAAGCGAACGGCTGTTCGCACTGAGTGTCCCAACTCATCCCAGTTCACCTTGCCCTTGGCCACGAAACGGCTCAGGTTGACGTGGCCGAGGTTACAAACGGCCCAGGCCGGGAGGGGCTGCTCACCGCAAGGGTTGGTACAGATCAGGTCTCCCCGGTCGTAGTACCAGGAGTTGCTCATCTGGTTGGAGCGGTCCACGAACCACAGACCGGGCTCGGCCGAAGCCCAAGCGCTCTCGATGATGGTATCCCAGACTTCCCGGGCCCGAACGGTTTTGTGGACGACCACCGAACCGCCGCGCTCTCTCCAGGTCTTCATGTTGCCGGTCCCCTCTTCGGCGTACTTCGGGTCGTTGGTGTCCGGAAAGCAGAACTCCCAGTCTTCGTCGCGCTCGACCGCTTCCATGAAGTCGTCGGTCACGCCCACGGAAATATTGGCGTTGGTGATGCGTCCCATCTCCCGCTTGGAAGAGATAAACTCCAGCATGTCGGGGTGCCAGACGTTGAGGATCAACATCAGGGCGCCGCGGCGCGATCCGCCCTGCTCGATCAAACCGGTCACGAAGCTGTAAAGCCCGCCCCAGGAGACGGAGCCGGAGGAGCGCCCGTTCACGCCCTTGACGTAGGAGTAGCGAGGTCTCAGGGTGGAGAGGTTGATCCCTACACCGCCCCCGCGACTCATGATCTCGGCCATCTGAGAAAGAGTCTCGAAGATACCGTCCCGGCTATCGACCGGACTGGGGATCACATAGCAGTTGTAGAAAGTCAGGTTTTGGTCGGTACCGCAGGCGGTGAGGATCCGGCCCCCGGGGGTAAACTTCCATCCTTGCAACAGCTGGCGAAACTCTTGCTGCCAGTAGTCGCGAGCCTCCTTCGAATTTTCGACGGCGGCGGCCCCTTTGGCCACGCGGTCCATCAACTGCTCAACCTTTGTTTCGAGAGGCTTGTCCACGTGCTCCAGAGCGCGCTCGACTTCCGTGCCGTCGCGAAGTTTGACGGTCACGATGTCCCAGTCGCCCTGGGGGTTGCTCCGCATGTCGGTGACCACTCCGATTTCCCGCTGACCGGTCTTCTGGTCAACCACGACCACCACCGTGTCACCCAAGCCCAGAGTCTCTTTGGCTCCGTCTTTCAGGGCGTAGCGATCGAGAAAAATCTTCTCTCCCAGGGGGGACAGTTCGTTTTCGGGATCGGTATGTAGACGGACGACGGGTTGGGAAGTATTTTCAAGTGTAGCCTTACTCATTAAATTCACTTTCGTTTGTATATTATTCATCTTGACGACTACCACCCATCCGCTTCTGGTCTCAATGTTTCATCTTGTGGTCACCTCATCGGCAGCGGGTGGTCGGGCATTTCAACTAGTTGGTCGTCAAAAAAATAGCCCTTGCAGCGAGGTCCTACTAGTTATGTCTGATTCGAACGCCGATGTCAATATGTTGACCAGCATTTTTTCGAAAGACACTACATCTTGTATATTTTATCGAACACTCGTTTGTCGAATAGAGGTTCGAAAGGCTTCTCCGAAGCCCGTCGTCTTGGGCTCGGGACGGTCTATCCCCGCACTTCTCCACATACTTCATGGAGTAGTTTGTGGATAGGAATCTACCAGTCTTAGTAGCCGATCTACATGGGGCTCCATACGATCCATGCTCTTGAGACTCTGATGAAGGTTTCTCAAATAATCGACGTTTTTGCCGCTGGGTCCGACAGCGCTTCTGATGATGGAAGCGGTATCATGCTCTGCTTCCGGCCCCACAAAACTACCACCCTCGGAAGACCCTACATAGCAGAGCACCTGCAGCAACGAACCGGAGTGCGCGGTCACCTCCAAGGGAAGCCTATGATATCCGTTCTTCTCTCGGTGATCGAGGTAAGCCATGATGTGGTCCCGCCGGCCGGGCAGAAGATACGCCTTGCCCCACACGCGAGACCCCGGCTTAGGAACGACCGTGGCCACTCGGCCCGGAAAATCGGGGGTACCGCGATGGTCGGTGGAAGACTGCCAGAATCTTAGCTCCCAGTCGTCAAGGCGTGCCGTCACCGACTGAGTGTAGGAGAAACCGGGATTCCAAATCAGAGAACCGTAGCCGAAAATCCAGAGAATCAGTTGGCTCCCTGAGCGGGTATTTCCGAGGGCGCGGCCACCAACTGAGTGTAGATCTCATAAGTCGCCATGACCAATCCTGAGTAGAGAAGCGCCCCCACGAAGACCAGAGGAAGAAAGGCGTCGGTCTGGACGAACGGCAAAGGCTCGATCACCTGGGGTAGGTCGCTGGAGGTGGCCCAAACCAACGAACCTCCGACCAGGCCGCACAAAGCAAAGTAGGAACAAAAGAAACCCAATAAGGTCCACCTGATCTCGCTGGTCAACTCCAAACTTCTCTTCACCGCCTCAGGAGTGGAGACGCCTTCCATCACCAGGACCGGTAGGACGACGCAACTGGCCAGAAAGAACGCAACTCCGGGGAAGATGAAAAACAAGGAGGCCAGAAGCCCGAAGATCATGACCGCAAGAACCAAGCCGATGGATGGGAAGGCACACCGTTTGAAAGCTCTACCCAGGGATTGCTCTCCGGGGAGACGCCCCTCTTTTCTGGCCAGGTAAGCCACGATGAGAGTGGCCACCGGGGGCATCAAGAACCGGGACAACAAAATGGCGGCCAGCATAAACTCGTGACTGCCGTCCGACTGAATCTGTTGAGGGCTGAGCAGAGCCAGCCCCCCGATCGGCAAGAACGCTAAGAGTGCGAGAAGTCCGCCTTGGAGACCGTTGGAGGCTAGCTTCGATCCCACTCCGGCCCAGATTTTCCATATGGAAAGTTGTTTTTCCACTCTTTGATTTTATTCTGCCTGTCAAGCCGCAAATCCCCTGTGGACACAGGCTCGACGATGGGCATTTGTAGCGAACGGGGGAAAGAGCGAGACTCCTTCAGAAATGAGATGTTCAACAGCAAGAGGTACCCAAATTTGATTCAAAGACTTGTCATTCTTTTCTCCATCGTCTGCGCGCTCACCCTGAGCGCCTCCGCCCAGTCCAATACCGTTCCCTCTACCGACGGGAGCTTCTGGGTCAATCTGCCTCAAAGCTTCGGCCCGGCCGGATCGCCACCCACGGGCACCATTTTGGCGGTGGAGATCCCCAATAGCGGGGTCAGTCTGTTTGCTCAGAAGGGGGAAGCGGTGGAACTCGACCCCAAAATGTATGCCGACCGTCAGAAGCAGATGCTGTACGACAACGGTGCCCAAGTTTTCGGCTCCGCCTCTTCCAAACTGGCCGGCCACCCCGCTTGCAGCTTTCTGGTCGGGGGCCAGGTGCAGGGCAAGGAGTCGCTCTTCGTCTTCAATCAAAGACCCGATGCTGTTTTTGTGTTCGTTCTGAACTACCCGTCGGGTCAACGCACTCAAGCTGCGGGAATCTGGAACCAGATCGCGCCGACTTTCAAGTTCGCGGAGAAGAAGTAGAACGTTTAACGATTTTTTCACAGTGGCTCTCTAAGGTGGAAGATAAGAAATCCGTCTTCCAGGAGAGCGCCCCGTGTCATCTTTGTCCTCCCTCGAACAGCTCGAGCAGTACCTCAGTCACCCCCCGCATCTTTCGCGCAACTCCAACCAGGAGAGCTTGAGATCGGTTCGTTTGGATGTGGCCAGACCGGCCGGTTCGCGCATAGAGACCTACTTCCACAGCACCGGTTACGGTACGTTCGGCAACGGCAACAGCGGGCGAGTCAAGGTGCGAAGAGTGCGCCGAGTTCTTTAGGAACCGGGTTCCTAGTCGGTCAGACCGAGTTTGCGACCGACCCACTCCAGAGTCGTTCCCTGGATCAACACCGAAACAACAACCACCGTAAAGACTGTGGAAAAAATCTCTTGTGCTTTCGAAACGCCGTCGATCAAGGGAAGCAGCCCAAAGACGATGGGGGACGCACCTCTGAGTCCGGCCCAGCTGATGAACAGGCCTCGCTTCAAACCCGGTCTGAAGAATGGCGAAATGAGGAGAATAGACACCGGGCGAGCCACGAACATCAAGACAAAGGTCACGATCAGAGCTTCATCGACGTAGACTCCCAGAGTGTCGGGGAAAACTTGGAGCCCCAGTAAAAGAAAAAGGACCACCTCCGACAGGGAGACCAGCGGTCCCCAAAAATCGCCCGGGACTTTCCGCCTGCTGGACAAGACCACCCCGGCCGCGAAAGCCGTTATCAAGGGATTGGCACCCGTGAGTTCCGCCAATCCGAGAGCACTGGTCAAAACGGCCAGAGTCAGGATCTCCCCCCGCCCCGAACTGTACTGAATCACCCTGGTCAGAAGCAGCATCACCACTCCGATCAGGCCGCCCACGACCAGGCCGAGGAAGAGTCCCTGCACCACGGTCCAGACGAGATGCCCCAGCTGGAGCGGCGGATGAAGATTGGCAGCGATGAGCCCCACGACCAGCCCGTAGGCCAGCGGGTCGTTGGTGCTCGATTCCAACTCCAGCACTTCCATCGTGTCATCGGCAGTCCGAAGCCCCGAGCTCTGGAAGACGGAAAACACGGCCGCCGCATCGGTACTGGACAGAACCGCGCCCAAAAGCATCGCCTCCAGCCAGTTCCATCCGAGTATGAAGTGGGCCGCCGCGGCCGTGACCAGAGCCGTGAGAAGAGTGCCGAGAAGCGCCAGGGTGACTCCCTCCATCAACACCCTGGGCCGTTTCCAGAGGCCGTGGCGAAACTCGTATCCGCCCTTGAAGAGGATGAGACCGAGCGCCATCTCCGCGCACCGCTCCACCAGCTCGGGACGGTCGAAAACGAACCCTCCGTCACCACCGTTACCGAAAAAGAATCCGAGCGTGAGATACAGCAGGAGGCTGGGGACGCCGAACTTCTTGGAGATGTTATTGGTGATGAAGGCCGCGGTCAGCAGCGCTCCCACGCCCACTAGCAACCAGGCGAATTCCGTGTCTGTCAATTTCGACTCCTCATGGTTCGGCCCCGAATCTCCGTTCGATTGCTCCGAAATGCCACTTCAAGTACACTCACGTTTCATGATTGAGGTCTCCGTCCCCCATACCGGCCTGCTCAGACTGGGCCTGGCCACGGCTTACAGCGTGATATTCTGGTCCCGAGCGACAGAAGATATTCCGGCTGCCGAGATAGCTCGGACCGCGGAAGAGCAGGGTTGGTTTGGTGACATCTCCTCCTCCCGAGTGAGGTACGTGGTAAGGCAGTTGCAGAAACGATTCCCCTACCCTGCCAGAAAGCTGCTGGGTTTTCAACCACGAGCCGGCTCCGGTCAGGACGCTCTCGTCTGTCACTGGCATTTGCAACTAAACGATCCGCTCTATCGCCACTACACTTCTCACTATCTGCTCGGCTGCTGGTCGGGGCCCACGACTTCGGTCACCCTCGACGGCACCGAACAGTGGGTGCGGGGCCGCCCCTCGGCTCGAGAGTGGAAAGCGAACACCCAGAGAAGGATGGCCTCCGGGTTGATGAGCGCTGCCACGGAAGCTGGATTGATGAGCAAAACAGGTCGGGAGGAACGAGAACTCAAACTGCCAGGCGTGCAGTCATCCGATCGCGATTATTTAAAAGAGTTGATTCTGCTTGCCGGAGTTGAGAACGGCGACCCTTACCTGGCCTCGGTCGGCCGAAGCCCGGAGGAGATGAAATGACTTCCAAATTTCCACATCTCCTGGCGTTCGACCTGGAAACCACCGGTCTGGACACCGGCAAAGACCGCATCATCGAGTTTTGCTTTATCTCCCTGACTCCCGACCTCCGGGTGACGGGACGTTTCCAGTCACTGGTCAACCCGGAGATGCCGATCCCCCCCGAAAATAGCGAAATTCATGGTATCACCGACGCGGATGTGGCCGACCTTCCGCCATTCTCCGCTCACGCAAAGCGGATTCAGGAGCTGATCTCCCAGTCGACCTTGATCGCCCACAACGGAGGCTTCGACATGGCCGTGCTCAATGCGGAGTTGATGCGTTCTGGGCTGCCCGGGCTGAAGCCCAGCCACCCCTTGATCGACACCCTCTTGATCGAGCGCTACGTCAACAGCCACAAACTGGAGGCCGCTTTCGAGAGATACACGGGCCGGGCTTTCACCGACGCGCACAGAGCCGAAGCCGACACGGTGGCGACCATCGAAGTCTTGCGTGGGCAACGCGCGAAGCATACCAACTTGTTGCCGGGAGAGCCCCACGATCTTGTTACCGACCAGATCAAGAAACTGGCCGGACATGAACTCAAGGAGTTCCTCGATCACGACAGACGTTTCTACCGGGATACGGAAGGGGTTGTCAGGTTCAATTTCGGGCAGCACCGGGGAGACGAAGTCCAAAAGAGGCGGGGCTATTTGGAATGGATGGTCCGCAGAGAGTTTTCGGACGACACGTTGCAGGTCGTCAAAACGCTTCTTAAGAGTTAGGGCGTGTCCTCATGTCATTATTCTTTACTCAACGCCAGGTCAGCGTCTGTCCCAACGAGCGTCAGGCGCTGGCTTTATGGGAAGCCGATGCTCGGGAGCATCAAGCTGCGGGAGAGAAGGCGTGGGAAACGTTGCCGGTCTGCTCCTACGGAGAATTCTTGCGGGCTCTATACGAAGAGTACTGGTTGGCCGGTACACCCTCGGGAGCCCCCCTTTCCTTGATGAACGAGTGGCAGGAACGTTTCCTTTGGATCCAGGTGCTGTCTCAGTCTGAGGCGGGCGAAGCGCTTTTGAACCTGCCCGCGGCGGCGCGACTAGCGGCCGACGCTTGGAGACTCACCAATAGCTATCTGTTGGAGAAAGAGCTGCGCGGAGTCGGCGCCGTGTGGCCCGAGGAGACTCAAGTCTTCCTGGGCTGGGTGGAAGCTTTCCAAGCCGCATGCCGAGAGAGAAGATGGCTGGAGACGTCGCGTCTTGAAGGGGAATTGGCCCGGGCGCTTCGTTGTGACGAGCTTCCGGCGAGCGTTCTGCCCTCCTCTATCAACTTCGTGGGGTTCGCCGAATGGACTCCCGCCGCGACGATGCTGCTGGATAGCCTACGGGAGAAGGGCGTGGAGGTCGTCTTGGCCGATCCGCCGGAACAACCGGAGCAAGCCTGGCGTGTTCTCCCCTGCTGTCACCAGGAGGAAGAAATTCTGGCCGCCGGACAGTGGCTGCGCCAACAGCTCGAGACAGCCAGAGATAAAAATCTCAAGGTCGCCCTGGTGTTGCCTAATCTGGGCGCCCGCAGACTGGAAGTGAATCGATTGCTGACCGAGGTTTTTCAGCCGAGTCGCCTCAGCAACCCGAAGAGTGATCTGCCCGAGGTCTGCGATTTTTCTATCGGTCTTCCGCTCTCTCACTTCTGCGTCGTGAGAGACGCGCTCGACCTCTTGCGCTGGGAAGGCTCCGCGCAGCCGCTTGACCACTGGAAAGTACTGCTCTCTCCCTTTCTGGGAGAAGCCGAGCTAGAGTTCCACACCAGGGGTTTGCTCTTCTCCAAACTGCAGTCGGACGGCCGTTTTCAGGTGACCATGAAGAGGGTGCTCCAGCTTTCCCAAAGCACAGACGAAAGCAGGGACTATCAATCGCCGGCTCTCTTTAAGCGACTGCTAGCGGTCCGAAACCTGACCGAGGAGGCCCCCCGCAAGCAGCTGCCCAGCGCATGGGCGACTCATTTTTCCGATCTCCTGGAGGCTTACGGCTGGCCCGGCGAGCGCCGTCTCAACAGCCCCGAGTATCAAACCGTGACTCGGTGGAAACGCACCATGACCGGCCTCGGCTCCCTGGACGGATTGTTGGGCGCGGTCGACCGAAGAGCCGCTTACGCCGCCCTCAGACGGATCGCGGAGGAGACGATCTACCAGCCGAAGCTGGCCGCCGGTGGTCTGGAGGTCATGGGGACGTTAGAGGCGGTCGGTCTTCAGTTCGACCGGCTTTGGGTGGCGGGACTGGATGACAACACCTGGCCTGCTTCGGCCCGTCCCAATCCCTATCTTCCGTTCGCTCTCCAGAAACAGCACGCTGTGGCCCATTGCACTCCGGAGCGCGAGCTGCAGTTTTCAAGACTGATCACCCAGCGACTGCTCAAGGCTTCCCGGTTCGGAGTGGTCAGCTACCCGATCTACTCGCAGGAGCAGACTTGCCGTCCCAGTCCTTTGCTCAAGGCCGTGCCTCTCACCGACTACGAAGAGCTCAGACTCGATCGCGGCGAATCGATCCAACAGCTCTATCTCCAATCGGCTGTCACGGAGCAGGCGCCCGATCCCGGCCCGCCCGCGGTGGCCGCGGAAGAGAAGAGCCGTGGCGGCACTTCGCTCTTCAGACATCAGTCGGCCTGCCCGTTTCGAGCCTACGCCTATCTGCGCCTGGAGGCACGACCGGCGGAATCGCCGGAAGAGGGATTGGACGCTCGACAACGCGGAATTATGATTCACGCCGCCCTGGAAAAGCTCTGGTCGTTGGTCGGACGCCAGAAGCGCTGGCTTCAAGCCGAGCAACGACAAAAGCAGAACTGGTTGATGGAGAGCGCGGAGTTTGCCGTCGAGCAGATGCGCTGGAAGCGCCCCGACATCTTGAGAGGCATCATGGTGCAGCTGGAAAGGGAACGACTGTTGAACCTTCTGGCCGAATGGATGGAGCTGGAGATGACCCGCGACCCTTTCGAGGTGCTGGCCACCGAAGAGAGAGTCACTCTCCAATTCGCCGGTATGACTCTGGAGGCGACGGTCGACCGTATCGACCGACTGGAGGACGGCAGCCTGGCCGTTCTAGACTACAAGACCGGCAGCCCGCGAGTAGCCGACTGGCTGGGCGAGCGCCCGAAGGACCCCCAGCTTCCCCTCTATAGTGTCAGCCACCCCAGGCCGGTGGAGACCATCAGCTTCGCCCGGCTCAAACCCGGAAAGATGGCTTTCCAGGGTTTGAGCGCTCAGGAGGAGCCGATCCCGGGAGTGAAAGCCTCGGAGATGGCCGAGGATGGGTTTCGGAGTTGGGAGCAACGAAAGAGTGAATGGACCGCTCGCTTGGAGCGTCTGGCCCTCGAATTTCGAAGCGGTCGCGCCGTCGTCGACCCGGCCGAGGGCCGCACCACTTGTCGGTACTGCGGACTGGAGCCTCTCTGCCGGGTCGATGAACTGGAAGAGTCTAATTCAGACAGAGACGGTAGTAGTCACCCATCAGACGGGCGCTGATGATGCCGACGGCGGCTGAAAAGGTGGGAACCAGGATGGAAGCGAGGCCGAACGTCACCGAGACCAAAAGGGAGAAGACAAACCCCAGCAGGTTGGGCATCAAAAAGATAACGATGTAGTCAAGCGGGGACGCCATGATGTCGGACACCGCCTGCCCCAGACCGAAGAGGGACGAGAAATCGCCGCTGACGGCGTAGCGCATAATGAGAGCCGGTGCGAAAAACGAGACGATCAGCATCAGTAGCGAGCCGATCAGAATGCAGGAAACAGAGACCACGCCCGCACTGGCCATAGCGGCCGCCCAGACTTTGGCGTCGACGGCTCCGGCGCTGACGATAGCCATCACGATCGAACCGACCCCAAACATCATAATGCCGCCGGGGATGAGGTTTAGGATGAGAAGGCCCAGCACCACCATCAGTCCGGGCACCCCCTGAGTACCCGGGTTGAAGTCGGGGAGGTCCGTGTCGCCCCCGTTGGCGGCGTCACGGAGGACACTTACACAATAGCCGCTGAACAGAATGGCCGGGATCAAAAGCCACGAGAAAAAAATCATTAGAGTTCCGATGAGAAGTTTCGAGACCCAGTTCCGGCCCTGAAACGGGGCCTGAAGCCCCTTAAGAATGTCGACGCGCATAAAGTACTCTCCAAATCTTGATACTATACTTTACCCATTGAATAATTTACCAAACTGAACTGCTCCCCGGCCGAGGGCGGAAGGTATCGCGCCGGGTCGTTGGAAGTCTACTTAATGTCCAAAAAATTGACTCTCAAATTACTGGTATTGCTCCTTTTTCTAACGCAACTGGCCTCGGCCCAAGAGGTCTACGTCGGCAATCGACCGTTTGACGGACCTACCAGTGACCGCGGCTCGGAGCTGAAAGTCGGTGTTCGGGAACTGGCCGAGGCGTTGGAGCTCGATCTTCAGGAGCAAGAGGGACTTCTGGTTGTCGACGGCTCGGAGATACCCGACGGTGCCACGACCGGAGTGATCGTACAAGGAGTCGTTTTGGAGCTGGCGCCGGGCGCCGACGGACCGATGGTCAACCTGAAGCAGTTTGCCGAGGCGGCCGGACTGACTTATCGAAGCAACTCCGATCTCGGCACGGTCGACGTATTGGCCAGCAAGGAAAAGAAAGCAGGGGCCGGCGGCCCGATCATGACCGCCGCGGAGGGAGAGCCGACGGTCCTCAACGCTTCTTCGCCGGGAGAGCTTCTCGACGCGGAAAGCTACATCCAGCCCGGAAAACTGAACTTCTTCCTTTGGTACAAGAAGGGACAGTCCGACGCCGGATATCGCAGCGCCTTTTCGGCCGTCGACGTCTTGGCGAAGTATCCCAATGTCAACCTTGTCAAAATCAACGTGGGAGAAGATTCCACTCCCCTGGCTCAGAAATATCCCGGCATGGTTCCCAGGCTGATCGTGTTGAAGAACCGCCGCCTGGTCAAGCAATACAACGGGCACTCCTTGCTGAGGCCGCTGAAAGATCCCGAATTCTTCCTCGACCAGATGTGGAAGCTCTAATATAGAACATCTGTTCCCGGGGAACGCCTGCCGGGCCGGGGAAGGGTAGCCCCACCATGAGCACCGACCAATCGGCTCGACAGCAAGCCCTGGACCCCACTCGCTCTTTCATCGTGCAGGCCCCGGCCGGCTCGGGAAAGACCAGTTTGCTGACCCAGCGTTTTCTCACTCTGCTGGCGGGAGTGGCCGAACCTGAAGAGATTCTGGCCATCACCTTCACCCGCAAAGCAGCCGGTGAGATGAGAGAGCGCATCTTACAGGCTCTGCAACAAGCGCGCACCAATCCGCGTCCCGAGGATCCCTTCGCTTTGCAAACCTGGTCCTTGGGTAGGGCGGCCCTGCAACGAAACGACGAGCGAAACTGGAATCTGGAAGAAAATCCGGCTCGTCTGCGAGTGCTGACAATCGACTCGCTTTGCGCCAGACTCGCCCGCGGTCTTCCTATTCTTTCCCAATTCGGCGCTTCGCCTCAGGCGGTGGACGACGCTTCCGAGTTTTACACTCAGGCGGCCCGACTGACTCTCGGCGCCGTCCACGACTCCAATCAGCCTCATTCGCAGGCGGTGGCTCATCTTCTCCTCCACCTGGACAACGATCTGCTTCGAGTTCAGGAACAAGTGGCGGAGATGCTGGCCCGAAGGGACAAGTGGATGCGACCCCTGGTTCGCCTTTTCGGCGACCTCCGCCAGGTGGGTCCGGAGAGTCTCCGGGCCGCCCTGGAGCAAACCCTCCGAAACGTCACCTCTTCGAAGCTCCACGCCTTGCTCGACCAGCTTGGCCCGGAGCGGCTCTATCGTCTGACGCCGTTGATTCGATTCGCGGCTCGCCAACTGGAAGAAGACAGTTTTCTGCAGCCTTGGCGAGAAGCCGAACATCCTCCGGACGGTCGGCCGGCCAGCCTTCCCCGGTGGCAAGCTCTCCGCAACATGCTGCTCACCCATAAGGGAGAGTGGAGAAAGAGCGTGACCAAGCTCCAGGGCTTCCCCAGCGCGGCCACCGCTCGAGGGCAGGGTGAAAAAGCAGAGCGCAAGGCCGCCAAGAGCGCCTTCGAATCGCTGTTGGCGGAGATGTCCGGCGAGGAAGCGCTCCGACTGCTCTTGATCGACGCCGACGCTTTGCCGCCCAGCACCTACAGCGACGAGCAGTGGGAGACGCTACAGGCTCTGCTCCAAGTCTCCCGCCTGGCCGCCGCCCAACTCACTCTGGTCTTTCGCCAACTCAGTATTACCGACTTCGTGGAAGTCTCCCATCGGGCCGAGCGAGCCCTGGGCACCGACGACGAGCCCACCGACCTTGCCATGGCCATGGACGGGCGTCTTCAGCATCTGCTGGTGGATGAGTTCCAGGACACCTCTCAAGGTCAGCTGCAGTTGCTGCAACGCCTGACGGCAGAATGGATCCCGGACGAAGGACGGACTCTCTTTCTGGTCGGGGATCCGATGCAATCGATCTACCGATTTCGAGACGCCGAAGTGGGACTCTTCCTGCAGGTCAGAGAGTATGGGTTGGGGCATCTGGCGCCGGAGCCCCTGGTGCTCACCTCCAACTTTCGTTCTCAGGCCGGCCTGGTGGAGTGGTTTAACCAGACTTTCTCCCAGGTCTTTCCCCCCTTCGAAGACCCGGGTGAAGGAGCCGTGCCCTACTCCCAGGCGGTAGCCGCAAAAATGACGGAAGGGACCTCCGTGCATTGCTGGGGAGTGGCGGTCGACACCGACCGTGAGGTGCAGAAGCAGGCCGAAGCAGAAACCGTCTTGCGAATACTGGAAGAAACCTGGAGCCAAGATCCGGAACAAACCGTGGCCATCCTGGTAAGGAGCCGCGGCCATCTGGAGCGCGTTCTCCCGCTCTTAAAAGCTCAAGGGCACCGATTTCAGGGGGTCGATCTAGAGCCACTAGGGCAGAAACAGGCAGTCCGCGATCTCCATTCCCTGACTCTGGCTCTCAGCCGTCCAGGTGACAGACTGTCGTGGCTCAGCGTCTTGCGGGCGCCGTGGTGTGGTCTGATGACCTCCGACCTGCTTTCTTTAGCTCGAGCCGGCAACACCATCTTGAGTGGAATGGAGGGGTTCGAAGAGCTGGAGACCCTCACCCCCGATGGAAAGCACCGACTAGATCGAGTGCGTCCGATCCTCCAAGAAGCCGTCCGTCAACGGGCTCGCTTGCCCTTGCGACAATGGGTCGAGTCCACCTGGCTCGCACTGGGCGGGCCGGCCTGTCTCGATTCCCCCACCGCGCTCTCCGACTGCCAAACATTCTTAAACCTGTTAGACGAAGTGGAAAACGCCCCCGACCCGCTGGAGCTTTTGCAACGCAAGATGGACAAGCTGTTCGCCCGTCCGGACGTGACCGCCGACGGCAAGCTTCAGATCATGACGATCCACAAATCCAAGGGTTTGGAATTCGACACGGTCATTCTTCCCGGCCTGAGTAACCCTCCTCGACACCTGGACGAACCGCTGGTCAGTTGGCTGGAATGGAACGATCCGCACGGCGACTCCGAACTCCTTCTGGCTCCGGTCACGGCCCGAGGGCAGGATCGCGATCCGGTCTACAACTTCGTCCGCGACCTGGAAAAGAAGAAAGAAGCCAACGAGTCGGCTCGGCTTCTTTACGTGGCCGCCACCAGGGCCAAGAGGCAGCTGCATCTGGTGGCTCAAGTGGAGCACGACGAGAGTCAGGATTTCGGCACCCTGAAGCCGCCCCGCAGAGGCACCTTCCTGGACCTGATGTGGCCTGTTCTCGAAGACCGATTTTCCCGCTCCGCCGTGCCCGCTCCGACCCCCGTGACCAAGACGGAAGAGCCTCCGGCCGCGCCGGTACTCGCAGTTCGAAGACTGAGCAACGACTGGCTGCCTCCCGAACTGCCGCCCGATCTCACCTTGCCGAAAATCGATCTCCTCGACGATGAGCGTAACGAGGAGCCCCGCTTCGAGTGGGCGGGGGAAACGGTGAAACACGTCGGAACCGTTGTTCACCGAGTGCTTCAACAGATCGGTCGAGAAGGCCTGAGCCGCTGGAACGCCGACCGGCTGCGCGGCCTAGAGCCTTACTTGTCCTCCAAGCTCTCTGCCGCCGGAGTGCCTTCCGACGCCCTCCCGGGAGCCGTGGTACGTTGCCAAACCGCCCTTAAGGAGTCCCTTTCCAGTAAACGAGGTCGCTGGATCCTCGACCCGAACCACGGCCAGGCCAGGAGCGAATACGCGGTCAGCGGAGTGTGGGGAGGGCGGCTGGTTCGCTCGGTAGTCGACCGCACTTTCGTGGACCGCTCCGGGGTACGCTGGGTGGTGGACTACAAGACCGGCACTCATCAGGGCACCGACCAGGAGACTTTTCTCGACCAGGAGATGGAGCGCTACCGGCCTCAACTCAACCGCTACGCCCGCCTGTTGAAGAGAATGGACGGAAGGCCGGTCAAGATGGGTCTCTACTTTCCTCTTCTGAAGGCCTGGCGAGAATGGTCGTTGGAAGAAGAGAGCAAGCCGGTTCAGCTTGAACTATTTTGAGAAATTCACAATTGGTTCATAAACCCATTTGGTATTCCCGCTGTCGTAAAGCCCCCAAAATCAGACTCGAAAGCGACAGCACTGCCCCAACTCGAAATGAGACGTTTTTCTATTCCAGTTCTGTTCCACATGTCTATTTTACTCTCATACATGCATTCTAGGAGAATGTAACCTATAATGTGTGATGTGTGAGAGTGCAGCTTTGCGTAAAGCCGCACCCGCAGGACTCTGCAGGAGGTCCGAAAGTTGAGAGCTATCGAAAGACGTGGCTTTAGTTTAATTGAGTTGATGGTGGCCGTGGCCCTGGCCGGGATCGTTCTTGGAATGGGAATGACCGGGTTGGGGAAGGCCAAGAACGCGGGTAGTTCGCGAGGCTTAGCCACCGCCGTTGCCAGCGAATTCAAGCACGCACGAGAGAAAGCGGTCGCCACGGGTAGTCCGGTTGCCGTTATCATCCCCGCACCGGTCGGAAGGTCTCTCTTTTGGCTGGAAGGCACCACCGAACCCACTGTCTCCAGGGTCGTCAATTTTGAAGGAGATTATCCCCGAGGTGCCTTAACCGTAGGGACCTACGCCGGACCTAACTTCATCAAGAACGCCACCATGCCTGGCTTCAAGGCGGACGTCTGGGGCGCCCGGATGGACAGCTGGCTGCCCAACGAATACAAAAACGATTTCGTCATCATGTTCACTCCCAACGGCTCTGTTACCACCAACGAGTTGCCGTCTGCCGACGGGAGCTACCGCGTGATAGTGGGTATGGGAGCCAAGGTTTCCGGAGGAGCGCCGGGCAACGTCTCGGTCAGTGCTTCCGGAGAGGCTTACACGGTGGCCATATCGCTGGGTGGTGCGGTCGAATCCGACAAAGGCTTTCTGGGTGGTAGCGGTGGCAACGATACTAACGGCGCTCCCGACCCATCCGTGGCCGAGCCGCCCAACCCCGACGGTGATTGGACTTCCAAGGTACCGATAATCCTGGGAAACAGGGTTACTCCGCCCGCCGAGGATGTTGATGGTCAACAGATGCACGTGCTGGACAAGGGAGAATACCTCACCCTGGAAGTTTTCGCGCAGTCAGGCGACGGGAAGCCGATCTTTGCCGACTGGAACGACAATCCCACCACTAAGAGCGGACCTCAGTATTTCGGCCGTTTTTCCGTGCCCAACGGAGACCCCGAGAGGATGGAATTCTATCCTGAGTTCGATTGGAACGAGAACGGTTCTATCGACGGTAATGCCGAACGAGATATCTGGCGTTCGGTATGGACTTGGACGCCTCCGCCCGCCGCCGAACCGGGTGACACCTACTCTCTTCAAGTGGACGTTAAGGATGCCAAGTTTGAGAAAGAGGTGAGCATCGCCGACATCCCGCCGGTGACGGTGGCGCCTCCCGGCGAGATCGTTTTTGAACGGCAGATCGCGGGCCGATGGCACCTTTTCACCATGTGGGCCGACGGGACTCGTCAGAGAAAGCTGACCGAAGGACCCCACGACTATACCTGCGCCTCTTCTACAGCCGACGGCAAAGTGATTGCCTATCAGCGAGGGAACGAAGTGTGGGTGATGAATTTCGACGGAACCGGACAGACTCGAATAGCCGCAAACGGTCACACACCGACCATCAGCCCCACCGGTAGTTCTATCGCCTTTTACAATTCTACGACGACCAAGGTGGTGGTGAAACGCCTTGAAGGTGGTACCGGAGACGAGGTCGATTTCGACACCAATCCTACCAACGTCAACGGCGCCCCCGGGCCTGCCGGCCGAATCACCTACCACCCCAACGGACGCATCGTTTATTTCACCCACCCCGACACAACCCGAATCGCAGCCGCTCGGCTAACTTTCCCTGGGAACGGTATCGGCGGAACTCTCATAACCCCC
>Ga0208701_100041_pt1 | contig 62626 bp, 60 predicted proteins | sample DeeseametaMP1482_FD_184188 | JGI IMG/M metagenome (GOLD analysis project Ga0208701, IMG submission 184188) | Marine microbial communities from the Deep Pacific Ocean - MP1482 (SPAdes) | ecosystem: Environmental > Aquatic > Marine > Oceanic | place: South of Fiji, South Pacific Ocean | collected... | reverse complement strand
ATTGTGACCAGGTGGTTCGCCGCTTTCTCCAACTGCCCCTGACGGTTGGGGATCACGTAATCGTAGTAAGGCGCTTTGGAAAAGGCCTTGGCTGCATTCTCAAGTCGCTCTTGAATTTGCTCTTCGGTGTGAGCCTTCTTCTCATAGAGACGCTTCTCCAACATCTCCAACGGGGCCATGAGAAAGATCGTCACGCAGTCCGGCCAAACCCGACGCGCCATCTCGGCAGTCCCCAGATCCATCAAGCTGAAGACATGACGCCCGTTTTTCACAGCCTCTTCCACCGGAGTCCTGCGAACTCCGTAGGAATATCCGTTTTTGAAGGTCCGATAAGCCGCCAACTCATCTTCGCCTAGATACTTACCAAACTCCACCTGGTCGACATAGAAGTAGTTCTTGTCATCGGGACGCTGTGGTCTGGTGGTGACACGCTTGCAATGATGGAGCTTACTGCCGAAATGTTTTAAGAGGATCGGAGTGAGAGTCGACTTGCCGGAACCGGCGGGACCATCCAGTAAAAAGATCTTCGGCATACTAAATATTTTTCCACAAAGGGAATTATCGAAACATGGTCTGCACTCTTACATCGTCCGAGCTTGATTCATCAACTCGGTTAGATGCTTGAGGAGACCTTTCTTCTGGTCGACGTGCAGCATACCAAATCTGATCGGGACGTCAAATTCTCCCGTTTCCGCGGTCTTGCCGCCGCAAGTGGTGCCGATCAGATGGAGGTCGGGTGCCTGGTTTCGTGCGGGGAGAAATATCTGTATCGGTGTGTTGGCTGTCAGTTTGTGCTTGGTCGCCAGGAGGGCACCACCCAGGCTCAGGTTTTTCAATATGCCTTTTCGCTCTGCGCCATGGACGATGTACTTGAGTTCGTAGTTGCCGGGAAACCTCACGTGGACACGACGCTGTTGGGGTATGTTGGAACTCAAGCCCAACTCTTCCAGCACCTGGCCAACCCACGTCCCGTTGGTCTTTTGCTCAAACTTGATACCGACCTGATACTGTCCGAGCACCGGCCTGGACCACATCACCACGGCCGGCAGCCCTTTCTTACTGTCCACTCCCGCGCCTTTGGGAGGCATGAGCTGAACCTTGGTGCCTTTTCGCCACCTACCATCGGTAGACAGGCGGGCCCCGCAAGCGCTCAGATCACGCAGACTGCAGATACGAGCCCCCTTCTTCGTTTGACAACTGAGAGCGATGTCGCATCTGGCTCGAGGGACCTGTCGTCTCTCGTCAATATTCGGCCCTACCACGAAATCGCGGACGTTGTACAGGATCTCCCAGAACATTTCGGTAGGATATTATGTTCCTCTGAAGGTCGAGAAGACCTGCAGTTTGGTCCACCCGCCTAAGCTCCGCATCCGGGCCTACGAGTATCGCTTTACCAGTCGCTCGATCCCCTGAACGCCCTTCTCAAGTGACTCCATGGCCGGTCCATACGAAAGTCGGCAAAGACTGGAAAATCTGGAGTGCGCCCGCCGCCTACCGGGATTCACATCGAAGAACACGCCGGGTACCGTGATGACCTGTTCATCCAGCCCCTTCTTGAAGAAATCGATCCCCCGGCGAAGCGGTTCGGGCAAATCTCCCAGATCTGCCCAGATATAGAACGCTCCCTGAGGCTCGGAGGCGAGCTTCAATCCCAAACGCTGCAAATTCTCCACCATGAAGTCTCGCTTGGCTCTGAAATGATTCCCGATCGCCTCAGCCTCCTTCCTGGCTCTCTCCGGCTCCAGGAGCTCCAAAGCTTGCTCTTGAATAGGATGGTTGGCCCCACCATCAAGAAATGAGCCGGCACTCGCGATCGCTTCCACCAGACGTTTCGGCCCGAGCGTCCAGGACAATCTCCATCCGGGATATCGCCAATTCTTGGTGAGGCCGTCCACGATTACGATCGGGTCTTCCTCGACGTCCTCCACAAAACTCGCCGCCGACACGGAGCGGCCCGGCTCACCGGTGTACAAAAAGTGAGAATAGAATTCGTCGAAGACGAACGTACAACTGTTTGTTCGAGCGAGCTCTACCCAGTCAGACAACTCCTGGCCCTCCACGACCTGGCCTGTCGGGTTGCAGGGATTCGAGATCAGTACCAGCCGAAGCCCGCGACCGGCGATCTCTGTTTCCAGGGCTTCTTTGGTGATTCGGTAACCTTGTCTGTGATCTAACAAGATCGGAATGGGGATGAACGATCGGAAGTTTGCCAGGAGTTCTTCGTAGGCGGTGTAGTCCGGAATGAAATGACCGATGTTACAGGGCGCGATAGAAGCAGCGAGTCTTGTCAGAGCCGCTCGTCCACCGCCTGCCAGACAGACGTTTTCGTAAGTGTATTGGCTCTTCTTTCCTTTTCGATACAGTCCGTTGTAGAAGTCCGCCACCTTCTGCCGCAGAGGCTTCCAGCCTTCCACCGGACCGTAGGCGTGTTGGGCCGGCGTGAGCTTGATACTCTCGACGCGAGGCGGCGCGCCGGGTAGATCGCCAGACTCCGGAGACCCCTGGCCCAAATTGGCCCAGTCCGGATGGCCGTACACAAAGCCACGCTTGCCCGCCTCGTGCATCACGTAAATCACCCCGGTCCGGGGTACCTGTCGAATTCCTGGCATGTTTTCCATGGTGGGGAGGTTCTGAAGAGTCCACTTCTGGCCTTCTCGCCCAAGGCAGCGCAACAATTTTCTCGAAGCCGGATCTCATGGTCGTTAATCCGAGAGAGTACGGTTGGGAATGTATCTACCAACGAGCCCACGCTTGGATGTCCTATCAAATGTTACTCAAGCTCGATCCCGGTTTGCGCACACAAGAGTGGGCGGCGGTCTTGCAAGCGACGCTCACTCACGATCACGGCTGGATGGAATGGGACGAAGCTCTGTTGGACTCCCAGGGTCAGCCGGCTTCGTTTGTAGTCAGCGGCGTCGATAAGGCTATCAAGATTTCCAACAGAGGCATCATGCTCGCGGCCTGTCAGAGCTTGGAATCGGCCGTCTTCGTGGCCCGCCACGTGGAAGAGCTCTACGGTTGGAGACCGGAGGCTGCTCTGGTGGAACACGTCGAGGGGATCCGCCGGCAGCGATTGGCCTGGATGAAATGCCTTGAACTCGATGTAGAAAGCGTGGATCGCAGCTACCAAAGGGTGCTGTGGGCTGATTCGGCCTCTCTTATCTTGTGCGTGGAGGACGAGGACTTTGTGAAAGAACTCTCCTTGAGCCTCGACGACAAGCCGTATCAGTTAATCCGACAATCGGGCCACTGGGAGATGGACCCCTGGCCCTATCAGGTCGACCAGATCGCTGTCAGTGTCGAGGTCTTGCCGCTCCATCAAAAGAGGTTCGCCACCCCCGCAGAATTGCGCCAAGCGCTCCAAGAAGCCGTCCCCGAACCCAAGAAATGGGTCGTCAAACGTCCTACACGTCGGGGCGGCTAAACTCTAGACCGAGATCCTGACGCCCGCTCATCCCCTCAAATCGGAGAGTATAGCGCGTCTTACCTTGCTTGGTTTTCTGGCGACTGACGGTGTAGGCCGGCGCAGCCTCACCCTGCTTTGCCTTCAGCTTCGGAACCTGTCCATCGGAAAGCGGAGGTGTCGTCACTTCCAGTACGGGAGTATCGCTGAAGTCGCCCGACAGGTCCAGCGAGTAAGAATCGGCTCCCGAGTCGTATTGATGCTTGATACCAAACTGACCCTGGCCATCCGGATTGGCAAAGTCCAGTGCGACCGGCTTGCCTTCCAGTTCTTGCGGAATATGGGGCGCAATTTTCAGCACCGGCTTGTTGTCCGTTCTCTCGACTCGCGCTCCACCGATCACTTCCACCAGTGCCCAGGGTAAGGTCGCGTTGGTCCAGCCGAAGCCGGGGCCTTCGCCTTGAGTTTCCTCGTAGCGGCCGGCCTGGACGGGAGGATGGTCGCCTTTCACTACATCGTAACGTTCGAGAATGATGCCGTCCCGAGAGTGAACCGTGTTGATGGTGTCCAGCCATTTCCCGGTGATACGGGCGGCTTCTTCATAGGCTCCGTAGCGGGCGGCGGCTTCTACCGCGATCATGTGGTGGGGCGCCCAGCCGGAAGGGCCGTTCCACTGCATCTCCGGATGACCATAGTCTTCGGCCGTGGAAGCGATACCGTGACCCTTCTCAAAACGCTGGATCTTATCCAAGCTGCGGTCGATCATCTCTTTCTCTTTGGGCACGTTCGGGTCGAGCATGCCTACCCAAAGCGGGCCGAGGGCAGCCGACAGGCTGTCTTCGTCTTTCTGCAAACCCTGGCCCTCGCCCTGAAAGCGATAGTCGCGAAACATTCCGTCTTCGTCGTCCCAGCAATATTTGATGGTGTCGGCTTTGCGCTCGGCGGCCTCGGCTTTCCAACGAGCCGATTCCATCGTGAACTTCTGAGCGGACTGGATATCTCCACGCTCTTTGGCTTTGTCGCCCAGTTGAGTCGCGATTTCCGACATGTCGTTGGCATAGCGATAGAGAAATCCCTGAAGGTCCGGCGGCACGAGATCCAAGGTCTTCCCGTAGTATCGCGAGGTGGTGTCGAGACCGGACTCGTCCATGGCAAACTTGTGATTGGGACCGCCCCATCTGGAGAGATGGACTTTCTGGCCGTCGATCTCTCCGACTCCTCGTTCGCCTTCTCCCGGTTTGTTCCAGAAGCCGTGGTAGTCTTTGCCCATGATATCGTAGGCTTCGCCCAGCCATTTTTCCGTGAATGCAGAGCCCTGTTCGGACTCTCGCACCGGGGTGGACATCCGCACCAGAGCCGGCAGAATCGGTGGCTGTGATTTATTCAGATAGACGGAACGCGCCGCATTAGGCACTCGTCCCGTGCTCTTGAGCAGATAAAGCAAATTGTCGGTCATGCCGTCCACGGTCTTCTGTTGACCCTGTAGCTGCATCCCCTTGGACATAAAGAGCGTGTCCCAGTTGAACTGAGTCTTGAAAATGCCCAGACTGGGGACGGCGGCCGGATTGAAAATCTGCATGGCCGAGTCTTTCGGACCCACGGAAGGAGCCACGGTCAACTCTTTCCAGTTGTCTCCGACCGTATCGTAAAGCGTCTTCCAGCCCGGCTTGGCGGAGATACTTCGCACTTCGCTGCTCAAGCCGCGCTCGGCCGTCGGCACCCACTCCCGGTTGGCATCGAAAAACGTTTCCAACTGCTTGTTGTCACCTGCCATGTTGAAGGAGCCCAAGATGTCTCGATGCAGGCGCACTTGCGGCTGACCACCCTCGCCTTTGACAGGGAAATCTTTAAGGTCGTAAGCCCGATCACCCACCACCAGCTTCTCGTCCAACCTGGCTAAAACCAGATTATGCCCGTTTTTAGACAAAACGGCCACGTCTTTCCGCGGACTCCGCACCTCAACACCTTCGAGGCCGGTTTTGATAGAGACTCCACCGACGTCGAACGCCTCATCCGCCTGACTCGTACGGGCCGGGCCCAGGGCCGCTTTGTCCACGTCGACCGGCTTCAGGCTCTCTCCATCCTGCTTGACCCCGAAAACAAGCTCGCCCAGACCTTTCTGATGAATCTTGGAGGCCATTTCCGGATCTTTCAGACTGTCGTGAACGGACCGCAGACGGCGGTCTAGCTTACCTGCATCTTGAGCAGCAACCTTCACCTCGGAACCGCTGCCGCGGGCCACTCGTCGCAATCCCTCTAGACCTTTGGGGGACATTGCTCCCTGTAGCTTATCAGCAGTGAGAAGCTCATTCGGCGCTATCGGTGTAGTAGGTGTGGGCGGCCCGCTCAGCTGGGCGCGAATCCCTACTTCACTCAGATCCTGTGACGGCGGCCGAGCGTCGAGCTCCGACTTCAGGTCTTTCTTCAGTTGGTCGGCCTTCTCTTTGAAACCGTACTTTTCAAGGCCCGAGACCACCATCATCACGTCCGAGGGCTCGGCCGCTTGATTGCCTTTGGAATCCCAAATAGGAAGCTTTTCACCGGGCTTTTTAAACTTATCCAGCGAACTCACGAGAGCGTCGACAATTTTCTTTTCCCGAGGGTTCTCAGCGTCCAGCATTCCGGCATCCAAGACCGAAAAGGCTGCCAGTGTTTTCACCTCTGACCGGGAGGGCGGAGAGTCCTTGTACTTGTGGTCGAAAAACAGCCCTTCTTCAGGGTCCCACATCAGGTCCACGATCTCTTTTTTTCGAGATTCAGCCTTCTTGCCCCAGTTATCAGCCTTCTCTTTCCACTCCGCGGCCGCTTTCGTGTCACCGGAATCCGTGGCTCTGGCTTCCATTCCGCCGGCCATCGTCTGGAGGTCTTTTTCGGTCCGATAGAGGTAGGCGTTCAGGTCAACCGGGTTGTACGGCATGGGGTCGCCGCCTTCGAATCGCTCCTGGTTCTTGGCACCACCGGACTCGGCCAGGGTGGCGTCGTGGGAGTAGTCCACGTCGCAAAAGCGGGTCAATCCGTTGGGGGTCGCCTTAAAATAGGTATCGCCCCAATTCTGCTGAACATCGTCCGCGATGACCTTGTAGGAGCGAGGCAGAAAATCCGGGTCCGGGTTCGTTTTCGACTCTTCAAGCAGAGCGCTGGAGAGCTTAGGTACTCCCGAGCGTCCCAATTCAGCCAATTCGTTCTTTCCGGGCAGAGCCGTATAGCGTTCACCCAGCTCAAGCCAATTTTCCAACAGCCCTCGAGCGGCATCGTGCGCCCCCAGATGCTTCAACCCCTGGACGGCGGGGCCCACATCGTTCTGCTCGACTCTCCCGTCCTTGTCCCCTGGATACGGGAAGGGGAGGTCGACCCGATTCTGGTCATACTTCTCGGCGAACACGAAAGACTGCCTAAAAGCGTTGCCTTCGGGTGTGTTGGGAAGCTCTTTAGCGCCCTGGCCTGCTCCCAGAAACGCTTGAGGAATCAGCGGCTCCAGACTGGATTTCGGCTCCAGACCGAGATGCTGGGTCAGGGAGAATCCCCCACTTTCCCCAGGCGTCCCTAAATGGGGCGTATCCAGGGTGATAAGCGTGGTGGGACTCGAGAAAGAAGTGGGTGCGGTGACTTCCGGCTTCGGCTCGGTCTCGGAAACAACCGGAGCAGCCTCGGATTTCACTTCCGACGTGGGCTGCTTCGGGGACGGCTTGAGTCCGGTGAGGTCGATGCCCTGGTCGGTGGGTAGAGCGACCTCGTTCGTCACAGTTGGCTTGGCTTTTTTCGTACCATCCAACTTGGTCTGACCCACCACCTTCGGAGTCAGATTCCTCAGTTTGATGTTATTCGAATTGTCCAATGCCAACTTAGCGGCCCCCTTCTTGGCTTACGCCTACACGGAATTCGCGCGACTGTCATTATATCGGCATGTTTTTCGAGCCGCAACGACATGATGTAACAATATCCTGCCGTGACGTGACGTTAACATGTTGGCGATGCTATTATTTAGCTTGCATCCACCAGGCGTGAGCGGCCAAGGGCATGTGGTCCCGGATCACAACAGCAGCGATGCTACTTGAAGATTCGCCACCCACCATCCGCAGGGCCTGCTGCTCGGCGACCAAACCACTCACCGGTATGATCAGCACAAACTGGAGCAGACCCGTGATCACAAGATGGGGAGCGTGTTTCTTCCATTCGCTGGGACGTCCGGTAGCGCAGACCGCCGCACCAAGAAGGACGACCATGGCCGAAAAACTCAGCAGGACGGAGGCCAGTCCGACCGACCAGGCGTAGTAGGAGACAAGAGGACTGATCAAGAGAATAAGGGGCCAGGCACCCGGATCGTAACTCTTCATTGGACGGCTCCCACTATTGCTGTCAGTCGCGTGCCTCTCATAAGCTACCTCCGTGTTTCTCGTGTCATTGTAGCGAGGAGGGAGGTGGAAGCCCGTTAGTTTGGTCACACTGTGAAGAGGATTACATTTCCGCGCCTAGATCATCCTGGTAGTCACGTTGGGAGCGGTGCTTTCCAGTTCAAGAACGGCTTCGCCATCCAAGTTCAGCCACCTGAAACGGTGAAGCTGGGGGCCCACCGGTTCACTCTCCATGCGGTAGATGAGCGTGCCTTGCTGCAGTTTACTGCTCAGCACTTTGGGACGAATGAACTCGTAGCGAACCTCTTGCTCCACGCCACGGGTCGTCAGCTGGAGGCGCTCACCTTCGTGGTAGGCGTCGACCAGCTTGAGGATTTGAGGGATGCCAGATTCACTATCGGCATTGGGCCTCGACGACAGATTGAGGCTCGGAAGAGCTCGTTCAAGATTCTCTCTTTGAGAGAGAAAAACGTAAAGTTTGTGAGCGTCTTCCGGAGCGAGGTTTACAAATTGGAGACCGGCTCGGTGAGGCGCGTTCAACTGGCTCCAGCGAACGACTCCGGAGACATTGACACTGTCGTCGCCGTCATCAAAGTCCACGATAAGAGGCAGTTCCGTTCCCACTTGCAGAGCTTCATTGGCTTCAATCTGCATACCGGTCCGACTGATGTCGGTGGTGAGCGCCGAATATCCAGGTAGCTGGACCGACCGGACTCGAAGACCGACGTTCAGCCTCGGCTCTTCTCGCAGTCCCTCGGGCCACGGGGTCATGGCCTGCAGTTCACCATCGAGAATCTGTCCGAAATGGATCCAGACGCCCTCGGAGATCCGCCGACCTCCCTCCACCAAAACGGTGGCGCGACAGCCTTCGGTGTCGACCACTTTCGCTTCTTCGTCCACAGTCAAAGACTGGGTGCAGATGAAGGCGAGTTCGTTCTCTCCCCGATGAACGGGTTGAATCTCATATTCAGCTTCCGTGTGAAATATATCCAGCATATTATGCCTCCTAGACTCATTATCCACGGAACGCAAGCGGGGCAACGCCCCCCGGGTGATAAAACCACCCTATCCCTTCGGGTCATGCCCGGATGGCGGTTTTCAATGCCTCATAGGCTGCCATGACGTTCGGATACCGCTCCTCAGGCTCTCGAGCCAGCATCCGGGCCAGCACACGAGACGCTTGCTCGGAGAAACGCGAGTCGATCTGGCTCAGAAGCCAGGGCTCTTTCTGCACTCTGTCCAGCACCGCTTGCATCGGCTGCTTGTAGTCCGGATAGGGAAATTGGCCAGTCAGACCTTCGAACATCATAAGCCCTAGAGCAAACTGGTCGCAGGCGGGCCCCGCTCGTTTGGAGTCCGACAGCTGTTCCGGAGCCGTGTAACGGACGGTCCCCTTGAAGGTGCCCGTCATCGTTACGCTGGCGTCCTCCACCAGGCGGGCCATCCCAAAATCCAGGATCTTGACAGTCCCGTCACCGGCCAGCATGACATTGTCCGGCTTCAGGTCACGATGCACGACCCCCTTGGAATGAGCGACTTCCAAGCCCTCCGCGAGAGGCTCAAAGATTCGATAGAACCATTTTGGTTCCAGCGGCTCACCGTTAAGCACGGTTTTGAGGGTAGAGCCCTCCACCAACTCCATGATCACAAACTGGGCCGGACCGAGAGGGAAAGTGTGCAGTGTTTTCACGATAGACGGATGATCGATGGTCTGACCGATCTTCACTTCTCGCTGAAAAATCTTCGCCGCCGACTCTCCCTCCGGGAGAGGCAAGACCTTGATCGCAACTTTATGGCCTTGGGGATCGGTGGCCCCATAGACCGCACCGGCGGCGCCAGTCCCCAGGTGGGCTCCAAGCTGGTAGCCGCGCAAATCAAGACCATCGAGAAAATGTCGGGATTCGGCCCCGGAAGAGCCGCTGTCGCTCAGGATAGCAGCGCGGACTTCGGCCAGAAAGTGGTCGGTGGGCTCTCGCTTTGTCATGCTGGAGTGGTTTGGGATGAAAAGCTAAATGTCCCGCACAAAAGAAAAGAGCCCGGCCAGTCTTGTCTAGGGATGTTTTGGGGAGGGGCTTTCGGCCGGGCCCTCTTGGGTTTGTACTAAGGTAAACCCCATCCACGAGAAGTTGTTTCTCTGCTCGGATTCAATCTTCGTCAGGAAATAAAAAAGGGCCCGGCTGTATTTTGAGGGGTTTGGGGAGGGGTTAAGCAGCCGGGCCCCTTTGGGTTTTACGATTCAGTAAACTCCGGGTCTAGAGAGTTGTTTCGTTATTTGCGGATAATTCTCAAAAAATTAATCCTAAGGTCGAACAGCCAAACCGATGGGGCTACACCTGGGCATAGCGTCGGTCACGTAAATGGGGTTCATCGTGGTGAGGTCGATGACGGATATGGTGCCGTCGTCTCGATTGGAGACATAAGCGCGAGTGCCGTCGGGAGAGACCTTGACGTCGGTGGGGCCTTTGCCCACGGAGATGGTGTTGATGACTCGATTGGCCTGTGCATCGATCACCGACACGTTGTCAGAGCCCTTGTTCGTCACCAACAGTCGTTTGCCGTCCGGAGTCAACGCAATCTTTTGGGGTGAAACACCCACTTGCAGCAGTCCGAGGGGAGTGAGCGAAGTGGTGTCGATGACCGTCACGTTACCCTGGGCGGAGTTGACCACGTAGGCCAGTCTTCCGTCTTTCGAAAACGTCAGACCGGTGGGTTTGGAGCCTACCGGCGCGGTGCCGAGGGTCTGTCCTGTGTATGCATCCAGCACCGCCAGCAAGCCTTGACCGGCGATTCCCATCTGACCGTCCATCACCACGAATACAGAACCGCCTCCGGGAGGCATGGCCACGGCGGTCGGGGTCATCGTGCCGACTCCGTCCGGGGCCAGGTATGCCGCGGGTTGGCGAGTGGTGGTGTCGATCATCATCACGCCGGGCGATGCGGCCATCACCGCAGCCATCACGTACTTGCCGTCGCCGGAGAGGCTGAGGTCGGTGACGAAGCCTTGCTGTTGAACAGGCAGGTTGTAGATAATCTCGTTTTGGTTGGCTGCGTCCAGGACCTGAATCTGGCGGGCCGAGTTGGCTACGTACAGAGTGTCGCCACTCTTATCGAAGCAGAGCCAATAAGGGGCGGCGTTGGTGTTGTGGAAGCCGGTCCGGGAGGGCGATTTCGGCGGGTAGATCATAATGGTCTGTTCGGCGCCGGTTGTGGGGTTGTTCCACTTTCCGGAAGGGTCGTCCTGAACCTTACCCCGGTTGCCCTCGAGAGTCAGAGGGTCGGCGCCCGCGGCAATAGCCGCTCGGACGGTGTTCAAGTTTTTGTCCCAGTGGCTGTGCGGACTGGAGTGGTCCACCACTCGGGGGGAGAAAGCTACGTACAGCGTGCCCATTCCGGTGGGTGTTTTACCTACAAAATCCACGCCTTCCGGCAGAAGTTCGACTCGCAAGTTCTCCGGCATGCCGGCACCCTTGTCGATGGTGGCCGAACGAGTTTCCGTGCGATAGCCGTCTTTGGAGATAACCACGGTGACCGGGCCCTCCGGGCCTTTGGTGAAGTAGAACATACCGTTGCGATCGGTCTCCGTGGTGTAGCCCGTGCCCACCAACTCCACCTTGGCACCCACTACGCCGCCGATACCTTCGGCGATCTTGCTCCCGTTGTCACTCGAGTCTGCAGGCGAGTGCACCAGCCCGGCAAGGATGATCTTGCCTTTGGTGTTGTCCATCTTGCCGTCTTTTTTCTTGCGGTCCTTGGCCGCGGCGCCGGTGCTCAACACCAGCAAGAAAATGAGTAAGAGTGAGAATACTTTGCTCCAGGACACTCGTCCGTCCCCCGGGTTTCGTATCTCAATGACCATTCGTTCGTTCCTCCAGATATCGTTCAGCCAACACGACGGCGGCGAAATCATCATAACACGTGGGCGGGGTTTGCAGCCCGATCGGGACGAGCTTCCAGAGACCTCGAGGCGGAAACTCCTTGAAGTATCTCAGCTTGGCCAGTTCCGTGGTATGTCTTTCGTCCACCAACTCCGCGTCCACGTTCGTCTCTTCTTGGATAGCCTGAGCGATCTCCTTAGAGCCGGTACTGCCACCGAGCAAAACGTGAAACGGGCTGTGACGCTTGTATATGTCGCGAAAAGTGGAAACAAATTCCTCGCAGGGGACAACTTCGCGATAGACGATTCCATTAGAGGCACTGACTACGGCCAGACCGCATTTCCTGCGGCCCGGGTCGACGGCCAGCACGCAATCGCTCTTCTTGTCTCCTGAGACGCTATTCATCCCATCCTATCTTACTACGGTTTAACCCTGATCGACACATCAAGTTTGCTACTTTGGTATAAATCTCGGTTGGCCACGGCTTCGAGGGTGATTTTTCCGCTGGTTCGCTCTACCGTGGCCGAGATTTTCGCAAGGGTATCACCATCGATCTCCGCGCCCAGGCTGTCATCGAGTTCGATCATGCCTCGACGCAACGCTTCCTTCTTCAAATCATCTAGAAAGACGTGCCAGTTTAACAAAAATTCCGACGGGAGGAGCTCCGTAGAGTAGACCACCTGTCCTTCTGTGTAGATCCTCTTGACCGGAAAACTCTGGACCGTGACCGGCACATAGTCTTGAAAAAGACAATTCTGTTTGACCACAATCCAAAGACCTATCGGCTCCTCCAGATTGGAGTAATCTTTCACCCACTGCTCAAAGTCTTCTCGAGTGTATTGAATCAGAACCTGGTCCAGGCTCATCGGCTCCACGTTCTGCCGATAGGCCACCTTGTTGTTTTTCTCGATAGAAACGAAGTTTGCGTATTTGAGCATGGCCCCGATAATTCGCGCAACCGCATCTTCATCCGCTCCAGCTGGAATCGTGTTCAAAGCTATACGCTCTTCGTAGTTCCAAATGATAGTTCCGCGATGGATCTCGACTGTCAAGTCACCGATCTTTTTCTGCAGATCGCGTTCCCGCTGCTCTAGTTTCTGAACTCGCTTCTGTATCCCGGTGACGATGTCAGCCACATCCTGAGACAGCACCATAGCGACGGCCAAAGTCAGACAGGCGATAAGAGACCCGGTAATCGTCGTGATGAAAATAGAAGTATGCCGGGGCCGCATCCCAAACACCGTCATCTTGCGCCGCCCGATCTTCCTGCCCAGCTGATTTCCCAGCATGGCGATGCCCCCGGCCAGAACGGCCACCAGCAAAAAGATCAAGAATACGCGAATAACTACCAGCATTGGCCCCATGAGTTACCGTTGGAACGTCGAAGGTCCCTGCATGAACTCCAGCTTATTTTAACTCGTTATCCGGGGCGTAGTTTTGCGCTCAGGCCGGGAGAAACGGCTCGATGAACCGATCCAGGATCTTCTGACTCTGCTTCAATTTGCCGTGAAGCCCGAAAACTGGGGATCCGTGTTCGATTCGACACTTCAAGTAGGCCGCAGCCACACCAGGAGTATTAGAATTTTCTAGAAGTTGAAGCTGCCAGCGAGTCGCAAGGATGTGGGCTAAGCGGCGAGCGGCAAAGGGGTTGGTCTGTCCGACCACCATGGCCTCCAGAGACTGACGAGTCACATGTTCGGAGCGAGAAAGCTCACCCAGGAAGACTTTCAGAGACTCAGGTTCCTTACTAAAGGAGCGCAACAGATCCAGAGAGATCACGTTGCCGGAGCCTTCCCACACGGAAAGGAGCGGCGACTCCCGAAACAGCCTGGCCAGAGGGAAATCCTCCGTATAGCCGTTTCCGCCCAGGCATTCGAGACACTCCACCACCATCGAGGGACAGCGTTTGCAGACCCAAAACTTCGCTACCGCCGTGGCGATGCGGGCAAAGTGGCGCTCGTTTTCGTCTTTGTGAGCCAAGCCGTAGGCCCGACAGAGTCGGACAATCATCTGCCAGGCAGCCTCCACCTCCAAACAGAGGTCGGCCAGCACGTTCACCATCAAAGGCTGGTCCTTAAGAACCGCCCCGAAAGCCTGGCGGTGACAGACGTGATGAAGAGCCTGGGTGAGCGCGGCTCGCATCAGGGCTGCACTTCCGATGATGCAGTCGAGTCGAGTGTGGTTGACCATCTCGATGATGGTCGGCACTCCTCGCCCATCCTCACCCACCTTCACAGCCCAGGTGTCCTCATACTCGATCTCAGACGAGGCGTTGGACTTGTTGCCAAGTTTGTTCTTCAAGCGAACCACTCGCAAGCTATTGACGGTGTCGTCGGGCTTCCAGCGAGGGACGAAGAAACAGGTCAGGCCCTTCTCGGTGTAGGCCAGAGTCAGAAAAGCGTCGCACATCGGTGCCGAGCAAAACCACTTGTGTCCACGCAGCGAATAGTAGTCGCCTTCAAGGTGGGTGGCCCGGGTCGTGTTGGCTCTGACGTCCGAGCCGCCTTGCTTTTCGGTCATGGCCATACCCATCGTGGCGGACGTCTTCTGAGTGACCGGCGCAAACTGCCGATCGTACTGCTTGGCGGTGAGCTTGGGAATCCAGGCCTCTTGCAGCTCCTTAGGCGCCGAACTTCGAAGGGCCGGAACTCCGGCAAAGGTCATGGTGAGAGGGCATCCAACGCCGGCTTCGATCTGGCTCAGCATATAGTGTCCGGCTGCTCTTTCCAGGTGAAGAGCCACGTCCGGCGTCTCTTTTGTCCAGGGTAGACAATGCACGCCGAACCCCATCCCGGCGGCCATCATGCGGTGATAGGCGGGGTGGAAGTCCACCGTGTCCTGGCGGTGTCCGTAGCGGTCGTGAGTCCTCAATTCCGGGATATACTCGTTGGCCAGTTGTCCGGCGCGAATCAGCTCCGGCTCCCCAAGCTGGGCTCCGAAATCAGCCACCCGTTTCTTGGCCTCGGCGGGCAGAGACAACTCCTGCATCAGCGGGTCGACCTGGTAGAGGCTGTAGCCCTCCAGAGGGGGTACCTGGTTTGTTATATCGTGTGTCGCGTCCACACCGTTTCCATTTGCGGTTTTGGGGCCCAGGCCTTTCTCGGAGGAGAGAGGTAAATGTTTAAAACATTTCCAGTTCGTCGTCAAAGTAGAGAGTGATTTTACCCATTGCCACAACCATAGTTGGCCTTCTCAAGGCTTTCAACCAACAAAGGAAACAAACCCCCATCGAAAAACTGAGCCACTGTGAAATCTCTGACCATCCTCTTGCTGACCCTCCTGGTCACTGTCTGGGCCCCCGCCCAGCCACTTGGCAAAGCTTTGCCGGAGTTTGGTTTCCAGACAATAGGCGGAGAAGAGCTGAGCCTCTCGGAACTACGTAAGAAATCGCCCACGGGGGTGGTGCTGCTCACCTTCTGGTGCACCGAATGCGCCAGTTGCCGGGCTACCGAGGAGTCGCTGGCTCAAGTCACCAAGGAGTTCGCCGGGAAGGCTAAAGTGGTCGCGATCGCCTCTTCCAAAGACGACACCCCCCAGACTGTCCAGGCCTACCTGGACAAACACAAACCGGGTATCGAGGTCCTAATGGATCCAAAGGGTGGATTCGCACTCCATCTGGGAGTAGACACAACCACAACAACGGTCGTTCTCGATCAGACCGGTCGAGTGAGATACTACGGCACCCTCAAGCGGGGAAACAAGTTTTTTGCCGTCGATCCGCTTAAGCAAGTCTTGGCGAAGAAGATAGTGGGGCAGCCGCGAGGGCCGCTCTACGGCTGACCGTTGGTTGTGGCTCCGCGTGACGGGGCTGACTGACTACAACCGCGCGTCGTAGGCCTGGACGTGGTCGTAGTCGAGGATTCGTTGATCTGCGGTTATCAAAGTCAGGGCTTCTACCCGGGCCGTCGCCGCTAGCATCCTATCAGCAGGGTCTTTGTGGAATTCCGGAGGCAGCGAGTAGCTCTCAATCGAGTGGGCGTGGGACAACTCGATCGTTCGAAGGTCGAGCGCTTGATTTTCCGGTGCAAGTTGAGACCAAATCCAGACAGTGTGTCTAGCAGATAGCTCAAATCCGGCTTTCGAACTCCCATTCCTCGCTCAAGTCAAAGCCGAGAACCTCTCCCTCGATACGACCCATCTGCCGCATGACTCCAAGCTGCCGACCTTCTTCGTGAATCGGCTCAATCCGGACAAGCGGCTTGCCCCGATAAGTCACTGTGAGTGGGGAATTTCCGTCGTGGACCCCCTTGAGAATAGCTATACATTTAGCTTTGAACTCTGATATTCCGATCGACTCCATAAAAAACACATTGACCTGGTCAGTCGACCAGGTCAATGTAGACTCGGGTTTGTAGCCTTGCCTTACCGCTTAGCCAGAGTACCGGCTTTCTCGGCCCAAGCCAGGGCTGCCGCCAACTGCTTGTCTTTAGAGCTGGAGCTGAGGGCCAGTTCCATATCGATTTCAGTGTCGGGGTGCAATCCAATTTTGTCGATGAAGACGCCGTCCGGAGTTTGATACAGGCTGGTGGTGTACTTCAGAGCCCAGTTACCGGGGAGGCTCACAAGGCGCTGAACGGATCCCTTTCCGTAAGTCTTGTCGCCTACGACGTAGGCTTTATTGTTGATTTTCAGAGCTGCCGTGAAGATTTCAGCAGCGCTTGCCGTCCGGCCGTTCACCAGGATGCAGACCGGTTGGTGATAGGTCACGTCGTGTAGGGCGATATGCACTTCTTTTTTCTTGGGAGAGACCGTGGTGACCACTTTGTCTCCGCGGTGGAGAAACAGGTCTGAGCTGGCTACCGCCGCCGTGACGTAGCCGCCGCCGTTGAAGCGAAGGTCCAGAATGGCGGGCTTGCCATCCAACTCGGCCATAGCTTGCTTCAGTTCGTCAGCCGTTTCGGGGCCGAAGCTGGTCACTCGGATGATTCCCTTTTCTTTGCTCTCCACGTAGGCGGTCGGTGCATCGAAGTCTCGGAGGGTCACCGAAACTTCACGAACCGTACCTTGCTCATCGCGAACCTTGAGCCGGTTTACCTGACCGGACTCGCCTTTGATGGTGTCGAGAAACTTTTCGTCCTTAGCATCCAGGCCGTTGGCCCAAATGATCGAGTCGCCGGGAAAGAGCTTGCCGGCCGCCGGACTTTGGGGAGAGACACCCACCACGCGATAACAGATGGGTGCTGTTTGAGGGACGACTACGACTCCCATCGAACTCTTTCGATCTCCGCTCATCCGTTCGCGGAGAGCAGCGACTTCATCCGGTGTGTAGAGCCGAGCCCACGGATCATCCAGCGTCTTTAGTAGAGCCTTGATGATGGTGGCCTGCAACTCGCCCCTGTCGTCGGCGCTCCGGAGAGCGTCACGCAAGTCCATGGAGGTCTGCGGAAGCGAACCTCGGGCGGTGGTCAAGAGGGACTCCTGGGTGGGTTGGGCCCTCGCAGTCTCCACGAGATAACCCACGACGGAGTCAAATCTGGCAAGATCCGCTTGATCCGCGGCTCCGGGAACACAGAGCCACATCGCAAAAACCAGGATGAACATTTTTTTCATAATCGGCAACCCTTACTATACCTTGGTATGCCCCTCTTGTACCCATCTAACATATCAAGAACTAGAATATTTTGCAAAGGTACAAATTTCTGATTGAGCAAACCCCACAGTGATGGTGAACAGAATCTTGCTGCTGGTGTTTCTCTTTTTCGTAAATCCTTGCTGGGCTCAGGAGGGAAACGCCACCTTCGACCGGGTGTGGGACCTGGTGGAAGAGAAATTTTACGATCCTGAATTGAACGGACTGGACTCCGAAAGCGTGAGAGAAGAGGCCAGGATAGCGCTGGAAGGGGTGGACGACCCGGAAGAAGTCGCGCGAATCATCAACGGCTTTTTAGATAAGCTCGACGCCTCTCATACCAGGCTGTTCTCCGATCGCGAGCCGGACTACTACGAATTGCTGGACGTCTTCTTCTTCGGTTCGTATCAGAAACAGATTCGTCCCATTTTCGACGGAGAACCTCACTATCACGGGATTCTCGTGCACGAAGTCGACGGCAAAATCGTGGACGTGGTGCCGGGGGGTCCGGCGGCTCGAGCCGGATTACAGAGAGACGACCGCATAGTTCAAGCCGACGGACTCCCGTACCACCCGATAGACTCATTCAAGAAAAAGGCTGGTCAATCCGTTCGCCTGCAAGTGTCCAGAGGTGACGACACGGTGGACATCGAGGTCAAACCGGAGGATATCTATCCCAAAAAAGCGTTTCTTCGCTCCATCGAGGCATCAGCCAGGGTCATTCCGGGAGAGGTCTACGACATCGCCTACGTGAGGATGTGGTCCTACGCTGGAGAAGCTTATCATGACCGACTCAAAGAGCTACTCACCGGGAAGTTAGCCGAGGCTGACGGTTTGTTGCTGGACCTGAGAGGCCGCTGGGGAGGGGCCCAGCCTCAGTATCTGGAGCTTTTTGCTGCCACTCCCCGACTGCGCTTCACTGCCCAGGACGGCGAGGAGTCTGAAACGGAAGGAAGCCTCTGGAACAAGCCGGTGGGATTGGTCATCGACTCCACGGTCAGCAGCGGAAAGGAAGTCCTGGCGGCGGCCTTTCGGAAGAATCAGCTTGGACCCGTTATCGGCGAACGAACTCAAGGCTCCCTGCTGGGCGGAAGCCTCCATCTTTTGCCGGATGGTTACGCTCTCTATCTAGCCACCGTGGATGTCCACGTGGATGGGCAGAGGCTGGAGGGTCTGGGGGTGGGGCCCAGCATTCCGGAGGAAAATCCCAAGCCCGAAGAGGCCTCGCGACATCTCATCATCGACATTCTCAAAAAAGATTTAGCCTGGCGTGCAGATCTGGATCAGTCCGCTCGACTGAAAAACTCCTCGCTGATGGAGAGCATCGACAAAGAAAACACAGAGTGGGCTAAAAAAGTGGTGGGAACCTATGGTTGGCCCACCTACAGCCTTGTCGGCGAAGAATCCGCCCATCTTTTTTGGCTTCTTGTCCAGCATACACCGGACCCGGCATTCCAAGAGCTCTGCTTGACCCTAATGACCGACGCAGCCGATTCGGGACAAGCCTCCCGCACGGATCTAGCTTACCTCTACGACCGAGTGCAGATGTATAACAAAAAACCCCAGAAGTTCGGCACTCAGCTTATTAGCGTGAAAGGCGGCGGCCTCAAGCTTTGGGTCGTGGAAGATCCGGAACATCTCGACTTGAGAAGAGTCGAGCTGGACATGCCACCCATCCGTGAATATCTCAAGTATTTCGAACTGGATGACTACCAGAACCTCGACGAAGTGATGACGGATACCCATTGGTCTGACCAGGTTTAATAAACCTGAAACAAAAGGAGCGCCCGTCTCACGGTATGATTCCACCATAAAGCTCTAGAATCTCACCATGACAATCCGCACCGCTCAACACCTGCCCGCTTTCAAGCAAGCGCCACAACGCGACTCGGTTGCCCGCGAAGAACGCACTCAGCCGTTCCTCGACACACCCAACGAATTCGTGACCTTGAGTAACAACGAGCCAAGGGCGAAAGGGTCCATTGCCCCCGAGAACTTGCGCCCCGGCGATCAACACGAGACCGGCCTCAAGGGCGCCCTGAACGCCATCGGGGGATTTCTCGGAGTGGCCATGACCAAAGCGATGCGCGGAATGAAGGCCCCGATGATGACGGGAGCCTGGAAAGATCTGCTGGTGGCCAGCTACGAAGTGCCCAAGGAGGCGCTGCAGCCCTATCTTCCCGAGGGAGTGGAGTTGGATAGCTGGAACGGCAAGCACTACATGAGCCTGGTAGCCCTGCAATGCCAAGACATCAAAGGTCTGGGCTTCAAAGTGCCCGGCGGAGGCGACTTCGAGCAAGTCAATCTGCGGTTCTACACCAAGCGCGAAACGCCTGAGGGAGAGAAGAAAGGCGTTGTCTTTATCAAGCAAGTCGTACCGAGTGAAGTGGTGGCGTTCGCCGGTAAATCGTTGGTGAATGAGGCCATGATCACGGCTCCGATGAGTCACCAGGTACCGGAGGGTTCGGCCGAGGGAGAAGTTTCCTACAAATGGTACGTCGACGGTAAAATCAGTGAAATGTCCGCTCGACGTGCGGGCCAGGCAAGGCCACTCGTCGAGGGAAGTCAGGAAGAGTTCCTACTAGAAAACTACACCGGGTTTTCTGTCCAGAGGGATGGACAGACCATCGAGTACGATGTCGAACATCCGCCTTGGAAGACCTATCAAGCCGCCGAGCCTGTCGTTAACGTGGATGCCGAGGGACTGTACGGCAAGGATCTGGCCAGGTATTTGTCCGGTCCGCCGAGTTCGGTCATCATCGTGGACGGCTCAAAAACGGCCGTTCACTCGCCCAAGCCGGCCGCCTAGAGATTTCCGGCACATATGTTATTCTAGAGATATGGGTGGTCGTCGTTTTTTTCCGTTTCTCATTGCTCTTCTGATATTCGCACTGTTCAGTTCGTGCTCCCAGACAACTTCATCGGACCCCCAACTTGAAAAAATGGATACGACTATCAACGCCCTTTCCAAGGCGCTTCGAGAACCCGGTCTGTATGAACTCCTTAAATCGATCGAAGACAAAGAGTACACGACCAGCAACGCCCTGGACATCTTATTCTCGGCTTACGGCTCCGGATTCTGGCCCCCTCCCGGGGCAAATCTCCACCCTTCCGAGGCCGCCAATCTGGGGGAGGAACACGTCGTCGAGCTCCTACCCGTGGTCCGCGATAATCCGACCGGACCGTGGCAAGTTGTGGTCACCGCGCAAGAGAAGAGATTTCTGGTCCGGGGTTATGGAGAATCTCAGGAACAGCCGTTGCGTCAAGAAACGGTCGATTTCCCTGCGCGTTGAACGCGAGGCCGTTTCGAGAAACTCAGTCCCATTCCACCCCTACAATCCAAGGCTGGTTCAGCCGCCCCTGCTTCGTCAGGAGTTGAACACCGCTGATCTCTCCGGTGGGTAGCTCCGACGGACTCAGACCGTAGGTCTTCTCTCCGTGGACCGGGTCCTGGTACCTGAGTTCATAGGTTCGATAGACGAAGTTGGCTGTTCGTTGCGAGATTTCGAGGGGCGCGACCGGACGCTTCGCTACCTCGCTTGAGTCCCAAAACCCGTTGGCAAGCAAGAAGATCGAAGCCAGCAGACACGCGCCGCCGGCGCCACCCATCAGAGCACCAGAAACCCTACCGATCCAATCCACCGGTTGGGCGCCTAACTCTTGACTCGCACGATATCGATAAAGATCGAAAGCGACGGCCGCCACCAGTCCCATCGTCCCGCCAACGAGGAAGATCGGGTCCGCGACAGCGTCGTCGACCAAAGGATAACTGCCCATCACCCAAAGGGCCAAGCACAAGGCCAGGATCGCAGCCGCAAACAAGATGTGAAGCAGTGTCAAGCGTGGCCTCGTCGTTCGAACAATATCAGCTTTAGGATGCAGTCCCAAAAACTCATAGAGTCTGACACTGTATTTATCTTCGGGCAGATAGACGAGCGTGACCGATGTACCCGGCTCCGGCGTGATCCACGTATTCCAGGCTAACGGAAGGGGCGGATAGTGCTCCAGCTTGTGTCTTGTCGCTCCAAAAACCGGCTCTTCGGTCTCCACCTCGACCACCGGCGTCGCGTTGAGAATTCGACCTTGCCACTCCGTGCCCGGGAGGACCTCAAACTTTGTGACTTTTGCCGCTACAGCGACACCTTTTCGCAAGTACGCGAAGTGTCCGCTGTTGCTTCGCCAACGCAAGAATTGAACAAGTCCGTAGATGCCCACCACTATCGCTATCGGCTTGAGATAGCTCAAGGGGAGAAACGTCCAACTCCAATTCTTAACGAAGGTCGTGTCGGAGACGAGGAGGCCAATCGTGCCAAAAGCGAGACACAAGATTCCCTCTATGCCCAGTCGACGGCCGTATCGACCGCGCCGGAAGACCTCATCGACCTTGCGCGGTGCCGCCACCTTAAATTCTTCCGGTATATCCACAACGCAAAATTCGATGGAGTCGCCGTTCGCTCCCGTCGGTCTACGACCGAGACGCGTTAATCAGAAAGAAAAACCCTAACACTCCAAAGATGATGTTGGGCAGCCAGGCTCCGATCTGGGGATCGAGTTGTCCTGCCTCCCCCAACACCATGCCGACCGTCATCAAGATGTAGTAAACCAGGATAAAAACGAGCGAAAGGCCGAGGCCCATGGACTTGCTGGAGCGGTGAGGCCGGACCCCCAGCGGGATGGCGAAGGTGGCGAAGATGAAAGAGACCCAGGGCAAAGACGCTTTCTGGTGATACATCACCCGATAGCGGTCGATCTTGGAGCGCAGATCGGCGTCGGTCTCCAGGTGCAAGACGTCTAGAGCTTTCTTGAGTTCGTTTCGGGTCATCTCCTCGGGCCGGAGCGAGCGGTCGCTCAGCTCCTCGGGTGACGGGGGGGCGTCGCCGGGCTGGAGCCCCGTCCAGCCCTCTGAAGCGGTTGCTTCGTAAACCGGCTCTTGCCGGCGGTTGTACTCCACTGTCCGCATGTTGCGAAGCTCCCACTGCTCTCCGTTCCAGCGAGCTTTCTCGGCGTAAATCTCTCGACGGCGCAGATTTTCAAAGAAGTAATGGATGTACACCCCTTGCATAGTGCGTTCTTGGAGGTCGAACTTGTGGGCGTAGAGGGTCTGCTCCAGGCCGCTTTTGAGAGCGCGAGGCGCGGTCAAGAGCGCCTTCTGCACGATATCTTCTTTCTGGGAGTCCAAAAGGATGTCGTAGGCCCGCTTCATCCGCTGGGGCACGATGTTGTCGTTCATCCAGTAGCTAAAGCCGCTGAGAGCGAAAAAGAAGCAAAGCGCGGGGACGGCTATGCGCAAAAAAGAGATTCCGGAGGCTCTCAGGGCCGTGAGTTCGGCTTCTCCCGAGAGACGGCCGAAGGCCAGAAGACACGCCATCAGTGTGGCCATGGGAAAAGTGAAAATCAACACCTGGGGCAGCCGGCAGGCCAGATACTCGAGCACCAGATTGAACGGCACATCCGATTCGGAGATCATCCGAGCCACCCCGATCAACGTCTCGACGGAGAAGAAAAGAATGGTGAAGGCACCCAGACCGAAGAGGAAGGGGCTCATGATTTCTTTCAGGATGTAGCGATCGAGGGTTTTCACAAAGGGCTAGCCTGCGGTTACTTCTTGAACCGGGATTTCTCCCGCCGGTTTCTTGCCCTCGAAACCTGTCTCAAATTTTTCCCCCAGATAGTATTTCCGCGCCAACTGACTGGAGGCGATTGTGGCCGCATCGCCGTGGACCAAAATCTGGCCCTCCCGAATAATATAGCTTCGATCAGTGATCGCCAGCGTTTCTCTTACGTTGTGGTCGGTGATCAAAATACCGATATGACGACCTTTCAGACGCAGAACGATCTCCTGAATTTCAGCCACGGCGATCGGATCCACCCCCGTGAACGGCTCGTCCAACAGCAGAAACTTGGGTTCGATGGCGAGTGCACGGGCGATCTCAACTCTTCTACGCTCACCCCCCGAAAGCTCGATTCCCAGGCTCTTGCGAACCTTGTGTAGAGAGAAATCTTCCAGCAAACCCTCAAGGCGCTCCTTTCTCTCCTTGCGCGGCACCCCGTGTACCTCCCAAGCCAAACAGATATTCTGCTCCACGGTGAGGTTTCGGTAGACCGAAGGCTCTTGAGCCAGGTAGGCCACTCCGGCCCGAGCCCGTTTGTGGATGGGGTATCGGGCGATGTTCTTGTCATCCAATAAGATCTTGCCGTCGTCCGGCTTGAGAAGCCCTACAATCATGGAAAAAGTCGTTGTCTTGCCTGCTCCGTTAGCGCCCAGAAGACCCACAACCTCACCTTGAGACACATCGAGAGAGACGCCCTTGACCACGCAACGGCGCTTGAAACTCTTAACAAGCTCTCTCACCTCGATCTTCACGAGACTATGTCACTCCGACTTTTGCAGCTCATCGAACCACTCGAAACCGCCCTTGCTTTTACCCTTCACCTTGCCCTTGAGTTGCACCTTATCCAGTTGGGAGGTGGCGGTCAACGTTTCCCCACTCAACTCCAGGTTGGCCCGTTTCCAAACCACACCACCCGAGCCGTAGAACTTCCGATCCTTACCCTTGTACACCAGATGCTGAACCTCCAGTGTTTCAGGGAAGCCGAGCCTGGTGGCCACCGTCTTGCCTTCGAAGGTCACGATTTCGTGATCCATATCGATGTCGGCTTCCGGCGACTCAACCTTCACCCAGCGCTTGTCGTCTTCATCCAGAAGCCACCAATTGACTCCGGTGGCTTTGGCTTGAGAGTGGGAGTCCGACCAATCGACCTGGCCCGCCTCTAGTTCCCATTTTTGACCTTCGCGAGTCTTGATCGTCGTCTTCTTGAGACTAATGGTGTCATCTCTTTCCGCAGGAGTCTCGGACGCTGCGGGAGTGGCGGACGCCTCGGCGCTCGCTTCACCTGCCGGAGTAGCGGAGTACTCCGGGTTGTCGGGTTCGCTGTGACACCCTGCTAAGGTCAGCAGGCCGGCGAACGCTATTATCAGTAGGGTGTAGCGCATTGTGCGATAGTTTCTGCGGACGGTCCGGGATCCCGCCTGAACTAGTGCAATTCTCTTAGGTACCGAAAATGAACCGATGCGCCGTCAGTATGTTCTTCTGACCACGCTATTGATAGAACAAACTGAAATCGTGGATCTGGCCCTGTCTGTCCACCCTGACCAGATCGTCCATGTCCACCCCGCCGGCTGCCCATCTGTCCAGGGCGTCGGCAGTCTGGGGCTGGAGGCCGACATGCTCGGCCACGGCGAGAAGCGACGGTTGCTCGGGCCAACCCCCGGGATGCAGTCCGGCCGGATACTGCTCGTAAGAAAATCCGGAGCGACGAACCCTCACCTGGTCCCCGTGGCGCTCCAAAGTGACTCTCTGGCTCACATCGAAAGGTCTGACATCGACTCTGTCACCGCTAAAGGTGATGGTGACATCGCCCTGCACTCCCGGTCTATCGAGCTTGATCGAGGAGCCGTTTCTCTCGACTTTCATGTCTTGATGGATTCCCGGTCTGTCCACCTCGATGTCCTGACCCTGGCGGCGAAAAGTGGTGTCGAATTCGAAACCGAAATGGTCGATCTTGACTTCTTCTCCGCTCTTTCTCACGGCAAAGTCGTCTTGCGGATAGAAGCTGTCGACCTGGATCTCCGATTCGGAGCGTCTCAACTCCAGATGGGTGGGAGACCCTTGACTCTTGAATTGGGTCCGGCCCGTCGGCACGGGCTGGACTCCGAAAGGGTAGTAGTTCTGAACGTTCATAAGCCCAATCTAACGCGCTCGAACCGCTTGACTCTTTAACGAAATGCAACATAACCGACGCCGGACAAGGTCTGGAGGGGGGAGACAGCCCGCTGGGGAGGGGGGACGGCGTCTTCCGGGGAGGGGGGACGGCGTCTTCCGGGGAGGGGGACAGAAAAAAGTCCAGGGGCGACAGCAGGAATCTTTTTCAAAGTCTTGTATCTTTTTCTAGAATTTTATTCAAGGAGAATGATATGGAAGTGAACCTGAAAGAGGCGGCGACCCTTTGCAAGAAGTCGGAGAAGACCCTCAGAAGGAAGATCGAAGCGGGTCTGCTGGACGGCAGGAAAGAGCCGCTGGAGTTCGGCGGATTCATGTGGATGATCGATGTGGAGAGCCTGGATGAGCTCTATCCCGGCTCCCGCCCCTCCAATCTTCCTCAAGTCTACGACGCTCCCGAGCCGCCTCAGGTGCGCCTCAAGAACCGTCCCGAGGATGAGGTGGGGAAAGAAATCCGCGCGGTGGTTCAGCGTGAGCCCGACTACGATTCCGAAGACGACGACGAGGATGGAGAGGAATGGAACGCTCGCCAAAGTTTCTTCGACTACATCCTGGATGAGAACCGCAACCTTAAGTACGAACTAAAGGACCGGGAAGCTCATATTCTGTCCTTAAACGAGCGAACTTTTGCTCTGGAGCGGGCTCTAGGAGAGCAAGAAGGAACCTCGACCACTCAGGCCCGTGTGCTGGAGTGGTTCCAGAGCCAGGAAGCCATTCGCGAAAAGAATCGACAAGAGGTCGATCAGAAGCTTCTCAATGCGGCTCCCGAGCCCGAAGTAAAGAAGACCGGCTTCCCCTGGGCGGCCGCCCTAGCCGGAGCGGGAGTGATGATGCTTTTCACTTTGATCCTCATTTCGACCGGTATTCTGGCTCCTGTCTAAGGAGCCGGTCGGCCGTCATCTTAGCTACCGTGTAGATCGCCTGCATGGGGTTGGCTCCTACCGAGGTCGGAAAGACGCTGGAGTCGCAAACGTAAAGGTTGTCGACCCCCCAGACCTTGAGGTCGGGCCCCACGACACTGTTGTCGGGGGAGGTCCCCAACTTGCAACTGGACTGCATGTGAGCCGAGGTGACGATGGTGGCTCCGGGGACGAATTTGAGACGAGAGGCGGCTCCGGCCGCCTCTTTTTCATTGGTGACGGCAGCGAGACGGCCGGGACCCTCCCGGGGCAGCACGGCTTCGCTGGAGGGGAGGTAGACTTCTTTGGCTCCTGCCTCCAGCATCATCTGTAGGGCCCGGTGGACACCCCTGGACAAAATGGATTTATCCCACTCGGTGAGCTGATAAAAGACTTCGACTTCTCCGTTTGAATCAAGCGCGACGCGGTTGTCTTCGACCGGTCTGTCCACCAGCAGGACACCGAATCCGCCCAGTTGGTTGAACTGCCGCACCCTCTCCCCAACCTCGGAGCCCCTGCCGTCCAGCATGACAGCGGCGTACTGCGGGTCACCCGTCATACACTCGTAGAGAAGTGCCGGGGGCTCGACACAATAGATCGTGGAAGCCGTGCCTTCGTGGGCCTTGATGTCCCTCGGAAACAAACCGATGAGCGGCATGGAAGGGTGGAGCACTACACCTTTTCCTACTCTGTCGCCCCCTATCTTCGACCTCAGGAGAATAGCGGCGGTCCCCTGAGTTCCGGCGGACAGAATGACATTCTTAGCTCGTATCGAGTAGACTTCGCCTTCAAGATAGGCCAGCTCGTTCGGATCTCTCCAAACGTTGGGGTGCTTCCAGGAGGTCCGGAACTTGCCGACCACCCCGACAGCGTGCCGACCCTCCACCTTCACGGTTTCAACTTCAAAATCGGACAAGACGATCAGGCTATTCTCCCTGCGAGTCATAGCCGGCAAGAGCAGCCGGCTGGTGGCGGACAGCTTGTCGTTTTCCGGGCCCTTCCCCGGCAACGTGTTCAGGTCGTAGAATTGGGGCTGAAGACCAACCTTCTCGGCCCCTCGCTTCAGGATCTCGTTGTTGGCATTCACCTCTTCGAGCGAAGGCGTCCGAGTCCCGATAGTCTCCACGACCCATTGGTAGGCACGGCGCACTTCCTCAGGGGTCCACTGGTCTTGGGGGATAAGGCCGCTCTCTCTCCAACTCTCGACCCGCTCTCGGATAAACGGCAGAGTAGGTGCGAACGCAAGATCCACATTCACGGTACTTCCGCCCCCCACGGTTTCCCCGTTTCGCACCAAAATCGAACTGAGTCGAGTGGGTACGGCACCCCCTCCCACCTTCAACTCGGGGTAGACACGAGCGTCGAAGTTGCCCGGTAGAACAAACGACCCTCGCTCGACCACCATCACCCGCTTGCCATTCCGGCTCAACTCGTAGCCCAGGACCGAGCCCGCCGGTCCGCTCCCCACGATCAGGTAGTCCAGGTCGGCCTCGATACTTCCGTTTTGGAGCTTTAGTGGGCTCGGAGGCAAGTCGGGATGCCGGGGAGGGGGTCGGCGAATGTCGGTGGGCTGCCGTACCCCCGCCCAGCGCCAGCCCCGCTCCCCGCCGTAGAGCCATCCGAAGTATCTTTGACGAAGGTAAAGTCTATGGGGAGGCGGCAGCTTGTCCAGGTCTGCCCAACGGCTGTCCAGGGGTCGCTTGTCCAGGCCCCCCAGACTGTCGAGGAGCGCCGTCAAGTTGCGATCCCGGCTGAGAATCTCCCACCCTTCAACTTCCAAAGAACGATGCTCCTCCGGAGTGAGAAAGGCGGGAAAAAACATCTCACAAAGGGCCGAGTGAGTCTCGCGCGGTCCGGCCTGACAGAGAGAAGCGAGCAGGACAAGGAGCAGACAAACGCGTTGCGCCACCTTCACAGGCTAGTAGTTCATAATCTCGGGGCGCAACGTCACACTCGCAGAGCTCGACCCGGTTCGACGAGCCGAACCAAAAATCAAACCGAAGCTCTGGTTTCGGATCTGTTCCGAGTACCCCCCGGAAGAGATCTGGACTGTCTGTCCGGAGGGGACGGCAAGACTTGTGGAAGCTTCATTCACCATCACCTCACTGACCCCGTTGGCGCCCTGAAAGCTCATCCAGGGAGTCACTTTAAGGCGTACAACATCCCCCACGATGACAGGCTCCACCGCAAAGCCGGTGCCGACGGTCTGGACAGCCACCCCCGCGGGTAAGAGACCCATCCCGTTGGCGAACTGAACGTACGGCCCTATCGTCACCAGGTCGCGACCGAAATGGATCACGCCCTTCTCGCCGCTCATCACCACCAGATTCTGCTCGCTCTGCATGCTCCCACTAGTAGAGTTGACACCCGCCGTTCCGGAGACGACCACGTTTCGGTTGGTTCCGCCGACCCCCACGGCAACCACGCTTCCGTTACTTTGGGCCACACCGTTCATGTTCACGAAGATCCGTACTTGGGGAGCATGGACATCGATCTCTTTCAAGAGAGACTCCACCTCAGCCAGGACTTCCGGGGTGTCCCGCACCACCAGCTTGTTCAATCGAGTTTCGGGAAAGACTTTTCCGTTCGGACTCAGCATCGGTCGGATCATCTCGGCGGTGGATTCCGCGGGCCTCGCATTGAGGACGAAAACTCGCGTTTCCATCTCCTGGCCCATTGCCGAGGCCACCAGACAAAGTGTCAGGACAAGATAGATCAGTTGTCTCATGGTCGGACTATATCACAGCTTTCAGTCTTTCATCCTTCGACACCAAGACAATCCTAAATTTCCAGATTGGTGATGCGTGTCACAGATGCGGCCCTCCGGGCATCCTATGATGGCGGCATACCAAATCGAGGTGACCGTATGAAGTCTATCAAAATATTAGCAGCTATCTTTCTTTTCCTGGCCTTCCCGGCCATGGCCCAATCCGATCAAGAACTTGCCGCGGCCGTCCGGCAAGAAATGGGAATGGTTCAGATGAACGCCCAGCAGACTCAGCAGATGTATCAAATCGCGCAGATGGGTGGAACCCAGGCGGACTTCCAGCGTTTGCAAGCTGAATATCAGACTCACGAACAAGTCTACGGCTACCTTCAGGGTCTGTTGCAAAATCCGGGGGTGCTTCGTACGCCTCAGGGCTTCAACCAGTATAAAGCGATCTTGCTAGAATACAGCTATCGGGTCAAGTCCGGCGACTACTTCTCTCCCTCAGAGCAAATCCAAGGTCAGGTCCAGGCTTTTACCCAACAGCAGGTTTGGCAGGCCACCACACCCGAAGGCCGCGCGACTTTCCAAAACAACCAGGCGGCTCAACAGCGACAGTTTGACAACTATCAAGCCCAGTATCGCGCCAACCAGGCCCAGTTTGACGCCCAGCAAGCTCAGTATCGCGCCAATCAGGCTCAAAGCGACTTCAATCAGGAACGCTTCGTCAACAGCGGTATCTGGGAGCGCTCCGAGTACACCAACCCGAACGACGGACAAACCTACCTCATTCCGCAGAGCTACGAACAGCCTTACATGCAGCACACCGACGGCTACTACTATCAGATGCAGCCCGGTCGATACTAGAGCGGCTCTGAGCTCAACTCCGACCAGGTGGTCCGGGGAGCCAGAAAAAGCTGAACATCACGAACACGTAATATAACCACTCCTTTGAAAGCGGCTCTCGGGCCGCTTTCGTGACATTTGGAGATGATGCCTAAGTGCTCCGCCAGTCGACGGTATTCCGCATTGTCCCGGTAGACGACGACGCCGTCCTTGTCCCTCAATTCGTCCGGATGACTCAGGCGCTCCGCCTTCTCGATCTGAGACCACAATCTCGACTCATACCGGTCTTTTGAAAGCTCCGGTAAGACGGCGTTCTCGACCGGCTCATCCTGCCACCGCAAAGGGGCGATATAGTTGTCGAAAAACTCGGAACTCCCGGTGCCGGAGCGTCCAAAATTGCGCACCCTGTTGAGCTCCGGTCGGAGGCATTGACGACCCTGTCTCACCTCCGGACTCCTCATCCATTCATCCCAGAAAGCCTCCGGCCAGATCGGCTCCAGACTCTTCCAAACAGCTCTTGTTATCATCCAGCCCTGGCCGGGGAAGCAGTCCGTTCGATGCACGGTGTTCGGGCAGGACGCGTATTGCCCGTGGTCGTTCCACGCCGACAGGACAAGGAGATCGTTCCTCCGCTCCAACTCCGGGCCGAATCTCTCCATGAAAGGGAAAAAATCCGGACTGATCTCGATGTCGTCTTCCAGGACGATCACTCTCTCCACATCGGTGTCGGCGAAGATGACGGAAAGGGAATGTCCGAAATGCTGAGCGATCCGATAATACGGCGTGAACCCTTTGCGAAAGGCACGACCGGGTATCCTGGTCGGCTCTCGATAGGAGAGGAGCTTCACCTCTGGAGCGAGGCTCTCGATCAGGGCTCGAGTTGTCGGCTCCGCGCTATCTTGAGAAACAACCAGGAGCGGAGAGACCTCCGGCCAGTGCCTCCGGAGCGACCGAAGGGCACGCCGCAGATACCAGGGACGATTGGCGGTGAACATAACAACGGCGGTCCCTGACTCTCTCTGATAAGCCGGGAAACGAAAACCCAGCCCACTGCTCCTCCACGGACCCTTGAGAAGCCGCTGTCTATCACCTCTCAATGACGACAAGACGGCTTGAACCTGAAACCCGACCTCTCTGAGAAACCCCCCTCCGCTTGCCCAGCGTGACCACGAAACCCAGAAGTGATAAGGAAGAGTTCTCTTCAAGACCCGTGGCCCTTGAGCCAGGATCTGTTCGGCCGCGAGATCGTAAAGATGTCTGGCGAACAATCGCCGTCCCCCTTGGACAGACTGCCGGGGAGGGGGATCGGCAAACGGCTGCGCCGCCATTTGCACCCTCCAGCCGGCGTGACGTAGGGCGCAGTCCAATTCTCCAAAGTCTACAAGAGGCTTCCATCCGGAGAACAGAAGGCGATGGAGTATATCGTGCCGGCAGATGAGCGCATCGGTCCGTAAGGCATCTCCTACATCCCAAGCCGCCGAACTTCGGCAGTCGAAAGAAGACACCGTCGCGGCAACGTCCGGAGCCTTCCGCATAGCTTCGCAAACCTCAAGGCAGGCCTGCAAATCCGGTTGAGCACCCTCTGAGATAAAGACGAATTCCTCTCGCTCTCTCTCCAGGAGAGCGTCGATAGAATCACTCGCCGACCGGATAGTATAGGGGGCCTTTTCCTGCTTCACGCTCGACCTGATTTGCGTCGGTTGCCTGAAAAGCCTGGCTGTTTGAACAGCAGACGTAGTTGATAAGATCCCTCTATGAACATGTTGAGCTATTTGAAACTAGACGAATTCGATCCGCAGGCGATCATATTTAAGTGTTTGACTCTGCTGGCGATCGTTGTCGTCTCCTACGTAATACTGCGTATCTTTGAACGAACTCTGCGACGGACCGGCGACTTGATCATAGAGAGCAAGAGAAAGAGCCATCAACCGGCACAGGCCGCCCGCGCGCAGACGGTCCTGGGGATGATTGGGCAGGTAGGCCGGGTTTTGATCACGGCCGTTGCCATGATCGTACTTCTGGCCGAACTCGGTGTTGATGTCGCCCCTATCCTGGCCGGTGCGGGCGTGGTCGGCCTCGCTGTCGGTTTCGGCGCTCAGAGTCTGGTGAAGGACTTCTTTTCCGGACTCTGTCTCATCCTGGAAAACCAGGTAACTATCGGCGACTGGGCCACCATCAACGGCAAAAGCGGGTTTGTGGAAGTCCTCAATTTCCGTATCACCGTGCTGCGGGATGTGGATGGGACCATTCACGTCTTCCCCAACGGCTCGATCAACGAGCTCTCCAATTCCACTCATATCTGGTCGGCCGTCGTGCTGGACATTCCCGTGCCGTACGGACAAGATTTCGAGGCCGCCACCCAAACCTTCCAGGGTGTGGCCAAATCCATGAAATCGACGGAAGACTGGAAAGATAAATTTGTTGAAGAGTTCGAAGTGCTGGGATTACACGATTTCAGCGACCGGGGTATGGTGATTCGCTGTCGAATCAAGACGGTCCCCGGCGTCCAATGGGCGGCCGGACGAGAGTTCCGAAGCCGACTTTACGAAACCTGGAAAAAGCAGGGCGTGAAAGTACCGGTGACTTCGCGAACTCTGACTATCAGCAGTGGGGAAGTGCCCGTGGCTTCTTAGTGCCCGGACCGCGATACTACTTGAAGTCATCTCTTGATCAATGAAACGATCACACTTTAAAAGGATTATCTTCATATCGAACAGAACCGCCCGCATGACGGAGAATCCGTTGGGAGGTACTCATGAAACTCACACCTAGAGAGCAGGATAAGCTCACCATCTACATGATGGCTATGGTGGCCGAACGCAGGAAAGCGGCGGGGTTGAAACTCAACTACCCGGAGTCGGTCGCCATTATCTCAGCAGCCGCGATGGACGGGGCCAGAGCAGGCAAAACGGTCGAAGAAGTGATGGAAGACGCCCGCACCGTTCTCAACCGCGAGGACGTGATGGAGGGCGTACCCGATCTCATCGAGTTCGTTCAGGTGGAAGCGATTTTCACCGACGGCAGCCGTCTCGTGACTGTTCATTCCCCCATCGCTTGAAAGGAGCACCATCATGTCTACACCAGTTGGCGGCTATGTTATCAAAGACGGCCACATCAAACTAAACGAAGGCCGGGAGCGCGTGACGGTCACGGTCCGGAACACCGGGGATCGGCCCATTCAGATCGGATCCCATTTTCACTTTTTCGAAGTCAATCGAGCTCTTGAATTCGACCGAACAGCCGCCTTCGGGATGCGGCTCGACATCATCTCCTCCACCGCTATCAGGTTTGAGCCGGGAGATGAAAAAGAAGTCAGTCTGGTACCCTTTCTCGGCGACCAGCGGGTTACCGGCTTCAACGACCTGGTCAACGGCTGGACCGCCCACGGCTCGGGCTACGCCTACCTGCCCACGCGCGCGGAATCGCTGCGCCGGGTTCGCCAGTACGGCTTCAAAACGACTTCCCCCCGGGAGGATAACGAATGACTAAAGTTTCACGCCAAGAGTACGTCGGGATTTTCGGGCCCACCGTCGGAGACAAGATTCGTCTGGGCAATACCGACCTGTACCTCGAAATAGAAAAAGACCTCCGGGTCTACGGTGAAGAACTCATTTACGGTGGTGGTAAGACCATGCGTGACGGCATGGGTATGGACAACCACCTGACCCGTGCCGGGGGGGCCCTGGACCTGGTGATCACCAACGTCACCGTGGTCGACGCCGACCTGGGTGTCATCAAAGCTGATGTGGGTGTTCGAGACGGATTGATCGTGGGGATCGGCAAAGCCGGAAACCCCAACACGATGCACGGCGTGTCCACCGGCATGGCCGTGGGACCCGCCACCGACGCCATCTCCGGAGAACACCTTATCCTCACTGCCGGGGGGATCGACACCCACGTCCATTACATCTCTCCCCAACAAGTCTGGCACGCCCTCGCCAACGGCGTGACCACCTTCTGGGGAGGGGGGGTCGGACCCACCGACGGCTCGCTCGGAACCACCTGTACATCCGGTCCCTGGAACATTCACAAAATGTTGAAAGCGGTCGAAGAGCTGCCTGTCAACATCGGCATTCTCGGTAAGGCTGCCGCCGGTCGGCCTCCGCTCATCGAACAGGTGGAAGCCGGAGTGGCCGGGTTCAAGGCTCACGAAGACTGGGGTACCCCTCCGTCCGTTCTGCGACAAACGCTGGCCGTGTGTGACGAATACGACGTGCAGATGAGCATCCACACCGACACTCTCAACGAAGGCGGATACGTGGAAGACACTATCGCCGCTTTCGAAGGGCGGACCATCCACACGTTTCACTCCGAAGGTGCCGGGGGTGGACACGCCCCCGACATCATTAAGGTGGCAGGTGAAGTCAACGTCCTTCCCAGTTCCACCAACCCCACGCTACCCTATGGGATCAACTCTCAAGCCGAACTGTTCGACATGATTATGGTCTGCCACAACTTGAGTCCCAAGATTCCATCCGACGTCGCCTTCGCCGGCAGCCGGGTTCGCGCCGAGACGATCGCGGCCGAGAACGTGCTCCAGGATATCGGCGCCATCTCCATGTTTTCCAGCGACTCCCAAGCCATGGGTCGAGTCGGTGAAAACTGGCTTCGGGCCGTACAGACCGCCGATGCCATGAAGAAGAAGCGCGGCAAGCTCCCCGAGGACGCGGAAGGGAACGACAACTTCCGAGTGCTTCGGTATGTGGCGAAAATCACCATCAATCCCGCCATTGCCCAGGGTTGCGCCCATATGATCGGTTCCATCGCTCCCGGTAAGCTAGCCGACCTGGTTCTGTGGGAACCCGGTTTCTTCGGGGCCAAGCCGAAGCTTATCATCAAGGGCGGAATGGTGAACTACGCCGAGATGGGAGACCCCAACGCCTCTCTAGCTCCCCCCCAGCCCTTGATCTATCGTCCGATGTTCGGTGCGATGGGGCGGGCGATGAAAGAGACTTGCGTGACTTTCGTCTCCGGTGTCTCGCACGAACTCGGTATCGCCGAGAAACTTCGCCTGGAGCGACGTATCGAGCCGGTGAGAAACTGTCGCGCTCCTTCCAAGAAAGACATGGTGCGAAACGACAAGACGCCGAAGATCGAGGTCAATCCAGAGACCTTCGAGGTTTTGGTAGACGGAGAACACGCGACCGTAGAGCCTTCGACCGAGGTCTCCATGAATCAGCTCTACTTTTTTGGATAGGTTATGAAGCTAGTAGAAAAAATACAAGGAAATCAGCACGACGCGGACTGGAAGGAACGGCTTTCCGATGCCCGGGTCGATCACCTCAAGCTCGACCAGTGGGACGCCCAGAAAAACCGTTTTCGCAAGAAAACCGTTTCCGGTACGGAGTTGGCTGTCTCTCTCGAGCGCGGCACTTTTCTCAGGGACGGCGACGTCCTCGACTGGGATTCCGAAGAAAAGGTGGCTATCGTTGCGGATATCGCTTTGAAAGACGTCCTGGTGGTGGAGACTTCGGCTCTGCTTGATCAGAGTCCCGAGGTGATGCTTCGGACCGCGGTGGAGTTGGGTCACGCCCTGGGCAACCAGCATTGGCCCGCCGTCATCAAGGGTACCAAGGTTTACGTCCCGATGGCTGTCGACCGCAAAGTGATGACATCGGTGATGAAAACCCACGCCTTAGAAGGGATCACTTACGAGTTCACCACCGGGGAGTCGGTCATTCCGTATCTCGCTCCTCACGAAACTCGCCGACTGTTCGGTGGCGCCGAGTCGCCGCTTCACGGTCACTCCCACTCCCACAGCCATTCTCACTGAGGGCGCGACGTGAATTCACGACCCAGTCTGGCACGGTTGACCCATCTCTTGCAGATGGCCGACTCCCAGCTCCCGGTAGGTGCTTTCTCCTTTTCCAACGGACTGGAGTCGGCCATTGCCGTGGGGCTGGTGAAGGATGCCGAGTCGCTGAAGAACTTCGTGATCACGGTTCTGGAACAGATGTCGGGGGTGGACGGCGTGGCCCTGCTGGCTGCTCACCGGCTGGCCTTAGACGGCGATTTTGAAGGATTGGTGGCAGCCGACCGGTCGCTACTGGCCCGAAAACTAAACGAAGAGACTCGAACCATGTCGATCCGTATGGGACGAAAGCTCGCCGAGTTGGGGAAGAAGGTCCTGCCTGCCCCAACCCTCGAGAAGTGGCTTGAGGCCATCAAGGAAGGCGAAGCCCCGGGCAACTTCGCCGTAGGCCAGGGAATGTTGTTCGCCGACCTCGGTCTTTCCGAAGAAGAAGCCTTCGCCGCCCACAACTACGGGACGGCATCGACCGTCCTGGGGGCTTCTCTTCGCCTGATGAGGGTGGACCATATGCAGACCCAAAGAATCTTGTTCGAGGTCAGTGAAAGAGCAGACCTCGAGTATCAGCGCGTGAGGAGCAAGACTCTTGATGAGATGGCCTCCTACACGCCCGCCCTGGACATCCTGGCCGCCGTCCATGTGAAGGCGCACGTCCGGCTCTTTATGAATTAGAAAGGAACTTGATATGAAAAAGATCTCTCGCATCGGCATCGGAGGGCCCGTCGGCTCCGGGAAGACAGCCATTATCGAAGCCATCACCCCGAAACTCTTGAAGCTAGGAGCCCAGGTCCTGGTGGTCACCAACGACGTCGTTACCACCGAAGACGCCAAGCACGTCCAACGTACTCTCAAAGGCGTTTTGGCCGGAGAGCGGATCCTGGGAGTGGAAACCGGCGCATGCCCGCATACCGCGGTGAGGGAAGACCCCTCCATGAACCTGGCAGCCGTGGAAGATATGGAATCCAAGTTTCCCGACACCGATGTGGTCCTCATTGAGAGTGGGGGAGATAACCTCACACTGACCTTCAGCCCCGCCCTGGTCGACTTTTTCATCTACGTGATCGACGTGGCCGCGGGCGACAAGATTCCGCGTAAGAATGGACCCGGCATTTCCCAGTCCGACATCCTGGTCATCAACAAGACCGACCTGGCTCCCTACGTCGGAGCTTCCTTAGAAGTGATGGACCGAGATTCCAAGCTGATGAGAAACGAGCGACCGTTCGTCTTCACCAATTGCAAAACCGGGGAAGGCGTAGACGACCTCGTCAAACTCATTCACGAGGGCATTCTCTTCGATCTGCAGGTGGCAGCCGAAGTTTGAGAACCGAAGTCTGGGAAAATGCGCCGGAACTGGATGCGTATCGGGATGAGCCGATTCAGATGCGTAGCGGCGCTGTGGGAAAGGAGGGGCTCTTGCACCTGGAATTCGAGAAACGGGGAGAGCGTTCCATCCTCTCTCGGCTGAGGCGAAGAACACCTTACTTTGCCCACAAAGCTCTCTACTTCGACGAGGGAATGCCGAACTTGCCCTGTGTCTTCTTGATCACCACCACCGGCTGTGTGCTGCAGGGAGACCGACTCCACCTGGAAGTGAAGGTCGGGCCGGAGGCTTGCGCCCATCTCACCACCCAGTCGGGCACTCAGATCCATACGATGAACTCGAACTATGCGGCTCAGAGTCAGACTATCACGATGAGTGAGAACTCTTATCTCGAGTATCTTCCGGAGCCGATGTTCCCCCACTCCAACGCCAAGTTTCTCTCCGATACCATCATCAAAACCGCACCCGGATGTACCGTCTTGTATTCGGAGATTCTCATGTCGGGGCGTAAGCACTACGCCGGTGGAGAGCGCTTTCAGTTCAAGCTTTTCTCCTCCAAAATCCGAGTGGAAGACCACAACGGAGTCGAGTTGGTCACGGAAAAGTATATCGTGGAGCCGGAGAACGACGATCTGCGCCGAGTTGGCAAGATGGGCGAGTTTGATGTCTTCGGAAACGTCTATCTGCTGACTCCCCCGGAACACGCCGGCTCTATTCTGAAGAGCCTCGACGCCGGTTTTGACCTGAAGGAAGGTATCGCCTGGGGCACCAGCGATTTGCCCAACAAGGCGGGCCTACTGTTTAAAGTGCTCGGTCACGAATCCGGCCCGGTAGCCCGAAAAGTTCGGGAATTCTGGACTGTCGTCCGGCGAGCGGTCAAAGACCGCCCGGTACCGGATGTTCCCTTGTGGAGATGACGGAGCAGAAGCCGCCGGACAATTCCCTCCTCACCACGCTGCTCAAAGGGAGCGGTCAGGTCATCTTTTGCGATCATCCGGTCACTGGTCTCTTATTTCTCCTTGGCATTGCCTGGGGCTCATGGACTGCCGGCAATATCTGGGTCTTCCTGGGAGCTTGTGTCGGTCTGATGGCTTCCACCCTCACGGCCTACTGGCTTGAACTCGACAGAGATGCTCGAAACGCCGGTCTCTACGGCTATAACGGTATCCTGGTGGGGGCGGCCTTACCGACCTTTCTCCACCCCGAATGGAGACTGTGGATCCTTTTGATGGTCGCGGCCGCCGTTTCCACGGTCGTTCTTTCCGCGGCCGCTCGCTTTTTCGAGCCCTGGAAGGTTCCCGCCCTGACGATGCCTTTCGTGCTGGTCTCCTGGATGGTGCTGCGAGCCGCCTTCATTTTCGCCGATGTCAAACTGGGACCGCTCTCGGCTCCCCATCTGGTGGTGAAGCTCCAGGCCGAGAGTCCGATCTACCCCATCTCTCCGCTCTTCTGGCTTCAGAGTGTCTTGGAGGGCGTTGGACAGATTTTCCTGATCGGTGATCCCTGGACAGGCTTGATCTTTCTAATCGGACTGGCGGTCGCCTCAAGAAGAATCGCCGCGCTGGCTCTGGCCGGCTCGGTGATCGGCGTGGTAGTTGCGGTCTTGTTTGGAGCCAGGCCGGAGGACATTTCAAGCGGACTCTACGGGTTTAATCCCGCGCTCACCGCCGCGGCCGTGGGAGCCGTCTTCGGTCCCGCCACGTTGCGATGCCAACTTCTGGCACTCTTGGCGGCCGTCTTTACCGTGATTACCCACGCGGCTTTTCAGGTGACCACGGCACCGGTCGGAGTGCCGACGCTGACGGCTCCGTTTGTGGTTGTCACCTGGGTCTTCTTGTTTGCGATGAAGCAGGAGAGCCGGCCTGCGGAGTAATGACGCTCCGCTCCGGTCTAGGGGCTAGCCAGCATCCCACCGTCCACCGGCGTGCAAGTTCCGCTGACGTAGCGGGAGCCGGGACCGACCAAAAAGAGCACCACATCGGCAACCTCTTCGGGTGTTCCGAAGCGATGAACCGGAATACGAGCCTGCTTGATTTTCCGAGCGGCTTCCATATCCGGGCGGTCCCAGAGCTGGCGACCCATGTCCGTCATGATGATGGTGGGGCAAACCGCATTGACCTGAATGCCATGCTCTCCCCATTCCACGGCCATGGTTCGGGTCAGTTGGTTCAAGGCCGCTTTTGATGCCGCGTAGGTCCCGAAGCCGGGAGTTCCGATAAAAGCGGCCACGGACGAGATGTTCACGATCTTGCCTTCGCCGGCTTTGATCATTCCGGGAACGAGAGCCTGGGAAAGCAGCATGGGGGCTCTTAGGTTGACGGCCATGAGCGCATCCCAGGCCTCTGGGGACTCTTTGAGCAATGGGGTTTGATGAGCCACTCCGGCGTTATTGACCAGGATGTGCCACGGCTTTCCATCCCTGGTGGCGGCTTCGGCCGCTTCTCGGACCCCGGCCGTGGTGGAGAGGTCTGCCTCGATACATTGGCAACTCGTACCTTCGAGCTCTTTGCTCAACGAGCGCAGAGCATCTCCGTTTCGAGCTACCAGGCCAAGTTCCGCACCTTCAGCCGCCATGGCTTTGGCGATAGCCGCACCGATCCCCCGCGAGGCGCCCGTCACAAGGGCTCGTTTACCTTTGAGTAGTCGGGTCATTCAGCGGACTTCGAATGCTCCAAAGGGTGCTCCTGCGCGAGCTATCGGTGGGCCGATGGGTCGCGCAGGCGACTCATTTCAGCGCTTTTTCAACCCCATCACCTAGAGTAGACCCACTATGCAAGTAAACACTCGAACTCCCTGGGAGTCTCCGACCCAATATGTAGGCAAGTTGCCGACCTCCGGAAAGGGCGTCGGCGTGGTGGTGATGGACGAAGGCTTCGACCTCTCCCACCCCGACCTGAAAGGCAACGTGGTCGGCGTGGCCACCAACCAGGGCGACACTTTTGAATCCGACCCCCTTGGACACGGCACTCACACGCTGGGAGTGGTGGGCAGCACCGGTAGCTCTTCCCAGGGCGCGATCCGTGGCGTGGCGCCGAACGCCACCCTCTTTGCCATGAAAGTGAAGCTGGCCCAGGGCGAAGGGCTGGCCGACTCCATCGATTCGATCAATCGCGGCATGAACTGGGTGGTGCAGAACAAAGACAAGTTCAATATCAAGGTGGTCAACTGCTCGTTCGTTCTCCCCACTTTGGAGCAGACCGACTCGAAAACGGGAGCGATCATCCCTGTCGACCCCCTCTCCTACGCCATCAATCTGGCCCGGGAAGCCGGTATCACCGTGGTAGCGGGTGTCGGAAATTTCGCGGACAAGTCTCCCATCGCCACCCCCGCCGGGAACCCCGACGTCATTGCCGTGGGGGCCCTGGACACCAACGGCACCCCCGAGGACCCCACAGACGACAAGGTCGCCGACTTTTCCAGCCGCGGTGTCTCCATCCACGGCGCCCCTAAGCCCGACATCCTGGCCCCCGGTGTCTCCATCATGTCGGCTAACGCTTCGAACTCCCAGTCTGAAATGCAGAACGCGCTTTTGCAGAAGCTACCCCAGGCCTCCGAAGAGGAGGCCCAGGCTATCGCTCGCCAGCTCTTACCGGCCCGTTTTCAGAAGTTGCCGGCACCGGTGCAGAAGCGGCTTCTCAATAAACTCTACGAAGTGAAACCAACAGTGGGTGAGAACTCCGGTAGTCCGGCCTATATCTCCCAATCCGGGTCCTCGGAGGCGGCTCCCATCGTGACCGGCGTGATCGCCCATATGTATGAAGCCAACCCGAATCTGACTCCCCAGCAAGTCAAAGAGATTTTGTCCACCACCGCCAGACCTGTGGAAGGTGATGTCCTGGCCGTGGGAGCCGGAGCCCTGGACGCGCGGGCAGCGGTGGAGGCGGCCGCCAAACTTGCCGCCCAGGGATGAACCGTCGAGAGTTTCTTAAGGCTGCGGCCGCCGCGCCTCTGCTTTTGAACCTACCGGCCGGCGCAGACGACCTGATACCCTGGTGTGCCTCCGGCGACGTTTCCGTTGGGAAGGCTCGCCTTGCCGTGGGTGGGCTGGGATCGGGTGACCTCCAAGTGGAGTGGTCGTCGGGCTCCTCCGGCGGAAAGGTCCAAGGTACCAGGGCCGTCTTCAGAAGCGATTTTACAGCCCAGGCCCCCCTGGACAATCTGCCCTCGGATAGCTTGATCAACTACCGTGCCTCCATCGGCAAAAATCAGATCGACGGCACGTTCCGGACCCCTCCCCGGCACGCCGACCAGACCGTCACCTTTCTATGGGGCGGCGACGTGGTCGGGCAGGGATGGGGCATCGACCCGGCCCACGGCGGCATGCTGACTTTCGACTCCATGGCAAAAGAAAAGCCGCATTTCTTCATCCATTGCGGAGACAGCATCTACGCCGACGACCCTCTCCCCAAAACTGTCGAAAAGCGGGCTCTAACCTGGAAAAACGTGATGACCCCCGCCAAATCCAAAGTGGCCGAAAACCTCACCGATTTCTACGGAAATTATCGCTACAATTTCCTCGATACGCATTACCGCGAATTCTTCTCCCAGGTCCCGGTCATTGCTCAATGGGACGATCACGAGGTCCTCAACAACTGGAACCCCACCGAGCACACCAAGCTCGCCGAGCCCGCTTCCAAAGCCTTCGCCGCCTACTGGCCCATGAGACTGCAGACAAACAATCTCTTCTACCGAAAGATTTCTTACGGACCTAATCTGGATGTCTTCGTGCTCGATTTGCGAAGCCATCGCGCTCCCAATAGCGAGAATCGTCAACCGAAGCCCTCGACAGAAACCGCCCTGCTGGGTCGCCGACAGTTGGACTGGCTCAAACAGGGCCTCAAGAGCAGCTCGGCCACTTGGAAAGTGATAGCCGGTGAAATGCCGATCGCCACCCTCTCACCACAGTATGGCCTGGACAGCTGGGCCAACGGTGACGGGCCTCCCCTCGGGCGAGAGCTGGAGCTCGCGGAACTCCTCAGCTTCGGAAAGAACCAGCGAATTCAAAACCTCATCTGGCTGGCGGCCGATGTCCACTACGCGGCCGCCTACCATTTTCATCCGGAGCGGGCCGTCTGGAAGGACTTCTTGCCGTTCTGGGAGTTCATCGCCGGGCCACTCCACGCCGGGACCTTCGCCCCCACTCAGGCTCCAGACCCGACATTCGGGCCGAAGGAAGTCTTTCTGGGCGTCCCCCGCGACCTGCCGCCCAATCGCCCACCCTCGGACAACCTTCAGTTTTACGGAAAGATGAAGGTGACGCGAACCCACCTGGAAGTGAGTCTTCATCAACGACTCGGCAGGCAGATCTACTCGGTAGAAATACCTTCCACAGCAGGGTGAAGCCCGGGCGTTCCACGAACCGCCCTCCGGGATACCATGACACCCTGGCGTAAAAAACTGTTTCTCCAATGCCTTTCGGCTGCCACTTTTCTCGCCATTTTGGTGCCGTTGATACCTCACAAGGCTCTGGAATACCCCTGGCAAGACCGTCGCTACCGATGGAAAGCCGAACATCGACCGGTTGAGGAAAGTCGCGTCGTGGTCGTGGGGATCGACTCAGAAACGCTTGCCGAGGTCACAGCACCCCTCTCACTCTGGAGCGATATCCACGCCACTGTCGTGGGAAATCTGCTCAACGCCAACGCCACCGTCGTGGCTCCCGACCTTCTTTGGGAGCTCGATCCCGAGTCGGTGAAAACGCTGGGCTCAGGCATGGAGACCCTCACCGAAAAGCTAGCCGAGTCCGAGCTTTCGATGGCCCTCCACGTCAACGGAGGCAAAGTAGCGGTCGGCGCCCATCTCGACAACGGCCGCCTCAATCTTCCCAGGGAAAGCCTCCAAGCCATGGCCGGCCCTAACCTGGCCCTCCTTAATTTGAACGAAGATGGAGACGGAGCGATACGGCAGTATCTTCTCAACGTTCCAGTGAAACAGGGCGAGACGGTCTTCGACTGGCCATCGATGAGTCTGGTAGTCTCCCGTCTGGCCGGGGGCCCCGACCACCAGACGATACCGAACTCATCTCGAGGCAGCTTCTGGATCAACTACCATGGACCGGCTAAGAGCTTTCCGTATCTTTCCGCCGCCGACGTCCTGCGGGGAGAACTCCCCGATCTGACGGACAAGATCGTCTTCTACGGGCCCTACGACCCAAGACTGGGAGACTTGCACCGAAGCCCGTTCTCGACCGGCGAGCCCGATATGCACGGGGTCGAGATCCACGCCAACGCGGCTCACACATTGCTGAGTGGAAGCTTTCTCCGTCAGGTATCCCTCCCGGTCCAGCTCATCGCCAATCTCCTGCTCGCCTGGTTGGTCGCCGTCATCTTCAGCTTACGGTCCCCTCTTCTCGGCACCTTGAGCACGGTCGTGCTCAGCGGAGTCTGGTGGTGGTGGTCGGCTTGGTCGTTCGCCAACCAGGGTCTCTGGTGGGACGTCTCCGGCTCTTTCATGGTCCTGCTGCTCGTTGCCGTGGCCTGTTACGTCTTGAGATACGTCACCGTGGAACGCTCACGAAAAACCGCTGAAAGATTATTCGGTAAGTACGCACCGGCCCAGGTCGTAAACCAGGTGCTCAAGGACCCGAGTCTCGCCAAGCTCGGAGGCAGCCAGACGGTGGAGACCACTCTCTGGTTTTGCGACATCAACAACTTCAGCACGGTCAGCGAAAAGGTCACTCCCGCTCAACTCATCGATATGGTGAACGAGTTCTTCGAAGAGATGGCGCAAATCATCCATCGCCACGGCGGGGTCATCAGGCAGTACGTGGGAGACGAAATCATGGTGATCTTCGGAGCGCCCTCTCCGCTGGAAAACCACGCCAGGGCGGCTATGGCGATGACGGTGGACGCTTTCCGTCGCCTGAAGGAGTTGGAAAAGCTCGCGGCCGGGAAACCCGGGTTTTATGAAATTAAGGTGGGTATCCATTCCGGTACCGTCGTCTGCGGCAATGTAGGCTCTTCGGAGCGAATGGAGTATACAGCGGTAGGAGACGACGTGAATCTGGCCTCGCGAGTGATGGGTCTGAATAAGCAGTTCGAGACGCTGGCGCTCGTTTCTCAGGAAACAGTCGACCTGACGGGAGACTTACCGGAAGGTTTGGAGTTAAAATCCCTGGGGGCACATCCGGTAAAGGGACGTGAGAATCCCGTTGAGATTTACGAAATAAAGGTGCATTGAGGAATGAAAAGACTTATCTGGGGTTTGCTCCTCGTTAATCTGCTCTGGGCCGTCGGACTCGCGGAAGATGGGGGCTTTATTGTTACCGACATGAAGGGGATACCGACAGTCAAAGGATCTCCCGATGCAAATCCCGACAATCTCAAACTGCTGGCCAAGCTCAAGAGCGGATTTATCAAAGTCAAAACTGATGACAAGCTCACCTTTACCTCCTTGGCAGACGGCTCTCGAATCGTGTTGGTGGGACCCTTGGAAGGGCAGCTAACGAATGATGGTTTTAAAAAGACCGGCGGCAGCGGCTCGGTGGCACGGAAAGAGGGGCGAGCCGACAGTACTTCTCAACTCCGCCAGGTCTCCTCTACTATGGGAGCCATCGCGGTGAGAGACGCCTCGCCATTCCTTGTGTCGCGCGGTCGACTACTTCGCCGCGAGCTAGTCTGGCTTCCCACAACCGACTTTCCGGACTGCCAGATAGTTTTGAGCTATGAGGGAAATGTCGTCAAAGAGTGGCCCCGAGTGGAAGCCCGAAGCGACTCTCGAGGCCCTCAAAGCTTGGACGTCTCCGACCTCGACATAGAAGCTGAAGAACCATATTTCCTGACTTTCGTTCCACTCAAAGAGGACGGGATAACCAACCCGGACTGGATCGTCCGTACCGACGTAACGTTCGTCACGAACGAATTTGCCGAGAAGACATTCCTGGAAGAGGCCGAGGCTAGAGATCTTTACAAGAAAGACCCCACGGACCTGACACCTCTCACCGTCTACCTGGCCTATTTGGTCAATCACCAGCTACTCAGCGATGCCTACCTATTGGTGCTAGAAGACTCTTTCAAAGAGCAGGGAGCCAATCGCAGCATTTTGAGGACTAAGCTGAACGAAGAACAATACAAAAAATGAGGGCTCAGCTCCGGATAAGCGGGTTCGTCCTCGCTATCTTACTCGTATCCACCTGTATCTGCGCGGCCCAGCCTTACATTGTCACCGACCTCAAGGGTAATCCTCAAGCCTCCGGGAGCCCACTCCATCTCCTGACCAAAGTGGAAGAACTGTCGGTCATCGAACTGAAAAAGGGGGACGTCGTGACGTTGACTTGCCTGACCGATTCGGCGAGAGCCACTCTGGTCGGACCGCTGAGCGGAAAAATCGTCGGCCACACCTTTCGAGGCATAGACGTCTTTCAACAAAAGGGTCGGGAGAAGAGTCTCCAGGAAATTCGCCACATCTCCAGCACCCTGGGCGCGGGTGCTATCCGAAGCAGCGTGCCCGACAGCACCATCTGCTCGCGAGGGAAAGTGCTCCAGCCCATCCTGTCCTGGACGAGCAATCGTGACTATCCTCTTCATAAAGTCGTTCTCTCTCGTGACGACACCCAAGTCTGGGAATCGGCTGAGGTCGAAAACTTGTGGATCGACCTCGCCGAAGAGTACCCGTACCCATTGGAACGAGGTGTCGAGTACACGATCACGCTGACACCGTTGAGACAGGGGCCGGAAGGTTCCATCGAAGCCGCCCCACCGCGCAAGGCGACTTTCGAGCTGGTCTCTCAGGAGCTGTTCGACGAAGCGACCGTGGTCGGGGACGACTTTGTCGCGCAATTCTCAACCGACCCCTCCGACCTGACACCGCTAACGCTCTACCTGGCCTATCTGGGTCAAAACAAACTCTATTTCGATGCCCTGAGACTTCTCAATAGCTCTTACTTCGAAAAAGAAATAGATTTCAAAGTCACGCGAGACCACGTCTGGAACCAGTTGATTCCTCAGCACTAGACACTATTCTACAGGTCGATAGAGATAGTCGCGGTAGAGAAGGTAGAGCGCTGCCCGAAGCCATTCTTCCGACCGCGCCTCGTTCCACTCTTCCAAAATTTGCCCCAAAGACGCCGTTTTCGACGAGAACGCCTTCAGCAGCCTGGCTTGGGCAAGCGTCAGTTCCTCTTCCGGATAAAAGAGCAGTCGAGCCCGATGGCTCTTAGGGTAGCCGCGAAATGTCGTCTCCGTCAGATGAACCTGGGGATTGATCCGCAGCTCCGTATCGTAGGTAAAAGGCGCATCGTTAGGCTGGAAGTCGGGTCCTACGAGATAGATATCGTACTGATCTCTGTCGAACAACTCTTCCACGATTCGATACCGTTCCCACTTGTCGTCTAGGAAATCGCCTCTCTGGGCGGCTGCCGGCAACAGCTCCTCCAAGTCCCAACTTCGGTCCTCAAACCAGCGAAAGACCTTTAAACCAGCTTCTTCCACGTGTTGCTTCAGCAAGTCCAGAGTATAGGGAGCGTCGTGCGGATGGAGATAGCGGTCGGCGAACTCCGAAGCTCCCACTTGATGAGAGCCTTCGAACGGACCTCTCAGGCTGGGGGGAGCAAACCCCTCTATCACGCCTCGGCTTTGCATCTCGGTCATCAACCCTCGTGCCGCCTGGACTCGCTCTTCCAGGGCGAGCTCTTTCCAGGCGTCGACACTGCGGACAGTCTCGGCGAATCTGTAAAGGTCGGCCCTACCCCGGGCGGCGTAGACCATCAGCCTCAGAACTCCCTGAGGAGCCAGCCGAGCGGCCAGGCTCTTCAGAATCTTCACCGGCTCCGAAGTATGATGGATCACACCCGTGCAAAAGATCACGTCGAACCCTTCCTCCGGTCCAAAATCTTGAGGAAAGTCCAACAGATCGACCTGGCGGGTCGTGACGTTTGAGAGATTCAACTCCTCAACGTCTCGTTTCAGAATTTGGAGCGAGGTCTCGTTGAAATCGCAGCCGTAGACATCCCAGTCTTTCTGAAAGAGCGCCGCACCGAGGACCACGGATCCGGTGCCGCAACCGGCGTCGAGAAAGGAGGGTCTCTTCCCTAGCTTGACTCTGGAGAAGCTACGAACGTAGTCGACATAGGGGTCCAGTGCTTCGCAAGGCTCCCGAGCCGGGTACGGATACTTTTCATAGAGGGCCTGCACCCTCTCCGAGACGCTGCTCAACAGGTGATATCCAGGTTTCTACCCAGATGCAGAGTCTGCTGAGCTCGCTTGACCAGTTCTTCCGGCAACCGAACCTTCTGCCCGCAACCCGGACAGGCGTGTGGCTCGCCGGTGGCGGCCTCATCGATGGAGAAGTCCTCCAGAATACGCCGGCAACTAGGGCAGGCCATCTTGGTCAGCGGTTTGATTCGTCCTACGTTTCCCATACTGCTCTCGTTTGCCCTCGAGAGTCACTTTCCCCCAGGACCCCAATGCATCATGCTGGAATCTTTAGAGATGGCAAAGATATTGGTGGTCGAAGACGACGAGTCGATGAACGAGATCCTGGTCAGCACTCTTAGAGAAGAAGACCACAACGTCCAGTCAGCTTTCAACGGACCCAAAGCGATCGAAATGTGCGAAAACGAGCAGTTCGATCTGGTCGTCACCGACGTGCGACTTCCCGGCATCGACGGGGTCGAGATGTTTTTGAAGCTGCGTAAGCTGCAGCCCAAAGTGAAGTGCATCGTCATCACGGGTTACGCCAGCGAAGATACTCCCGTGCGCGCCATCCGGCTCAAGATCGACGATTATCTGTTCAAGCCGTTTAGCCTCAAATATTTCCTTCGCTCGGTCAATCGAACTCTCGACGAAGAGGAAGAGCAAGAAGAGAAGAGGGCACTCTTCAGCAAACTCTTCGCCCGTTTCGGTCTATCCGCCGGCAAGCCAAAGGAGAAGACCCTGGAAGCGCTCGTGGAAGAACGGCAAGAAGCCTTCCGTGGCCTCTACGTGGGGATTCGGTCGGGCTATCTTTCCGAGCGCGCGGCTCTGGAAATGTACACTCGGCTCGAGCTTCTGGAAAGCAAATTTCGAAATCTGCTCCACAAGAAAGATGCCGATACCTCTCGCCTCAACGAGGTGGGTGTCATGTACTCGAGTATCAAGTCTCGCCTGGAAGAGTTTAAAGCGGGCAAGGCCGATGAGGCCCCCCATTCCGGAATCGTGCCACCCGACCAGTTCACTCCGCTATTCAAGGCCATCCTGGACTCTGAGATCAGCTTCGACGATCTGCTCTACGCACCGTTGCTGAGAAAGACGCCCGATCAACGATTCGAGACTCTCGGCGAGTTGTTGGAGCTGAAGCGAAAACTGTGGCCGGACTCGGCAACAGCGAAGTAACCCATTGCAAGATTGGGCCCGGGGTCACCTTGCAGTGCGATTCAACGCTTGCGAGCCAGGGTAATTCCGTCGGCCACCGGTAAAAGGCTCAAATCCACCCGATCGTCGTCTCGAATCTTCTGGTTCAGGGCTTTGAGAGCGAGGGTGTCCGGATCGTCGGCGTGGGGGTTGGCCACCTGGCCGCCCCAGAGCATATTGTCCAGCACGATCAATCCGCCGGGCTCCATGAGCTTCAAAGCGTGCTCATAGTAAAATCCGTAGTTTGTTTTATCGGCGTCGATAAAAACGAAATCGAACGTTCCCGTGAGTTCCTTCAAGGTCTCCCGGGCGGGTCCGAGTCTCAACTCAATCTTGTGAGAAACACCGGCCTTCTCCCAGAACTCCCTGGCAACTCCCGTCGTTTTCTCGTTTCTATCGAGCGTCACGACCCGTCCGTCTTCAGGAAGACTCTCAGCCATCACCAGAGCGCTGTATCCGGTATAGGTCCCGATTTCGAGCACCCTTCGGGCGCCCATCAGCTTGAGCAAGAAGGCCATGAACTGCCCTTGCTCCGGCGCGATCTGCATCGAAGAGTCGTCCCGCTCACCGGTGAGCCGTCTCAACTCACGGGCCGTCTCGCTTTCCCGCAAAGAGACGGCTAAAAGATAGTCTTGAAGAACCGGTGAGAGACCTAAAGACTCCCTTGACACGCCCTAGCTCTCCGGCCCCAGCTGCTTGGTCTCCACCAACTGAAGCCCACTGTCGCCCTGAACCTCGAAGACTTTGACTTCGCTGCTCCCATCCGACTGAAAAGTCCGCTCTTCGCGACGAACCAGTCTAGGAATCCAACCCTGGGGTTTGTAGTACTCGGTCACGTACTCCGCCGCGCTCACTCTCTGGCGAGAGATGAGCTCTTTGTTCTGGGCGTCGACCTGCGGACTCAGCACCACCTCGAACTCCTTGGCCTCCACGAACTTGTCCGTCTCCTTATCGTACAGCCAGAAAAAGTAAGGTACGTTGGCCCCGCCGGGCAGGTACTTCATAATTCGAAGGTCGGCATATCCATCGAAGTTCACGTCCTCTACGTAAAGCGCATCGATCTCCGAACCTTCAGGCAAGAGAGCATCGAACTGGTCCAGCATGTGCTCGGTGCCGTCCGGCGCGATCACGTGAATACCGTAGGCCGAAAAGGAAGCTCCGTCCGGATCCCCCAGTACCCGAAACGTGAAAGGAGGGCCGTCCGGTGTAACGCGAGCTTGGAGTTCGGTGAATAGCTCCTGGGCAGACGCCGTCGCGGCCATCAGGAGAAAGAACAGGACAATTTTCTTCATATCCCGGTAATTACGGGCTCAGGAGGTCAATCCTGGTTGTTGAGGATAGCTGCTTCGCCTAGGATCCGATCCCCGTCTTTCAATTGGGAGGGCGTGGGCTTCCAACCACTGTCTAATCGCCATCGAAGTAGTTCCTGAATCGAAGGCTTGCCCTTCCAGACGGCAACTGCCGTCAGATTGCCGAGTCATCCCGCGGAAAGCACCAAGTACTCGCCGTCCGAGACCGGCAGAAGTACATCCCGGCTGAACTCATCTTGGATGACTATCTCCAGGTCCGCTAGTCGGTCTCGAAACGCTTTGATGAAATCTTCCAGAGTTGCAGCGTCGCCCAGCCTACTACGTAAATCTGGATGAGAACTTCCCAGTTCGGACAGGTCACTGACCAGAGACATCAGACTGCGCCTCGTTCAAAAGTTCGAGCAAACCCAGATTGTCGGCCCATTTTTTGAGATACTCCCAGTCCAAAGCCTCTTGCACTTTAATAATCCCCAAAAGGTCCTTCCACTGACGCTCGGAGACCCGATTGCCGAGTTCGTACCATTCCAACTTGCTCAGCACCAAGTCCTCCGGTGTCGCCATCATCATCTGACGGTCGCTCTCGGGGGAGATTCTTTTGCGAGTCCGCCGGCTAAACTCTTCCCTGTCGAACGGACGCTTTCCGAGCATATAAATGTCTACTTTAAACGATGTCGACAGGTCGATGATGTTGAACATCCCACCTCGTGCCAGGGCATCTTCTGCAGCGTGTTCAGAAACATAGAATCCTGACGAAGCGAACTCCCTTACCACAGTCTTCAGTTTGGAGGGAGAAAATTCGGCTATCAGATCGGCATCAATTGTAGCACGGGGCACTCCGACTGCTGAAGTCGCCAAGGAGCCTACTAAACAATACGGGATTTCGTGACGCTCCAGAATGTCGGCCACCCGGAAAGTCACCAATAGCGGCCTTGTTGTCACCGACCCGAACCGAAAGCCTTAAACGCGAGTTCTTCCCCGTAAAGGAGTTTCGCAAAGCGATATTTGAGTTCTTGCTCCGAGGCTTCCGGATAGCGTTCTTGCAGACTGATGAAGCTCATTTCCAGAGTAGCCCGAGTGAGATCGTTCCAGAGGGCAACTCGATCGCATTCGCTCATCTCGCGCAAGATCTTGATCTGCACTGGATGGAACTCTTCGTCAAGGCTGCGATTGGGATTTGGCATCGAGTTGAGCGTACCCGAGCCAGGCTTTATTTGCAATACGAGAGGCTACTTCGGCGCCGTCAGTTCGCCACTAGTCGCCAACAACTCGACTTCAAAATTCAAAGGACTGTTGGGCGGAATCTTTCCCAGGTCACGGTCACCGTAAGCGAGCTCAGCCGGAATCTTCAGGAGCCGTCGTTCGCCCACTTGCATGCCCTCGACGCCTCGATCCCAACCCTTGATCACACGCCCTGCTCCCAATGGAAAGCTGAACGGCTTTCGGCCCCTGCTACTATCGAAAATCTCGCCGTTGTCGAGCCACCCGGTGTACTGCACCAGCACACCCTCCCCGGAGTCGGCTTGTTCATGGGCCTGGCCTTCTTTGAGGACAGCGTACTGAACACCGTCTTTCTCTTGAAACGTGAGGCCGTCGGTCGGAGGCTTAGACGGAGCCTCAGGGTCCAAAAGATTGAAACCCCGCGGGGCAATTTCAACGTAGCTTTGTTCGGGATTTTTGCGGTCCAGATGGAGATGGTTCACTCCGCCCGGATGGATCTTGTAGTTGTCTATCGAGTTTTCATCGAATCGAGTGTAGAGAAGACCGCCTTCGACCCATTCCTGGGTGTATTCACCCCTTTTCGAGTCACCGGAAAACCTCACCTGAATTCGCTCTCCACGAGAAGTGTGGTATCGCAGCAGTCCGGGTTGGCCGGCCGCTCCGTCCGAGGGGCCCTCGTCTAAGCTCGGAAAAAAGCTGTCGATAGCCTGAGAAAGCTCCTTATCAGCCGCCTCGGTCTGCTCGAAAGACTGCCGTTGTTCGGGCTTGAGAATATCGGTTTGGGCTCGAAATCTGTTCAGGGACGCTGCGTTTTGAAGTGAAAGTGCCATGAGACCATATTGCCTGGTTGGCGGACCGGGCGGCTTACACCGATGTTAAAAGGCGTCCATCTCCACCGAATGCTCGATATGATGGGTCTTCTCCGGCGCCGTTTCGGCCAGACGCTTGCGAATTTCCCAACCTATCCAGCGGGCGATATTGGTGGCCGGCAGTCTTTCTTTCAAAATCTTCTTGTCGCTGATGAGCTGGAGATACGGACCCCGGCTGGTCACCGACACGGCCACGTGCTCCAAATCCTCTAGCGCGATTCGACCGCCCCGAACCGGAATTCCCCAGATAGTGGTGCGGGAGTGGGCCCGCTTGGGGATAATGATCTCCAGAGTGTTGCGGTAGCCGGCCAGAATCACCACCGAGACGATGGTGAACACGGCGACTCCGATAAAATAGCTGTAGTCGCCCTCGGCGCGCTCCGCATCATAGAGGGAGAAGCCGTTACCGTCGGGCCCGCCCGGCAGTGGCACAAAAGCCGCCGCTATGAGAAACGCCGACACGCAGAACAGCTCAAAGAGAATTCCCGACCTCATGAGAGACCACTGAATCTTGACTCCGGTGTCAGTCCGCTCAAAGTCAACGACCTTATCGGAAGGCTCCGGAACTTCGTGGCCCAGCATCTCGGGATACCGGTGGACCCGCTCTACAAAAGAGAGGTCGAGCTCGGCGGTGGAAAACTCGTAGCTCTTGCCGTTGTGAGTCTCCACCACGGAGCCTCGAACTGCCTTGGCCAGCCGTTCGGCCAGAGAGCGGCTTGAAGTCAAATCTCCTATTCGGCGGTCCACCAGGTACTGTTTGCCTTCATCCACCATGTGAACGGTCCAAACTTCCGTGCTCCGACCCTGTCCGCCCTCGTCTTCAAAGCCACTGAGTCGAAAGGTCGGCGAAGCTGAATACTTCAGACGAAGCGACTGGGAGAAGAAGCCGTCTTTCACAACGACCTCGCCCCCTTCAACGGTAATCCGTTTTCGCGAGGCGAAAATACAGGCCAGCCCCACAACCATGAGGATGACACCTAGAGGAGCAGAGTAGGCCGCTACCAGGCCTTCATTGAGTCCAAACTGGTAGGCCAGCTTTGGGACGGCGAAGTAGGTCGCGGCACTGACAACAAGGAGAACCATTCCAAGGTCTCTGTCCTTCGCGGTAGGAAGCGTAATCGAAGAGGCCATAGAGGGCCCGTTCGCCGAGATCTAGGAGGGCTTCCTGCTTAAACCGACTTGGCAGGACATTGCTCCCGTCTCGCTGCAGTGAAAGGCCCTATGATGAAAATCGGAGCCCATGTCAGCGCGTCCGGCGGCGCCCACAAAATCTTCCAGCGCGGAACGGAATTAGGCTGCGAGTGCCTGCAACTCTTCACCCGTGCACCCTCTCAATGGAAGGCTAAGCCGCTGACGGACGATCAGATCGAGCTGTTTCGCTCAGAACGGATAGCTCATGGCAGCCAATCCGTGATCGCCCACGACATCTACCTAAACAACCTCGCTGCCGAAGACGACAAAATCCGGAGACGTTCAATCAAAACTATGGTCGAGGAAGTCACCCGCTGCCATCAACTGGGAGTCGACGGGCTGGTCTGTCATCTGGGCTCCCACCCCGGCGGCCCCAAACCGGGAATCCGCCGCTACGCTTCCGCCGTCAAAACGATTCTCGCCCGGACGGAGACCACGCCCACTCCGATTCTTCTAGAAACGTGTGCCGGTCAGGGAAATTGTCTGGGCCACCAACTTGAAGAGATAGCGGAAGTGATTCGCCGCAACGACGGTCATCCCCGACTCGGCGTTTGTGTCGACACCTGCCACATTTTCGTGGCCGGATACGATTTGCGCGGTCAAAACGAGTACGAGCAGTTCTGGGAACAGTTCGACAAACTTATCGGACTCTCACGCCTCAAAGCTTTCCATCTCAACGACTCCAAAAAACCGCTGGGAAGCCGCGTGGACCGCCACGATCACATCGCGGAAGGCGAAATTGGAGAATCCACTTTCCGATTTCTTTTGAACGATCCGAGATTCCGAGGCCTACCCGCCGTCATCGAAACCCCCGAGTCCCAATCGATGGCCAAGATCAATCTTGAACGACTCCAACGGTTGAGGAAGGTCCCGTCCACTTCCACAACCAAGTGAGCAAGTATGGCAAGCAAGAACTCTCAACCCCATTGGTTCCCCCTCGAATGGTCCAAGCAGAGCCGTCCTCTGCTCAAACCAAGTCCCAAGCATTTCGTGTCCCGCAACATCTACGAGCCGTCCGTCCTGTTTGACGGCAAAACGCACGTTATGATGTTTCGGGGCGAGTCCGCTCACGAACCGCCGACCAGTTGCGTGGGACGCCTCGGTATCGGCTTCAGCCCTAACGGCCGAGATTTCCAGTGTCAGGGAGAGCCTGTCCTGGTGCCCGACTCCCCCTACGAATCCCACGGGCTGGCCCATCCTCGACTGGCCCTTGCAGGCGGTGTCTTTCTCCTGACCTACGCGGCCTTCGACGGTAAAAAGTACCGCCTCTGCCTAGCCACATCCACCAATCTTCGCACCTGGTTCCGCCACGGGCCGCTTTTCCCGGAGTTCAAAAACGAGGGCGGAAAGCCCATGAGCGGCGTCATCATGCCTCAAGCAAGAAGTGACGGCAAATACTTGATGTACGTAGGTGCCCAGGATCTCTACCTGGCCACCTCGACCGACCTTATCGACTGGGAACTCGACTCCAAGCCCATCCTGAAACGTTCCAAATGCGGAGATTTCGCCAAGAAGTCCATCGAGCCGGGACCCTCGCCCTTTCTCACCAAAGACGGTCTTGTTCTCATCCTCAACGGCACGGACATGAAAAACCACGTTCGCGTCTTCGCCGCCCTGTTTGAATCCGACAAGCCGGAAAAGAGCTCAGCCCAACTCAAGAAGCCTTTCTTGGAAGCAGAGCACGACTGGGAGCGATTCGGTTATCTACCAAACGTTGTTCGAGCCACCGGCATCTCTTTAATCAACGACACCTTTCATCTCTACTACAGCGGTGGAGATCGCTGTGTCGGTATGGCAACGGCGCCCGTTCCGGCCGGCTTCCTGCCTACCCTCGCAGAAGAAGACGCGACGGTGAAAGAGAAAAAGAGCAAAAAACCCAAAGAGAAAGTCTGCGGGGTCTGACAAGCGGTTTGTGAACCGCGACACAAGGTGCCTTAAGTAACAGATCACCCCTATGTTTTTCACTATAGTGAGGGCATGAAGAAAACATTTCTCTCCATCCTCACTGTACTCTTACTTACCCAGGGCGCCTTCGCGAATACCGAGGGCAAGGCCGGCGAGCCCGTCCCGATACCCCAGATTCAGCCTCTGCCCGCAGTGAATGAACCCGTCAATCTCTTTCAAAACGAGCGTTTCCGGCATCCAGGCTTGGAGCAGGCTTACCGCGGAGAACTGACTCTTCAACTCGGCGCCAAAGGCGACGCGGTGGAGCGGGTGCAAACCGCCCTTATAGACCTGGGATTCGGCTTGCCTGCCGGTGCCGACGGGCATTTCGGTGGCCAGACTCAAGACGCTCTGATGGCTTTCCAGTCAAGTCGCGGAATCAAGACCACCGGCCAGATCGACAAGGCCACCCTCCGCTCGCTGGACAAGGTCGCGCCGGCTCTGGGGCTTAAGGTTTGGCAAGATGCGGCGTCGGCATCCTCGGCGGTTCCTTCACAGCCGGTCGTCTCAAACAAGAAAGTCCGGATACTGGTGGACCTTTCCGAGCACCGATTGGCCGTCTACGGCGAAAACGGCCAGGTAGAACGTGTTTTCCCCGTGGCCAGCGGAGCTTGGGGAACGCCCACCGACACCGGTGTGAAAGTGGTCTATGACCGAGTGGCCGACCCAAGCCCTATCGCCTGGGCTCTTTGGCCCGAATCCCGGGGTGGAGCCTTCGGGACTCGAATGATGGACCTCAGTTGGTACAATCCGGAGACCGGTGCAAGTTGGGGCTCGGGTGAGGAGTTGCACGGGACCTATGTGCGAAACTCCATCGGCTCAAACGCCTCTCACGGTTGTGTCAGGATGCAAAACGAAGACGTCGAGTGGATTTACCAGAACGTCAGCGTGGGAGACATCGTCGTCATCCAACAGTAAAAAACCCGGAAGAGGAAATAACAGGGCACACTCCGCTTGTGAATAATTCTCAAAATCCTAGGAGGATTAAATGAAGAATTTTCGCAACATCGTGGCCACCACCGCCGCCGCCCTACTGCTCAACAGTGCCGCGGCTGCCGAACCTTTTCCGATTCCCTTGTGGTATTCTCTGGATTCCCAACCTGCCCAGCATCTGGAATCCATGATTGTCGAGTTCGAGGCCAATCATAGCCACCTCGACATTCAACCCCGCAACTTTTCTTCTCCTCAGGAGCTGTACACCGCCCTCGAAGGCGACGAGCGTCCTGTTTTCGCCATCGTAGAAGGGGCTCAACTTCCCAGGTTGGACCGGACGACCGACATGACCACGGTGGAAGACTGGATGCCCCGCGAACAGTTCCTCTTCTCCTGGAGCGTGAAGCACGATGTCTACGGTGCGTTGTTCGAAGGCTCTTCGGTCGACGGTCGTTTGATGGCGAGACCTCTCTTCTTTAGCACCACTGCCTTGATCTACGACCTCGACATGCTTCAAAGTCACGGGGTCACGGCAGCCCCTACCACCTGGGCCGACCTGGACCTGGCCGCCGAGAAGTTGCGAGATGTGGAAAAGAATATCTGGGGATTCGCCTTTGAAGACGAGGAAGACGTGGCCGAAGGTCTCTCTCTGATGTATATGCAGGGCACCCAGGCACAGGCCGACGGCGGAGAAGAAGCCCACAAATCGGTTCTTCAGTTCGGACAGGATCTGGCCCAGACAGTTGGCTTCCCGGAAGATCAGGGCTACGCCGCCATGCGTACCGGAACAGTCGCCGACTATCTCAGACTCAAAAAAGAGGGCTATCCCGTGCGGACAGCCGGCGTGCCGGGTCCCGACGCACAGCATCGACGCACCGACTTTCGAGTCTGGTCGCTCGGAATGTTTCCGGTGGAGTCTCACGACCTGTACAAGGCTCAGGAGTTCGCGTTCTGGTTGACCGACTTCAATCAGCAACGCAATTGGGCCGAGAACACCGACTACCTGTCGGCTCACGTCAAGGTTTTTGACAACCCCTTCTACAGACAGGCACGCTCAGAGGAACACAAAGATCTTCGAGTCTTTGTGAATCTGCTGGCCCGAGCCGATATGGCGGGTGGAGAAAGTGACGTGCAACTCGGCCGTATGACGACCCTTCGAAATGTGTTCCCCAAGATTGCCAAAGGGGAGATCGATGTAGCCGAGGCCCTGAAAATGTTTGCCGCGGCACCTCCGGCTGTGGAAGACCCCGACCTCACTGGAGATGCCGCTCCGTCGAGCGAGGCCGGAATTCAGAGCCCCCGATAGGCTCACGTTCCGCGTGAAAAGGGCGCTCCCCGGAGCGCCTTTTTCTTGTAAAAAGCTTGCAATGCGAGAATCAAATCAGGAGCAAAGAGGTTAGAACACCAGGGATTGGGCAAAGGATCAACCTTCCTGTAGAAGACTTTAACATGCAGGAATAGGCTCAGACCCATGGGAAAACGCGGACGTGCTGGGATTCTTTGAAGGCATAGGCCACTTCGTACTCTCTATGTTGGAGTACATCGGTGGTTCGGTCAGGCTCTTTACGAAGTGCATGGGCTTTCTTATGCGCGGGAAATTCCGCATCCCCTTAACCATCAACCAGATGAGCTTTCTAGGCGTTAACAGCCTTCTCATCGTGCTCATGACCACGACCTTTGCCGGAATGGTGATCGCCCTGCAGCTCGCCCACGTGGCTGTGCAGTACGGCGTGGGGAAGATGGTCGGAGGTAGCGCCAGTCTGGCTATGGCCCGCGAATTGGGTCCGATGCTGACCGCCATCGTGGTGGCGGGACGGGCGGGCTCCGCGATCACGGCGGAAATCGGCTCCATGAAAGTGACCGAGCAGATCGACGCTCTCAAGATGCTGGCTGTGTCACCGATAGGGTATCTCGTGGTGCCTCGCCTCCTGGCGATGGTGTTCATGATGCCTCTCCTGACACTTTTCTCGGACATCTCGGGACTGGTGGGCGGTTCGATCGTGGCCAACGAGTCGGCCGGAATCCCCTATCAGGTCTTCTGGGACTCTGTCCGGCGTATGACCCTGACCGAGGACTTAATGAAGGGCCTGCTAAAGAGCCTCATCTTCGGTGTCGAAGTCGCCATCATCAGTTGCCATCAGGGCTTGACGACCGGGCGTGGCGCGGCGGGAGTGGGTAAAGCGACGACCGGGTCGGTGGTGATCTCCATGGTCGTGGTCTTTATCTCAAACTATATTCTCTCCGCGATCATGTTCACGGGGGCTTAGCAGATGGCGGAGAACACTATCGAGACTGTCATGGGCACGCGAGCCGCCCTTCGAGATGACGCCATCGTGGTCAAGAATCTCCGGGTCGCGTTCGGCGCCAAGGAAATCCTGAAAGACGTCTCTTTCACCGTGAAGCGGGGCGAAGTTCTGGTATTGATGGGCCTCTCGGGGACCGGAAAAAGCACGACTTTGCGTAGCATTGCCGGTCTTTTGACTCCCAATTCCGGCGAGGTGCTGGTCAACGGACGATCCATCCCCGATATGCCGGAAAAAGAGCTTGAGATTCTCCGACGCCGTATCGGCTTTTGTTTTCAACACGGCGCGCTCTTCGACTCCATGACGGTAGGGGAGAACGTTGCCTTTGGCCTGCGCGAGCACACCAAACTGAGAGAAGAAGAAATTCAGCGTATCGTGGCTGAGAAACTATCGATCGTCGATCTCGAAGGAATGGAGCATCTCTATCCTTCCCAGCTCTCCGGTGGTATGCAAAAACGGGCCTCCTTTGCTCGTACGATAGCCACCGACCCCGACATCGTCCTCTACGACGAGCCGACCACCGGTCTGGACCCTATCATCAGCCGGGTCATCAATGAGTTGATTCTCGATTTGCAAAGGCGCCTCAAAGCGACTTCTCTGGTCATTACCCATGATTTGAAGGGAGCTTACCTGATCGCCACCAAGATCATTATGCTTCATCAGGGTATGCCGGTGTTTTTCGGGACCCCGAAAGAGTTTCAAGAAACAGACGACCCCTACGTGGTTCAATTCCGGGAGGGTGAAATGGAAGGACCTATTCGGGTATAATGCGATCCTGACTCCGAGACATGCCTGGTGTGAGTCTCACAGGAGTAGGGTAGGAATGGTTAGACTATGGAACTGAACGCAGCAGCAAAAGTAGGTATTGTTACCGTGGTAGCGGGGCTTCTGTTCCTCTTGTCCATTTCCCAGATCGGCCGTTTCGGTCGTCAAGACGGTAACGAGTACCGGGTCCTTTTCGAGTCCGTCGGCGGCCTTCAGGAGAAGTCGCCGGTCTATCTGGCCGGGGTTCCGATCGGCTACGTCAGCAAGCTGGAGTTGGCCGAAAACAACAAGGTTCAGGCCACCATTAAGATCACTCGAGACGACGTCGAGCTCTACCCCAACCGCGACCCTGAAACCAACGCACCCGGCACCTACTATGTCTATACCATCACCGGCAACCTTCTGGGTGACCGCTGGATGGAGATCAAGCCTGGTCCCGTCGACCCTGGGACCGAGCCACTGGCCAACGGACAACGGGTGATGGGTGAAACCCCGGTGACCCTCGACGACCTGGCTCGTGAGGGCTATGAGGTCATGGGTCAGTTGCGTCAGTCCGTAGACGCCCTCAACGGCCTGGTGGCCGACGAGAAATTTCAAAGCGACATCAAACTGACCGTGGAGAACTTCCGGGATATTTCCGGCAACCTCAAAGGAGTCAGTTCCGACGCCAAAATCATGGTGGCCGGCCTCAACGACCGGGTCACTCGCCTCAGCGATTCTTTAGAAACCGTAGTAACTCACGTCGACCAGACCGTCCTGGCATTTCAGGATGACGCCCAGGTCGTGGGTGAAGACCTCAGACAGTTCTCCACTACCGCCAACCGAATGCTCACGGAAAACGAGCCTCATCTCGACACCATCGTCATGAACTTGCGCGACACTTCGTCTTCGCTCAAGAAAGCCATGCGAGCCGTAGAGACTCTGGCGGACAACGAGCAGCTCAACGAAGACGTACTGGAAGCGGTGGACAACCTCCGACGGACCTCTGAGGAGATCCAGGGCATCGCCTCCGATATTCGCAGCATCAGCTCCGACCCCGAGGTCCAGAAGGACCTGCGAGAAACCCTCACCAACGCCAAGCAAGCGTCGGCTTCGGCCTCTCGCGTGATGAGCCGAGTGGAGTCCATCTCCGACGGCGTCAGCGGCGGCAAGCTTCTGGGTCTGGAGGCAGAGCAACAGTGGGAGCTCGACCGTGGCCAGGCCAGCACAAACTTAAACGCCTACCTCCTGCCTGACGGGCCTTACGGAGCCAAGTTCGGCGTCGACTCGATCGGCCAGGACAACCTCGTCAACTTGCAAGCGATGAAGAGCTGGGAGAAGTACCGTCTCCGTGCCGGTGTCGTCCGTTCGCAGTTCGGCCTAGGTGCCGATGCACGACTCTTCAACAAGAAGCTCGAGCTGAACCTGGATGCCTACGACACCAGCGACCCGCAAGTAGACCTCTTAGCCAAGTATATCTTCGGCAAAGGCTTCTACGTCCAGGGTGGGTATCGGAACATCTTCAACAACGACGCCGACAACGGCCGACCGGCCGAAGCCTATCCCGTCATTGGTGCGGGTAAGCGGTTCTGATAGAGCGGCTCGACAGCTAAAGCCGGGTGGACAAGCGCTTATTAGCGCGCTCTGGTATCGCCCTGCTCCGACTTCAGAAACTCCTCATATCCGCCCTCGAAGATCTGGATGTTTCCGTCCTGAACCATAATGGTGCGGTCGGTGACTTCTTTAAGAAAGTGACGATCGTGGCTTACCAGCACGAAGGTACCTTCGAAGTCCTGAAGAGCACCCATCAGGATCTCGCGAGACTGAATATCAAGGTGGTTGGTAGGCTCGTCCAGCACCAGAAAGTTGATCGGTCGGCCCAGTAAAGTCGCCAAAACGACCCGACTACGCTCTCCGCCCGAGAGAACAGAAATCTTCTTGTCCACGTCGTCACCGCTGAAGAGGAAGCATCCCAGCAGAGTCCTGATCTGGGCGTCGGTCATCAGAGGCAGCGCGGCCGTGACGGTCTGCAGAATAGTAGACTCGGGCTCAAGAACGTCGAGCGAGTTCTGGCTAAAGTAGCCCATCTCAATAGAGGCGCCGCCCTTAACCATTCCGGTGGTTGGCTCTGCGACCTCGGCCATCAACTTCAGTAGAGTCGACTTGCCCGCTCCGTTCACACCAACGACCGCAATCTTGTCGAGGCGGTTGACCAAGCAGTCGACGTTTTCCAGGGCCTGGATTTCGCGACCGTCGGCTTTGGTGTAAGTCTTGGAGGCTGACTTGAGAGTCACTACCTCGTCACCGCTTCGCGGCGGGGTCTGAAACTGAAACTTCACCAGTCGTTCCGATGAAGGAGCCTCGATGAGATCGATCTTCTCAAGCTTTTTCACCCTACTCTGGACCTGAGCAGCGTGAGAGGCTCGAGCTTTAAAGCGAGCGATAAACTCTTTCTCTTTTTCCAGCATCACCTGCTGTCGGCGATGAGCGGCAGCCTGCTGCTCACCGCGAATCTCACGCTCGCGTTCGTAGAAATCGTAGTTGCCGCCGTAGACCTGAATCTTGCCGCTTCGAATCTCAATGATCTTGTTGACCGCGCGGTTCATGAACTCCCGGTCGTGACTGGTGAGGATAAGAGTGCCGGGGTAGTTCGACAGCCACTCCTCAAGCCACATGATAGATTCCATGTCCAGGTGGTTGGTAGGCTCGTCCATCAGCAGCAGATCGGGCTGTCTGACAAGGACACAAGCCAGAGCAACCCTCATTTTCCAACCTCCGCTGAACGACTCGAGAGGCAGCTTCTGGTCCTCACCCACAATGCCCAGGCCGGAAAGGACGGTTTCGGCGCGCGTTTCCAGCTCGTAACCCCCGGCAGCGTCAAACTTGGCCTGCACATCACCATAGTGCTCCAGAACACGGACCATTTCGTCTTCGTCCAGGGGCTCGCACAACTTGGCTTCGAGATCGGTCAACTCTTCGCGCAAGCCCTTGAAGCCGGCCGCGCTCAACACCTGATCGATGGGGGAACTGCCCGTCATTTCGGCTACACTCTGGGAGAAGTATCCGACCACAGTTTTGGCCGGTATGCCGACCTCGCCCTCATCCAGGCCTTCCTCTTTGTTGACGATCCGGAAGAGAGTCGTCTTGCCGGAACCGTTTGGTCCGACCAGTCCGATTCGATCTCCGGGATTAGCCTGGAAGCTGGCCTCGCTGAAGAGGGCACGTCCTCCCAGGAGCTTGGTGGCGTTTGAAATGGTGAGCATAAAAAAATCCTCGAGAAATGATGAGAAGAAAGGTTGGAGGGTGAGGCGATTTTCCCTACTACACCTGGGTTTCGAGGGAAATAAAAAAGGCACAGCCACGGGAGCTGTACCTTTTATTTCCGGGATGCCACAAGTCTCTCGAGAGAGACGGGCCACAATGGCATCGTCGGATTGCGAGAGCCTCATTGCTGAGATCCTCAGTCCTGACAGGTTCCTCCATCAAGACAGTTCTCACCCTCTTTTCGGTGTTGTGGACACCACAGCGTCTGGGTGACTCTGCTTTGCTTGGCCGCCAACCACTCCAGCACCAAGCTTCCCATGTTCCGCGTGTTCGGTACCCGTTCAGGGCAAGCCCTGATTGGGATTTGCGTCCATTGCTGGACCCGAGCCTATGCGTTGGGCCTCGTTTCGCATGTCTTCAGACGAAACGCTGCGCATAACTTAGGTGTGCATGCTACCCCTACGTCCTTCGTGTCACGGCACGAGCGGGGATGTAGAACCGCAGCTCTTTTACCACCGAAGTGGATGGTGAGCTCCTCCTGGAACCGCGAGTCGTGCACCGAAGTGCGCGTCTGCGCTTCCGATGACTCGTTTGGCTGCCGAAGCAGACTGGTGAGTCGCGCCTGAGACGGTTAGTCTGCGCCGAAGCGCGGGCTGGCTGTCTCGATGATTCGGTTGACGCCGAAGCGTCGGTTGAATCGGTGATTCGGTCGTCGCCGAAGCGACAGTTGAATCGTGGCTCGTTTTCCACCGAAGTGGATGGTGAACCGCGCCGTGGTTCGTTCGCCTGCCGAAGCAGACCGGTGAACCGGGCCTGGGATTGATAGTCTGCGCCGAAGCGCCGACGGTCATTCCCGTGACTCGTTCGTTTGCCGAAGCAAGCCGGTGAGTCGCGCCTGAGACGGTTAGTCTGCGCCGAAGCGCGGGCTGGCTGTCTCGATGATTCGGTTGACGCCGAAGCG